>Ga0153954_1000127_pt1 | contig 67386 bp, 57 predicted proteins | sample TSFL038MetaG_FD_102277 | JGI IMG/M metagenome (GOLD analysis project Ga0153954, IMG submission 102277) | Attine ant fungus gardens microbial communities from Florida, USA - TSFL038 MetaG | ecosystem: Host-associated > Fungi > Mycelium > Unclassified | place: USA: Florida, Wekiwa Springs State...
GGAGGCAGCCCTCCTTTACCTCGACTAGCCCTTAACAAAGGCTCTAATTCGCTCCATTCTTCATCCGATAAATCATCCGGATATCGTTGCCTTTCCATAGTGTTCCTCAAAAATTGAGTTCAACAAATTACTCAATTTTTGAGTTTGTGAACACACACTAAGTACGCCGAGTTGCAGAATTTTCTAGTTCAGTTTTTTTCTTTTCTACTTCATTTTTGAGAGTCTCGAACTCCTCTTTTAAAGGATGTTTTGCTTCTTCAGGTGATGCACGCTCAATGCGTCCTAAAATGAGTGTTACTGTATTTAAATCAGGCCGCTCTTTGATTACTTTCCAATCATTCTGTAGATCTATCAGTCGAGCTTCCAGTTTGATATCATTTAAATTCTTTAGCAATACAAATTTCCTATTGGCTACAAAAGGGTATTCTTCTAATTCAGTTGCCTGAGTATTAATGTCTCGTTCTGCCTGCTCTATTCTCTTGATAAAAGGCTGTAGTGCTCGAACATCATTCCGTCGTTTGATTATGGCTAACTCCTTTTCAAAATCTTCTATTTTAATGGGAAAGAGCCTGTCTAGGACAGCTTGAACATCGGGAGACTCTGCCTTAAGTCCTGCAGCTTGGTACGTGATTAAGTCAGCGGTTATTCTAGTTTTTTCATTTTTAGCGATAAAAAAGGGTGGTGCACAAAGATGCAAGTAAGAGGCAATGAGTTGAATGACATAAAGAAGCCCCCCACGCTGCCAGGCTACACTTGCCTGATGAGTGAAGCTCTTTTCATAAGTGGAAGTGCCTTTAGGGACTGTATGCGCAAGCGATGACGCGCTCTGCGTTTGATTGGTTACCTTATGTTCCCCCAATTCCCCTAATGCGATTTCTTCCTTAGGTGATTCCTCGGGAGCTCCTCCTGCTGCGCCTACTGGTGTGCTCATAATTCCTCAAAATAAATGAATCTAAATTTAATTATAATTTTTAAAAATAAAATAAAAAATATTAATTTGTTACAATATGCTAAAATAACAAAATACTCATAATTAATTAGTTAATTATAAGAAAACAGAAATTTGCATGAATTGATTCGTATCTCTTTGTTTTTTTTGAGTTTAAGAAGACATTCAGAAAATAAATGATTAAGAAAAACTTTCGTTGAATGGCTCATTCCGTCTATGCCTCTCCTTTCCTGACTTAAAAAATAAAATTTTTTTTCGCTTTATGCTATAATGGAATAGAAGTCTCTTTGTTAGCAAAAGGCGCCTCATGCTCCTGCAAAGAAAAGCTCTTTATAATCTGCTCCAGCTCAATCTAAATCGCATTGAATCAGGCGAGTTTAAAGTAGGCAAGCTGCATCATTGGCAAATTGCCAACTATCGTGAAAAAACTTCAGAAGAACTATTTCATCAGCTCCATGGATTGGGCATCGTTTTAGAGAGCAAAGATTTTGAAGTATTTTGCAAAAGTTTTGAATCTCCAGAAGAGATGGTGGAGATATTAGCCAAAGAGCGAGAGCCTTTGGAAAAAGACCAAATCTTTTTAATCCTCTTCGAACTTTGGCGCCGCTATTTTCCTGAAAAAAGGACTATTTCGATTTTTTGTGACGAGCTGGATTATCAGATGACCGCCTATGATCTTAGAACACCAAATGAAATTGGTGATGCACTCGCCTCTCTTCAACTCTTGCTAGAAGAACAGGTAGATCGCGGCCTTGAACCTCACTTAGCTTTTCAACTCATTCAGACCTATTGTGCCAATGACATTGAAAGTTTTCTTTTCGACTACATTTTAAATGATGTAGAAGAAGCTAATCAACAATTGGCACGGGATTTATTTGATGGATTTCAGCCATTTGTGAAAGGCAAAATCTGGTTTGACTATCTAGCAGCACGTATAGATATTCTCGATGATCCAGAAGCGGGGTATGGGAAGTTAGAAAAAGTTGTCGAACAAATCCACGATGGGGTCAATTTGGATCTTGTGGAGGAGATCCTCTTCTTTCTTGCTCATAGTGGCAATCACTCTCTTTTTTATACACTCGCCAAAAAAGCGCTTCCCTTAGTGCACACTGAAGAGGAATTTCAGGATTTTCTTGAGGCATGCTATGCGCATTATGACTATCTGGAACTTAAACAACCGGCATTCGCCATTTCTTTATTATTTCATAGCCGAACCCATATTTCTCCTGAGACCATGCTTTCCCAAGAAGATCCGGGTGTAAAAGAAGTTCGCTCTATTTTAGAACAAAAACTTCACTTTGCTAAAGAATAATACAGTTGATTCAACTTGAAAGATTTAATTGCACCTTAAGAGAGATAGATTCAATGTGTAGAATAAATTTTCACAGGCTTGAAATCAAGATAGTCGCAGCTTGTTAAATAGTACGTGATTGAGCCACTTTGACCAAAATGCAACGCCTCTTTTTTTACGTTATGCAAGTGTCCAAAAACACAGATCTCCACTCCATATTTTTCAAGTAATGCAGAAGCTCGACTAGGCTTTAAGTTGGCCCCAATAGGCGGATAGTGGGTCATAGCGATCCGAACTTGAGCGTCTTTTCTTAATTCTTTTAAACTCAATTCTAAACGCTCAAGTTCACGCTTAAAAATTTTCTCACTATCCCCTTCTTCTTTTGGCTCTTTCCCAGCAGGGAGCTCTTGCATATTAATATAGGCATTAAAATGGAATTCCTCACTATCCCACAGCCGCGTACCCCCTACAGCAATGCCTTCATAAAAAAAAGCATTATTTTGAATCAGATGTAAGGAAGGGGGTAAGATTTTTTTGGCTTTAGAAAGCGAGCTCCACCAATAATCGTGATTCCCTTTGATGAGAGCTTTCGTGCCAGGTAGGCGATCGATCCATTCCAAATCAATGCGAGCATGCTCTAAAGCCAGCGCCCAGGAAATGTCACCGGCAATAAGCACAAAATCTTCGGGTTGAATGACTTCACGCCAATGAGCCTCAATTTTTTGGGCATAACGTTCCCATTGGGGCCCAAAAACTTCCATAGTTTTTTCAGGCACACCAAAAGAGAGATGAAGATCAGCAATTGCCCAAACATTCATAATAGTTAATTAAAATTGTGTGCTTGGACCAGTCAAGGCCTCAGGCTTAGAGGGTGTTTACAAAGTCATAATGGTTTATATTTGGGATTATTTTTCCGCAGGTTGCATTCGCGCGATGGGGGACAATATTAATTTATATGTCCCCCATCGCGCGAATGCAACCTGCGAAAAAAGAACCCGAATCTAAACCATTAGCACTTTGTAAACACCCTCTTAAGTCTCGAGAATTATCTTCAATTTGATCGAGAAAATCTACATAAAAGTAGGGTTCTGAGAGAGTTTTTTAGGGATATAGTTCATCCATATAAAATAATTGTGATAGACACATTTACATTTTTATTATATTGGTTTATAATATTTTAACTTACTAATTTATAGTTGGTTATGATTAAAATTTTTCTTATATTCATTCTGGCGATCCTTCCCTTAAACGTCCAGAGGGCAAATCTTCAAGCCTCTCCTGAGGCTGGAACGTGGGAGTCTCCCTTCAGTGGTGACACTTTATTAAAGGGCCCCTCCAATGCTCAAGAAATGCAGGTTGATAGTGGGACAACCTATTGGGGCGAAGTCAATTCACAGGGCAATATTTCCATTATCAGTCGCGACCTCTCAGGGAAATTTTCTGTCATGACCCCTCCTGAATTTAACGTAGGCACAACTGTACATGAATATGGCGGCGGAGCGTTTACTGTTGTAGATGGAACGATCTATGCCTCTAACCGAGAGGATCAGGCGCTCTATGTGATTCAACCAGGCCAGGCCCCTCGCAAGTTGACCTCGGGAGACACACGTTTTGCTGATTTGCATATCACGCCTTATGGCCTTGTTGCTATAGGAGAACACCATGGACCCAATGCCATAGAGAACTTTTTAGCCCTTATCGATGTGCAGTCAGGCAGCTACACCAAATTAGCCAGCGGCTATGACTTTTATTCTTCACCTGCAGTGAGTCATGATGGTAAAAAAATTGCCTGGATCTCCTGGAATTATCCCAACATGCCTTGGACAAACACTGAATTGTGGATCGCGGACTTTGATCAGGGAAAAGTGCACAATGAACGTCAAATTGGCGGTTTCCAGCCAGAGTCCTTTTTTCAGCCTCAATGGTCTCCCGACAATGTCCTATATTTTGTCACCGATCGTGATAAAGGCTGGTGGAATGTGCATCGCTATGTACATGGTCAGATCGAAAATGTGGCCCCTATGGAGGCTGAAGTCGCAGAGCCTCAGTGGCGCTTTGATCTCTCAACCTATGCTTTTTTAGGTGATCGAATCATTTTTACCTATAACAAAGAAGGACGTTGGTATTTAGGAATTTTAGATCCTAACACCAAAATATGGCATACCATCAAAAGCGAAGGAACCTACATGCATCAACTGCGTGCAGATAGCAATAGTGTCGAATTCCTAGAGCAGTATCCTGACAAGGGAGAGGCTTTGGTACAAATTCAAAACAAGCCAGACTACCCGTTGAATGTTCTCCATGCACAGCCACTTCCCTTTGATGCAGGTGATATCAGCGCTCCTCAACACATCGCCTTCCCAAGTCAAGGACACATTGCTTTTGGCTATTACTATCCTCCTAAAAATAAGAACTATCAGCTGGCTCCGTATGAAAAGCCTCCGTTGATTGTGATGCTTCATGGAGGGCCTACAGCTCAGGCAAGCAGTACTTTTGATATGGAACATCAGTTTTGGACAAGCCGGGGCTATGCTGTGCTGGATGTCAATTATGGGGGAAGTACGGGATATGGCCGTCACTATCGCAGCCTTCTCGATCATGAATGGGGAGTCGTCGATGTGGAAGATTGTGTCAATGGAGCGCTCTTCTTGGTGCAGAAAGGGCTCGTAGATCCACATAAATTAGCTATTCGAGGTGGAAGTGCTGGAGGCTATACGACTTTGGCTGCTTTAGCTTTTAAAAAGGTATTTACTGCAGGCGCAAGCTATTATGGCGTGGCAGATATCACGGCATTGGCACGTGACACCCATAAATTTGAAAAGAGATATATGGAACAGCTCGTAGGCAAGTACCCGGAAGACAAAGAACTATGGCAAAGCCGATCCCCCCTGCATTCTGTCGATAAGATGGAGGCCCCTTTGATCATTTTCCAAGGGGATCAAGATCCCATTGTTCCCCCGAATCAGTCTGAGATGATCTACGAAGCTTTAAAAAGTCGAGGGGTGCATACGGAATTGCATCTCTACGCAGGAGAAGGGCATGGATTCAGACAACCTGACCATTTAGTGGATTCCATTACACGCGAAGCACAATTCTATTTAGAAGCTTTTCACACTCAGAAGACGTAGCCAGTAGGAATATGGGTTCCTCGTGGAATGACAATGATCCCATCACGGACGGCGATGAGCCCATCAGAAGAATCAAAATTGATATGGCCATGTCGATTAATAAGTTGGACATTGTCCCCTATAGAGACATTTTCATCGAGAATACTTTTTTCAATGCGACAATTCCTTCCGATGCTTAGCTGAAATATTTCCTCCCCTGAAGTCAGAGGAGGTCTGTCATAATATTCATTTCCCATGAGAATAGAATCGCGGATGATTGTCCCTTCATGAATCATAGAACGGACACCAATAATACTATGTGTAATTTCTTGAGCTTCAATGATCGAACCTTCGCATAAAATGGCGTGATCCACTTTGCAATTGGTGATTTTTGCTCCAGGTAAATTGTACCTTTTTGTCATAATCACCGAACGTTCATCGTAGCATTGTAATCCATGTTTGCGGTTGTCTTCGTTCTGAGTCAATGCGAGATTGGCATGATAATAGGATTCGATGGTGCCGATATCTTCCCAGTAACCATCATATAAAAAAGCATGTACATTCCCTTTTTGCATCTGTGATTGAATGAGATGTTTGCCAAAATCTTCTCGAGGATCTTCACGCAATAAATCAAACAGCACCTGTCTTTTAAAAAGATAAATCCCCATGGAACCAAGATAATGTTTGTCCGAGTTGCCCTCATAACCTAAATGATGTAGTGTATATTCATCAGTAAAAAAACGTTCTAGAACTGAATCATCTTGAGGCTTTTCGTAAAAATCAAAAATACGCGACCCGCCTTGTTCGATTTTGAGTAGCCCCATACGTTTGGCATCTTTTTTATTCACTGGTTGAACGGCAATCAACATGCCTGCATCTACTTCTATTCCAAAATTAATCATCTTTTGGAAATTGATATTATAAAGTTGATCCCCTGAAAGAATAAGAAAATAATCAGCAGGAATTTCAGCAAAATATTCAATATTTTGTCTCACGGCATCTGCTGTCCCCTTATACCAGATTTTTTTTCCCGGACGCTCCTCAGGGACTAGGAGTTGGATCGTGTTTTGAGAAATGCCATGGAATAAATAGGTCTGGAAGAGATGCCTTTGTAAAGAGTAGGAGAGATATTGTCCTATCACAAAGATTTTGGTTAATCCTGTGTTTAAAGAATGAGAGATTGGGATATCAATCAATGAATAGCGACCACCAAAAGCAATGGCAGGTTTGCATCGTGCTGAAGTTAGTGGTTTTAAGCGAGTTCCTTCGCCTCCCCCCATAATAATGACTGCCACTCTATCCAAGGAAATGCGGCTTCCACGCGTCTGTGCTTGCGTTTCCAAATCAATAAGCGAATCTGATGGGAAATTCACAAGCATATTATTTTGTTTGTTCAGCTGTTATTATATTGTTATAAGGACACCTAGTATTGTTATAATAAAAATTTACAATGTTATCAATAATTATTTTAATAAACTTAGAAAGAATTATTTAAATTAAGACATTGAAATAAAAAGAAATAAAGAACAGATAGTCAAAAAAAATGCAAAGAAATAATTAAGAAAATTTAAGAATTCAAAACGAAATTATATTGACTCTTAAGACGTATTTAAAACTCTGAATCAACTACTACGCGGCATAGTTTTGCATTGTCCAGGCTAGGGCATCATCGCCATCTGTTGCATTGGGATTTGCTCTAGCTTTCAGTAAAGCAGCAACAATATCTTGTCGTCTTTTACATGCTGCGATCATGAGCGGTGTCATACGCGTGGCACCTCGTCTTTTTCCTAATTGGATTGTCCCACTTTTTAAAAATGTAGAAGGATTGGCGCCTGCATCTAAAAGAGCTTGTACGACTTGAAGATTGCCAAGAAAAACAGCATGATGTAGAGGTCTCACTTTGCTCCCACCAATCACTGTAGGTTGTTCAATTAACGGCTTAAAGTTCTGCGCAAAATACGCGGTCAATTCAGGATCTCCTGCTTCTATTGCAAGATGCAAAAGAGTCACTTCATGTTTACTGAAAATATTTGGGCATATTTTGCCCACATAACTCTTTGTAATTTTAAAAGTTCGAAAAGTGGAGTGCCTTTTGGTGATTACAGAAGTTAACATTGCCAATTTTTCCTTTAGAGAGAAACAGGATTTAAAGATTCCGAGACATAACATATGATCATTAAAGGCTTTTTGTAGCTCTTTATCCTTTGCCCATCTGTTTATAAAACAGTCGATCCATACCTGACCCTTTGCTGTCTCAAAAGCTGTTTCGATAAGTTGTTGAAAAGTTTTTTTTGCAAATTTTTTAGAACACAACTTAAGTACAGGGGGAGAGTCTATATTTAAGAATTTAGAAAAAATTTCTTTTTGATGTTCTTCCACATAATCATCAGGCAACTTTTCTAAAATAGCAAATAATAATTGATCTCGTTTTAATGGATCATTTTGAGACAGAATAATATGAAATAATGAATAGGCTATACATGAATAGGCTTTATTGCTCTGAACAAGATTCGTTGTTTGATCGTTTGAATCTAACCATACGGAATGCGAATTTACAAAAATAGATTCTAGTTGTTTTGCATCAAAGAGCTTGAGGGCTTTTTTAAATATGTCGATCTTCCCATCTCGTATAAGTGTATAGAAATCTTTTCGAGTAGTCTCACCTGGAGCTTTATTGGGATTTCTTTCACCGGGATTCAGCGCATCAGGAAAATGTTGCGCCAGATCAGGAAGCGCTTTTAGTTGTTTACATTGCAAGATGGCAAGGGGGATGATTACTGCTGCACCAGCAAGCAGCGCTGTCACACCAGCAATTGTTAACAAGGAGTACGCTGCAGGCATACCCCAATGCAATGTATAGGCAAGGATCACCAAAACAGTTGAGACCAACGCCACGATGGTAGAACAGGTCGCGATGATGCCTGTGGGCTGAGTATTGCCAGGAAAAAAGTTATTGGAAATGGCTTTGATACACATAAATCCTTCTATTCTTTATTTTTAATAATTTTAGCAGATAAAAATAAAGTTAGTATTAATTAAGAATTAATAATTATTTAAAGAAATTATCAAGAAATATTATAATCGATTTTGGTAAGCAGACCAACCTTCCCTACGGTATTTACAGGCTTCCTCGCGAGGATGAGCTGCTTCATAAATGCCGCGCCCGACAATGATCACGTCACTCTGAAGCTCCCCAATCACTCTCTCCGGTGTCAAATATTGCTGACCCAAAGCGTCCCTACCTATTTGCAATTGCACGCCTGGAGTCATATGGATAAAGGCAGGTTGATCGGTGAGTTTTTTTGTGCAGATGAAACCAATCACAAATTCAGCATGCTCCTGAGCCCACGCGACCGCTTGATCCGTGTAACTTCCCTTTGCCAAAGTCCCTTTAGAACTCATTTCTGCTAAAAGAAGCAATCCTCTCCCTTTAGGTAAACCTACTTGCTTGAGCCCTTCGATAATGCCCATGCCAGGAATGATATGTGCATTTGTGATATCTGCCCAATCAGAAATGCGGTAAATGCCATCTTGGTATTGCCATTTGACCGTGTTGCCGATATCTGCAAATTTGCGGTCTTCAAAAATCAAAAAATTGTGTTTTTCAGCAAGCGCTTGCAGCTTATGAGGAAGGTCGGGTGTATAATCCGTGAGGATATCGATATGAGTTTTCAAGATACAAATTTCAGGACCTAACAGATCTGCAATTTCTAGAAGCTGCTCTTTTTTGGTCACATCAGCTGCTAGGGCCAAGTTAGTCTGCTTCTCATCCATGAGTCTCAAGAGTCTGTTTCCTGAGGGATTTAAAGAACTGTCTGCGCGTTGTGAATAACTCAACATGAATGTGCCGATAAAAATGTTTTAACCTCTTTGACGACGTGCGGTGCTACCCATTTTTCTGTTTCAAGACAAGAAAGTAGATCTTCCATCTTTAAAACAGAGTGCAACAGGTATCCCTTTTCTTCAATTCGCTTCTTTCCACCTTGTTGACGGTCGAGCAAGATCACGACGTCCTTTACCTTGAGTCCCTCTTGCTCTAGTGGGGCAATGGTTTCAAAGACACTCTCTCCACGGGTCACGAGATCCTCAACAATAAGGCAGGTTTGCCCTTTCGTGAACACCCCTTCGATGATTTTTTTAGTCCCATACTCTTTCACCTCTTTACGTCGCATCACCATAGGAAGGTTGTGCTCCAGGGAGATGGCAGTCGCGATAGGAAGAGCAGTGTAGGGTACACCACACAGGCAATCAAACTGACACCCTTCTACTTTTTCCCACATCAGGCCAGCAATGTCCTTCAGAAGTTCCGGATAGGAGACGATCAGCCTGAGGTCAATGTAAATAGGAGATAGCATGCCACTTTTCAGCGTGAACTCTCCAAACTTGACCGCCCCAATAGAATAAAGAGCGGTTACGCATTTTTTTAGTCTTTCATGCATAGCTTTTCTCTTTTTTGATGGTAGCGTGCAGCTAAATAGGGATCCCACATCATACCAGCAGCACTCATGGCAACATCAGCCCCAGCCTCAAAGAAATGGTCAAAATGTTCAGGGAGAGTAGCTCCGCCAGTTGCCATCAAAGTGAGTCCCAATTTTTTTTCTGCATTAATTTGATACGCCTTACGCACAAAATCTAGTGCTACTTCTCGGATTGGCCCTCCGCAAACTCCTGCTTTTAAACGTTTTTCACCAAGGGCAGCTTCTCCAGATTCTTTTACCACTTTCATACTCATGGTGTTGATACCGCAAATCGCCTGAGCACCTGCTTTGGCAGCCGCCTCCATAACTTTCGCCAAAATGTCCGCTTCAGGAATCACACCCATCTTGATAATCAGTGGAACCGCTCCAATCGCTTTTTTGATGCAGTGAGAAATTTCATAGACCATTTCGGGGCTAGCGAACAGGTTGCCTTCACATGTAGCCACATTAGGACAGGAGAAATCCGCTTCAATGATTTTAGCACCCCCTTCCAGGGCCACACGTGCACAGAGAGCAAAATCTTCAATAAAATCTTCGCCTTCGCGAGGTGTGCCTACAATAGACACAATCATCACCTGACCAGGGGCAAGCGAAGCATTGACCGATGCAATATCAGCTGCCAGATAATTATTATCCATTGAGGGGATGCCAAATGAATTGGTCACTGCTAGAAAGGACATGTCTTTAGGAGGCAGTTTCGCCTGCATCAGTGTTTCCTGGGCACGACTCAAATTGAGGGAGCCCTTGGTCTCCACATAAATCATGTTTGGTACAGGATGAGCGGGATGTGATTTGCTACGGATGGTTTTATAGGTCACAACATCAAACCCCATCTCAGCTGCAAAAAGAACCCAACGGCTATTCAAGAGAGGGCCTGCCGGGACGCCTATGGGAGAGGCAACTTTGTAACCCAAAAAATCCACCCACTGCTTTTCACTGGGTCGTACTCGATTTGGAATCTTCCCCTGAAAAAAAGGGCCTTCTTCTAAATTTTCTAAGTAGCTTTTATGGATATCATAGATGGGCGGCTTTTCAGGCCACCAAACTGGTAGTTCAATCATAATCCTTCTTTCCGCTATATACAAATTTATGAAAACAAAGCTTTTTTTGGGAACGCGTGTGACCCCCGATCTGAAAGTCCATCTTACCGACCAACAGGATACATGTTGGACATTGATTCCTTTTGAAGGAAAAGAATATGTGGGAATCTATGTGGATACTGTGCCCACTGTCAGGCATATGAGAGCTCTTTGCGAAGAATTTATGGGATCGTTGCAAAAATGCCTCCCTGATTTGCGGACAGATACGCTTCCAATTGTTGTTTTCCCTCAGGTGTTCCTTGGTTAGCACAAAACACGCGTCCATCTAAAATAGTGTAGAGAGGCCAACCGCGTAAAATTCTTCCATGATAAGGGGTCCACCCACATTTGGATGCTAAAGTTTCTTGACGTACTTCTTGCTCTCTATTCAAATCGACGAGAACAACATCTTGATTTGAGGGCAGCTTGAAGATTTTTTCGCTTTTAAAACGGGTCAGCTCCATCAAACGTTTCAAGGTAAGGCGTCCTTTGGAAACTGCATCCAACATTAAAGGCAACAATGTCTCTACTCCAGGAATTCCAGAAGGTGCTTGCCCAAAAGGAAGCTTTTTTTCTTCTATAGTATGAGGAGCATGATCTGTTCCTAGAGTATCTATGGAACCATCTTGAACTCCTTCCCAAAGCGCTTCTTGATCTTCCAGTGTGCGTAGTGGAGGATTCATCTGTATGCATGTCCCATATTTTTGATAGTCATTTTCACTCAAAAAAAGGTGATGAGTAGTGACTTCAGCGTACACAGGAAGCCCATTTTTTTTGGCCTGCCTCACCAACTCTAACTCTTCTTTGGTGCTCATGTGGAGGATATAAAGTGGTGTATGGTACTTTGCGCAGAGCTGAAGTGCCTTATCACAAGCACGTATGGCTGCTTCTTTCGGGCGCATTTTGGAATGCATTGAAGGATCAGTAGCTCCAGCATGACGTTTTTTCGCTGCTTTCAAGAGGGATTCATCTTCTGCATGAACTGCGATCAGCATGCCTGCATCACGTGCACAACGAAACGCCTCATCCAGATCTTCACTAGTCTCAACGACTAGCCCACCTGTACTGCATCCCATAAAAATTTTTAATGCTGGACATTCTTTCCTTGCCAAAGCGATCTGATCAAAATGGTCTTTGTCGGCTCCAAAATAAAGGTAATATCTCAAAGGAATACCCACTTCCTTGAGCTGTGCGTCTATGAGTCGTTTTTTTTCAAGAAGACGCTCATAGGTTGTGCAAGGAGGTTGATTATTAGGCATCTCACACACTGTCGTCACGCCACCACGCACAGCTGCTAAAGCAGCCGTTTTCCAATCTTCCTTGTGCTCTCCTCCTGGAACTCGGAAATGCACATGTGGATCGATCAACGCTGGCAAGACGGTGAGTTTTTTACCCTCAATAACAATCATGCGCGAATCCCTTTTCACAAAAATCACAATGGAGCATCACTCTATGTCCAAAACGGCTCACACGAAATTGTGTCTGCACCTGCTCATGGTTTGTGATGCATTGTTGATTGGGACAGGTAAGGATTTTTGAAATGGTTGTGGGTAGTGTCACAGCAAATTTCTTTTCGATGCGGTAATTTCGGATAATATTAAGGGTCGCCTTTGGTGCAAACAGAGCAATCTGATTGGCCTCTTCTTCACTCACCTCCCTGCCTTCCACTTTAATAAGATCCTTGTAGCCCAAAGATTTGCTAGGAAGGTTCAATCCTAACGTCACTTTTTTTTTGTGGTCGGCGAGTTTCAACAAGCGAACGATACGCATCCCTTGACCTGCTGGAATATGGTCAATCACTGTGCCGTTCTCAATGGCAGCTACAGAAAGTTGTGTTTCTCCCATCTTTTCTCCTACTTACCTAGTAACATGGCTAAGAGTGCTTGTCTGACATATAGCCCATTTTCTGCTTGGTTAAAATAATGGGCAAAAGGCGTGGCGTCCACGCTTACATCTATTTCATTCACACGTGGCAAAGGATGCAGCACTTTCATCTGTTTCTGACATTTCTCTAACATGCGTGAGGTCAAAATAAAATTGTCTTTCACGTTCAAATATTCTTCCTGGTTAGCAAAACGCTCTTTCTGAACGCGTGTCATGTAAAGGATGTCCACTTTATCCATGACATCTTCCATCGATTGATGAAAAGAGAAAGGCACACCTGCCTGGCGTAGCTGTTGACAAATCGTGTCTGGCATTGCAAGAAGCGATGGAGCTACAAAATAGAGACGACAGTCAAAGAGGCGCAGCGCAAGAGCAAGAGAGTGAACTGTGCGCCCATAGAGCAGATCGCCAACAAACGCGATATTTAATCCCTCCATTTTCCCTTGACATTCTTTGATCGTCAATAGGTCGAGGAGCGTTTGAGAGGGATGTTCATTTGCTCCATCACCTGCATTGATGACAGGCTTGTTTGTTGCATAAGCAGCTTGCTTGGCTGCTCCTTCCAGAGGGTGACGGATCACCACAACGTCACTATAGAAGCCGATCATTTTCATCGCATCGTATAGAGATTCCCCTTTTTGAGTGGCTGTTGAGCCAGCATCCGAAAAACCAATCACCTCACCGCCTAACCGTTTCATAGCAGATTCAAAAGAGAGGCGGGTCCTTGTAGAAGGCTCAAAAAAGCAGCTGGCCATCAAATGGCCTTTCAAAAGCGAACCTGGAGGATTTTTTTTCATTTCCTCAGCACGTGTGAGGATAGCTAAAATCTGCTCCTTACTCAGCTCTTTAATTGAAACAATATCGCGTCCTTTCATTCTTCATCCTTTATAAAATGGCTCCAAGGCTGCACTGGAATGGAGTTTAATTCATATTGGGCCAAACATTGCAAGAACACTTGGGCAATTTGCAAATTGGTGATCAGAGGAATATGATGGTCAATAGCGAGCCGTCGAATGCGGTATCCATCTGTCACATTGCGGCTAGCAGCAGCTCCTAGCGCTTGTGGAATATTAATGATTAAATCGACCTGTTTATCCGTGATAGCATCAATGACATTCGGGCTATGTTCCTCGCTTGCCTTAAAGACACAACGCGAAGCGATGCCATTGCGCGAAAGAAAATCATGGGTGCCTGGAGTGGTATAGATCTTCCACCCTTGCTCTTCCAAAACTTTTAATTCCTGCAAAATCTTATTTTTCTGTTCCCCTCCAACACTGACCAAAAGCCGCTTTCCTTTAATAGATTGCTCAGTTGCCTGCCAGGAACGAAAAAATGCCTCGTGAAGATTTTTTCCCAAACAGGCCACTTCTCCAGTAGAGGCCATCTCCACATGGGCTACGGGGTTTGCTCCTTTGAGACGGTGGTAAGAAAATTGAGGTGTTTTAATGCCCACATATCCCAAATCAAGAGTGTTGTAGTATTTTTTGTGTTGCTTGATTCCTAGCATCACTTCAGTTGCAATTTCAAGCAAATGATGGCCTGTCACTTTGGAGACGAATGGGAAAGAACGCGAAGCACGTACGTTGCATTCGATCACCTTAATGGCATTTTCCTTAGCGATGAACTGAATATTAAAAGGGCCAGTAATGTTGAGTGCCTTAACAATCATTTTCGTAATGGCTTTGGTACGACGGACTGTTTCCATATAGAGCTTTTGTGGAGGTAACACAATGGTCGCATCTCCAGAATGCACACCTGCATTTTCAATGTGTTCAGAGATGGCTTCAATGACAATCTTGCCCCCTTGAGCCACTCCATCTACCTCTAGCTCTTTTGCATTCAAGATAAATTGGGAAAGAACGACTGGATGCTCTGGAGAAACAATAGTGGCTTCTTTCAAGTACTTGTCGAGCTCTTTACGATCGTAGATCACATTCATCGCGGCTCCCGATAAGACATAGGAGGGGCGAACGAGGATCGGGTAGCCTACTTTTTCCGCAAAGCCAAGAGCTTTTTCCTCACTACTCACTTCAATCCAATCAGGCTGGTCTATTTTAAGCTCTGAGAGTAACGAAGAAAACTTTTGACGATTTTCTGCCATATCGATTTGATCTGGCGATGTACCTAAAATAGGATAACCGCATTTATACAAAGGCAAAGCCAAATTATTTGCGATTTGCCCTCCCACAGAGACAACGATACCTTGAGGATTTTCAAAATCAGCGATGTCTCGGATACGCTCCAACGTGAGCTCCTCGAAATAAAGTCGGTCTGATTCATCATAATCTGTAGAGACCGTTTCTGGATTAGAATTGATAATGATCGCAGGTTTTTCATGGCGTCTGAGCGTACGAGCTGTATTGACAGCACACCAATCAAACTCTACGGAAGATCCGATCGAATAGGGTCCAGAACCAATCACAACAACGGGAGGCGACTGACTAGGCTCCAAATCATGATGTGCACCATGATAGGTGACATAAAGGTAGTTTGTCTCCGCATCAAATTCACCCGCCAGCGTGTCAATCTGCTTGACAATGGGAAGGATGCCCAATTTCAAACGCTGTGTACGCACATCTTCTTCTTTCATGGTTTTCAGTTTTGCAATCGACCTATCTGCAAAACCATATCTTTTCGCCTTTTTAAGTAGCGGCGCATCTAATGGGTTCCCTGCAATCTCTTTTTCAAGAGAGATCATGTCTTTAAGATGGTGCAAAAACCAGGGGTCGATACGCGAGAGGGTATGCACTTCCTCTACACTTCCTCCTTCTCTCAAAAAGTGTGCGATAGCAAAGAGACGACGATCTGTGGCCTTCTCAATTTCTTTTTTTGGTTGTGCAATTTCGTAAGGATAGTCAAAGAGACTGCTTGCCCCAATGTTGGACATTCTGACTGCTTTTTGCAAAGCTTCCGGAAAAGAACGGCCAATCGCCATGACTTCGCCAACGCTTTTCATCTCAGAACCAATAGTACGCTCAGCAGCGCGCAATTTTTGAATGTCCCAACGTGGCATCTTTACTACAATATAATCCAGCGCGGGTTCAAAGAAGGCAGATGTTTGACGTGTGACAGAGTTTTTAATTTGATCCAGCCGATAACCTAAAGACAATTTTGCTGCGACAAAAGCCAATGGGTAACCAGTCGCTTTGGAGGCCAAGGCGCTAGAGCGGGAAAGGCGAGCATTCACTTCAATCACCCGGTAATCGACACCATCTGGTGCCACAGCATATTGGATATTGCATTCCCCAATGATTCCAAGATGGCGTACTGTTTTAATCGCTACTTCTCGGAGCAAATGATACTCTTCGTTGCTCAACGTTTGAGAGGGAGCCACTACGATACTTTCGCCCGTATGGATTCCCATCGGATCGAAATTTTCCATGTTGCACACAGTGATGGTATTATCGTCTTTATCGCGCACCACTTCATATTCAATCTCTTTAAAGCCTGCTAAATACTCTTCAATCAAAATCTGGGGGGCTTTGGACAGCGCTTCTTTGGCCAACCCGATCAATTCTTTATCATTGGCGACACGCCCTGATCCTAACCCTCCTAGAGAAAAGCCTGCGCGGAGCATGACAGGATATCCGATTTTAGCTGCAGCTTCTTTTGCTTCTTCTACACTGGTTGCCGAATAGCTTAACGCTGTTTTGACTCCGATACTTTCTAAAGTGCGTTTAAACAGTTCCCTGTCTTCTGTGATGCGGATCGCCTCCACAGGTGTCCCTAAAACAGCGACATTGTATTTTTCGAGCACTCCGCTCGCTTCTAGCTCCAAACCTAGATTAAGTGCTGTTTGCCCCCCAAAGCTGAGTAAAATCCCATCCGGACGCTCTTTTTCTATGATTTCCGTGACAGTTTTTAAATCGAGGGGAAGTAGATAGACCTCGTCTGCCATACCAGGATCTGTTTGCACTGTCGCAATGTTTGGATTGATTAAGACAGTCTGATAGCCTTCTTCTTTAAGGGCTTTGATGGCTTGAGAGCCTGAATAATCAAACTCCCCTGCTTGACCAATGCGTAGGCCTCCAGAGCCTAAGATTAAAATTTTATTCAACTTTGCAGACATTGCCAAAACCTATCAAAAAACCATTGTGTATCTGTTGGACCGGGAGAAGCTTCTGGATGGAACTGCACTGAATAAAAAGGCAGTTTCTTGTGGGCAATCCCTTCTACAGACCCATCATTTAAATTTCGAAAAGTGACCCTCCACTCAGAGGGCAGCGTTTTTTCATCGATCGCATAGCCATGATTTTGCGAAGTGATATAGCAGCGTTTAGTCTCAAGGTCTATGCAAGGCTGATTTTGTCCCCGATGTCCAAAAGGGAGCTTATAGGTCTTTGCTCCTGCTGCAAGTCCAAGCATTTGCGAGCCCAAGCAGACCCCAAAAATCGGTTTCTGCATCTTCATGGCTTTTTGCAAAACGGTGATTGTCTTTGTACAGCGCACAGGGTCCCCAGGCCCATTGGAGAGGAAGACCCCATCAAAAGGTTCATTGGTATAATCATAATCATGTGGTACACGGACAATTTCAGCTGGGTATTTCGATAAAAAGCGGAGCATGCTTTCTTTCATCCCGCAATCGACGGCGATAATGCGCTTTTTCCCTTTCCCATAATAAGCTTTGTCACAAATGGAAACCTTCTCCACTAAGTGCTCGCGATTAGGGTCATAAAACTCAACGCACTCTTTTTGATCAGCAATCGCACCCAGGAGTGTGCCTTTTGACCTCAAAATTTTAGTTAAAGCTCTCGTATCCACTTCTGTCAAAAGAGGAATGTTTTCTTTGTGCAGCCATTCTTTCAAAGATAAAAGTCCGCTATGATGGCTCCATTTATCACAACTTTCATTCACGACCACGCCGGCTACATGTGGCTTTTTTGATTCCCAAACAGCTGGGGCAGCGACCCCATAGTTGCCGATTAAGGGGTAGGTAAATACTAAAATCTGGCCCGCGAAAGAGGGATCGGTCAGGCTTTCCATGTATCCACACATACCGGTGGTAAAGACGACCTCTCCTTTAAAAAACCCTTTCTGCCACTCAGGAGCCCACCCTTCAAAGAGCTTCCCATCTTCTAAAATTAAATATCCTGGCTTCATATATATAAAAAAAAAGCCATCCGAAGTTGGATGGCTATTTAAGCTTAAGGTTTTGAACAATAAACCGTTTCATTTCCTGAAAAAGATACCCGATCTCTCTATTCTCTTCAAGAATTTTTCCTCATTTTCAAGGATCTTTACTTTCTACTTTTTTTTCAGCTCCTCTGGAAATAGCAGTTCTTCTTTTGTTACCTTGCCTTCGGTCGCATCTTCAATAATCTTTGCATCGCCTGCTTTTGGAATCGTACCACTCAATAGTCTGTAAATGTATGTTTTGCTTTTGCCAATTTTGCGAGCAAAAGCTGTAATATTAATGCAATACTCGTCAAAATATTCTTTTAATTTCATCGATAAGTGAACTCTAACACTTTGAATTTAAACAGTATTAAAAGTGAAGCTAAAAGGTCAAGAAAAACTATATCATTCCAAAAATGAGACTGTTTAGAAACATTATATTGTCTAAAAAGCAACATACTCTTAATATTGATATTTCTAATGCCTAAGTTTTACAGATTCTTTCATACTCATTTGACTTATAAAAAGGAAATTATATGAAACCGAGATCGATTGGTATTGTTGCTGGCGGAGGAGGTCCAATTGGAGCTTCTTTTGTACTTAGAAAAATCATTTCTGAATGTCAGGAAAAATATAGTAGCTGGAGAAGCTACGAATTCCCTTGTATCAATTTTTATAGCTACCCCTATTCTGAGATGCTGTTAGAACATAATTCTTGTATTATCCCATCTCGTGAACTGAGTTTCTGCATCCATCAATTGAAGCTACTCGGAATGGAGATTATTGTCCTCCCTTGCTTTACAATGGGTTCTTATCTAACGTATCGCAATTATGGAATAGAACTTATTGAAATGGGACCTGTGATGAAGGATCATCTAGAAAAAAACAGTATAAAAAATCCACTTGTCCTTTGCTCAGAGCGTACAAGAAAATCGGAATATTGCAATAAACATTTTGAATGTCATTATCCGTCTGACTTTATACAAAATGAATTGAGCATTCTCATCGAAAAGGCCCTCCGAGGAGAAAAAATAGATATGCGCCCCTTGCTCGATCGTCTGCCCGAAGTGCCAATTTTGTGTGCGATGACAACGCTTAACGCTCAGCTTGAAGAGGAAGTTCTCGATCCCCGCTGGATAGATTCAACCCAATTGCTCGCTCAATATGTTGTAAAACGAAGTTATGAAGAATCTCTTGGCAACACAGATTATTCCCAGATAGGATTTTTAGAAACGCAACATGAAGCGGCCACTATGAATGTTTAAGTACATGAGAGCTTGCCTGACAGCCAGGCAAGTCTCTTGCTGAATACGATTGAACACTTTTGTTCAATATCGTGGACACAATCTCACATAAAAAAAACCCATGCGTTTGCTCGGCTCGCATTACCAAATATATATAGTCGATTCACTAGCTGCGGATCAGCATAGAAGTCGTGCAAGGTGTAGCATCAGAAAGGATATGTACTATGGCCTCGATCCAATCAGGACGACGGTTCAACGCAGGAGTCCTAAAAGGGTAAAGACCATGCTTTATGATGATTGGCATGTACTGTTCTTCTACCTCAAATAGCGTTTCTATATGATCTGAGGTGAAACTGATGGGGACAAACACACAATAACGGCGCCCCTGGGCCTTTTTGACAATTTCATGACAGACATCTTCTGTATAAGGACGGAGCCATTCGCCACGTCCAAACTTGGATTGATAGCAAAGAAGGGAGTGCGTTTTAGGAAAAGCCTGTATGATCGCTTGGTAGGATAGTCTGCATTCATATTCGTACAGATCTCCCTTCTGGACAAATTCTTTTGGAAGACCATGAGCAGAAAAAATCAAAAAAATCTCCTCCTCTTGCAATCCACGATTGTCAATGAAATCTCGCACAGTACGCTGCATAGCGCCCACATAGGCTGGATGCGCTGGATAAGATTTGACCCAGCGCATTTTTTGGATGAGCTTTTTCGAACAGTGTTGCTCCAAAAAACGTGCCACACTTCCTGTGGTGGCATAGGTAAATTGAGGAAAAAGTGGGAAGACACAGATTTCTTGTGAAGACATGGCATGGAACTCTTCTAAAAAATTTTTGTGAGTGCTGGGCAGGTATCGATGGAAGGCAAGTACAGGTGCATGGAGTTTTTTCCTGAGCTCTGCGGCTAGATATTCTGTATCTGACCAGATAGGCGAACCACCTCCCAACTTGACGTAATCCTGAGCTATTTTCCCCGCCCTCCGCTTTGCCACACGTCCAAACAAATAATTATGAAAAACTTGTGGAAGTCGGGTGCGCACAACATCCTTATCTGTCAGTAGCGAACGCAAAAAAGGCTCGATTTCCTGTAAAGTACGCGGTCCTCCAAAATTGACTAATAAATAAGCGATCTGGTCCATGCCGGAAATGGTCTAAAAGACAAAGATTTTATTCAATCTTCTTTTCGATTAATACCGAATACCATAAATAATGTGCATTTGGACGATAGCGAAAGCTCCTGCGGTTGAACGATCACAAATCGGTTAATATTTTAAAAATCTTGACCGACTTGCGATCGTACAGCCCCAAGGTTTTGGCGCTGTCCAAATACACATTATTTACGGTATTTGATATAAAGTCATTTTTATGAAAACATGTTGGATGGCCCTCGTTCTATTTGTCCTTTTTGGGTGTGGAAAGGGTCCTTTGCACTATGGACCCTATTCTATTGGTCGTGATGCAACCTGGTTCCCTTTACAAATCGATCAGCGAGGGCCAAATCTTAATGGATTTACCAATGCACTAGTGCAAGAAATCGCCCACTCTGTAGACGCCCCTTTTCACATTGTTGACGTCAATTGGTCTCAGCTCTTCCAAGGATTAGATAATGGAGAATTTGCAGGCATTTTCACGTCGCTCTCTCCGAATATCATCACGAATGAACGGTATAGTTTCTCTGACCCCTTTCTTTTATTAGGTCCTGTTTTAGTCGTTCCCATCAGCTCGCCCGCCACTTCTCTGGAGGATTTGGAAGGAAAAATTGTCGCCGTTAATCAATTTGATGAATCCGTGCTGATTGTGCAACGCTACCCTTCTATTGTCATCGAACTCTATCAAAATAAAGCGATGGCATTAGAAAACCTCACTAAGGGTCAATATGACGCTATATTGATGCCTACCCTGGACGCACAAGCGCTCGTTCCCCACATATATGATGCTCAATTGAAAATCGTCACCGGTCCGCTTAATAACAAGGGACTTAGGCTAGTGACTTTAAAAAACTCACATCTTTTTTTGATCCATGACTTTAATCGCGGCCTTGCAAAAGTCATGTCTTCTAATCGATATATGACCTTACGTAAAATCTTTAACCTCGACTAAAAAACAATCTTTGGAGAGGTTGTATGCCATAAAAAAAATTTACATAGCAATATTATTCTCAATCCTTTATAATTTTTTTATACAAAAAGGATTTTATGACTGCACAAACTCCTTCAATAGATAATGCACCATTAGATAACATTTTTCATTCTGCCCCTGAATTGATCTTGCATTCTCCTCCAAAAAAAGGACCCACGTGCTGTGGCCGGAAAGTGTCTCGATGTGATTGTCTATCTAAGAAAATCTTTTTTGTAATTGCCACGGTTGTGGGATCTATTTTGCTGATTTTAGGATTGCTAGCCCTAATAGGCTATTGCGCTCCTGCATCTGGTGGAGGGATCATCTTGCAAAAATTAAATGCAGCAGCCACTTTTGTTGCCGCAAAACTTGGTTCAGATCTCTTTACTCTTTCTCTTTTCACAGTGGCCATCGGTTTTGGATTCACCCTATCGGGTAGTGTCGGCTTAGGATTGGAACATTGCCAGAATCGAGCAAAAGTGAAAGAGCAAGAATAGCCTTCTCCTGAGAAAGCTTAAATTTTATTCACAAAAAACTATTGGTTTCGATTCAAAAATATACATTTTTGCGTCGAATCAACTATAATTTTTTTATGAAAAGCTATCATTTCACCGTTTGGGGAATCCTTCTCTTATTTGGAATAATCATGATCGGTGTCACTTTCACTTCCTTTACATGTAAAAGTCAGCGCTGCAAAATGGATCCGGCTCAAATTCAAAAGGTGAGAGAACAAGCATCAACGTGAATTTTCTTTCGTTGCTGCCCATTTATAGCAGAATAGGTTAAAAAAATGACATTTTGACGTGGTGAAAATTTATCATTTCAAACTTAATCGACTATATTAGAAATATGACAACATTCCTCAAAAAGCCGCCGGTGGCAGGTTTTTGATGGGTTGTCCGAGAGTTGACTGAAGTCAACCGAGTAGGCCTATGATCAATCAATCGCGGAGCTTTTGCACAAGTGAAAATGTCAATTTTTCAACCTATTCTGCTATACCTTCTCGGCAATGTACACTGTGCAGGCATGTGTGGCCCCCTTGTCATGCTACTTGCACAACATCCTGGTCGTTGGTGGTATTTTTTTGGCCGTCTTTGCGCCTTTTCACTGGTAGGTCTTGTTTCTGCAGAAATCGGCATTCTCTTTTTTTCTTTTCTTGCGCATTACCACATTAATGCCCTTTTTTCTTTGCTGTTTGGTGGCTGGATTTGCCTGATAGGGCTCTGTATTTTCTTTAAAATCCGTCCGCCCACATCTAATTGGCTAGCTAAAAAAAGTGCGAAGCTTTCTATATACTTTTCAAAAGCTCTCTTACAAAAATCCTCTATGGCCATTTTCCTTTTTGGATTTTCTACTGTGCTGCTTCCATGTGGACAGACCCTTATTGTATTTTCTCTTATTGCCCTCCATTGTGATCCCATAAGTGGCCTTATGCAAGGATGTCTTTTTGCTCTACTCACCTCCCCTGCCTTGATCGCTGCCATGCAGGCTGCACATTTTTTGCACTATTTCCGCAAGGGCTACTCTTTTTGGATGGGGGGAGCTGTGCTATGCATTGGGACCCTGACCCTGCTCCGTGGTTTAGCAGAGCTCAACTACATTCCACACCTTATTTTGAATCCAAGTGCTGATCCTTGCAACCATCTAGTTTTTTTTTAAGTTTCGATTAATTTTTATTGAAGAAATTGTAATCACGAAGCTACCCTTTTCTTGATAATCAAACCCTATAAGAGGTTGCTAATGAAAAAAATTTTCCCAGTGTTCTTAATTTGCTGGACAACTTTTGTCTTCGCTGACAATGCGCCTATTTTTGAAGAGACCGAAGAAAAAGTACAACGTGGTGCCTCCTATGCAACATTTGCTCCCGAAGAGCCGATTTTTGAAGAAGATGATGAAAAAGAAGCATGCAAAGGTTGCGAAGAGGGTCATAAAGAACTGTTGTTCCGTGCTGAAATGGCTTCCAATGTCTGTGAAGGCGATGAAGAACAACTACAGGCAAGCTATGTCAGTTGGAGACGCTTCAAAGCAAATTTCGGAATGGAAAAACTCTATGTACGTTTCCCTCAAAAACCCACGGTAGCTCAGAGCAATGCTTTTTTGACAGCTTATGCTTGGGATTACGGCAACATGTATTCTTTGACTGGTTATTTTCCTCCAATTGGCAATATTCACCCTATAGCTTGGTTTGATGAAATTCTTTACACCTTGGACCGCTATCCTTACACGCTACATAGCCATGTGATCTTTCAAGCATCAAATGGAGATTGGATCATGGATTATGTCGCTCATGACTATATCCAAAACACTATCTTGAAAGCGCGCTCTATTGCTACCCCATTCAATGGCTACACTTTGCAAGTTGTCAAACCAAATGGAGCTCGTGACTATTTCGACTATTTCTTAGACAACTTTTATATCAAATGCGAATGCCACTAAAAAATTCTTGATTTGCACTTCTGAAGTGTGGAAACTCCCGAAATACATCATAACTATTCATGAATGGCCGGGCTCAACCTTGCCCAATCAAGATTCGCCATAGGCCTGAGTGGATAGTTATAGTAGAAATACCTCTAGGAAACAAGCCAAAGGGGCTGAATAGTTACAATACATCAAAGTATATTCGGGAGTTTTTTTATGGAGAGATACGAACTCGTAGTGATTGGCTCAGGGCCGGCGGGAGAAAAGGCTGCTGTGAAGGCTGCTTATTTTGGTCACAAAGTAGCGCTGATCGAAAAAGCTACGCAATATGGTGGTGCTGGCGTCGTTTCAGGAACTCTCCCCTCAAAAACTTTAAAAGAGACTGCTCTTTATCTATCAGGTAAATATGATAAAGGCCTCTATGGCATTGATCGAGATATTGCAGGAGAAGCGACCGTTGAAAACTTCATGTACCGAAAGGACTTGATCATCGCTTCAGAATCTGCCGAGGTACGCAAAAATTTAGAGTTGCACAAAGTCGATATCTATCATGGAGTTGCTTCTTTTGTAGACGCGCACATACTTCAGATCAGTGGAGGTGTCGAACAGCAAATTCAAGGGGATTACATCATCATTGCCACTGGATCTTCCCCTTCTCATCCTTCGAATATCCATTTTGATCATAAACGTGTCTTAGACTCTGATACTATTCTGAATATCAAACGCTTTCCCAAAACGCTTGCTGTCTTGGGTGCAGGAGTCATCGGGTGTGAGTATGCGACAATTTTTTCCACTATGGGGACAAAGGTCTATCTGATTAATAGAACAGATAAAATTTTGAGCTTCATCGACCAAGAAATTGTCCATCACCTGCTCGATAGTATGCGTCATGATCAGATTGAGCTGCTATTCAATAGTGGCGTCAAGAGCATACAAATTCCTGAAACTGAAAAAGAAAACCTTAAAGTTGATCTGGATTCAGGAGCTGTCTTACACGTAGATATGTTCCTCTTTGCCGCAGGCCGCAATGGCAATACTCAAGGGCTCAACTTGGAAAAAATTGGCATTGAGGTGACCAAACGCTTCACCATCCCAGTAAATGAAAACTATCGCACCGCAGTGCCTAACATCTATGCTGTAGGAGATGTCATCGGATTCCCGGCCCTTGCCAGCACAAGTATGGACCAAGGACGTGTGGCTGTAGCTCACATTTTCCAAACCAAAGATATCGAAGAAATTGCCCCCGTATTGCCCTATGGAATTTATACTGTCCCTGAAATTTCTACTGCAGGTATCACAGAAGAAGAAGCTAAAGAAAAAGGACTCTCTTACAATATCGGAATTGCTTACCATCGCGACATGCCACGTGGAAAGATCATGGGTGCAGAAAAGGGAATGCTTAAACTGATCTTTACACGAGACGATCTCATCATTCGGGGTGTTCATGTCATTGGCAATCTGGCTACCGAGCTTATTCACCAGGGCGTCGATTTGATTAAAGGTAAGAAAACTCTGCTGGATATGATCGGAAAAGTGTACAACTATCCCACCCTACACGACCTTTACAAATATGCTGCCTACGATGGCCTGAGTAATATGGCAGGCCACAAAGTCAAAGTAGCTTCCTGGGCAGGTTAGAGTATGTTCACAAACTTTAAAATAGAATCTAACCAGCGAATCGCTTGAACTTTAGTGGCTTTTGTGGCTTTCTTATATATATTTAAAAATTCGTAACTATTTACAACAGTTATACAATTCATTGCGATGATGAAGAGCAACGGCATTTTCAAAGGGCTATTTGCATGTATTGGCTTGATGCTCGTCGGCATGCTCTACTGGTCCTCCCTTCTTCAAGAAAAAGATCTAAAAAAAGTGCGCCAAGAGATCAAAGAATTACGCACAGAAATGGCGGGTTTGGGACAAAAAATTTCTCGCGAAATCAGCAAAGCACAAGCTTCTGCCACATACACAGATGCGTCGCACCCTCTTGCTGTGTCGCAATATCCAAATCTCTTAGTGAAAGATGTTTATTATGAGAAAACTCTTCCCAAATTACTAGGAGATCACTTTCGCCCACAGGGTATGCTCAACCGTGCCTTAATCGGTAAACCTGAAAGTCTTCATCCTTTTAATGGCTTCAGGGATGTGTCTCAAATGATCGACATGTGTACAGCTCAAGTTGCTGACTTAAAAACCGGTTGTTATGAAACTATGGCTCCTCACATGGCTGTGAGGTTAGAAGCTCGACCGCAGCCAGAACATCCGGAATTACAGGAATATTGGGTTTTTTTACGTGATGATGTGTATTGGGCACCTTTAGACCCTGCCCATTTCCCAGACGCCTTAGAGCTTGCCCCACACTTCTTAGAAAGGCATCCCGTGACATCCGCGGATTTTAAATTTTTCTACGATGCGATTATGAATCCCTATGTACATGAGCCAAAAGCCGTCTCTTTACGCACATATTATAATGATATAGAGGAATTTAAAATTATAGATCCTCATACTTTCGTCGTGAGATGGAAAGCCTTTTCAACAAAAAATGAAGAAGGCAGTGAAGTCAAGAAAGTGAAATATACTTCCCTAAGCTTGACGGGAGCTTTGCAGCCGCTAGCCTCTTTTGTCTTTCAATATTTTGCTGACGGGCAAAAAATCATCGAGGATGACTCTGATCCTAATACTTACAAAAAGGATTCTGTTTGGGCACAAAACTTTACACAACATTGGGCCAAAAATATCATCGTCAGCTGCGGTCCTTATCTTTTTGATGGCATGACTGAGGAAGGAATTTCTTTTAAGCGTAACCCTAACTACTATGAACCCTATGCAGTTCTTGTCGAAGGAATGAAGTATTTCTTCAAGGAGAGTTTCGATGCTACCTGGCAGGATTTCAAGGCCGGGAAGATCGATCTTTGTGTTCTCTCCCCCAATCAGCTGATTGAATTGGATGATTTTTTACATAGCTCAGATTACCAATTCCAAAAAGAGCATCATCAAGATATCAAAACGTTAGATTATGTCGACTTGAGTTATTTCTATATTGGGTGGAATGAGCATAAACCCTTTTTCTCTGATGAAAAAGTACGTAAAGCAATGACACTTGCCATCGATCGTCGCAGGATTATCGAACAAAATTTGAACATGATGGCAGTGGCAATCACTGGACCTTTTTTTTGCTATTCTCCTGCTTATGATGAAACAATTCCTTCTTACCCATTTAATCCAGAAGAGGCCCGTCGCTTGCTTGAAGAAGCAGGTTGGATAGATATCGATGGCGACGGGGTACGTGATAAAATTGTCAATGGAACTAGGACTGCTTTTCATTTCAAACTCTATTATTTTATCAAAAGCCTCTCCACCAAAGTCATTGCTGAATACATCATGACAGCTCTTAGAGAAGTAGGGATTCAATGTGAATTGTGTGGTGTGGATATCGCAGATCTTTCGAGACAATTTGAAGAAAAAAATTTCGATGCCATTTTACTGGGGTGGAAACTGGGTACACCACCCGAAGATCCTCGTCAGCTCTGGCATTCCTCAGGTGCAAAAGAAAAAGGTTCTTCTAATGCCATCGGCTTTGCCAATTCAAAGATCGATCAGCTCATCGAGCTACTCAACTATGAATATGATAAAACAAAACGCATCGCTCTGTACCATCATTTCCATGAAATCATCCACGAAGAAGAGCCGTATACATTTTTGTATACGCCTAAAGTGAGATTGCTCTATAGAGAACGCGTCCAAAATCTTTTCATCCCACGTGAAAGGCAGGACCTTATTCCAGGCGCTGATATACCAGAGCCCAATTTGCAGACCATTTGGCTAAAAGAGTGACCATGGCACATTATATTATTCGACGACTATTTTTAGTCCCTATCACTCTCTTGGCAATCATCCTAGTGAATTTTGTGATTTTGAATTTAGCACCAGGCGACCCCACCACCGTAGGCAATTTAAGTGCTACAGGAGAAGCCACACGTTCTACAGACTCTTCCGGTGTGACTGGTGAAAATCAGTATTTACTTTTTCGTGAGCACTATGGATTGACGCTACCCATTTTATTGAATCTATGGCCCTATTTGACTCAAAAATCTGTTAAGGAAGGCCTTGAAACGCTGGCTACCTCCAAAAACAAAATGAGCATCCAAAACTATTTTAAATTGCGCACCCTTTGGGGTGACCGTGCCCGTTTTGTGATGCCCTCCTTGATTCAAGAAGCTTCTAATGCAGGAAATTCTTTTGAAATCAGAAAAATGGCTGCCAATCTGTTTATACGTGGCGGCATACAGCAAGGAGCCGTAGGAGCTGTTCTCAAGCAAGAAGAGCGTAAAAAAAATAGATGGATCTCACAAAATAACCTTTTTCTAAGCGACCTGAGAATTGGTGATCATGATACTTCAGTAGCACTTGAAAAAAAGGTGGCACAGCTCGAAGAGTGGTTCCAATCTATGGGAGGAGCCGCGGCATTTACAAAAACAGGCATGGCAAAAGCTTCTGCTCTATTCTTTGAAACACGTTTCTGCCGCTACTTGAGCAGAGTCTTCACATTGGATTTTGGGACATTGAGAAATGATAGCAACAAAAAGGTCATCCATGAAGTGGGCAAACGACTTAAATACTCTTTGACCTTAGCAGTTATCCCCCTACTTGCCACCTTTGCCCTCTGCCAAATTTTCGGCATGGTGATGGCAGTGAAACAAAATCAATGGCTCGACTACTCGCTTAATATTGTCTTTCTTGTTCTATTTGCTATTCCAGTCTTTGTTGTCGCGCCATTTTTAATTGAAAAATGTGCATTGAACAAAACTGTGCCTTTTACCGATATTCCTATCCCCTATAGTGGTTTTCATAGTCCATTAGATGTGTATGAGAATCTAACCTCTTCTCAAAGATTGGGCGACATTCTGCTCCATATTTTTCTTCCTCTGATTGCGATTAAATATGGAACTTTGGCAGTGCAAGCCAGGCTTGCACGCACAGCTTTCTTGGAAGTATTGCGACAAGATCATGTGCGTACCGCTCAAGCGAAAGGTTTAAATCGATTGCAGATATGGATCAAACATGTAGGGCGCAATGGATCCATCACCATCGTCACTTCATTAGCGGCCTCCTTAGGCGTCGTGCTAGGAGGATCATTGATCGTGGAAACTATCTTTGAAATCAATGGATTTGGACGTTTTTTTTATGAGGCAATCTTAAACAGGGACTATAATGTAGTGCTTTTTTCTGCCTTTGCCGGTTCATTTTTGACACTGATTGGATTTTTAATCGCGGATATTTCTTACACCTTCTTGGATCCTAGGGTTAGCCTGGATTGATTTTGCTATAGGTTTTTAGTATGAAAAATGAAAATTATTGGGCAGTTGTCTGGACGCAATATAAAAAAAACAAAATAGGATTTGCTGCCCTTTGCCTGCTTGCCTTGTTTTTCGTCATAGGACTCTATGCCCCTTTTTTTGCATCCAGCAAGCCCTTTTTAGTTGTATGGAATCACACCTTTTACTTTCCTCTTTTGCGCTACCTATTTTATCAGGGCTTCTATACCAAACCGATTGATCTCTTCTTTAACTTACTCATGTTTACTTTTCCTTTGGTTCTTCTAGGTGCCTGGATCTTCAAAAGCAGAGGAACAAAAATTTTCCTTTCTCTGCTCATCCCAGCGCATTTTATTGTATTTGGCTGGATATTGACAGGCGCCGTGAAAAATCCCGTCCAAGATGCTTCTTTGGCAGCAACGCGTAAAAATGCCTTAGAGGAGCTTCGGCGCTTCCATGAAGATCCTTTGCTCTCGCCTTCTCTAGAACAAAAAAGTTGGAACTTTGATCTCAATTATCTCCCTGCTTATGACAAGTTGGATCAATTGCTAGATTACAAATATTTTAAAGCCCAACATCAGCGTCTTGCTCCTGCACGCGCTCTTTATCAAAAAAAGACAGGACGTGAGATGCCAACACTCTGGTATGTCCGGCAACGTAATGAAGCTACCCAAGAAGCGGAGCTTCTCAAAACTCTTAAAGAAGATGAAACACAATTTATCCAATCGCGCGATCAACTGCCTCAATTGACCGATGCCTATCGTCCCTATTCCCATGCCTTTATTATGGCAAAGTATGCTCTGGAGCATTCTACAACGGAGAAAGAGAAGCAAAATGCTGAAAAACAGTTTACAGAGGGTGTTAAGCAGGCGGCCACTTATCGCTTAGCACTCTCTAATGCAAGACATACGTTCATGGCTTACCAAAAAGCACAGGAAGAGCTAGCTTATCTGAGAGAAAAAAAAGCGTGGTTAGAACAAGAAAGCCAGAAGTTGAAAGTGATTGTACCCCCCCTATTTCGAACATTTCATTGGGAAGAAGATGCAGGAGGTGCTCAAGAAGCTAATCAATATATCCCTTGGTGGGAATTGACTCGTATCAATCGCAAAGACCTTGTGGCTAGCCTACTTTTTGGGATTCGTATTTCCATTGTCGTGGGCGCCTTGGCTGTCACACTTGCACTTTTGATCGGTATTCCTTTTGGCACCCTTGCAGGCTATTTTGCTGGTAAAACAGATTTAGTCATCTGCCGCATCATAGAAATGTGGGAGGCCATGCCCACTTTTTTTATGCTTCTTCTTGTTGTCGCCATCGCCCAAAGCAAATCTATTTTCCTTGTGGTCGCTGTTCTCGGCATTTTTGGTTGGACAGGCTTTAGTCGATTCATTCGTTCAGAAGTGCTCAAACAACGCAAACTTCCCTATGTTGAAGCTTGTCACTCTTTAGGATATACGCATACGAGAATCATGTTCAGCCATATTTTACCCAATGCCATTCCTCCCATTCTTACCTTGCTACCTTTTGCTCTCATGGCTGCTATCACCAGTGAAGCGGGTATGTCATTTCTTGGTCTGGGCGAAGAGGGCTCTACTTCATGGGGAGTGCTCATGGATGAAGGACGTTCGGTTTTTCCCGCAGAAAGTTATCTCCTATGGCCCCCTGCTATCTTGTTGACGGTTCTGCTCATTTGCATTGCGCTCGTGGGCGATGCTTTGCGTGATGCGATTGATCCTAAAATGCGCTAACAAAGTTCTTGATAAAATCTTCATTAAAGACTAAATTTAAAACTTAATTTTCATAACATCGCCAAGTCTCCTGATTCGGTTAGTCATCAGTTCACACGCACTGTACCCCCGGTCGACGAGGCTTGCCTCGCCGGCCTTTTTTATTTAAAAAAACCTCAATTCGGTTTAGAACTAGCAAACCATGAGTGAGTTGGATTCATTTTTTGATAGTTGGGTGAAGGTCTTTTGGGTTGGTGGCAATAAGCAATCAATCCGCCTAGCAGATTCACGACAACACCAATAACTCTCCAATATCATTTACAATCAAATGAACTTTAAAACCAAAAAGCCATCCCATAGAGGTTTTCCCACGCATTGCAAGTCCTTTAAATGCTTTATGAGCTAGGAGTATTTGATTCCATTGGTTCTCGAAATTCATCCAGAAATTGTGTATATTGCAAAACAGTTTGACTGGGTCGATACGCATTTTGAGCCTCTTTTCGTGGTGTTGTTACTTAGTAGAAACGACTCTAATGAGATTAAGGCTCTTTTTTCAATTTTGAAAAAAAGTGAGTGCCGCCGGTGGCGGGTTTTTGATGGGTTGTCCGAGAGTTGACTTAAGTCAACCGAGGTAGGGTTACGATCGATCAAGCCCGAGAGCTTTGACGTGGTGAAAATTTATCATTTCAAACTTAATCGACTATAGTGTCGCTTATTAGAAGAGTGTTGCTCAAGCAAAAATGGCGCGCAAGGCGCAAAAGAAAAGCACAGAAAGAATAGCTCCTGCAGGAACAGTGACTACCCAGGAGATGACAATGTCGCGGATCGTATTTAAATTAATGGCGCCAATACCACGTGCAAAACCTACGCCAAGAACAGCCCCCACAAGCACATGAGTTGTCGAGATAGGTAACCCTAATTTCGAAGCTAACACGATTGTTGTGGCAGCTCCAAAACCTGCAGAAAATCCTCTCGAAGGTGTGAGTTCAGTGATTTTTTTCCCTACAGTTTCAATCACGCGCCAACCCCATGTCGCCAAACCTGCTACAATGCCAATTCCCCCTAGTAACAAGAGCCAAAAGGAGATATTTTTCCCCTGTAAAAAGGCCGCTTTACCATAGAGAATATTCACAACAGCAGCGAGTGGGCCAATCGCATTGGCTACGTCATTAGAGCCATGAGCAAAGGCCATAAAGCAAGCGACGATGATCTGTAGATAAATAAAAATTTTCTCAACTATCTCAAATTCGGAGTATTGTTTCTCCTCAGGGACTTCCACCTCTTTTGTCAATGTATCCACATCTGCAAGCAATTCATGCACCCTATTGAGGAGTTTACCTGAAGCTGCCGCTTCCACACGTAAAAGATGTTTTTGAGCTTTTTTTAAACTGATTTCTACTTGGCTGCTATGCATTCTGACAGGCAGCGTGGGCGCTTTGATGCGTCTTACTAAACAATGAGAAATATAAGCACTTATGCCACCGATCGCAGCTGCTAGCAATAGCACTTCAAAAAAAGAGAGATGTAGATCAAGGTTGGATAGCCCATTAAAAAGGATAATCAATGTGAGTACTGCAAAGATCGCAAAAACAAGATAAGGAGTGACTTTTTTGGCAGCACTGATGGGATTGACATCATAGAGAATTTTGGTGCGTATGATCATGAAAATCAAATAAGACAGCGCGCCTCCTAAAAAAGGAGAGGCTACCCAGCTCATCGCGATAGAGCCTATTTCTCCCCAAAATATGGCTTCAAAACCGCCTAGAACAAATCCAAAACCTAAAACAGCCCCTACAATGGAATGGGTTGTAGATACTGGCCAACCGAAATAAGAGGCTATTTGCAACCAAACACCCGCAGCCAACAGAGAGGCCAACATTCCAAAAATATAGTCATTCATATTTCCAGAAAAAAGCTGCGGATTGACTATGCCAGATTCAAGCGTTGCTGAGACATTGCTGCCCAAAAAGAATGCACCACAAAATTCAAAAATCGCCGCAATCAAGACTGCTTGCTTAAGCGTGAGAGCGCCAGATCCCACTGACGTACCGACAGCATTGGCAACATCATTTGCTCCAATGTTCCATGCAACATACACACCGAAAACGATGGCAAGGATCAAGAGTATGAGAGCTACGGACATCCCTCTACTTTACCTCGAGGGTCATTCTCACCCTATTTGCTAATTTTTCCGATTCGTCGGAAAGGCCAGCCAATTCTTCAATTACTTTCATCCAAAGAAAAAAAGTCGGCGCAGCCATGCTGTGACATTCATGAAAGAATTTTTTCAAGAGTGTGGCTTGCAAAAGATCTGCTTCATGTTCTTTGAAGGCGACCTCTTCTACCATTTTGCTAACTTTAGCTGCTTCCATCCCTCCAAAAGAACTTTCTAATAGCTCTCCCATTTCCTTAATGATGGCATAGCCCTTTTCGAAAACCTCAAGATTTTTTTTCAAAAACGCAAAAAACTCATTTGCAAAAACTGGCAGGATTTCCAATTGTGAAAAGGTAAGGAGGACAGCTACATCCTCAGCATAATCAGCAATGTTATCTTGAAGTGACAGAATTTCCAAGAGGGTGGTTTTATCAATAGGCAAGAAAAGGCCAGAAGGAAGATTGTTGCGGATATCATTTTTTGTGAGGTCTGCTTCGTGCTCCAATTTTGAGATTTCTCTCGCAATCTCAGAAACGCATGTGTAATCCTTGGCAGTCAGAGCATCGAATAAGGGCACCAATTGATGGACAGTAGCAGCTACCCTATCCATATGCGTTTGGAGGGGGGCAAAGGGAGAACGTCCAAATAAACGTGCAAGTGTCTGCATAAAATGAATAAAAAGACTTTTTTGGCCATGATAATAAAGCATAAGCGGGATATTGTAAATCGTAACTATTCGCGATTGACCGGGCATAGCTTTGCCCTTGTCAAAATCATCCTCGGTCAGAGTGAATAGTCAGAAATAGTTATAAATCGCCATGAGTGACGCCGTCTTACAAGTACGACATTTAACATTAAAATTAAAAATCGAAGGCCGTGTCCATCGAGTCATTGACGACATTTCATTTGATTTAAAAAAAAGTCAGACGCTGGCATTAGTAGGCGAATCAGGCTGTGGAAAGACTATGACGGCGCTTGCATTGATGCGCATTTTACCAGAACCTCCAGCGTTACCTCCTGAAGGCGAAGTACTCTATCAGGGACAGAATTTATTGACCCTTTCGGCTGCCCAAATGCGTACTATCCGGGGTAAAAAGATCGCTATGATTTTCCAAGACCCCATTTCTGCTCTGAATCCTGTATATACGATAGGCGCACAGCTGCTCGAAGTTGCTTGGACTCATCTTCAATTGGATGGTACGGAGGCCAAGTCTGTCGTCTTGAAAGCTCTGGAAGATGTACAACTCCCCAACCCTCACGATGTCTTCCATCTTTATCCACATCAACTTTCTGGAGGCATGTTGCAGCGAGCAATGATTGCCATGGCTTTGATTTGTTCACCAGAGATTTTGATTGCAGACGAGCCGACTACTGCTTTGGATGTGACCATACAGATGCAGATTCTACAGCTACTGCGAGAGCTGCAAGAGAAGAAAGGTATGACCACATTACTCATTACGCATGATATGAACGTTGTAGCTCAAAATGCAGATGAAGTGATCGTGATGTATGCAGGGGATCATATTGAACAAGGCTCCACCACAGCACTTTTTGATTATCCTGCCCACCCCTATACGCAAGCTCTATTTGCCTCTAGACCTGGTGCTGCACGCAAGACAAAATTGGCAACTATCAAAGGCTTTGTCCCTCGTATCACTCAATTACCTGAAGGGTGTCTTTTTCATCCTCGCTGCCGTTATGCTATGCAGATGTGTAAGACGGGAAAAGTGCCGTTAATGCATTTGAAAGACAAAGGACACAGCGCCAAATGCTGGCTGTATGATAAAGAGCTGGAAATAAAACTTGCTGAACACGATGAAACTACTTGAAGTTACCCAATTAAAAAAATATTACCCTATCAAGCGCGGTTTTCTTCGACGCACCATAGGCTATGTGAAGGCCATAGATGACATTTCCTTTCATATTAATGAAGGAGAAATTGTAGGACTTGTGGGAGAGTCAGGTTCAGGTAAAAGTACAACGGGGAGAGCAGTGATCCGCTTGATAGAACCCACGGATGGCCAAATTTTTTTCCAGGGACAAGATTTGATGTGCGCCTCCCGTTCTACACTTCGGAAGCTGCGTACCGAAGCGCAAATTGTCTTCCAAGATCCCTTGGCTTCGCTTAATCCACGCAAGACCATCCTTGAAAATGTAGGAGAAGCATTGCTCGTACACAAATTGGTCAAAACCCGAGAAGAACAGGTACACGCAGTCGTGCAGATCTTGCAACAAGTAGGGCTCTCCTCTTCTGTGCTTAACCAATATCCACATCAATTCTCTGGAGGACAACAGCAACGTATTTCCATTGGAAGAGCCCTTGTCTTAACACCCAAGCTTTTGATTTGCGACGAGATCACGTCTGCCCTCGATCTCTCCGTGCAAGCACAAGTCTTGAATTTATTGAGTGATTTAAAAAAAATATTTAAATTGAGTTACCTTTTGATTTCTCACGACTTGTCCGTCATCCAGCATTTATGCGATCGTGTATTGGTGATGCATCGCGGGAAAATCGTCGAGAGTGGCAAGACTGAGGCACTTTTTCACAATCCTAAACACCCCTACACACAAAAACTACTCAATTCTATTCCGGTTCGTCACCCTTGCGAAGGGCACAAAGATAGAATTGTGAACTGAATATGTTCAGTAGATCCCATTTTCTGTCGCATCGGAGTCAATAGACATCTCATGGCGGAAAAAATATGTAGGAAAAATAGATTGTAAATATTTTTAATTTTCTCCCTCTTTTGAATCGACTATATAAGTGATGCCGAGACTTGCCAGTCCTACTAAATATACAAATTTTGTTCTGCAACTTTCAGCGGGATATGGAGCGACTGTGGTCCAATCGTCTGCAAAAATAATGCGCTCTATTAAGTTAGATTCAGCAGCGGGTAGCGAAAAATGTGTTTTAAGAAGGCAAAAAAATTTTCTTTGCCAAATTAAATCATTGATACTTATCACTTTGCCTATTGGTGTTTTTTCGAAATAACAAAATTTTAAATATTTAGATGGATCAATTTTAAGAAGGTATTCTTTAAAAGACTTACTTGGCTTTTCAGATAAATGCAAATAAAGGGATAAAAATCTATTTTCATGACCCTTTAAAGTAATTGAACTAATGGGACTTTTTTCATTTGTTCTTAACGTCAATGTTCTCACAATTGCTTCCTGAAGATAATCGTGTACTGGTGTCCAGTTGTCATACGCGTCAGCGATAAAAGTAGCACCACTTCCTGGAAAAGGAATATTTTTTATGTTGATGAAATCGTGATAGAATTTTTTCCAATTCATTGCTGGATGTACTTTTATTGGAAAAAAATCACGCTCGAAAAAATTTTTCCCAAGGAGGGGGTTATCCGTTTCTGCTTTTAATTGTTTACAGCTCTGACTTAAAGCGATTAAAGACTTAATATCCAAATTATTGAAAATTTGCAAAATCAGTCCTTGTGGCAAACAGGCAAAAACTGTTTTAAAGTACTGATTACTATTATTTTGATTCGTTAGACCTTTTAGCGATATTGTCATGTAACGTTTTATTAACAATCTTAAGGCAAGGGAAATTTAAGGAATCTTGTAAAAACCACATCTCCTAGCCAATTCATCCCATTATAGAAGGTTTGAAGACACTTTCGATTAATTTCAGAGAAGCGACTATCGGGCGGAAGAGGAGTCACTTTAATCCAATTGTCGTTAAAAATAATGCGCTTCATTAAGTTAGATTCGGTAATGGGCAGTGAAAAATGAGTGTGAAGAATAAGAAAGATTTTTTTTTGCCATTTTAAATCATCAATCCTCACGATTTCGCCGAAAAAACAACAGCAAGAATTTAAGTCGCCAGAAGGATCCAGTTGCAAAAGATACTCTTCAAATAACTCATGATTTTCAGAAAGAGACAAAACAAGAGAATATTCTCCTTTTGCACCGCCCACTAAAGAAATTGAGCGAATTGGACATTCTTTTTCTTGAGTGACTAATGTCAATTTTCGCTGTAGTTTTGCATTAAAATAGTCATATTCAGGTGTCCAGTTATTTTGAGAGTCAGCTAGGAAAATGGTTCCTTTACCTGGAAAAGGGATGCGCAAAAAGTTGAATAAAGAATCAAGATAATATTTCTTCCAATCACCCTGATATACTTCTTGTATTTGCGGATCATCCTCCTCACAAAACCTTTTCCAAAGAAGTGGATGATTGGCTTCCTTGTTTAATTTTTTGCAGCTTCGGCTTACGGTAACTAACGCCACCATATCCAAATTTTTTAAAATAACGAAAAAAAGATCATGGGGTAAACGCAACAAGTATGATTTATTATGATATGCGGGCTCATGTACCTGTGTGGCCTTTGTTACACTCATCTCATTATCCTAAAACCTCATACTTCTTCGAGTGCGCCGAAAAGAGCGAGGAGACGCTCTAAATCATCCCAGTTGTAATAATGGAGGCTAATTTTGCCGCCTTTTTTTGAAGACTCAATCTCCACTTTCGTGCCAAATTGTCGCTGTAGTCTTTCTTTAAATTCTTCTAAGCTTTCATCTATTTTTAGGGTTTTACCTCTTTTCTTACTGAGCAGCTTGCGGCTTTCTTTTTCCGCATCCCGGACATTCAACTGTTTTTCCACAATTAAATCGGTGAGTTTCGTGCGAAGTTCAGGACTATTTAATGAAAGGATCGCTTTGGCATGACCCATGGAAATCTGTCCAGAAGAGACAGAAGATTTAATCGTATCGCTCAGCGTAAGAAGCCGTAGATAATTAGCCACAGTGGAACGCTTTTTTCCTACTTTGTCCGCTACCTCTTCTTGTGTCATCTGAAACACATCGATGAGTTTTTTTAAAGCTTCGGCGGTCTCAATAGGATCCAAATTCACTCTTTGCAAATTTTCAATCAATGTCGCTTTGGCGGCATGCATATCATTGGAATTGCGCACTAAGACATTTAATCTCTGAAACCCAGCTCTCTGAGCAGCCCGCCAACGTCTTTCACCTGCAATCAGTTCGTAATAAAGAACTTTTCCTCCACTTTCAATTTTGCGTACGACAGGTGGATGGATCAGACCAACTGCTTTAATAGAGGCAGCCAGTTCATCTAGTTCTTCTTCTGAAAAAGTTCGCCTCGGCTGAAAAGGGCTAACACGAATTGACGACCAATCAACTTCACAGATTGTCTCTTCCACAACGAAATTCCTCTAAATTGCGCTTCAATGCTTCAAAAATTGCCTGCGTTTGCAAGCGGTCTACATGTATGGGGTGATAAAATATTTCTGCCGTTTTGCTCAAGGGACGCCACTCTTCAGGATTGGTTTCTCCATAAAGCGCTACGACATTTTTTCCTAGTGCTGCACCAATATGTGCTACACCTCCATCACCTACAAAAAAAATATCAGATGCATCAAGCAATACCATAAATTCATCAAAATTTCGAGGAAAATGCACATGTGCTTCCATTTGCAACTTCATTGCAATCGCATCCGCTCTTAATCTATCGTCTTTTTGACCAATGATTCTTACAGAAATGGGGGATAAAGAATGCAAACGGTTCAAAAGAGAGGCATAACGATCACTATCCAACCTGTTTGAAGGTTTTGTCGTCGTTGCAGAGACTAAAACAATGGGATGTGGTGAAAACCTTTTTGTCGAGTATCTATTCTTGATTTCTTGTGGAACATGCAGCCTTGGGTACAATTCTTGAGGAATATCCTGTAGCTCGGGAGCCATGGTTTGGAGCCCTTTAAGAGCCTGATGCAACTGTTTTGCTTTGACAGGATTGTAAGGGATTGGACGATTGACCAAATGAGCGTGCCAACTTTTGTCCACGTAAGCAACTCTTTCCTTGGCTTTCAAACAGTATAAGAAAAAATTATTCAACTTCATAGGCGAAGTCTTGGCTGATATGGCTAAATCAAATTTTTTACGATAAGGCCAGCTAGTTTTAAAAAGATTCCAATACTTATTCCCCTTTGCCGGAAAGACAACCACTTGAGTCACTGATGGCAGATAAGGAATCAAGGGGGCATTGCGTTGATCGATAAAAAGAGTAATGGAGGCGTCTTGAAATTTTTTTTGCAAATAAAGAATCAATGGGTAGGCGCAGAGTAAGTCACCCAAGCCGTTTCTACGAATGACTGCAATATCCATTTACATCAGTCCTAAAAAAGAATAGAATGTGTTTTGTCGATCAACTCTAAGATCCTGTCGTGAGCATTGTTAAATTGCTTACCGACACCCTACAAATCTCAACTAACGTTGATTTTTGGGATAGGTTCTTAAAAATAACAAAAAACGATGGAAGAAGAAAACAAGTTTATTCTCTTTTTGAGCAAACATTGGTCAAAACTCCTTTTAGGAGTCGCAATCGTTGTGAGCATTACACTCTGGACAGAGCGTTTTTACCATTCAGGTGAACAGAAAAACACAGAGGACTTTTTGATTGCTCAACAAATTTTTGAAAGATTCCAAAAAGGGCAAAACTTGCCCTCAGAATCTCTTGAGTCCGCAGAAAATATTATTGATCGCCATCCTGAATTGCATTCTAAATATGATGCCATGATGGCACTTACTTTTTTCTCTCAGGCAAGGGAAGCCGAAGGATTAAAATACGCGCAATCCCTGCTCAAAAAAATAGATACTGAATTGCCTTCTTTTTTTGAGAAATATGCACGCTGCACGCTTTTAATCTCTGAAGCTAACTACTCTCAAGCTTATCAAGATTCTCTAGCCTTGTATCACATGGTTAGGGGCCAGTCAGGCTATCAAACGCTGGATGCGATGAATCTTGTGCGTCTAATTTTTCTGGCCGAGCGCTTAGGAGATGTGCAACATAAGCAAGACTTTTGGAATGAGCTAGAACACCATCCAGGCTTTGCTTCTCTCAAGTCATTGTTCCACGAGGGGACACTGAACTTAGAAAATTATGTCTTGAAAACTTCCTAAGACCCCGACTGAATTGGCATTCTCTCTGCTTGTAGTTTTCATTCAAGCTTGTTATGTTAACATGTGTGGTTCACACATTTTTGTTTATTTTTTTAAATTTTTTATAACCAATTGATTGCCTATTCTCAACTGTGGATGCTAAAGCCAGAAAGGAGGTGTAGAAGACGGATAAGCGCTAATGCCACGATGGGTCAGGCTCGAAATGTCGAAAAACTAGGAACTCATTAAAGAGCAATCCGGCTTTGATGAGATGGAAAGTTAGGAGTAATGAAAATTGAACACACCATCACACCTGCTGACACGTGAGGCAGGAGGGGGGTTAGAGACTTTAGATGAGGAGCTTTATGATGCGACTGCAAACCTTGAAATAGCTCAATCTGAAGACATTATTATTATTAGCGGAACGATTACCGTATCGCCATAATTCCTTCCCTGCTTAAAAAGAAGCCCAAAAAGCTTCTATAATGCCCTCGCCTTGACGCGGGGGCTTTTTTCACTTTAAAATTCCATTGCTTTCTCAAAGCCATCAGCTTAAACTTGTAGCCGAATCCACACAAAAACGCAGTGTTTCACCCATGCGAAAGCCCCGTGATTGAACGAGTAAATGACCTAATATTAGAATATGGGGTCATTTACGATCGTTCAAGCCCAGGAGCTTTGGCGTGGTCAAACGCTGCATTTTTGCTTGGATTCGGCTATAGATGGCCCTTAATTTAGAATCATATGATAAGTGTCACAATCTTAGTCAAAAATGGCGAAAAAAGACTGAAAGAAGTCCTTGCAGCCCTCGCTTGCTTTGACGATATAATCCTTTATGATACGGGATCGAGCGACCGCACATTGGAAATCGCTGCTCAATTTCCTCGTGTACGCGTCTATCAAAAACAATTTATAGGATTTGGCCCTTGTCACAATGAGGCGGCGGCATTAGCAAAGCATGAGTGGATTTTATCCATCGACTCTGACGAGGTTCTCTCACCCCAGCTCGCTCAAGAAATTGCAGGCCTCACATTAGATACTGGATCTGTTTATTCCCTTCCCTTTTTTAATTTTTACAATGGCAAACACATCAAATGGTGTGGCTGGTATCCAGAATCACATATTCGACTCTATCATAAACAAAAAACAGCTTTTTCAGAGGCTATGGTGCATGAAGGGGTCATGAGTCAGGGATTAAAAAAAGTGACACTCTCTCATCCTGTCTATCATTACCCTTATTCCTCAATCTCCGATTTTCTCGTCAAAATGGAGCGTTATTCTACTCTCTTTGCTCAGCAATATTATACGAAAAAAAATGCTTCTCCCCTGACCGCTATCATTCATGGTCTTGCAGCATTTTTTAGAAGCTTTGTGCTGAAACGAGGCTTTTTAGGTGGTTATGAAGGCTTCCTCATCTCTGTCTATAATGGCCACACAGCCTTTTACAAATATTTGAAACTCTACCAGGCGAATAAAAACTGATGCTACTTGCCCTGATGTATCACCGTGTTGAACTGGGACCAAGGATTGATAAATATTCCAATTCCCTAGAAATGTTGCGCGAACATTTTCTGTTTCTCAAGGAACATTATTCCATTGTCTTACCAGGTGATCCATTGCCAAAGAGAAGATTAGCCGTTTGCTTGACATTTGATGATGCAACTTTTGATTTTTATCATTACATCTATCCTATTCTTAAAGAATTAAAAATCAGAGCTCTTTTAGGTGTTCCTGTTGGCTATATTCTGGAATCAACCTCGCTATCAGTTGCAGAGCGTTTAAGCGTACCCTATTCCTTGATGATGCAAGAAGGTTTTTTTGAACAAAAAGTGCCCTTTTGTACTTGGCAAGAACTCAATGAGATGGTCGCATCGGGCTGGGTTGAGATGGCTTCCCATTCCTATTTACATTGTAATTTGACCTTTAGTTTTGTCGATCTCAACCGTGAGGTTGTGCGTTCAAAAGAGATCTTAGAAAATAAACTCTCACAGCCTGTCTCCTCGTTTATCTATCCTTTTGGAAAAATGACGTTGGCTTTACAAGAATATGTTTCACAGCATTATCCCTACGCATTCCGCATTGGTTCCGCTCTCAATTTTGGATGGGGCAATGGCCAAAAACCGATCAATAGAGTCTCAGCAGATAATCTGCCTCATGCAGCAGCTCCCTTTTCTTTGTTCAATTTGGCTAAGGCATTCACTAAAGCCCTGCTGACCTAGATTCGAATTTAAGTACTACTGAAAGCGTGTTATGGCCTCAAAAATTCAGACACAATGGGTTGCGCATCTGCAAGTGAAACAAGATCCGCAGGATGATGTTTATAATCGACTATAATTATCGACCAAAATGTCTAGGACATCGGACAGGATGGAAAAAAATTGGTCTACTTCATCAAAGGTATTGTAGAGACCAAATGAGAGGCGCGCCGATGTAGTGAGTCCAAAACGATCAAGCGCTGGCTGGCTGCAATGATGCCCTGTACGGATAGCGACACCGCGACAATCAAGCAGAGTCGCTAGGTCTAAAGAATGGACTCCTTTGATGACAAAAGTGATGATGGCACCTTTCTCTTTTGCCGTTCCTAGCATGCGGAGGTTGGGAATTTGAGAAAGCTTTTTTGTCGCATAGAGGAGGAGCTCTTGCTCCCAACTCTGTATAGTCTCCATACCAATTTCGGCAAGATAGTCGATCGCAGCACCAAGGCCGATTGCTTCAGCAATCATGGGAGTCCCTGCCTCAAATTTCAGTGGCAGGCGTCCATAAGTGGTCTTTTCAAGGGTCACTTGTTCAATCATGTCACCACCCCCTTCTAGAGGCGGTAATTTTTCCAAAAGCTCCTGCTTGCCATAGAGGATCCCAATCCCTGTCGGACCGTAAAGCTTATGTCCAGAAAAAGCATAAAAATCCACATCAAGCTCTTGCACATCCAGTGGAAGGTGAGGAACAGCCTGCGCTCCATCCACACAGACATAGGCGCCCACATCATGGGCTGCTTCAATGATTTGTTTAATCGGATGGCGCGTACCTAACACATTGGAAACATGCGCAAGACTGACCAATTTGACTTTCTCATCAAGAAGAGACTCAAATGCTTCAAAAATTAACTCCCCCTCATCATTGACAGGGATAATGCGTAAAACAGCTCCCCGCTCTTCACAGAGCATCTGCCAAGGAACAATATTAGAATGATGCTCAATCTCTGAAATCATGATTGCCTGACCGGGCCGGACAAAACGTTCACCAAAGCTCCTAGCCAGAAGATTCAAAGAAGCGGTTGTCCCTCTAGTCAATATAATCTCTTCAGGATGTGCGGCATTGATAAATTTTTGCACTTTGGTGCGCGCCTGACTATACATTTCTGTTGCATCCCTTGCAGTGGTATAGACACCTCTGTGCACTGTGCCATAATGATGAGAATAAAAATCAGTGAGTGCCGTGATTACACTCTGTGGTTTATGGGCTGTTGCTGCTGAATCAAAATAGATCAGGGGATATCCTTGAACCATTTTTTTAAGCATGGGAAAGTCTTGACGCAGATCCAGGCAGGTTCTCATGCGATCACTCCGGCCGCCTCTTCTCTCAGATGAGGATCTTCCAATAAATCAATGATTTCTTGGCAAAAAGCACGGATCAATAGGCTACGCGCCTTCTCCAAAGGCACTCCTCGAGCCGCAAGATAGAAAAGCTGCTCCTCTTGAAGTTGGCCAATTGTTGATCCATGAGAAGCTTTGACATCATCAGCAAAAATTTCTAGGTTAGGTTTGGAATAGGCAGAAGCTAAACCAGACAAGACCAAATTGTTGTTCATTTGATAAGCTTCTGTCTTCTGTGCTTGTGGGTGTACATAAATTTTACCCTCAAAGCTAGTCCTAGCAGTATCTCTTGCTACACCTTTAAATTTCTGCAAGGAAGTGCAAAAAGGCTGATGATGATCCATCTCAACGTGTACGTGGTGTTGTCGCTCTTGTTTGACATCCCAAACACCATAGAGAGAGGCATTCGCCCCTTCTCCCTGCAAACGGATGACATAATCTTGTCTTGAAGTGGCAGCACCTGTTGCAACAGCAAAACTTTTAAATAGACTGCGCTCTTTCAACGTTGCTCGTAAAGCCAAAAAATCATGTGCGCCTGTGTGCTGTTCTGAAAGGTTTGTGAAAGAGATGTGTGCACCTTCCTCAAGAGCAAAATCTATGAAAAAATTGCTCCAACTCATAGCAAAGGGTATTTTTTGCCTATAGGTAAGGTGCGCAGACGCACCTTTGCCAGCAAAAAAATGAACTCTAGGGCAAAACAAAGTAGGTTCGGCAAAGGAATCGACAGTGTGGATAATGTGTAAGGTGCCTTCGATGATTCGTTTTGGAGGTAAATAGAGAAACAGTCCTTCGGTGCAATAAGCACCATTGACCAGTGCAAATGGATCTTTTTCTTCCTTCAACAATTTATGGCTTCTTGCATTTAAGAAATTGCCATATGTTTTGTGAGCTTCAGAAAGTGGAAGAGCGATCAATGCAGTGGGAAGATGTGAGAGATCTGGACGAAAACTGCCATTGTGAAAAACAAGTGCGTTCTCATGCTTTGACGTTGCTTGAAAGGACTTTGGAAGACAAAAAGAATGGCTGAAAAGCTCTTTCAAATGGACATAGCGGAATGCCTCGTGATCTTTTGAGGGCAAACCCATTTCCAAAAAGCGCTCCCAGGCCAAAGCATTGTTTGGCTTATCCTTTAGTTGAAGCATGAATACCCCTTCTCCTCCAGCTGTAAGGCAAGCGAAGCATCTCCTGATTGTACAATGATCCCCTCGGCAAGGACATGAACAAAATGAGGACGAATATAATCAAGCAATCTTTGATAATGCGTGATTAAAAGTAGCGCATTTTGTGGATGCATCAATTTATTCACACCATTGGCGACAATGCGCATGGCATCGATATCGAGCCCAGAATCTGTTTCGTCTAAAATGGCCAGCTTGGGTGCTAAGACAGCCATTTGTAAGATTTCATTGCGTTTTTTTTCTCCACCTGAAAACCCTTCATTTACAGATCGCCCTTTAAAGACACTTTTCATTTCAACCAAGCGCATTTTTTCTTCCAAGAGGGTTTCAAATGCTTCTTGGGATAAGGGCATCAATCCCTTTGCCTTCTGGATAGAAGCATGTGCGTGGAACAAAAATTGCTCATTGGAGACACCTGGAATCTCAGGAGGATATTGAAATCCCATAAAAATCCCCAAAGCAGCGCGCTCTTCCGGCTCTTTTCCCAAGAGGTTTTCGCCTTGGAAGAGGATATCGCCTTGCGTCACCTCATAGGCAGGATGACCGGCAAGTATTTTCGCCAATGTCGACTTTCCAGCCCCATTGGGACCCATAATTGCGTGGATCTCTCCTGCCTGGATAGTCAAGTTCACCCCTTTTAAGATGGGCACTCCTTCGACTGTCGCGCAAAGATTTTTTATAACTAACATGTTAACCAACAGAATTTTCGAGTTTTAAAGCTAAAAGTTTTTTCGCTTCCTCAGCAAATTCAAGAGGCAGTTCTTGGATCACTTCTTTACAGAAGCCATTGACCACCATATTGACTGCATCCTCACGTGAAATGCCACGTGCTTGGAAGTAAAAAAGCTGCTCCTCATTCATTTTTGAAGTGGACGCCTCATGTTCCACTTGCGAGGTGGCATTGTTTACTTCAATATAAGGAAAGGTATTTGCAGAGCATTGATTTCCTACAAGCATGGAATCGCACTGTGTATAGTTGCGTGCATGGTTTGCTTTTGGAGACATTTTGACCAAACCACGATAGCTATTGTGTGAGTGATCAGCTGAAATGCCCTTAGATATAATTGTAGAACGTGTATTTTTGCCTACATGTAGCATTTTCGTCCCAGTATCTGCTTGCATGTGACCATTAGTGAGTGCAATCGAATAAAATTCGCCCACTGAATGGTCTCCTAGAAGCAAACAGCTAGGATATTTCCAGGTAATTGCAGCGCCTACTTCTACCTGCGTCCAACAAATTTTTGAATAGGCCCCGGCACATTTCCCCCTCTTTGTGACAAAATTGTAAATGCCTCCCTTGCCTGTCAAGCGGTCGCCTGCATACCAATTTTGCACAGTAGAATATTTGATTTCCGCTCTTTCCATTGCCACAAGCTCAACAACAGCTGCATGCAATTGGTTGGTCGAGTAAGCTGGCGCAGTACAGCCTTCCAAATAACTGACGTACGATCCCTCTTCCGCAATGATCAATGTACGCTCAAACTGTCCTGATTCTTTGTCATTGATTCGGAAATAGGTTGATAGTTCCATGGGGCAACGTACGCCTTTTGGCACATAGACAAAGGAGCCATCTGTAAACACAGCTGAGTTCAAGGTAGCAAAATAGTTATCGCCGATGGGAACGACTGTGCCTAAATATTTCTCTATAAGTTCGGGATATTTTTGGACAGCCTCCGAGATAGAACAGAGAACAACACCTGCTTCTTCCAATTTTTTCTTAAAAGTGGTGCCTATGGAAACTGAATCAAAAACCATATCAACAGCCACATTGGCCAATCTTTTTTGCTCTTCTAGTGGAATACCCAACTTTTCAAAAGTCTTTAAAACTTCTGGGTCAACTTCTTCAAGACTGCCTAATGTGGCCTTTTTTTTGGGGGCTGAGTAGTAAGTGATATTTTGATAGTCAATAGGAGGATAGCTGACATTAGGCCAAGTAGGCTCTTTCGAAGCACACCATTTTTTATAGGCTTTTAGCCTGAATTCTAACATAAAGGGAGGCTCACCCTTTTTTTCAGAAATTAGGCGGACTGTCTCTTCATTCAAGCCCTTTGGGATTGACTCCGTCTCCACTTCAGTGACAAAGCCGTATTTGTATCCTGAACGTTCGTTAAGAATTTCTTCTGTTGTAGATGTAGTCATGGGACTATAAAGTATAATCTCCAATTGCTTAAACGTCTATAGATTTAGACTGATTGCATACTTCTCACGGCTGAAAGTAAGAGTCATTCACAAACAGACCCTACATTTTCAACTATTTCATGTTAAATGACTTTTTATTCTGTAAACTTTGTTTTCGAAGACAAAAAAATGCAATCCTGATAAAAAAAACTCGTAACTTTTCACGAGTAGCCGAGCTCAACCTTACCCAACTAAGATTCACCATCGGTCAGAGTGGATAGTTACCACAGAAATACCTCAATACCTCTAGGAAATAAGCCAACGGCTGAACAGTTACAAAAACTCTCATGAAAACCTATTTTCTCTCTCTTTTTTTAATTCTTATCGCCTGTGGCTGTGCGCCCTGCTGCCAGTACCGTTATTGCAAAGAAGGTGCTCAAGAATTTGTCATGGACTCCTATCAGATCAGTCAGGGTAAATTTTCAATTTTAGAGTTGGAAGGCCTCTGTGTAGGCAGTCTTCCTCCCCAGTTTTTATGTGAATATGAAGACACGATCGACGAAGATGATGTACTCGATATCGCTCTTTTTCATCCAAGTAGAAAAGACTTAGAAGAAGCGGTTTGCTCAGTCGGCAGCACGGTCGGTTACAGAGTAGTGAATGGGCAAATTTTTCTTCCGATGGTGGAAGCCATCCCTATCAAAGGACTCACATTAAATGAAGCCAGAGAAACTATCCGCACCCTTTATAATCATGAGATCTGCAATGTCGACGTGTTTATTGAATATGCAGAGAGACTCCACAGCAAAGTAGAACTCACAGGTGCTGTGAGAGTCCCAGAAATCCCAGTTAACGGCCGGATTCGCCTCTACGAGGTACTCTCCTTGGCTGGAGTGCCACCTGATGCTAACTTTTTTAAAAGCTACGTTGTGAGAGAGTGTGAGCTGCTCCCTGTAGATTTATATAAGCTCATGGTCGAAGGGGATATGTGCCAAAATATCGTGATGCGACCTAAAGACAAAATTTTTATCGCAGATCCAATGGCTGCTACTGTTGTAGTCATGGGTGAAGTGGGCCTAAATCGGGTGATTCCCGTCCCACATGGCTCTATTTCATTGCGTGAAGCCCTGGCTGCAGCAGGAGGCATCCCTTTTACAGGCGATAAACGGTGTATCCAGATCATCCGTGGCAATATCATCAATCCAAAAATTTATTGCCTCTCTTGGAACCATATCACTTATTTACCTAATAACAGTTTATTGTTAATGCCCGGTGATACCGTTTATATTTCAGAAAAACCTATTACCCGATGGAACCGTTTTATCGAACAGTTACTGCCCAGCTCTTTGTTGATCGATTTAGGGATCAAAACGCGTGGAGTCTTTAAATGATCCTTTCTCTGACGGATTGTGTGCGCGCCTTAAAAAAGATGCACATTCCGATGCTTTTAAGCGCCATCCTGTGCGGCTGCTGTGTTTTTGTGTATTTAATCTTAAAACCAGTTCATTTTACGGCACACGGAGTTTTCAACGCACACATCTCCCAAACCGAGGCACCCTTCTTAAAAGCCTTAGAATTTATAGGCAAAGAGGATGCTGGATTTTCCATAGACTATCGTGCGTTACTCCAAAGTTACCCTGTCCTTGAAGGTATCGTGCAAACGTTGGGCCTACAAGCTACGCTCACAGAAAAAAAATTTGGGGTAAGGCTGTTGGAAATGTATTATACTTTAAAAACAGCTCGCGCACATCGGACTCTCAAAGAAGGATTACCCCCTTCTAGGATTTTAGATCCTTCAGTCTCTATTGCTTCTGCATCCATAGTTCCAGATGAGCATCCCATGCTAAACTGTGAACATGTTGACTACCATTCAGATACAACCGGCACTTTAAAAATTCATTTTCTCGATGCGCATACGTTTCGAGTGCGAGAGTCAAAAAAAGTGCTTGGTGTGGGTCATTTAGATACTCCTTTCATTTGGACGGAAGGACAATTCACTCTTACAGGTAAAGGAAAAAAGGGAAAAAAAATCTCGCTCCATTTAATTCCTTTTGAACCTGCTGTGGCAAGTTTAAAAAAGAAGCTGAAAGTCGTAAAAAGCAAAGAAAATAACGCATTGATAGAAATCAGCTATATCCACCGTGATCGTAGGCTTGCTGCCCAAATTGTCAATGAAGCGATGGAGCAACTCCAAAAATATGTGGGAGAAGAAGGCAAAAAAAAGATCAAAAAACAATTACTCTATCTGCAACAAAGGCAAGAAGAGGCTATGGAGCAGCTCGATAGTGTGTTGAGAACACAAATGGCTCATTTTGAATCAGACATTGTGACCGGCAACATCCTGACACTCAGAAAAGAGCTCGACTTTATGTCGAGCCAACAAAGCAGAAAATGGGAAGAGCGCCTCAAATTAAAATCAGAAATGAACTCTCTTGCCCACATTCTTTCCTCACAATCCTTTGTAGATGATCAACTTCTAGAATTTTTACGTTGTTCTAAAGACCAAGCTGCCCTGCAAACGCTTACAATAGAGTCTGCTCGTAGTCTAATTGCTCATCATCAACAACAGCTTGAAGGGATGCGCCTAGATAACGAAGCTTATGATTTTTGTCTAAAAAGACTCTCAGAACCAAATTTTGATTGCTCTTCCCTTTCAAAAATTCTCAAAGAGGATTTTTTGAAAAAGCGATTCGAAAACATGCACGCTCTACACCATCACCTTGTGGATACAAAAAATTGGACCGGCAAAGAAAGAGAACAATTGAAAGAAGAACTGGAAATAGAAAAACGCTCCCTTGTCCAACACATTCACCACCTACAAGAAGGAACTGCCTTGCAGGAGAATGTTTTAAAGGAGCGTATTTCAACTTTGCAGCACAACCTCCTCTACCTTCTCTTTCAAAGTTATGAAGAGGCAGAACAAGCATTAAATGACTTGAACAGACAGGCGGCCCATTTTCCAGAAAAATGGTTAAACGAGCAGAAAATCGAGATTAGCACAAAAATCACAACCGATATGATGGAATCGATCAGCAAAATGATGGAGGCCAAAAATGTCGGTTATCATATGGACTACTTGATGGCTGCACCGCTTGAAAAAGCATTTCCACCTCTATTCCCTGATGACCCGCATCTTTTTTTGGGTTTTGTTTTGGGCGCCAGTGGCAGTTTTTTGTTGGGAATCTTTGTACTTTGCTTGCACCGAGCTTGGATTGGGCCCTCGGCTTCTTATGAGAATTTGATCTCCCAAGGTAAGAAAGTGATCCCTAGAGAAGAAAGCATTCCGAATTTAGCACTGGCTCTTGGACAAGCAGGTCGTGTCGTTTTGATCGCGAGCAAGCAGGAAATTCCATTGGCTTTCCCATTAAGTTCTTGGATGGAAAAACGTGGTGAACGTGTTTTGCTTTTTGATGTGAATGCGCATCCTTTGCCAGAAGGTTTTTCAGAAAGTGACAGGATGGCCTACTTAACTAGCGAACGTTTTATGAAGCACTTAGTCTCTTTAAAAGACTCTTATGATCGGATCTTGCTTCTATTAAAACACCCTGCGTCCAAATTGGAAACAAAATGGCTCGTCAGCTATGCTGATGCCGTGGTGTATGGGGTGACAGATGAAACGCTTTCAGAGCTTTCCGATTTACCCGAGACAACTTATTTTTATGCCCCAGAAATCTTTGTAGAATCTATGACTTTAAAAGCGCTGCAGCCAAGGTTAGAAAAATTGCTCAAGCGTTTGTCTGAGAAGCATTTTTCTTCTTCTTCGGCGAAGAACGTTTGGGAACGTTTTCCGCAAGAGAAGTTTTAAGCGCATCTGCTAAGGGCGAATGCATTTTTTCTAAAAATTTGAGCTCACATTCTCCTTTTTTCTGTTCTCCACGCAAATAATAGAGCCTTCCTAACAAATAATGCGTTTTTTCATGCTCTAAATTAATCGACAAAGTTGCATAAAGAGTGGCAATCGCACGTTCATCATCTTTTAAGTCGATGTAAGCAATGGCTAAATAAAAAGAAGAATCTGCATCGTTGGAATTACGCTTGAGAGCTTCCTTAAAGGCTTGCGCAGCTTTTTTAGATTTATTGGCAGAGAGATAACATAGACCAAGGTTATAATAACTATCTGAAACATCAGGGCGCAGTTCTACCGCTTTTTCATAGGCAACGGTCGCTTCTTTCCAATTTTTGGCATAAGAATAAAAAAGACCAAGCTTGATCCAACCTTTCCAGTAGGTGGGATTGGCTTCGACAGTCTTCTTTAAACACTCAATAGCGCTTGAAGTATCTCCTTGCTCCCCTATAACGAGAGCCAGGTTATATGAAGCTTTGTAATGTGAAGGATCAAATTGTAATGCTTGGCGATAAAAATTAAGGGCTTCAGAATATTGACCAGCCTGATCATGGGCACACCCAAGACTAAATAGACATTCTGCATCACGAGGGTGTTCTTTAAGATAGATTTCGTATTGCACAATTGCCTCCTTAGTCTTGCCTTTTCTTTCAAAAGCAGCACCGAGACAATAGTGCAAATAGCCATTTTCAGGATCGATCTCAAGACCTTGTTCGCACCATCTCAATCCGATGTCAACATCGCCAAGCTCTAAGGAAATAATTCCTAAGTAACAGTAAGCGAGCGGTAAAGAAGGATCAAAACGGAGAGCCTCTTGAAATTCGTCTTGGGCTTCTTTATATTTCCCGTCCAGAAATTTCCCTACCCCGGAACAAAAATACTCTTTAGCAAGATTAGTATCTCTTGCGGGAAGCGAACTACCCATTGTGGCACTCCTTAATTGATCACAGCCTCTATCCATGTGCAAATGGAATGCCAACATCGTGTTCTTAAAATTCCCCAAGAAATAAAAATAATTTTATATAAATTCTTAACGTTTTCTTTAATTACAACTGGTAACATATAAATAAAATGAAATTTAATTAGGTGAAAATGAATCACATACGCCTTGCGTGCACTCTACCTTTTTGCTTCAAAACTCGAGGAGAACAAACACGAGCCTCTATTGCTCTTAGGGTCGCTGCGTTGGCATTAGGAATTCTTGCAGCTGTTATGAGCGCGCTTATCCTATTTAATATACCTGGCTTAAGCCTTATTGGCGCTACGACAGGATGGGTACTACTATCTGTGGGCGTTTTACTCGTTGCAATGGCAGCATCCATGAAATGTGTGAAGCATCGGTCTCAACCCAAAATAGGTAACCCTGGCCAACCTGTTTCTCCTTTGCAATCTGTTCCTATTGAAAATGCTATGAAAGACCAAACAGAGCGGCCAACACAAGCTTCTCTTCAACAAAAACTAAAAGCTCCAGAAGATGCCAACAAAGCTGATCCTACGATTCTTGCTGAAGCTAAGTCTATCCTAAATAAACCACCAGAACTTCAACTCGCTTTTTTTTATTCCAGTTTTTCTGGATTAAAAGCTTCAAACCTCCAGAAGTTGGGAAATCAAGAAGAAGGGATGAAAATTCTTTTAAATTTAAGCCAACATTTTTTGGCAGAGCATTGGGAGGCTTTAACTGAACAGCAATTTTTAGCGATGGATTACATGAAAATACTACAGGCTCGAGTGTACCTCATGATGAAGCAACAGCTTATCGTGTCTATGTTCTACGATGAGAAAAAATCATTCCCTCGATTAGCGCTTCTGTTTGATCAAAAACCTGACTCTTTTTATGCCCTCTGCCCATATTTTTTCGCTTATCATTGGCAGAATTTTTTAAAGTTCAAACAAGAAAGTAACAGTCAAAATGAGTGGATATGCGCTTTAGATTTTTCGCGCATTGACAGTAAAACATTTGCAAAGGCTTGGCCTTTTCTATTAGCCGACCTGCAAAATCTACTTCCAACTTTCGGAGCAGATGCTCACGGATTGAAGAAAATTTATGATCTTAAAATGCATTGGGGAGTGGATTCCAACGCACCAGGTAATTGGTGGCAGCATCTTAGTCGAGAACAAGCGCTTGCCGTCTTTAAGGATTTTGATCGATTTACTCAAGATTTTGACAAGGACCAATCAAAATTGGTAGGGGACTTTTTAAATAAGATCATAAATGCAACTTAAGATCAGGTCATTTGAATTTCGTCTTATGCTTCTTTATATTTTCCATCTAAAATTTTCCTCCCCGGAACAAAATACTGTTTAGCAAGATTTCTCCTATCAAACCTTCGAGATAAAAGAATCCGCTTTCGGCAAGCAGATTCGAGGCGCCACTCGGATACTTTGATGCCGGCTTTTGCTTGCCAGAGTAAGAGCAACGGCCTCCCAGGCTATCGCGTCTATTTCATCATCTTGTCGAGGGAATTTGGCAATTGCTAAGTGGCCATCTTTATCCTTTTTAAAGCTGGATCTAACGAGAACCGTTTTGGATGATTCAACCAATCTCGATCGTATTCAAAGGACATACTTTCTCATCCATTACGATAATGACTCCAAAGCAACCGTTCCCAATCCTATGGACAAATAAGACAGGGTTTGAATCCGGCACCGTAGGGTCCGGAAAGAAATCGTGACAAGATGTTTTTGGCAGCATTCACATCTGCATCGCAAGTGTAGCCACACTTCTTGCACAAAAAATCCCTTGCGTCTCGATTCCTTCTCTCAGTATAGCCACAGGCTGAACAACATTGACTTGTATACATAGGTGACACTGTTCTGAATGCAACACGGTTCCACTCGCAGGTCATCTCTAGCCTATTTAACCAGTAACGATACGTCCAACTACCAAGAGTGCGCCGAACATTTTTAGAGAGTCGGTGCTCTCTCTTTGTATTGTTATTCATCTTCTTGAGAGCTTCTACTACAACAAGTTTAGCTCCAGCAATTGATGCTTTGGCAATCTCACAGATTTTCTGTTTCAACGCTCTTCGTAACTTCTTCTGCCTTTTAGAGCCATATTCACACCGTTTAATCTCTTCTATGTCTGTATCAATATGACCAAATTGTCTTCCATCACTTAGAGCGGCTAAGGTATTTATTCCTGTATCGATCCCTCTTATTTCGCCTTCTTCTTTTTTTTGGCCTGTTTCTATCTCAAAAGAAAATTGAACATAGTGCTCTGTGATGATATAAGATTCTAATCTTTTGCCCCTGCTGGAAAGCTTATGAAAATGTTTGTGAAAACGCAGAGGTATGTCTAGGATTAGACTATTTCCTATAGATGCTAGATGGAGCCATCCATCATATTCCTTTGCTTTTTTAGGGGGATGTAAGGTGCCAATTGTTGAAGAGGCATGCATCCTTTTCCCTTTATGCACTGCCATCTTCGCTTTTTCTCCAAAGCGCTTTTTTGAGGCAAAGATCATGTCTATTGCCTCTCTTGCCGCAACTTTTTTCAAGCGTGCTGTTAACCAAGTGGTTGGACGATTGAGCACATCTTTTAACAATTGTCCTTTAGAAGGTGTTGCTTGCCAAAACTGCTCTATAAAAAAATTCACAACTTTGCCGTATTCGGTCAAAATATCTCTAAGTGAGATCTCTTTCTTAAGCGTCAAATATTTTAATGAACACTTTGAAGAACGGATAATTTTCATAGATTCTCAGCTGCTTTTAAAGCTTGTTTTGCTCGGTTTTTAGCTGATCTCCTCCCATAAATTTTCGCACACATGGAAGTAACCACATCAACAAAATCTTGAACCAAATCTTCTTTATTTTCAGATATATTCATCACATAGAGCGATCGGCCACTGGCTTGGAGCAACACTTCAAGCATTTCACTACCAAATCGGGTTAGTCTATCTTTATGCTCAACTACAATTCCTGAGATAGATTGGTCCTTTAAAAGAGCAATTAATTTTGATCTGCTGCCATTTAATCCAGATCCAATTTCTTTAACTTCTTTCACTACGGTCCATCCTTTGGACGCAGCATAGTCTTTGAGTCTTTCCATTTGCCGCTTTAAAGCAGTTTGTTGATCGTGAGATGAAACGCGAGCATAAAGGGCAACACCTGAAAAATGACGCACTGGCTGCTCTTCTACAATGATCGTTCCCGTCGACAATTGAAAAGATGGCAAGGGTAACTTACCTGACTTGAATAAGCGATAGGCTGTTTTGTAAGATAATCCGTTTTTTTTAGCCCATTCGACTAATTTCATAAAAAATAGGATACATGACCATATTTGACTATACAAGTATAAATTTTACTGAACTGTTAAGAACCCACCTTTATCGGAATCCCCTCAAGGTCTACATAAACCAAAATGGTTTGCTGCATTTAGCCCCTTCCTTTTTCTTTGCGGGAAATCCGAATCCGTTTGGGCAAACTTTCAGCTTCTAATCCTAATCCTAGTTTATCAAATGTTGGGTCAGCTAACTCGGCCAACCTTTCGATCATTCCTAAAATAAAGAGTATTTTCGCATAGGCTCCTAAAGAAACCCCTTCATCTCCATTTTCTATTTTGCTGAGTGTTGCACGACTGATAGCTGCCCTTTCTGCAGCAAGCTGCATGGGAATCCTACGTCGCTTTCTAGCATCACGAAGATCTTGGCCTAGTTTTTTTAATGTTCTTTTGACAGGGAGTGGGATTTTTATAACGTCCATAATATTAGCCTTTATATCTTATATGGTACAAAATTATAGACGTTAAATCAATAAAATTTAAAATACTCAAGATCTACAACATAGATTGTGGAATGTGTTTTGCATTATTTCTAAGAGAAAGTTAACCATTCAGCTCTCTTGGCTTGTTTCCTAGAGGTGTTTCTGTGGTAACTATCCACTCTGGCCGATGGCGAATCTTGGCTAGGCAAGGTTGAGCCCGGCCACTCGTGAATAGTTACGAGAAAATTTTCTTTAATGCATTTTTTAGAGTGACTTCAGTTGCAGGTCTTTTTAGAAATTCTTTTGAAACACCTGAAAAACTGAAGCCAATTCCCGATAGACCATGCAAAAAGCCTGAATCATCCGGCCATTCCGACATATAAGCGGGGACATTGGCAACCGTTGTTTTACGGGTGCAAGTGCCTGCTGAAATAAGCTCCCAATCCCCTACATAAAATTGTTTCAAATTGAAGGCCATATTGAGAAGATCATTTTTGTCTGCGATGGTAGAGTTAAAGTTAGCACCTTGCGTCACGCGTACTAAAAGCTTGGCCTGACCTTGCTCCACACAGACATCCCAGGGAGTCACATGCAGATTGGTTAAATTAGCGGAAGCTACAATATTTTGCAGATTTTCCAGTTTATGCAAGGTATCTTCCTGATTCAGAGTGCATACCCACAAAGAACTTACACCAGATACCGGAACCTCTTCCCAAAGTGGCTTAGAGCTTCCTTCATGAAATACCTTATTATGTCCAGGAGAACCAAAAAAAGAATGCAAGTGTGTTAATTCCTTTTTCCCAAAAGCATCGATCGTTTCCAAGCCCCAAGGTTGAGTAGAATCAAAATCAACGAATATTTTAGAAACAGCGCAATGCTCTTTGAATTCAAATTGGTTTGGATATTCCTGTTTTAAATATTCAATGCTTTTTTCAGATATATTGGGAAAAAAACGTCCGTCGCCTAACACTTTTAATGCATAAAGGCTCTTTTTAGAATCTAACAGCGTTGTTTTATTCATTTCATTCTGGGACATCCATTCGCAGGGAATTCCTAAACTTTCCCAAGTGGTTTTTTTGCGGAGCAAGCCCGCGCTATCCGAAGACCAATAAATGCGAAATCCTCGTTGAAAAATAGGGGTTCCAGCTTTCTCAACGATGAGTTGATTTAATTTTTCATAGAAATTTAAGGAATTCCTCACGCCTTCGCATAACCAATGATCGTCCGAAGAAGAATGATGAGAAGACATTAAATGATGAAGTACACGGTGTTTAAAAAAACGTCCATATAAAGATAGATGATCGCCTGGTGCATGCAAAAACTGCTGTCTTGAAAAAGGAAAATGTAAATATGAATAATGCTTTAAATCAGTGGCTAAGGGCTGTTTCAGTATTCCCATACCTATGAGCATGGTTTTAATTAAATGAGGAATGCCGCAATCAGGTGTTGTCCATTCACTAGGATGCACATGTGCCTGATGACCGGATTGAGTCGCTTTACTGATGCATCCGTCATTTATGTAAACAACAGGCTCTTTGGTATTTTTTTCTAACACGCTCCGAACGGCTTGAGCGAGAGCAGGAAGGCCTCCAAAATAGGCATGCTTTTTTGGGCTTGTGCCTGAAGGATTTCTCGTACAAATGACAATGGGAGAAGGTTTATCCCATTGAGCCTCGATAGGAATATTCTTAAGCTTATCTGCAAATTGAGAGGGTAAAACATCAAAGGGCCGCAACGAGATAATTTTTTGTTTTGTAAAATCAAAGGAAGCGATCTTGTCGGGATTTACAAGAGTGGCAAAACTGCGTGAAGCAACATTGATTCTACTATGGCTACAGACAAACATAAACATTAATAAAAAATTTAGTCTGTGAAAGTTAAAGGATGAGTCTTTTTTTGGCAAGCTCTCAGGTTAAAGTAGATGGTTGAAATAACCAACAAGATCCCCATAAGTTCCATTTTTTGAGGAAATCTTTTTTCAAAGAGATGGACAAAAATAATGCCAAAAACTGTTTCTAAAATAATCATAGGAGAAGCAATGCTTAGGGGAACAAGTGTTGTTCCCCTGTTCCAAAAATAGGAAGCAAGCCAGGAACTCCCCACACCTAAAACACAGCTGCCCAATAAAAATTTCGAAGATAACAGACATTGATAGCCTAAAAAATGTTTAGGGATGCAGATGAAAGCTAGGATGGATAACAAAAGAGAACTAAAACCTACCATGGAAGTCCATTCAAGACTTTTCATTTCGGAATATTTATTCAGGTAATAGCCATTTATCATGAGGAAAGCCACCCAAGTCGCCAAGGCAAAGACACCGCACATTAATCCTAATGGATAATAAGCCATTTTAAAATGCTGAGATTGGATGAGAGAATAATGAAGTAAGGGAAGGCTGCATACAATTAAAAGCGCAGAGAAAAGCGTCTGTTGCCAGGAAAATGGACTAAGCTGCTTCTTGCTGAGCAACATCATACAAACTGGGCTTAATCCTAATATTAAGGCAGATAGTGTGGGATCAGCATAGCGCATACAACCGACAGCAGCAGAATAGTGGAGAAAGCTGGAAAGCAGAGCCACTAAAATAGCTGAGAGCCAAATATGTGAAGAGCTGATTTTGAAAATGTTCAAGTTTTTTGTGTTTAAAAAAAATAAGGAAGCGATGCCAAAAAAGAAATAGCGTCCAAAAGCAATTTGGAACGCGTTAAATTCGGGTAAACATAAAGGGACCAAAAAAATCAGTCCCCATAAAAAACACGCAGAACTAATAAAAACGGAGCCTTTCAACATTCTTTTACAACCCAAATGAAAAACTTCTCCTTTTATGTCACAAATTTGAAAAAAACAATCTTTTTTGGCTTTGCAGACTTTCTTTTAGAAAAAATATTCACCTAAAAAACACATACCATCGTGAATATGCCTGCATATGCATCAATCAAACTGAAATTAATCACAAAGTAGTGTCACAGGCTAATCAAAGCTAGACTAAAGGGATCACTGCGGAAATAGAAGTATAAAATATATAGTCGCCACGTTTGTGGCTCTGTATCTTTTTCGCTTTCGGTTCGATCGAACTCTGGCTACGCTCTGACACCACTTCGTGGTTCAATTGAAGAACTTGCCTTGATGGTTCGCCATAAAAATTTTTCTTTTTTTGCAAAACCCATTGTGAATTAGCTTACAAGTTCCTCAAGCTTGGTGTTTGGCTTTGATTTCGCGCCATTTTTTGACGATTTCAACGGCTAATGGAGCTGCATCTTTGCCCCAACCGCCGTAGCGCAAATAGACAATGACGATCAATTCCGGTTTCGTAAAATCATTGGAAGCATAGGAAATTCCACCAAACCAAACGTGTTTAAGTTTCATCTGACCATTTTCCCCATCAAGACTCATCCTCTCAATGACCTCGCTGGTGCTCGTTTTTCCGATGATCTGTTTGACTAGTGCAGGATCAAAGTGCTTGCGAATCATCCGTGCTGTTCCTTTATCCCCCATCACAACCTGTCTCATACCACTAAGGAGAAGGTTCTGGATTTGCGAAGGTAAAAAAACCTGCCAACGCACTTCTGGCTGCATCAGTATATTCTCTCCTTGTATCACATGCTCTTTAACGATCTGCGGTTTTAACATACTGCCCCCATTGGCTACTGTAGCCAACATCATGGCCGTTTGCAAAGGAGTCCCCACCATAGAATGCTGACCGATGGACATCGCATACAGACCTGTTCTGTTGTAGGTGATATCAAGAGGAAGGCGACCAGCATATTCTCCTGGAAGGTCAATTTCCGTTTTTTCACCAAAGCCGAGTAAATTGGCGGCATTACATAGGTCTTCAGGATCGTCCAATATATCTCCTGAAAGCATCGCAAAATAGGGATTGCTCGATACTTCTAGAGCCCGCACAAGATCTACTTTTCCTACTCCTGGATGTTCAGTACGTGGGAGACGCCCCCCCCGGTAAAACATAGGAATGGGACGTCCATCTAGAGTATAGCCTACATTCCATGCATCCTTTTTACCATAAATGCGATGCTTATCATCAATAATGGTCAAAGGATTAAGATCCACAATTGGTTCTCCCTGCTCTTTGAACATTAAATAACGTTGACGTAGTGCTTCGTAGGCAGGGACAAGTTTAAAGATAGAGCCTATTGTCGCCGCCTGCCTAAAAGCATGTGAGCGTGAAAATCCATAACCATACGCAGGGTAAAAGGCAATCGCCAAATCCTTTTCTTTCGCCCCTCGCAAGCCTGAATATCTGCCGATTAGAGGACGGTTGAGTTGTTCAAAGGGACGTAGGGTTTTAAAAAAATCGATGAGAATTGTAGGGTCAAGTTGATCTGTGATAGCACAGAGCGCATGATAATGACGTACCCAACTTAGTCCTTGATGTGCACCTGTACGTAGCTCTTGCAACCAACTATTGAGAACGTCATGATAAGCTTTCAAGTCGGAGGCTTGTCTCTCCATTTTTCCCGAAATAAAAAGAGAGATTAATTCCCACTGGTTTTTTTCCCAAAATTCTTGGAATAGCTCCTGACCTGCCTTGTCAAGATACTCTATGTAGGGGCGAGCATATTTTTTATTCGATTCCTTTTCTTCCTTACGTCTGTCAGCAAGATACTCTTTAAAGTGCGCCTCTCGCCAATTTTTAAAATCATTTTCAAAAAAAACCTCTTTAACAAGTGTACGCACTGCATCTACAACCGAAACAAAGCGGGCTGTCGCTTCGCGGTATTCGCTGAGAGTCATTTCAGTTAAGAGCTTGGACAATCCAGAAGAAAATCGAGAGGCATCTACAACAAGACGATAAAGATCTATGAGCAATTGTTTATCATAATTTGAGTTTAGCGAAGAAAAATAAGGGGCTAGCCTATGTTTGAGCCCCTCCACCTGTAACTTGACCCTTTCATGATGGGTTTCGAAAAACAATTTTTCAGGCAGCGTGATTGTCATGCCTACAGGAAGATCTTCCGTACCGCGATAGAGCAAATCGAGTGTTTTCGAGGGGGCTAGAGTAAAATCGGGGCTGTGAAAAAGCATCAAAAGTTGGTCGATCGTGCGTTGAATCATCAAGGCATCCCCAACTGTTGCATGAGCTTCCACAAGCTTTCTCACTCGAGATAATTTAGGCAGGACAAAGCTCAAGTAATTTTCCCAGTTGAGTTCCAATGCCTCTTCGACATATTCGTTGTCATAATGTTGGCGTGAATAAGGAACTTTCATGTTCCACACCTGAGCAAGATAGTCTTCTGTTTCTAGCCATTTGGTGACACGCACATTCTTTTCTAAAGCCTCTTGCTCACTTCCAGACCTAATAAAATCATTTGGATCAAAGGTTGGGAAAGAAGCTAATGCATAAATTTCCCCGTTATGAGGATCCATTGCCACAATGGCTCCTCCTTTGATCCACGGTTGATTTTCCGGGATCAGTGGTCTCCTAGCTACTGGCACTGCACTTGCAGGTTCGCCTTCATATTCAGCTAAGAGCTGTTGGGCAAAAGCTTGAAGCTCTGAAGATAAGGTTAAGACCAGCCTCATGCCAGAGACACTTTCTTCAGAGCCAGGTAATTCTTTTAAAAAATTTCCTCGAGTATCAGAAAGAAAAATATGTTTACCGCAAAGTCCACGCAATTCTTCGTCAAAAGAGGCTTCTACGCCTGTTTTTCCAACAAAATCATTGAGATGGTAAGCCTTTTTTTCTAATTCCTCTAACCGAGCGCTTACAGCTTCTATCGAGGAATAGCCTTCCACATGTATTTCTTCACCCTCCTCTTCATATTTTGTCAAAACTTCTCGCAGAAGCGCCATTTCTTTAGTGATAGCGTCATATTCTTTTCTACTGATAGGTCCGATGTATCCCACGATCTCGCCACCGATAGGGCCTAATGGATAGCATCGTTTAGCAGCAATTTCTCCATGTACTCCAGGCCACTCTTTTTCTAACATTTTCAAGCGAAAATATTGGCTTTCTGAAATGTTTTGTTTGATCAAGCAGGGAACATTTCCTAAGATGGCTGCTTTTGAATGGATGAGATCTTCAATCCACTCAGGATCAAGATATAATTCCTCACCGAGTTTTTGACACAGCTTGTTGATATATTCTTTTCTATAAAAATATTTGATCTTTCTGCCCTGTTCATCCTTTTTCCATGCAGAACGCGGGAGATCGCGAATGGGCCCATAAGAGATCATGGCATTATACTGCACCTTATTGGTGGCAAGTGGAATGTGAAAACGGTCATAAATGGCTGCCCTCTCGCTTCTTTCGATAAGCACACGCCTTTGTGGCTTTTTAGCTTCTTCCAATTTTTTTTCATGTTGTACTACCGCTAAATGCCAAGCTTTGATCGCAATCAAAATGAGGACGACAAGAATACCATTCAAAATTTTATTTGCTTTTTCTGGAAGGCTAGTGGTCTGGCGCCTGCATGTTCTCATGATTAAAACTATTTAAAGATGCGTTCACAAATTGTCATGTTTCTTAAATATTGCGAATAAATGAGATCTTTTTCTATATTTTTCCCATGCTCGCGCCTGTAGCTCAATGGTAGAGCCGTAGCCTTCCAAGCTACTTGTGTCAGTTCGATTCTGATCAGGCGCTTTTATTAAACCTCTAAATTAACCCAAGACCGAAATCTCGCCTCTGTTATGACAAGCGAGATGCCGTGTTGATAAGGAACAAGGCTTGGATTCTTATGAAAAAAGATGTTTCTGTAAAAGATTTACTTGAAGCTGGAGCTCATTTCGGGCACCAGAAACGACGTTGGAACCCAAAGATGAAACGATTCATTTTTGATGTACGCAACGGCTTATATATCATCGACCTCGCTAAAACCATGCAGCAGCTGCGTATCGGCTTAAATGTTGTGGCAGAAGCGGTGGCTGAACGAAAGTCTATTCTTTTCGTAGGCACAAAAAAACAAGCTAAAGCAGTCATTCGAGAAAGTGCTGAAGCCTGCGGCGAATTTTATGTATGTGAACGCTGGCTAGGGGGCATGCTCACAAACATGTCAACGATCCGCCAATCGATTAAAACCTTAGAAAGGATCGAACGCAAAGTCTCTACTGGTGGCGAAGGTTTGACCAAAAAAGAGCTCTCTCTGTTGGTCAAAGATCAAGAAAAACTTGAGCGTAACTTATCCGGCATACGTGCGATGCGTAAAGTCCCAGGCCTGCTCATTGTGGTTGATCCAAGCAATGAACACATTGCAGTTGCTGAAGCTAGAAAATTGGGCATCCCCATTATGGCACTTGTCGATACCAACTGCAATCCAGACCCGATCGACTATGTGATCCCCTGTAACGATGACGCTTTAAAAAGCGTGAAGTTGATTGTACAGGCATTAGCTCAGACTATTATCGACAAGAAAAATGAACTGAACCTTTCTTTCGAGCACGAACAAGAAAAAACAATGCCCGAAAAACGTGAAGTGAGAATACCTGGAGAGGAGGCGACCTAATGGCTCAAGTTACCCCACAACTCGTCAAAGAACTACGCGAACGTACCGGCATTGGAATGGCAAAGTGTAAAGAAGCCCTTGAAGAAGCGGGTGGAAATATTGATTTAGCCATCGAAAATTTGCGCAAGGCTGGCATGGCCTCTGCTGTGAAAAAAGAGGGACGTGAGACAAAAGAAGGGACGATCAAAACTGCGACAAAAGGCAACCATGTTGCATTCATAGAAGTCAACGCTGAAACTGATTTTGTTGTCAAAAATGAGAGTTTCCAACAATTTGCTCAAAATTTAGCAGAGGAAGTATGCACAACAGCACCAGCTAACGTCGTAGATTTTCTGAAGCAAAAATATTCTAAGGATTCTAAGCATACGATTGATGAATACCGCGCTTCTATCGTGCAAAGTCTAGGCGAAAACGTACAAATCAAAAGGCTAGAGCTCTTTGCGAAAAAATCAGATGCTTCTTTGGCAGTTTATAGTCACCTAGGTGGAAAACTTGTCACCATGGTCGAAATCAGTGGCAGTGCAGGTGAAGAAGAACTAGCTAAAGACATTGCAATGCATGTTGCAGCCGAAGCACCAGAATATCTCACCCATGAAGAGATCCCAGCACGTGTGATTGAACATGAAAAAGAGATTGCAAGAGCTCAGATCCAGAATAAGCCAGCTAACATTGTCGACAAAATTCTCGAAGGGAAACTGCGTGCTTACTATGATCAAGTATGCTTAGTCAATCAAAAATTCGTCAAAGATCCAGAATTGTCCATTGCAGAACTGGTCGCTAAGCGTGGGAAAGAAATAGGCAAAGCGTTAAAAGTCACCTATTTCTTGCGCTGGAGAGTTGGTGAGTAATGCATTCATGTATCGACGTGTCCTTCTAAAAGTCTCTGGCGAGGCACTTATGGGAGATCTTCCTTTTGGGGTCTCCCATGAATCAGCTGCTCAAGTTGCCGCAAAAATTCGTGAACTTCAAAACCAACAGATTCAAATAGGCGTTGTAATAGGTGGCGGTAATATTTTTCGCGGCATACAGCAAAAAGCTTCTTGGGGCATGGAACGCACGCCAGCTGATCAAGTAGGTATGTTGGCGACACTTATGAATGGAATTGTGTTGCATCAAGCCCTCATCCATGCAGGATGCGAAGTGCGCATGATGAGTGCTTTAGATTGCCCAACCGTGGCAGAAAAATATCAATGGGAAAAGGCCATGCGTTATTTAGATAAAGGGCGCATCGTTCTTTTTGTTGGTGGCACTGGCCATCCTTATTTTACTACGGATACGACAGCAGCGCTTCGAGCCTGTGAAATCCATGCAGACATCTTACTTAAAGCAACTACACGTGTGGATGGTATTTATGATAAAGATCCGCGCAAAGAGTCGAACGCAAAAAAGTATCTAACCATTACTTTCCAAGAAATTTTGGAAAAAAAATTGGGTATTTTGGACCTTTCTGCCGTGACAATGTGTATGGGAGCCAACATTCCAATCCGAGTCTTCAATTTTTATGAGGGTTCTTTATTATCAACCCTTTCGGATAACCCTCAAGGAACATTAGTCACGATGGATTGATTCCGTTAAATATGCATATTTGACCTTATACAAGCTTTGATCATTGCTCGTAAGAAATCACCCCTAATTTAATGAAGCATCTCTTACGAGAGAACTAAGTTAGGCGACTTTGTATGGTGAAAATAAACATGTTTAAATTGAATCAACTAAACAAGGGTAGCAGCAACAAGGAGTGCATATGGCCGATGTATTAAAAGAAACTGAAAAAAAAATGAATGGCGCCATTGAGCATTTAAAACATGAGCTCAAAGGGTTACGCACAGGGCGGGCCAACCCTGCAGTGGTAGAAGGCGTTACAATTGAAGTGTACGGTTCCAAAATGCGTCTCCAGGACCTCGCTTCTATTTCGGCCCCAGAGCCAAGACAGCTCCTGATTTCTCCATATGATGCCAAAAATGTCCATGCCGTTGCCAAAGGTATTGAAGCCGCCAACCTCAATTTGCAGCCTATCGTGGACGGAAATGTGGTAAGAATCAAAATCCCTGAAATGGACCAAAAGGTCCGGCAAGAAATGTCCAAGCAGGCTAAGAAAAAGGCGGAAGATGCCAAAGTAGGCATCCGCAACGCACGTCGCGATGGAAACGAAGACGTGAGGAAACAGAAGGCAAATGGCGAAATTCCTGAAGATGTCATGAAAAAAAATGAAAAAAAAATACAGGAAATGACTGACAAATACTGCGCTTTGGCTGACAAATGTGCCGAAGATAAAGAAAAAGAGATCATGACCATTTGAGGATTGCGTAAAAATAGTAAGCGCGCTAGTATTTTAGGACTAAATTGAGTGCATCCATATCATGAGATGCGTTCAGACCTGGCCCCATCGTCTAGCCTGGTCTAGGACACCGGATTTTCATTCCGATAACAGGGGTTCGAATCCCCTTGGGGTCAAATAGTATTGCTTGGGTCTTTAGCTCAGTTGGTTAGAGCACCTCACTTTTAATGAGGGGGTCGATGGTTCGAGTCCATCAAGACCCACATTTTTTTTCTTCTTTCTGAATGATGTTTCGTCAGTTCAGCGATTTTTGTCATTTCCGCATATGCAGAATTAAATCTTACCTTATCAAAATTCACATTTACCCTTTTATCGCAAAAAGCCAGTAAGAAACTATGAGGTAGGTGTTATAATCGATTAAGTTTGAAATGATAAATTTTTCACCAAGTCAAAGCTCTCGAGCTTGATCGATCATAACCCTACCTCGGTTGACTTAAGTTAACTCTCGGACAACCCATCAAAAACTCGCCACTGGCGGCTTGTTGAGGAACGTTGTCATGTTTCTAATATTGGGTAGGTTATGATCGATCAAGCTCGAGAGCTTTGACTTGGTGAAAAATTTATCATTTCAAACTTAATCGATTATATCTGCTATAACACTTGTCCTCTTTCTATATTATTTATCTTTTCTGGTCTTTTTTTGTCATATTTGTACTTTTTAAGCGGGCAAGCTAGTCAACAGAAAAAAAGTTTCCATCTATAGTCTCTAAGAGGGTGTTTAAAAGTCTATGTCTGGTCGGCAGCTCGGCAGCTATCTAATATTAGAAGTCTAAGAGATTATTATTGAATTGAACGCATAGAGTTTTGAAGGGCACACTTGAGTAGGACAAGGAATGCAAGAAAACTGTCCTAAACTAGGGGAAAACAGGCAAAAAGTGGTTTTGTTCATTGCAATGAAATAGTCACTAAATCATTTTTCAGGCTGTTCGGATACCTGCCATTATGTATTCAGAATTTTCAAGTGAGTTTTTTTGTTGTTACAATCAATTCGCAAAAAAGCTATATATTTTTAAAAGCTGCAACGCAAATTTGATTTGACTCTGTGTGTTGCTGAAGCATAAATGAAAAATTTATGCACAAAGCAATTATTTTTTTGTAAAAAAAATAGTGCAATGATACAGTCAAGTAAAACTGACTTTTAACGGAGACGATGACGACTATGAAAAAACTCTTTTTAAATTTGGCAATAGCGTTGGGGTTAACAACAATGACTCCAGCATTTGCGAACTATTTTTGCCCCCCTCCATGCGATCCATGCGGACCGACATGCGGACCCTGTGGACCAGTCATAGATGGTGGCTGCTGCGGACCAGAGTGGAGTGGTCTTTATGTTGGTGGTAACATCGGTGTTTACACTAGCACAATTCACTTGAACGATTTCGACGCCTTCTTACTAGGCGGAAGCAGATCATTGGTGAATACTAACTTCACAGCTGGTGTCCAAGTCGGTTATGACTGGGAATGCAGCAATAAGCTAATCGGTATCGTTGCAGATTGGAACTGGGTGAATATTCGCCATCGTTCCAACGCAGCTTCTGTGACTACTGATTTTACAAGACACGACAACAACTGGTTCACCACTATCAGAGCACGTGCTGGGGTTACCCTCTGCGACGCACTGTTTTATGTATCCCTCGGTGGTGCTGTGCATAATGTTAAAGCACACTTCATGGGTACAGGCGCCACAGTGACTCCAGGTACTACCATCACCATCAACAAAACAATTTGGGGATGGGCTGGCGGCGCAGGTGTCGAATACTTACTCGGTTGTGGATGGAGCGCAGGTATAGATTTCCTTGCTTTGAACTTCAGCCATCGACATGGTTCAATCTTAGCTGATGGAACAACCTTCAGATTAGGTGTTGCTAGCACAGCCTTTGTAGGTCGCTTCTTGCTGAACTACAGATTTGGCGATCTGTTCGGTTTCTAAACGACAACGTTTAGTCAGCTAAGCTTGCCAAATAGGTAAATATCTAGTTACCAAGGAGGATCATGAAATCCTCCTTGGTTTTTTTATGCCCAATTCCTTAATGAAGACGAAAACTTCGCCAACGTTCCAACGCAGCTTCTGTGACTACTGATTTTACAAGACACCACAACGACTTGTTCACCACTATATCAGAGCACGTGCTGGGGTTACCCTCTGCGACGCATTGTTTTATGTATCCTCGGTGGTGCTGTACATAATGTTAAAGCACACTTCATGGGTACAGGCGTTGACGTGATTCCTGGCACAACCTTATAGTCGATTAAGTTTGAAATGATAAATTTTCACCACGTCAAAGCTCTCGGGCTTGATCGATCATAACCCTACCTCGGTTGACTTAAGTCAACTCTCGGACAACCCATCAAAAACCCGCC
>Ga0153954_1000128_pt1 | contig 67113 bp, 62 predicted proteins | sample TSFL038MetaG_FD_102277 | JGI IMG/M metagenome (GOLD analysis project Ga0153954, IMG submission 102277) | Attine ant fungus gardens microbial communities from Florida, USA - TSFL038 MetaG | ecosystem: Host-associated > Fungi > Mycelium > Unclassified | place: USA: Florida, Wekiwa Springs State...
CATCCGCCAAGTGGCTTTCCCGTAGGGTGGGCACTGCCCACCAATCTCGTGGCTTCGACCAGGGTTTAATCCCTGGTGGGCAATGCCCACCCTACAAGAAGGAGACTTGCCGGATGATCCACTTAGGATTTGGGGAACAGGCCGGGAACCGCGTCTGCGAGATCCACCTCCAAATCGCCCGTCATCACGGTAAGAGTGAGCTTGACTCCTTGGCGATTGACCACGAGTGGCACTGCCGTACTGAATGCTCGCGGCATTTTCCATAACCGCTCGAGAAGGAAGGCGAATTTCACCGGTTGGCCGTCATAAGACTCGAGGACATCGCCATCACGAAGCCCGGCTGCATACCCAACTCCACTTTTTTTCACTTCTTCAGCCACCACCCGAGTCGGAAGCGGGTTGCCGTAAAAGTCAAGATACGTTCGATTCGTCTCGAGCCACTTGATGCTATATTGTGATATGTATCCGAAGTATCCGAAGACGGATTGCACTGGCTTGCCGAGCGGGTCGAAATATTGGGCGCCCGATTCATTTCCAATTTCGTCATATGTATATCTTATTTCAAAATTCCCATATCGATCCAGACAAGGCTTACCTTCCGCATCAAAGCCGGTTTCAGACAACTCGTGGTCCCGATCATCGTACCGCGTATCGATGCGAGCGTTGCCGTAATCATCCGCTTTAGGTTTTCGATCTGTACCTAGATATTCGATCGTGATCGGGTTGTCCCGAGCATCGTACCGATTACGAATTGCATGGGTCCCCCCGTTGTCTGTACAAGGTCGCCCTCTCTTGTCGAAATAGGCGGTCTCTTTTACGTTGTTATAATCATCGAATTCCTTGCGGATTTCTGCACATCCATCTTCATCCTCAGCGAGATGACCGGCGGGATCCAAAAACTCCGCCCGAACAAGATTGCCTAACCGATCTCGCGTATGCCGTCGGATTGCCACTTTGAATCGATCGAGTGCCGGCTGTCCATCCGGGCCTAAACATGTTTCCTGCCGCGTCCGTCCTTTCTCGTCATATTCTTTACGAATCCCGGCTTCTCCAAACCGATCCCGGCACGGTTTGTCATCCACGCCGAAATATCGGGTCTCAAGCATTCGGCCGTAACGATCGTACTTCATCCTTTTGCTGAATACGCCATTTGTATTGGCGCAAGGTAGGCCGTCTGGTCCGTAGTACCGTATCACAGCAAGATTGCCGTCCGCATCGTACATACGTTGGTAAACCGATACACCTGAATTGTCTCGGGCTGGTTGCCCATTAACATCATAGAACGACGTTTCGATTTCAAGCCCATCGTCGTTAAACTTTCTATCAATCTTGTGATAAAAATTATCATTTAAACATCCAGTATTATCTGTATCAAAATAATTTGTTCGCACCGGGTTGCCACGCGAATCGTAATGCATCGCTCGGACCGCATATCCTGATCGACAGGCAACCTTATGGCCCTTGGGGTCGACGCATATGAACCGGGCCACTTGGCCAGCTGCACCGTACTCCTGGACAAACCCACCGACACCTTCGCTGTCCCAACAGGGGTGGCCATCCGGCCCAAAATACCGACGAGCTGTTATGCGACCCCAATGATCGACCGTCTGGATAACCCTAGCCACCCATTTGTCGTCGCGACATAACCGACCGTCGGGTCCAAGATATTCGTATTCGACGACGTTATCTTGCTGGTCAAAGCGACGGCGGATACCGGAAATATAGGTCGTTAACCGACCAGGTTTGCCGTCTGGAGCCAGGTAATCTTCCGCGAACCTCCGGCCACGCTTGTCGTACCTGTATGCGATGATCGCATAACCACGATTGAGCCAGCATGGTCGGCCATCTCGACCCAAAAATTCCCAGCGGACCAGATGGCCGGACGAATCGTACTCACGGCGGCTAGAAGCGTGTCCATCTGGAACGTACTCCGTCGGATTGCCACCCGAATCAAGCATATGGTAGAAAATGAGGTTGCCAACGTCGTCATACGTCATTTCGGACTTGGCAACACCGTTGCGGTCTTGGCATGGTCGACCATTCGCGTCGAAATACTCCAGTCGCGTAGTTTTACCGAACTCGTTCGATTCATATCGGACAGTGGCATACCGTTCAATGGAGGAAACCGCAGGTCGTCCATCCCGCCCGATAAAGGTCACGCCCCGACGCAGTCCGTCCGGTCGCACATCCCATCGTTTGCCATAGATTCCGCCGTCGTTGGGCCGAGGTCGACCATCGGCATCCGAGTAAAATTCGGCTGCGGTGTACCCTTCCGGTGTCCACTCGAACCGTAAGTAGACCACTCCGCTATGCGTGCGGGCTCGTGGTAATCCTGTGGATGGAACATAGGAATGCTCTCCAATTGATAAGCTGACGGGTACATCGATGTTTTCGTTTAAAGTACTGGCGGCCTTCGGCAAGCCGGACGGATTCGTGTAGTGGGCAGTCGTCTTCGTGGTGAAGTGTAAACGATAAAGTTCATTTCCTAGCCGGCCGAGAGCCACCTCTTCCACCAGTCGGCCGGTAGCATCGTACTCATACCGAAAGCGGTACACTCCGGAGGTCTCGAACCCAGTTCGTTCGCTATTTCTCGGTATGACCCCATCGTTCGACGCGAATTCAGACGGCTGATCTTGGGCGGCTAGTGTCACCACCTCGATCACCCGGCCCGCCCGTCGGCTCACCCGATAGACCCACGCACGGGCGGACCGTTCGGCCGATGTGAGTTCGCGATATCCTTCCTTTACACCATATCGTGTAATAATTTCAGAATAGTATTTTGTATGCGTTCGAACATTTGCATCCAACCACCACGCTACGTACACAATGGTCAGCAGGATGGCCACCAGGACGCCGGACCACACAGGATTTCGCCGCCGCCACTTGACGAGGCGTTCCCAGAGTCCGACGGGGCGGGCTACAGTCGGCAAGTAGGCGAGAAACCGCTTTAAATCTTCCGCCAAATCCGCCGCTACGGCATATCGCCTCGAGGGGTCTTTGTGCAGACACTTCATACAGATACTGTTCAAGTCTCGGGGCACATCCGAGCGGTGGATCCGCGGCGAGACTGGGTCCATATTAAGCAAACTGTCCAGGATTCCTGAGATCGAGCCAGCCGTGAATGGCCGGTGTCCGGTCAAACACTCATACAAAATCACTCCGAGAGCCCAGATGTCAGCCCGTTGATCGACCGCCCGGTTGTCCCCGCGGGCTTGTTCCGGGGCCATGTAATACGGCGTGCCCAGCAAATCCCCGGTGTGCGTCAGTCCGGCGGAATCTCCGTATCGGGCCAATCCGAAATCACTGATCTTCGCCGTGGTCTCGCCGTCCCATGGGTTAAGAACATTCGGTGAAGGAGAGGTCGTGAACAGGATGTTGCTTGGCTTCAGATCTCGGTGGATGACACCAGCGGTGTGCGCGGCATGGACGGCGTCGGCCAGAACGGCCAGCAAGGCAGCCGCTTGACGCGGAGTTGGCAACTGTTTTGCGATCCGTTCTGCGAGCGTCTCTCCGGCCAGATACTCCATTGAGAAGAAGGGAATGCTGGAATCCGTTTGAACTTCGTAAATTTGAATAATGGAGGGATGAGTCACCATACCAGCGGCTTCCGCCTCGCCGACAAACCGCCGCAGGTCCTGAATCTCAATGTTCTTGTCGGCTGGCAAGGTCTTGACTGCGACGATGCGGTTGGCGGCCTGCTGCCGAGCCTTATACACGACTCCCATCGCTCCTCGGCCAAGTATCCCAATAACTTCGTAGCCGGGGAAATCCGGGAGCGAATTCAGCCGTAGGGTGGTGGGATGATCAGCCGACGCTGTATCGACGGTCAATAGCTTCAGAATGGCCCGACGACGAAACACGAGCTCGGTTTGCAGCAGTGATTCAACCACTTTCACGTCGCGACCGAGCTCTGGTAGGCGGATTAAGTACTCCTCCGCTCGCACGAGTTGGCCTTGCTTGAGTCGGAACTCTAGGTCAATGTGCGCAAGCTCGATGATCAACCGCTCTCGGGGAGCATCCGGAAACAGGAGTAGCAACTCTGACAGATCCGGTGGAGTGCCTTCTCGCCAACCGGCTTCGAATTTGGCTATGGCGTCATTGAATGCGAGGGACGTAGCATCGGAGTCAGGGGGCATAGTCAAGCACCAGGAGAACGGCATCAACCATCACTGATAATACTCTACAGGCTGATCCTTGAAGAGTACATGGGAAGCGTGACCTTGCCCCTGCATTCTTTTGTCATGCAGATGTTCATAAAGCGGAGAATTGGGATACTGGATTCTTGGATCGGGAAAGCCGACAATCTACTTACTACTTATTTGAGGCCCGTCTCACGATCTCATCCATAGAATCCGGGCTGTCGCCTGGCCGCCTGGGAGCATTCATTTCTGCGAACGTCCGGACATTCGAGTTATAGGTGTAAGCCGCTTGTCGCCACTGGTCCACGAACCGCTGATAACGGGCCACATTATCGTTAAACGCCCGCTCGTCGGCAGCGAGATTGCGCCGATATTGCCGTTTCAGTTTTTCGGCCTGGTCGATGATAAGCAGCAACCGAGCCTTGCCAACCCGACCGTCATTGCAGGAGCAATTGGCGTACGTCTCGCCATTATCACATGTAGGATTAACGGACGTGTTCCATCGCCGACTGGCCTGGTCTGCAATTTGTTCGGCTTTCTTGAGATTCATGCGAGCGGACTTAAGCTTCGTCTTCTCGGCCGAGAAATAGCTGGTGTACCGCTGCATCACGACCGAGTATCCGTCGAGCTGTCGTTTCTGTGCGGCGAGGCTGGCTTGCAGTCGCTCGGCCGCACCAGTTTCAGCAATGGGCCGATCACTGGTTTGGGCGAGTGCCAGAGCGGGAGTGAGTAAAGTTAGTAAAGACGCCATGAAGGTTTGATTGGGTTGCATGTGATTGGACTCCAGAATCATGGATCGAACAGACGACGCTTCTACAGAGCCTATGTCTTGTTGAGTGCAAAAAGGTGACAGGAAAAATTTCGATCCTTGTGTCATCTGATCGATCTTCGCGGACATAGGCGAATTGAACACTCACCGCCTGGAAGACGGTCGTGTTTAGCGGCCTGGTAGTTGCTCGTAGTCCGGAGGCGGGGGTGGTTCTGAGACCTTGCCTCGAGAGGAGGCTGTAGATAGCCTCGGGCTTCAAGAGCAGCTTCTTTTTCTTCGAGAACAGGTCACTGAATTGGAGACTCAGCACGCAGGCTTGCTCGCCCAGATCAAGCAACTGGAGCAGTCCGTCGACCGCCCTAGGAGTAGCGGCAAAGCAAGCCGAATACTATTTTGCGAAGTGGTAAATATGGATGTCGCGGGCTGTGCTGGCAGATGGCTAGTCGAGAGCCGGGCGAGGGTTGCCACAAGAGTCGGATCTCCGCCCGCCTTCGATCGGAGGGAGCCGGACAGCGATGAAACAAGCTGGGGCGGGGGCTGTTCCACACGAGCCGCCTCCCTGAATTCGTAAAAAAAGGCAGGTACAGCTCTACCCTGGCCATGCCTAGAATCGACCGACGGCTGCCAAGATATTCTGGCAAATCGAGCGCATCGATGGAAATTGGACCATCCGTCGTGTCGGACAAGTTCGCAATCGGGGGAAGCGTCCAAGGCCGTGAACCTGTGGGATACTCGAACGGCTCTACCTTGACGTCGGGGCCGGGCGCAGCCATTGCTCGGCCCAAGCGATCAGGGCCAACGTCTGCCCGATCCGATCGGTCGCGACGAGGACCTGATCCCGACGGCCGCCAGGCGAGGACGTCGCGCCAACTCCCCTGCTCGGATCTAGTCAGGTTCAGAGAGAACGTTCGAATCGTTAAGTGTCCCATTGAAATTGTTCTCGCCAATCTATAGATTACCAAGCTGCATGTACAATGATACGTGCGACGGTCGCGCGATGTAGCGTGCTTCACGAGATGCTTTTTTAAGTTCTCAAAACCTAAGGAGAGCATGCGATGGTTGCGAACGAATCGGGGGCGAAGCTGAGCCAGGTGGCAGAGATCCGCGCCCGGGAGCAACAGGACAAGCTGCCCACACGACGCCCCTACGAGGCACCGGAACTACACGAAATCGGTTCGCTGGCGCAGCTCCAAGCTTATGGAGCCAGCTACCGCGATGGTAGCCGTTACAAAGACTAAGCCGGGTAGATGCGTGGTGCGCGAAAAGCTCCATCTCGCACGCCACGCATCGTGTTTCAGGGTTTGCCCAGTGATGACTACGGGTGGGACGTTGACAACGAGCACTTCAAGTCTCGATGGCCGGTCGGACTTGAGGGTTCGGCTCAGGCGCGATGTCACACTCTTGATCCAGGATGATCTCGCCCGGTTGCTCGATCTCGATCGCGGGCGATTTTATGCCCTGAATGCAACGGGCACGCGGTTGTTGGTTCTGGCGCTGGAATGCGGCCCCCTTGAGGCGATTCGTCGGGTCGCCGATGAACATCAGATCGATGAATCGCGCGTCCAGGCCGATTGGAAGACGTTACTCGGCACACTCGAGCAAAGGCATCTGATCTTCCTTTCAAGCTCGGCGAAGGACTTCCGGCAACCCGGAAAACTGGGTTTCTTGTGGTTATTCGCCATGGCGTGGCTCTCCCTCCGACTCTTCGGTTGGGCCTGGACGATCCGGATCTGGCGGTTTCGCCGGAATCCGTTCGCCGATCCCTGTAACGAGGAAATCGAGCGAGTGGTACGGCAGTTCGATCAGTCCCTAAGAAAGGCCGCATCGATCCATCCGTTCAGCCCCCAGTGCAAGGAGCGGGCGATCGTCGCCTGGCACGTCTTGCGAAACCGGTGGGGCTTGTCAGCGGAAATCGTGGTCGGTGTGCTTGCATTCCCCTTTCAGGCCCATTCATGGGTCGAATTCGGGCCTTTGACACTCACTGATGACCAGGCGCGTTGCGAACCCTATACGCCGGCTGGCCGATTTCAATGACCATTGAGGACGCCAATTCGAGTGTATCACGGATTTATAATCCAGTGTTCACATGGGAGTTCGCCCGAGATTGGCCTGTTCTTGAACGAGGCCACCCAGCACGGGCGGCCGTCCCTGGTGACGACGAGTGGATCCGCCGGGTTCCGCATATCGGTCATCTTACTGGGCCGAATTTTTTATCGCGAGAATCTGATCGCCCGGTCTGGCCTAGCGGATTTGTCAACCAACGCGACCGATGCCGAATTGATCGTGGCCGTGTACTGTCGGCATGGCATCGAGGGGCTGGAGCATCTCGAAGGCGAGTTCGCCCTCGTCATCTGGGATTTCGATAAACAGCGACTCATCGCCCAACGCGATCCATCTGGATGCTGGCCTCTTTATTTCTTGGTGTCTCACGGCAAGTTGGCCGTCAGCACCAGTCTGGGCACTCTACGACGGAGGCAATCGGGGATCTCGTGGAATCTCGAGGCTTTTGCCGAGTTCATGATGCAGCCCATGCCGGCCGAGGAGCTTGTTTCCGAGCAAACTCCATTCGGGGGCATTCGAAGAGTCCGGCCAGGAACGATCGTTGAGCTCCTCCTCACGGGAATTGCGAGAGTTTGTAGCTCTTGGAGTTGGGCTTCCCGGATCAGCACGTCCATGCCCGATGACCTCGAAGAGGCAGGTCACGGGTTTGCCGCACGATTGCGGAACGCCGTGCGAGAACGACTGTCGCGAGAGGGGAGCACCGCTGCGCACCTCTCCGGAGGATTGGATAGCTCGAGTATTGCGATCCTCGCGCGTGACGACCTGGCGCGAAGAAGCAATGCGGGACCGTTGTTCGCTCTGTCCATCGTATATAATCGGCGAGGCCTTGTCGGCGAGCGGCCCTACATCGATCTGGTCGTTGAGCAAGGGGGGGGCCTGGAGTCGAAGATCCTTGAAGGCGATGATGCCTTGTATTTTGACTGGTTCGACAATCCGTTGCCTATTCACGACGAACCGTCCGGCTTGCTGGTTTCCATGCCGTTTCATCGCTTGCTGTTTCAGGCCGCGGACCGCTTGGGTGCGCTGACGACGTTGAGCGGCGAAGGGAGCGACGAACTCACCAATTTTGTCCCGTATCATCTGCCCGATGACTTCCGGCGTGGTCGCTGGCTGAAGGTGTTGAAGGAGGCGAGCACCTGGTCGAGGGACCGCAATCAGGGCCTTGGCTCCGTCTTGAGCAAGTACGTGTTCAGGAGCCTCTGGCCGACGTGGACGCGCGAGGGAATTCGGCCGTTCTTGCGAGGCGGGCGAGGAAGATGGCCGGAACTCGGTTTTTTCACCATTCCCCCCTGGGTTCATCAAGATTTTGCACTTCGATACCATTTACGCGATCGCGGCATCGCCAATGCGAATCGCATGTTCGGATATCCTACGGAGGAGTCTTGGAATCATTTTGCTCTGGCCACGACGAGCGGTGACTGGGGAAAGTGGAGCATGGCGGCACCACTAGGTTTGAATCTGTCGCATCCCTTTCGCGATCCTCGTCTCGTCTGCTACGCGTTGGGGCTACCTAAGGAGTATCGGCGCGTACCCGGCGTAACCAAACCGCTCCTTCAGGCCGCGATGGGGAGTCTTCTCCCCGAGAAGCTGCGCAGGAAGCGGGATAGCCCGGGGTTCGACGACCTTTATGGACTGGGTTTGCGCAAGAATTTGACGAAGCTGGAAACCATGCTGCGAGAGTCTTCGATCAACGAACTGAGGATTTTCGATCCGAAGATCGTTGTGGATGCGATGCGGAGCGCGGCTTTGGGGGTCGGGGATGCGCAGGCCACCGATCGTCTTGATAAGATTCTGGCCTTGATCGCCTGGTTCGACCAGGTCGTGCAAGGGAACGACGCCGGCCCGGCCTTGGAAACACGACCACTCGACGGCGGTCGGTCATTCGAGATGTCGACAGGAGAGGTCTTACCCGCAAGTGACGAGACCTGACTTGAAATATCCTGGGCAAACGCCAGTGGTCCGATTTCAGTCCTTGGATGGTCTCCGAGGTTACGCCGCCCTTGTCGTTTTTGTTTATCACATAGGCGATGCCTATTACCCGAGGACTGTCAGCGAAGATATCGCTGGGCCCCCTACAGTGATGGAGGCTTCCCTCAGCACGGTTTCCAAAGGAGCCTTCGCCGCGATCGGCAACGGTCGATTTGCTGTCATGGTGTTCTATGTCCTAAGCGGGTTTGTGCTGACGGCACTCATGCTGACCACCAGATCGACCCAATTGCGACTGGTTTACATCTCGCAGCGCTATCTCCGACTCCTGCCCCTGACACTCCTCGGCGCGCTCTTGGGTCTCGTGGTCGTACAGTCCGGATACTTAGGGCTGACTTCCCTCCATGAAGTCAACTGCTCGACGAGGCTGTCTATCTATCCCCCCCCGCTGAGAGGATTGGGCGAGGTCTTGACCTTCTTCAGACAGATGCTCGTAGATCTCTGGATTGGCAGGGAGCCGCCCCTCTACAACACCGTCCTGTGGACCATGGGTATCGAATTTCGAGCCTCCATCTTCCTCATGTTGTTTCTGGTAGGGTACAGCGAAACCCGATTTCGTAAGCGGATGCATTTGCTGGGTGCCGTCTTCGGTCTCATCTTTGTTGGAAAATATTATCTGTGCTTCTCCGCTGGATGTTATTTGGCAGACTTGTGGACAAGAGGTGGATTTCATTGTGTCATGAAAAATTCACTCGCTGGCGCGTTCTGCGGCCTTGTCGTAATGCTCTGCGGTGCGTTCGATCCGGATCGCGGCGGTGCTTCGGAATGGATTGCCCGATTCATCCCCATTCCGCTGTGCCGTGTTATCATCTATCTCTGCGGTGGATCAGCGGCTGTCGTGATGGCCCTGACGGCCGGCTTCCCTTCTTTCTTGCTGTCTTGCAAACTCAGTCGCTTCCTGGGAAAAGTGTCGTTCGCCTTCTATGTCGTGCATCAACCCGTGATCCATTCGGTCGGGGCCAATGTCCTAGTTAAGTACGCTCCCCATTATGGCTACGACCTAGCGGCTTTGGGCGGGACGGTCGCGTCGCTCGCCATCTCGATCAGCGCGGCTTGGCTGATCACCGAGTTTATCGATATACCCACGAATGCTTATACGAAACGGCTAACGGAGCAGTGGCTGGGTGGGACACCATTGCGAAAGTGACTGGCCGGACTTGGTCGCCGGCTTGGGATGCTCATCTGAGGTGAGCGTAAAAACGAGCCGCTGGCCTCTGGTGTAGACGATAAGCTTCGATCGCAACGCAGGGGGGATTATGTTCAAAATCGACTGTGTTCCCCGCTCATCGAGTTCGGGCCGCTCGCTTCACCGCCGCGATTTTCTTGCATGCGGGGTCGCCGGAATGGCGGGTCTCTCCCTGCCTCAACTCCTTCACGCGCAAGAGGAGTCTGCCCTCCGAGGGATCAAGACATCGAGAAAAAGGGTCATCCTGTTCTGGCTTAACGGCGGACCAAGCCATATGGACACTTACGACATGAAGCCCGCCGCCCCGAGCCAATACCGGGGAATCTGGAAGCCAATCCCCACGAACGTCTTGGGAATCTCGGTCAGTGAACTTTTCCCGCTCCAAGCCAAGTGCATGGACAGGATATCAATCATTCGATCACTTCATCATAACACGGCTGACCACCGGCCCGCCGCCCACCTGATGTTGACCTCCTACGCGGCGGGGGGCAATGAACGGAATTTTCAAGGTGCTAACCCATGCATCGGTGCTGTTGTATCGAAAGTGATGCAAACACGCACGAAGGATCTTCCTGCGTACGTTTCCATCCCTGTCGCCCAGAGCATCGATCTCCGGCCGGGATATTTCGGCGGCAGTTACCTTGGAAATCAGCACAACCCCTTCGAGACCGACAGCGATCCGAACAACGACAACGACAACGTGAGCGGGATAAACATAACGAAAAATTTAAGCATTAAAGATCTGAGCGATCGAAGCAAGCTATTATCGATTCTGGATCACGCGCGACGCGACGTCGAGCAAAGAGGTCGATTCGAGACGATGAATCGATTCCAGCAGCAGGCATTCGCGATGCTCACATCTCCCGCGGCCCGGGAGGCGTTCGACCTCAGTCGTGTGAGTCAAGCGACACGCGAGCGATATGGTCGGCACACTTGGGGCCAATCGGCGCTCCTCGCGGGGCGACTCGCTGAGGCCGGGGTAACCTTCACCACGGTGCTCCTCGATGATTGGGACCAGCATTTTGACCTGGAAGAGGCCATGAAACAGCATCTTCCGAAAGTCGATCAATTGCTCAGCGCACTCTTCACAGACCTCTGGGACAAAGGACTCTCCGACGAAGTTCTCGTCGTCGTGTGCGGAGAATTCAGTCGGACACCCTGGATGAATGACGGCAGGAATGTTGCCAACGGCGAAGTCATGGGTGCCCCCGGTCGTCACCACTGGGCGAACTCGATGTTCTGCTTGATGGGAGGAGGAGGAATCAAGGGTGGACGGATCGTCGGGGCCACCGATCGCCTGGGAGAATCGCCGATCACACCAGGCATCACGCCTGCCGATATCCATCACACAATTTACCATTGCCTGGGAATTGATGAGAAAATAAGGTTTGTCGACCATGGGGGACGGCCGACTCCGATCGCTGATCGGGGTCGAGTGTTGAAGGAATTATTTTGAGCTTGTCGGCGATGTGCCTTGCGAGGCCTTGAGACCTGCAGGCTCTCCTCGACGTGCAAAACTCTGGAGTACCGCCGGTTGCGACGCAATATCCCATTCCCGAGCGACACGACCCGCGTATCCAGATCGCCTGCTCATATCCTGAAAGGAATTTTCCGCCAACATTGGCGCTCTCTTCTCGTAACTTACGGCGCATTCCTTTGTGAGAATGTCCTCCGCCTGTCTCAGCCGGCCGTCGTCGGAATTGCTATCGACGGCCTGCTTGCCGGTAGGCTTGGGGCGATGTTCTTATTGATCTTGGTCTTTGTCGCATATATCGGCCTGGGCTCGTTTCGCCGCGCCTATGACACGCGAGCCTTCGGATCGATCTATGCCGAGCTCGCCAGCCGCATGATCGAGGACCAGGCGCGACGGGGCATCTCCGTCTCGCAACTTGTTGCGCGCAGCTCGCTTTCACGCGAGCTTGTCGAGTTCTTCGAGCATCACTTCCCGGCAATGCTCTCCTTCTGCTTCTCGGTCTTCGGCACCTTGGTGATGATCGAATATTACGATATCCTCCTCGCGGTAATTTGTGCCGTCTTTTTCCTCCCCGCAGGCGCGATTTCGTTTCTCACTTTTCGGACGAGCGGGGACCTCAATGCCTGTCTCAACAACCAATTAGAACAAGAAACCCTCGTGATCAGCAGCGGCAAGTCCGATGCGATCCGTGCCCACTATTCCAAGTTGCGATCTTGGAGGGTGAAGCTATCCGACTGCGATGCGGTCGGATTCGGATTGATGGAATTCCTGATGCTCACGCTGCTCGTCGTGGCGTTGTTTCGTTTCTGCTACTTCAAGCATGACACCGACGTGGGGGTAATAGTTGCGATAGTTAGGTATATAATAATTTTTGGTGATGGTCTCGCTCTCGCGCCAGTTTTGACGTTGGAGGTAAGCCGCATTTGGGATGTCAGTCGACGTGTTGTCATCCCACCTATCGCGGAAGACTGACGTATTGGCGGTGGCGAAGGATGGTGTGGAGGGCGTCGAGGAGCACGGATTCTTCGTGCCCCTCGACGTCGATCTTGAGGAAGCCAACGCGGTCGAGCTGATAGGAGTCGAGGCGGCGGGTGGGGGCAATGAGCGGTTCCAGGAGCAGGTCGCCGGCCAGGTTGAGCGCATTGCGGGGATGGATGGTGGCCCAGGCGGGGTAGCCGCGGGACTGGCGGAGCTGGGCTTCACCGTCGGTGTCCGAGAGGGCGATGGGATGGACGATGATCCGGCCGCCGCCCAGGGTACGGAGCCGCTTTGTACCGTCGGCAAGGGCTCGAAGGCGAGCACGGTCGCCGCGTAGAGCAGCATGTAATAGCTATAGAGGTCAATGTTGGCTTCGATGTCCATCCCGGCGACAGAGCCGGGCGAGCGAGACGTGAATGCGGCTAGCCCCCCGCGTTCACGCCGCGAAAAAGCCTCGAAATTTCTTGGCATGTCCGCGACCCTCCTGGGCATATCCTGGGTGGGACGATGAGTCTCGCCGGGATGCAGAGGGCACCCCGGACGGCCGGTACGACCGCGACGCCTTTTGTGGGCGCCGGGGGGGAATGCCAGGCACCCCGCGACGAATCCGGTCCTTGTAACCTCGATGAGCCTGGCGGGAGAAGAACCATGAACGTTCAGGAACGGCCCCGAGTCGAGCCCCTCGTAGAAAGCACCAACCGCACCGAGAAGGCATTCGCCTACCGCAAGCCCGAGCTCCTGCAGGTCGGAGACCTCCGCGACATCCGGTACAAGACCGGCAACAAGGGCGACCACGATCACGACTACTACTACCGTTAAGCCGCCCCGGCCTGAGACGTGCCGTCGGGGGCCATCTCGCAAGGCACCCCGGCGGCGTTTTCGAAACGGTTTTCCCCTCCGCGACGACCCGCCACCTCTTCCTTCGATGGATGCCACGATGTCGCTGCTCGTCATGAAATCTGTTCCCCAACGCTCGCCCCGGCTGGTCCTGGGAGACGACGTGTTCTTGGTCGGGTCAGGGCCCGAGGCTCGCCTGATCGATCTCCGGTCTGGACGCTTCTTTGCCCTCGGTCCGGCGGGCGAGCGTATGGTGTCTATCGCCCTTGAATCGGGCACCGAACAGGTCGCAGCAACCGTCGCGGCTGAGGCGGGGGTCGACCCGGAGGTCGTGGCGGCCGACTGGGCGGAGTTTGCTGCGAGCCTGCAGCGGCTCGGCCTTCTCCGCGAAGCCGTCCCGGACGCGCCGGCGCGGCCCGCACTTCCGAAACGGGCGCGTCGCCTAAGCTGGCCGTCGCCGCCCGTTCACGCCTTGCTGACGCTGGCATGGGTCGGCCTGCGGACCTTCGGACTCGCCCGGACGGTCAGAAAGCTCGGGGGACGCCCGGTCGTCGACACGCAGGCCGAGCCGCCGCGGGAGCACGCCGAGGACGACGCCATCGCGGCCGTCGACAGAGCCGTGCGCGAGGCCGCCGCCGGGATGCTGCTCAATCCCGAATGCAAGGAGCGTGCTCTCGTCGCGTGGCACCTGCTGCGAATGCGTCACGGGCTCCGCCCCCGTCTCGTCGTCGGGATCACGGTCTACCCCTTCACGGCACACGCCTGGGTCGAGTGCTGCGGCCGGTACGTCACCGACGACGAGCACCGGTGCCGCGGCTTCCTCCCGGTCGCCCGCTACGAGTAAGTGAGGTGCGCAGCGATGTGGAACCATTTCGACCTGCGGGTCCGGGGCGACGGGTCGGTGAGCGTTTGCCTCTGTCGCCCCGCTTCGCTCCATCCCGACGCTGGCTCGATCGTGAGCTTCGCCCGCGACGAGCGCTCAGGCAGCCTGGCGGTCGTTCACGGCCGGTTCTACTACAAGGACGACCACGTCCGCCGTTGGCCCCGATCCCTCGAGACGACGGCCGTCCGGAATGAGGCCGCGTTCGGGCTCTCTGCGTTTCTCGCCGGAGGGGAGGCGGCCATCGACGCCCTGGAGGGGGACTATTCCCTCGCGATCTGGGACGCCCGCCGCGGGCGGCTGCTCGCGACGCGCGACCCTTTTGGGGGCGGCCCGCTGTACTGGTGGAGCGAGCCCGGAGAGGCCGGCGTCGGCACCGACCTGAAGCGCCTCCGACGGGACACCGAGATCGACGAGACCTATCTCGCCGACTGTCTGACACGCACGTTCGGCTCGGGCGAAGTGCCCTCGGAGAGGACACCGTGCCGGGGTGTGCGGCGACTGCGCCCGAGCCACCGGCTAGAGCTGGCGCCTGACCGTCCCGCCCGCGTCTTGCGGTCGTGGCGATGGGAAGACCATCTCGTCCCGGACCGGGACGACGATGCGGCGGATGCGGTCGAGCGGTTCGCAGAACTCCTCCGCTCGGCCGTCGAGGAGCGGGTCGCCGGCCGTCGGGCGGCCGCGCACCTCTCAGGTGGCCTGGACAGCACGACCGTGGCCGCCCTGGCCAACGGAGCGTCGGGCCACCGTCGCGGGACCTTGCTCGCGACCCTGTCCCTCGTCTACACCCGCGGCGAGCAGGCGGGCGAACGCTCTTTCGTCGACGACTCGATCGCCCACATCGCCCCGCCCCACGCCGAGCTGCTCCCCGCCGACGACGTGCTGGACTACGACCCGGAGGTTGCCCTTGCGATCGATCACGGCGAGCCCCGTGGCGGGCTCCGCGGTCTGGCCACGCAGCTCTTGCTGACGCGGTCGGCCGAGCGACTCGGTGCGGACCTCATGCTGACTGGCGTGGGATGCGACGAACTGCTGGCGACCCCGGTCTTCTCGCTCGCCGACGCGGTTCGCCAGGGGCACTGGCTGCGGGCCTTCGGGCAGGCGAAGGGACTCGCGCGGTCGCGCAATCAGGGCCTCGGCAACACCCTCCACGATCATGCTTTGGCCATCCTTTGGCCGGTGGTCGCACGGGAGGGGATGCGCGCCGTCCTCCGTCGCGGTCGCGGCCGTTGGCCGGACCTCGGCAGCTTCGCGATCCCGCCCTGGGTTGACCCGGCCTTCGCCTCCCGGCATCGCCTGTTCGACCGCACGAGCGACCGGATCCGCCCCATCCCGGGCCGGCCGGCGATTGAGACGCATTGCCGCAACGTGTTTGCCGCCGGGGCCGGCGATTGGAACCGGTCTCATCTCGGCGAGCCGCACGGGGTGAGCACCGCGCACCCGTTCCGCGATCCAAGGCTGGTGATGTCTACTTTAGGCCTGCCCGAGGCGATCCGCGTACTCAATCCCCCCCCCAAGCGCCTGCTCCGCGAAGCCACCACGGGCCTGTTGCCGGAGTCGGTGCGTCGCCGGGTCGGCAAGTGCGGCTTCGACGAGGTGAACGGCCGCGCGTTGAACCGCAACGCGACGGCAATCGCGGACTGGATCCGCCGGTCCTCACTGGCCTCGGCTGGGCTGATCGATGCGGCCACCCTAACGCGCTGCCTGGCCCAAGCGGCGGTCGGCATCGGCGACGTCGTCGCGACGGATCGGATCGGACAGACGCTGGCCCTGATCACCTGGTCCGAGCAATGGGGACGCTGCGGGCACGATGTCGCGACGGAGCGGCACGAGTTCCCAGCGACGGGGCCGCGTTGCGAGGTGGCGTGATCGCACCCCGGGATGGTCCGTCGGCCGCGAATCGTTCGGCACGCGAAATTCTTTGTCACCTAGCGACCGTCGAAAGGCATGGGCGATTTAGAGCCGCATGCCCGGTTGAGCCGATCGGGTCGTTGGACCCCCCGAGGAACTGCTCATGACCCTCATCGCCTCGCCCCCCGCTGCCACCACCCGATCGACGACAAACGCGGATCCGACCCTGGCGGCGACGCTCGCGCAGCTCTCCTCCAGCCACTTCCGCGCCCTACTCGGGACTTATGGTCTGACTAACCTAGAGAATGTGGCCCGGCTCGCCCTGCCTCTCCTACTGGGCCGGGCAGTCGACGGGTTGCTACGGGGCAGCCGATGGCCACTGATTGGGTACGTCGTGGCGCACGCGGCCTATGCGGCCCTCGGGGTCGCCCGCCGGCGCTGGGACACGCGCGCCTTCACCCACATTTACGCGGAAGAGGCCGCCGCCGTGGTCGCCCGCCTGCACCGGGCCGGGGCCGACGGGTCGCGCGTGGCAGCCCGCGCGGCGATGACCCGCGAATTCGTCGATTTCTTCGAGCGTGACGTGCCGGCCCTGTTGTTCGCGGGGTACGCTATGATCGGGGCGGCGATCGCCCTCTTCGGCCTGTGTCCCGCCGCCGCGGCGGGTTGCCTGCTGATGCTCCCGCCTGCCGTCGGGCTGAACCGCTGGTATGCTGCCCGGTGTGCTCGGGTGAACCGGACGTTAAACTCCGCACTTGAGAGGGAAGTCGCCGTGGTCACGGCCGGGCGGCCGAAGGCCGTGGCCGCCCAATTCGGGCGAGTCCGTCGGCAGAAGGTCCGCCTGTCGGACCTCGAAGCGATCAACTTTGGCCTGACCGACGTGATGATCCTCGTCCTGATGGCCGGGAGCATGCTTGCCCACGCGTGGAGCGCGACCCCGACGGCGGGGGAACTCGTCGCGGTCTCCCGCTACGTCGTTCTGTTCATGTGCGGCCTCGATTCCGCCCCGATGCTCGTCCAGCAACTGACCCGACTCCAAGATGTCCACCGCCGTCTGTATGCATCCCCTTCGCGTTGAACGTCTCCACTCCGGAGCCCGAATATGAACGACTCCACCCCCCCGACGGACTCACTGGTCGACCTGCTCCAAGGCCTCCGGGCTGGGGAATCGATCGCTGAGGGCCGCCTTCTGCTCGATTACCTCGATCGCCTGACCCGCCTGGCCGCCCGGCAGGTCAGAGATCGCTACCAGTCCAAGGTCAACCCCAAAGCCGTAGCCGCCGCAGCGCTGAATTCCTTCATCGCCCGGTTCCCGAAAGCCGACTGGCAGGTCCCCGATCGCGAGGCCCTGTGGCTGCTTCTCGCCAAGATTACCCGGCGCAAGTGTACCCGCGAGAAGCGGATGTTCCGCTCGGCCAAGCGGGACGTGCTCAGGGAGGTCCCGCACGGCGACGCGACCAGGAACACATCCGAGCCGACATTGCCTGCGACCGAGCCCAGCCCCGACGAGGTGGCGATTTTCCAGGACCTCCTCGGATGGCTGCTAGAGAGCGGCGATGAGGTAGACCGGGAAATCATCCGTATGCGCCTGGACGGGGAGACCGTGGCCTCGATCAGCGCCAAGGTGAAGTACTCGGAACGGAGCGTGATGCGGCGGCTGGAGAAGCTTCGGAGCCGGCTTCAGACCCAGTTCGACGAATAGCCTCTCAGCTGTCGGTCTGCGGGGTCCAGCCCGGAATGGCATCGATGAGATCTACGTCCAATTTGCCCGAGGGCACTCAATGTTTTTCACCATCTCGACCGCATCCTACGCATCGTCACAGTTCAAAATATATAAATAATATGAATAAATTAATATCTGAATATTATTATGGTTTTTCATGAACTTTGGCTACTCGAAAAGCAAACCGCTCGATTTGGAGGCGGTAGGCTTGAGGGAGAGGCGAACAACCTTCCTCCAGTCGGCTACGATTTATCATCGCTTGTGGATAAACGATATCCTGGTAAGTCGAAAAGTTGGCCGAGAAAATCTTGGACGCAGCATACGCGAGGAAGTTTGAGATTATCGCCTGTAAACCACTTGTTATCCTGGATCGATACCTGCACGGCTTTGCCAGGGCAGAGGGTGCTCGCTATTGCTCCAACGATAGCCTTGTTCTGCATCGATGGTTTGGTTAAATCTTCGCCATCACCGTTCTCTAGGTTCTCGTCAGCCCTGGCTGCATCGACGAAGGACTGTGCGCGATTGAGTAAGTTGGGATAGACGGCATGAGCACACTACAAGCGGTTTCCGCCCTGGACGGCGCGTGTCTTGCTGATTTCTTCCCCTGGATTAACACGAGACATGACGAGGCAGCCCGCTCACCGCGGCGGTTGCAGTAACGCGCGACAGTCGCACTTAGCCATTCAGGGGACCGCAGTCATGTCGCGTTACATACCAGCGGTCCGGGGTCATTGGCGATGGGCTTCACCGTCTGGTACGTCATCATCGGCCTCCTGCTCATCGGGATGGCCCTGTCCGGATCGGTCCTGAAGCGGCTCCCAATCTCGACGTCCATGCTCTACCTGGCCATCGGCATCGCCCTCGGCCCGGTCGGCGCCGGCCTGCTCCGCATCGATCCACTGGCCGCCCCGGTCTTTGTTGAACGGTTCGCCGAAGTCGCCGTCCTGGCATCCCTGTTTACGGCGGGCCTCAAGCTCCGTGTCCCACTCGACGATCCACTCTGGCGCGTGCCTCTGCGGCTCGGGGTGGTGACCATGGCCGTCAATGTGGGGCTCGTGGCGCTGGTCGGCAGATTTGGCCTCGGCCTGCCACTCGGGGCCGCCATCCTGCTGGGGGCCATCCTCGCCCCCACCGACCCGGTGCTTGCCTCGGAGGTCCAGGTCGATGAGCCGAGTGATCGCGACCCACTCCGGTTTGCCTTGACCGGGGAAGCCGGTCTCAACGACGGAACCGCATTCCCGTTCGCGATGCTGGGCCTAGGCCTGCTCGGAATCCACGAGCTCGGCGACATGGGTTGGCGATGGGCCGTCCTGGACGTCCTCTGGGCGGTGCCCAGCGGCCTGGCGATCGGCAGCGTGCTCGGCTTAGTAGTCGCCCGGCTGGTGCTCTATCTGCGGCAGACGCATCGTGAGGCGGTCGGCCTGGATGATTTCCTGGCTTTGGGCCTGATTTGCCTTTCCTACGGCGTCGCCCTGCTGGCCCACGCCACCGGGTTCCTAGCTGTCTTCGCCGCGGGTCTTGCCCTTAGGCGGGTCGAGCGGCAGTCGAGAGGGGACAAGCCGCTGGAGAACGTGAAGGACGAGGCCCTGGCGACACACCCCGAGAAGGCGCCAGCTTACATGGCGGAGGCCGTGCTGAGCTTCAACGAACAGGTCGAACGGCTCCTGGAGGTCGGCCTGGTTCTGCTGCTGGGCGGGATGCTGACTAGGGTGAGGCCACCATTGGAAGCGCTCTGGTTCGTCCCGTTGCTGGCCCTGGTGATCCGTCCCGTTTCGGTGATCGTCGGGCTCGCCGGGTCGGGCGTGTCGGTGTTCCGGCAAAGCCTGATCGCCTGGTTCGGCATCCGGGGGATCGGCTCGCTCTATTACCTGATGTATGCCGTCGATCATGGCCTGCCTGGAGATCTGGCTCGGCGGCTGACGGACCTGACGCTGATCGTTGTGGCCGTGTCAGTCGTCATGCACGGCATCTCGGCGACTCCGCTGATGGCCCGTTACCGCCGCTGGACCGAAAGGAAGCATGAAAAGCATAAGGTCTTGGTTACGGCGGTTCGCGCGGACTGACCAGGGGAGGCGACACTCCAGCGAAGAGGCATCGTACCACCGGGAATGAATACCCTTGCGGTCGCTCGAAAAAAATCGCGCCAGGCTCAACCCCAAACATCTGTATCCCCGGGGATTCCTTGGGAAACCGATTGCACACAGAAAGGCACCCTTATTCTTTCAATCTTCCCCCTAGCCGTCAGGTTTAGCCCGAGAGGCCTGTTCTTTGGAGCGCTCTTGCGCAACCTCGGCAACCGCTCGCGAGGCGCCAGGTCGTGGCTGCGCTCGCTACCCGCGGAACCGTGCCGGATGATCTCCTGGCGGAGCGAGTACGCACGACACTCGGGCGCTACACTTCCCACCCTCGCGCGATCGAGGTCGACGAAACCGAAAGCCGGATCAGGCTGAGTGGCCCAGCTCTAGCTTGGATAGCCCACACTCAGGCCAGAGAGTGACCCTGGGGCGCGAAGGAAGTCAAGAGGCCGGTGGGGTGGTACACCCGTGGCGCCAGCCTGGGCTCACTGGTGGACAAGCCACCAGGGCCACCCCATCCGGCCATCGACATGGCATCGGTTGATGGTGCGTCCCACACATCGATCCCAGGGATTTCACTCCGATCTACCGGGATTTCGTAGGCGATCCCATCGCAATCCGCTCTAGCCCACGAAGTGAACGACCTTTTGGCGGTCGTCGCCTCGGAGCCCGGTGTGGCCGGAGTGCAGAACGATTTGGACATCTATCGCCATTCGAGTGACGTGTCGAGCCTGCAGGAGGGCCGGCTGCGGATCGGAGAGTGGGACGAAAAATGGCAATCCCACTCGTCACCTACCGCCAGGCTGCTCATCGGCACGGTCAGCGGCGTGCTACGGGCGGCCGCGGCGAGGCGTCGGGGCGTGATCGGCCTCGCCAGCGGTTACCTGGGCGCCGGCTTCCTGGCCCGCACCGTTACGATCGTCCCGTTTCGGGATTGAACCGGTGCACCGATTGGGGGCCGCAACGTCTTTATCCCCCCGGCCCGCACCACATGCCCTGAAGCTGCGACAGCCGCCACGGAGTCGCCCGAGGCGTGAACGCAACGATCCACAGGCCCTCGGCAAGGGGGGAAGTGACCATCCACACACCGAATTCGCATTCACCGATAGGAACGACTTGGAATACAGGCTACAGCTCAAGACGAGCCACCGAATGAAGTGGATGGCTTGAGACCGCTTGATTTGCCACAACAACCAGACGACGTGACCCCGAGAGCTATAGTAATCACATCGATGCGATTTTCATAAAGCCAAGCGTAGATGGCTCGTGACGAATCCGTTCATCGACTCCTTTCTTCACCCGAGCGATAGACAGGCCCGGTGTAGGACTTCTTGGGTATCAGTCCTGCCAATCCCACTAGGCCGAGGAGGCCCAGCCAGCCCCAACCAGAGTTGGAACGATTATCGTGATCCACTCGGACTGCGTTCGCATCTCTGTCAGCCCCGGCTCGTTCGCCAGCTGCCTCTGCGAACGCTTGCATGGAGAATGGTACGGTGGCCAGGATCAGGCCAAGGATTCCCGCGGTTAAATGCTTGCGTGTCACGTGTAACATCGGAGTCCTACCCGTTTCTCCCGAGATGCCCCGATTCAAGCTGTGCCCCATAGGCGATGTCCCAGGCGAGAACGTTCAATTCGCCTAGACCTAGCTCCCGGCCACGCCGGGTGGCATCACAGGAATTAGCAAGGATATTGCCGTGCAAATATTGCGCCTTTGGTGTGGTGTCAATCATCTCGAGTGTTGATTGAAGTGCAAAACCAACCTCTGTCGCGGCACATCGATTGCCAGGCGGCAATGACATCCATGACAATCGCAGAAGCCCCCTTTCTCGACTTCGCTTTATTTGTTTGAATCTCACGCCACGGAATGCTTACGGGGATGCTACCAAGGAAAAATACCAAGGGGCTGACATTGAGATGTCGTCGAGAAGAATCCTCGACGACGTCTCGCCCCAGCCCTTATCGTAGCGAGTCTGTCCTCGGCAGCGCGTTCAATGCCCAATCATTCCGAACCCTGAAGCTTCACAAGCTTATTGTAGAGCCCCATAATCAGGATGGTGGGCGCCCACTGTCCAACGAATAGCGCATCCTGTTTGCGTCCGGACATATGTAACATCGCCGAAGCTCCCATGCACGCAATCGCCAAGCTCAAATAAAGACCAGACGGGGCTTCGCTCGTGTAGCGTTCGATCGCCTTGGTGATCTGCCCTTCGTGCTGTTCACCCGGGGCCACTCCCCATATCGTCGCGGTCATGCCTAGGTCTTTTTCCGATGTCGCAGTCATGACTTGGTCCTCGTCTGAATGGGATGAAGCAGGTTTAGAGTCCTGAATCACACGTTCACGGAATGACTCGGTCCTTCGCTCGGCTGAGTGGAGCAACCGGAAAGTAACTTCTGGTCGAGTCTATCAGCGACCTCCTTCCAGCCCAGCGGGGTCGAGACGAGGGTCTCCGGAACAGCCCGCAGGACATAAGGCGGGACGGCGTGGTGGCCGCGCGCGTTCTGCAAGACGACGATGTAGACTCTCTCGCCGCGCTTCGCCTTGCGGATCAGGGCGAACTTGCCCTTCAGCCGCTCGCCATGCATAACGAACTCAATCTGCCCGGCTGCAATAGCCTCGCCAGCGGACTGCGGCTCGGCCTTCTGCTCCATCAGGCTCTCGAAAGTGCCGTGGTCCCAGCTCTTGAGAACGCCGTCAGCCTCCAGGCGGAAGTCGTAGTGGAGAACCGAAGCGTGGTGCTCCTGCACAACGAAGATCGTTTGCTTGTGCGGCTTCGTCGTCCTGTCCCCCGACGGCTCGCGGGTCTTGGCGAAATTACGTTTGGCGCTGTACTCCTCAAGCGACATGGTCGGCACTCCCGGACGAGATGGAGCAACGGTGGCCCTCTTCCGGATAACCGCGGCCGGTGTGTGACTCCTGGGGTTTGTTGTTGCGGCTCAGGAGTGTCAGTTCGCTGCCATCGAAGCGAGCCAGAACGAGGCGTCCGTCGAACTTCGCCTCAAAGATCCAGTCGGGGTTATCGAAGGCGGCACCGACGACGGTGCAAAGCATCGGAGCCGGTGCGGCCGGCATCGGGGAGGGCGCGATGTCCAACTCGAGCCTCTCGACGATGACTTTGCGTCGGGCATTGCCGGCCATGGGATCCTCGAGCACGAAACGAGAAACGCAACCGAGAGTCTCCAGTGGCAAGTCCGGTGCCGCGCTGTGAACGAGGGCCTGTTGATCAAGACTTATCCAGTCCGCCCGGCCGGGCAATGTCGTGGTGTGTTTGTCCCGATCGGTGACAAGTGTGGTTCCCTGATACACGCGGGCGGGGAGAAGGCAAGGCGTGACAATCGCAAGCGAGATGGCCCGACGCTTGCTGCTCCCTCTTCTGGGGGGGAATCCTTGCTACGAGGAGGCAAACGGATACCGATGGGCGGCGCGGGGCAAAGGGCCTGGGAGGCACTCACCCAGGACTTCACCGACCTGCTGGATCTCAGGCGGCTGACCCACATCACGGTGCGGCTGTTGGTGGCGGCCTTGCTGGGAGGCCTGCTCGGGTTCCAGCGCGAGCGGTCGGGCAAGGCGGCTGGGCTGAGGACGCACATGCTGGTGGCGGTCGGGGCCGCGTTCTTCGTCCTCATCCCGCAGTTGGAGGGGATGGCGGCCGACGCGTTGAGTCGTGTCCTCCAAGGCATCATCACCGGCGTGGGGTTCCTCGGCGGCGGCATCATCCTGAAGGTGACCGACGGTCAGCGTATCAAGGGGCTGACCACAGCCTCGGGCATCTGGCTGACGGCCGCGGTCGGCATTGCCGTGGGTTTCGGCCGGCTCGGCTCCGCCCTCCTGGCCTCCGTCCTTGCTTTCCTCATCCTGGGCGCGTTGCACCGCCTTAACCAGACCATCGGGGACGATGATGCGGGCCGGGAAGGGAAAGCGAGCGATTGATCGCCCCGGTCGGCAGCGAGCGCGGAGGCCGGCTGACCGAGGCAGTGCGGTTCCCGTGCTGGCGCTCGTCTGCCAGGACGGGGAAACACACGGGATGGAGGGCGCCATGATGCTCGGCGTCTACGTGATCATAGCCCTCGCTTTTTACAATCTCCCCAGCTGATGTTTCCTACAGTTCGCACACCACGATTTAAAACATCGTCCCGTTTTAGTAAGTCGCCTCGAACCGGACCAGATAGTCGGTGAGCGTCAGCGCGAACAGAATGCCGAGCCAGAAGAGACCGACGAACGCCGCCATCCAGGTGCGGGCCGGACTGCGGGCCAGGTGCATGAAGACCAACACCACCAGCCCCGCTTTCACCGCCGCGATCGCCATGCCGACCGCGAGATGCCACCGTCCGACCCGCACCAGCGAAAGCGAGACCGTCGCGGCCGTCAGCACAATGAGAACAACATACGCGACCAAGTAAATTACATAAGACATTGTGTTGGTATGCGATGACATGGACTCCCCCCTGACTTCATCAGAAGTGAAAGTCTTCTGGCGTGTGGTGCACGCTCAGGTAGAGGAGCGGCAACAAGAAGATCCACACGACGTCGACGAAGTGCCAGTACAGCCCGATCGCCTCCGCCACGTCGGAGCGGTCGGGCGTCACGCGGCCCGCCATCGCCCGCCGTGTGAGCCAGACGACCAGGCCGATCCCCACCGACAGGTGGACCGCGTGCAACCCGGTCATGACGTAGTAAAAGATAAGAAAGAGTGCCACATGCTGTGGGTCGGCTGGAGGCGTGTGCTCGGTCCACTCGCGCGCCGAGAACCGTGCGGTCCAGGGCACGAGTCCCTCACGGTAATCGCTGAGGTATTCGTACCCCTTGAGCCCGAGGAACGCGAGTCCGAGCACCGCGGTGAGCACAAGCCAGAGCGCCAGCCGCCGCCCACCGGTGAGGGCGGCGTGGACGGCCAGTGCCATGGTCAGGCTGCTTGTCAACAGGACGACCGTGTTCACACCGCCGATGAGCACATTGAGGCGGCCCGACGCCATGTCGAAGTCGTCCCCGTACCAAACACGGTAAGCGAACACGCTTACAAAAAGCCCGCCGAAGAGGAGAATCTCGGTGTCGAGGAAGATCCACATGCCCAGCAGCGTCGACTGGTGCTGCTGTTCGAGCGTCGTGAACTGCGTCTCCAGCGCGGGCGTGTCAACCGCCATGGGGGGCTCCGTGGTACTCGTAGGGGCCGGTGGTCACAACCGGCGTGCGCGTGAAGTTGTGCTTGGGAGGAGGCGAGGTCGTCTGCCACTCCAGTCCGGTCGCGTGCCATGGGTTGGGGCCGGCGTCCGGCCCCCGCCGTAGCGACCATAGCAGATATGGCAATGGCAGCAGGTAGCCCGTCGCGAGGATCGATGCGCCGGCCGATGACAGCACGTTGAGTACCTGGAATTCTGGGGGGTAGTGGTGGTACCGCCGCGGCATACCCAGGTAGCCAAGAATGAACTGGGGCAGGAACGTGAGCATGAATCCGGCGAAGATCAGCAGCGACGCCAGTCGACCCCACGGCCGCGAGAATCGGCGCCCCGTAATCTTCGGCCACCAAAAGTGGAGACCCGCAAAGTAGGCCGAGACCATTCCGCCGACCATGATGAAGTGGAAATGGGCGATGATGAAGTATGTATCGTGGACGTGCTGGTCGATCCCGAGCGCCGCGAGGAAGAGTCCGGTCAGGCCGCCGACGGTGAACAGCGAAACGAAGCCAAGAGAGTACAGCATGGGCGCCTCGAATATGATCGAGCCGCGGTACATCGTCGCCGTCCAGTTGAACACCTTCACCGCCGAGGGAATCGCAACCGCGTAGCTGAGCGCCGAGAAGACCATCGCCGCGTACACGCTCTGCCCGGCCACGAACATGTGGTGGCCCCACACGAGGAACCCCAGCACGGCGATCCCGACGCTCGCAGCGGCCACGAACGCGTAGCCAAAAATATGCTTGCGGCTGAAACAAGGGATGATCTCGCTCATCACCCCCATGCCTGGCAAGATCATGATATAGACGGCTGGGTGCGAATAGAACCAAAACAGATGTTGGAACAAGACCGGGTCGCCTCCGAGCGCCGGGTCGAAGATGCCCATGCCGAGTGCCCGCTCGACGACGATCAAGACCATCACCGTGGCCAGCACCGGCGTGGCCAGGAGCATGATCACGCTCGTGGCATAGAGCGACCACACAAAGAGCGGCAGCCTGCCCCATGTCATCCCTGGGGCACGCAAGGTGTGCACCGTGACCACGAAGTTCAGCCCGGTCATGATGGTCGAGAAGCCGGTGATGAACACACCGAGCGCCGCGAGGTTCACGTACGTGTACGACGACTTCGTGGTGAACGGCGGATAGAACGTCCACCCGGTATCAACGCCGCCGACGAGCACGGCAAACAGCGTGACCAGCGACCCGAGCACGAACACGTACCAGCTCAGCAGGTTGACCCGGGGGTATGCCAGGTCGCGGGCGCCGAGCATCAAGGGGAGCAAGAAGTTCCCGAGCACCGAGGGAATGACGGGGATCAGGAAGAGCCAGACCATAATGACGCCGTGGGCCGTGAAGAGCTTGTTGTAGAGCTCCGCCGTCACGAGCCCACCGCGCGGATCGATCAAGTTGAGGCGAATCACGGTCGCGGCGGCACCGCCGACGAGGAAGAAGAGCGTAACCGTGATCATGTAAAGGAGCGCGATTCGCTTGTGGTCGGTGGTCACCAGCCACGAGCGCCAGCCAGGCGGGTCGGTCAGGTAGCTGCGCGTGGCCTCATCATCGGGAGGAGGCGGCGCGGCTTGAGATTCGTAGTCGACGACGGTAGTCACGGCATCGGCTCCTCGTACTACGGCTTAGCCGGTCCGGTTGGTGCGCCCACGGGGGCGGGGAAATGATTGGTGGGCACCGGCGTGTCCCCCGGCCTGAGTGAGCGGATATACGCAACCAGGTGGATGAGATCCTCCTCGCTGAGTTGAGACTGGAATGTGGGCATCACCGGCTCCCATCCCTCGACGACTTTCGCCCGAGGTCTCACGATCGACTCGCGGATGTAATTCTCATCGGCGGTCGTCGTCCCCCCCCCTCGCAAGTGGACGTTGCGGCCGTACAGCCCTTCGAGCACCGGCGCGCGGGCGGCAGCGTCGGCGGAGTGGCACGCCAGGCACTGCAGTTTCAAGAAAAGCTTGCGCCCCTCGAGCGCGGCCGAGCCTTCGGCATGGTCGCGAAGCCAAGCCTCGTGCTCGTCCGGCCGGCTAACGTCGATCACGCCGACCATCGACGCGTGCGCCGTGCCACAGTACTGGTTGCAGACAAGGCGAAAGCGGCCGGTTTTCGAGGGGTGGACCCAGGTCGATACGTACCGACCCGGGAGGACATCAATCTTGGTGCGGAACTCCGGCATGCCGAAGTCGTGAACCACGTCCTCCGAGATCAGGGTGAGCTTCACAGCCCGGTCGACCGGAATATGCAGCTCATTGATCTCGCGTTGGCCGTCCGGGTGTTGGATCTTCCACATCCACTGCTTGCCCACGACGAACACCTCGTAGGCGTCGGCCGACGGCCTCACGGTGTGCATGTAGACTCGAACCCCCCAAACGTACATCACCACAAAAATTGGCACGGGGGCGAGCGTCCAGAACAACTCAAGGGGGAGCGAGCCGGCGATCCGAGGTGTTGTCTCATCTTCACGGCGGCGGTGGTAAAGGAAGGAGAACCCCACCAGGAGCACGATCACCAGCAAGGCCACCCCTCCGGTGACAGCCAACAGGAAAAGGAAGAGGTGATCCACTTGCGCAGCGTGCTCCGACGCCTGCTGGGGCCAAAAGGGGAGACCGGGAATCTGGGGTAGATGGGAACGATCCGGCACGGTTAGCCCTCCCGGCTCTCGAGCTCGCGGAGCGGTTGTCCCACGTCGGCGTCCCGACGCCTCCGTTCGCGCCAGGCGAGACCGGCAAGCAACCCGCTGACGCCGATCATGGTGGCCAACGCGCCCAGCCGAACCAGTCGGAGGATGGCGGGCGTGTACCGGCCGGTGGCGGGGTCGTACCGATAGCAGAGCAGAAGCACCTGGTCGACCGGGCTACCCACCTTCCCTGCCGATGCCTCGGCCAGCGCCAGCCGCAAGTCCTGCGGAGGAAACGACACGCCCAGCAGGTAGCGCGTTATCTTGCCCTCCGGCGACAGGACGATCAGCCCGCTGCCGTGGGCATACTGTTGGGTCTGTTGGTCGTACTGGTAACGGAAGCCGACCGCCTCCGTGAGCGTGGCGATCGCCAGGGGATCGCCGGTGAGGAAGTGCCAGTAGGGCTCCGCCGCAGGCCGCCCATAGCGCTCCAGGTAGTGCGCCCGTTTGAGGGCGGCAAGCGGGTGCTTCTCGCGCGGGTCGAAGCTGACGGTGATGACGTTGAAGTCATCGCCGATCGTGCCGGGAAGGGCGCGGAGGCTGGCGAGCAGGCCGTTGAGCACCTCGGTGCAGAGCATCGGGCAGCCGTAATAGGCCAGGACCAGCACCGTCGGCTTCCCGCCCACGCACCGCCCGAGCGTGACGCGGTTGCCCGACTCGTCCTTGAACGGCAGACTCAACGGGACCGCGGTCCCGAGCCGCTGGATGATGCCAACTTGCTTCGGGGACGGTGCGGGTCGGTCGCGCGGGGTCGGCGGGCCGCCGTATGGGCCGGCGCCCAGCATTGCAGCGGCCGCGGCGATCATCAGGCTGCGCCTCATCGGTCCTCCTTCCGATCCGGCTGTCCCTTCTTGCCAGTCGGAGCCGTCTTCAACCGACCACTGGCGATCAGCGCGTCCATCGCCTCGTCGATCGGGATGTGGGCGATGCGCTTCGAGCGGTCGACCCACCCGTAAGACTGGAGCCGCGGTTGTCGCGCCGCGCGCAGGTCTTCCGCATGCAATGCCGGCGACGCGGTTTCTGGGACCGGTTCGCTCGAACGGTACGATGGCGGCCGTGCCCGGAGCTGCACGAGCGGCTCGAGCCGAGGCGCCGGGATCGCGGCGAGCCGGTCATTCACCGCCATCTCGCCGGGCCCGCGCACCGGCTGGCTCACTTCCGCAGACTCAGGCCTCGGCAGCTCGCTGCGGTAGAAGAGCCAGAGCACGAACTGCAGCGTGGCGCCGAAGACGAGGAGGCACACGAGCGAAGCAAGCACCAAGAGCAGGTCGGCATCGCGCGGCTCGAATCCGGGAGGCGGTGCGTGCCGCGCCGGGGTAGGTTCTTCGGCCATGCGCGACGCATCGTCACTCATCGCCATCGCGGTCCTCCCGAATTTCGCCGGATGGCCGCCCGGGCCACGACGCGTCCTGCAGACCGCCGAGAAATGACCAGGCCCACACCCCGCCGAGCCCAACAGTGGCGGCCACGTCGAGCAGCCAGTAGGGCGCGTAGCCTCGGTGTGGGAAAGCCGGTTCGATCCACCAGAGGGTGTCGATGAATCGCATGACGATCAGCCCGACTGCCACCGCGAGCAGTACTCGCGCGCTCTCGCGAGCGCCGGTAAACAGCAGCACCCCGAACGGCACCGCGAAGTGGAACAGCAGCAGCCCGGCGGCGACCCATCCCCACCCGCCACGCGTTCGCTTCAGGTAGTAGGGAACTTCTTCGGGGAGATTACCGGCCCAAATCAGCAGGAACTGCGAGAACGCCAGATAGGCCCAGAGCATCACGAACGTGAGCATCAACCCGCCCAGGTCCCTGCGGTGTACCGGAAGGATTCGGCCGGCGAGTGGCGGATGCGAGGAAAGTATCACGACCGCGGCGGTCGCGAACGCAAAGCCGGTGATGACGTGGCTGACGCCGTACAGCGCCGGGTACATCGTCGAGCGCCAGAATGGCTCCAGCGACATCACCCAGTCGATCGCGGCGAACGTGACCGTGACCGCATACACCACCAGCCCGGGCCCGCTGCTCGCGGTGAGCCACCAGCCCGCAGTCTCGTCGCCCGCCCGCCAACGCGCTGACCACATGCGGAGGGCATACGCCATCCCTGTCCAGCAGGCCAGATACGCCGCGGAGCGGACGAGGACGAAACCCGGGTTCAGCAGCCCAGTCTTCTGCCGCAGCTCGTCGAGCACGCGCCCTTGTGCGACGGCCTCCAGAGGCCGGGCCCACGGATAGGGCGAGCGCTCGCCCAGGAACAACCCGACGGCGATCGGCACGAACATGACGGCCAGCAACAGGAAGGTGCGCGTCGCCGACTCCAGCACCGGCCGAAGCAGGATGCCCCACGACCCTCCGGTGAGGTACTGGACCATCAGCAACACCAGGCAGCCCAGCGGCAGGGCGAGCCAGAAGTTGAACGCGACCAGGTACGAGACCGTACCCTGCGTCAGCGGGTGCGGCCCGGCCAGTGGTGTCAGCACAAGCAGCAGGAACGCAACACCGCCGCCCGCGGCGGCGAACAGTGCCACACGCCGGGAGCGCGCCCAGTCCCAACCGGACATCGTGTGCGGCGCGAAGCTCATGGCGTCGACTCCATCGCCCGCAGGGCAGCGCGGCGTTGCGGCTCCGTTAGCTCGTCCACCGGCGCGTACTGGCTCAATTGCAACGCGCGGACGTAGGCGATAATCCGCCAGCGGTCGGCGGGCGGTATCATCGAGCCATACGACGGCATCGCGCCGTAGCCTCGGCTCACCACGGCGAAGAGGTAGCCGGACGGCGCCTCACGCAACGACACGGTTTTGCCGAACCGACCGAATCCGCGCGAGTTGTCAGTGTGAAAGTTCGGCGGCGGCAAGTAACCCCGCTCCACGATCTTGCCCTTCCCATCGCCCAGCGGGCCGTGACACACCGTGCAGAAAATCGTAAACCGCTCCTGGCCACGGCGCAGGTCGGCGAGGGTCATCCGAAATGGGAACGTCTCGACGAAGCGCGCCGGGTCACTCGGCGCCGCCGGTTCGGGGGCGAGAGACCGGTCGTCGCCGTTGTGCTCCCCCCCTGCCCGACGCGCAGGCTCGCGCTCAGCCCGGAGGTAAGTCACGAGCGGGTCGCCGGCCGTCGCCGACTCACGCGCGACGACACCCGTCGGGATTGGCCGGGCCGATGTGCCGTCCAGGAAGAACGCCGAGGGTCCGTACGCCCGGGGCGCCGGCTGGTCGGCCATCTTCTGCACGCAGCCCCCCGCGAGCACGATGAGCGTCAGCGCGATTGTGGAACCGGGGCGTCTCGACCTCATTCCGGCACCTCCTCGAGCCCAATCGGATCGAGTCGCTTGAGCAACTCGGAGAGCGCCGTGGAGTCGAAGGCCGGATCGGCTGCCTTGATGAAGAGGAAGAATCGGTCGCGCGACGCGCTGTTGAACCGATCGACGTTGAAGAGTGGGTGGTGATACCGGGGAAGCCCGCACATGGCGATCAATCCCAGGAAACCGCAGAGCGCGGATGTCAAGATCGTCAGCTCGAACGTGATCGGGATGAACGCCGGCCAGCTATTCAGCGGCCGGCCGCCGATGTTCAGCGGATAGTTGAGACCCATCGTCCAGTACTGCATAAAGAACGCGGCACAGCCGCCGACCAAACCGCCGATGAACATCACGGCCGGCACCGCCGCCCGGGAGTATCCGAGCGCCTCGGCGGCTTCCGGCAGCGGGTACGGGGAGAACGCCTCCAACTGCTCGAACCCGGCCGCGCGGAGCTCTCGAACCGCTCGCACGAGGTCGTCGGCGTCGGCAAATTCGGCGAGCAGTCCGACCGGGCGGTTTACGGGCACGGCGTCACCTTCAGCGAAGACCCGTCCTGTCCACCCTGCGAACGCGGCAACAGGTCACGCAGCTCGAAGACGGACATCATCGGGAGATACCGCAGAAACAAGCAGAAGAGGACGAAGAACAGGCCGAGCGATCCGGCGAGGAACGCCCAGTCCCAGGCCGTTGCGCGGAACTCTCCGTAACTCGACGGCAGGTAATCGCGCTGGAGGCTCCCGATCACGATCACCCAGCGCTCCAACCACATCCCCACGAGCACGAACAGCGACACCCCGAACAGCCACACCGGGTTTTTCCGCACCCACGGCGACCAGAGCGCCTGCGGCACGATCACGTTGCACACGATGACGGCCCACTGCATCACCCCGGAGGTCCCGAAATACCGATGGTGCTGCGTGGCCAACTCCTGCGGGTTCTGCAGGTACACTGCCATCACCAGCTCGATGAAGTAGCCGTAGGCCACAATCATTCCTGAAGCGAGCATCAGCTTCGCACAGTTGTTCAGATGACGCTCGGTTACGAAGTCGTGCAGCCCGTAGAGCGACCGTAGCGGGATCGCCAACACCAGCACCATCGCGAACCCTGAGTAAATCGCGCCGGCAACGAAGTAGGGCGGGAACACCGTCGAGTGCCATCCCGGGACGATGGCCACAGCGAAATCAAAGCTCACGACCGTATGCACCGACAGCACCAGCGGCGTCGCCAGCCCCGCCAGAAGGACGTACGCCTTCTCGAACCGCCACCAATGCGCCACCGAGTTGCGCCACCCGAGCGCAAACAGGCCGTACGTCACCCGGCCGAGCCGGCCCGTTGCGCGGTCGCGTAGCGCCGCCAGGTCGGGCAGCATGCCGAGGTACCAGAAGACCAGCGATACGCTAAAATACGTTGATACTGCGAACACATCCCACACCAGCGGGCTCCGGAACTGCGGCCAGATCCCCAGCGTGTTCGGGTACGGGAAGAGCCAGTAGAAGAACCAAGAACGGCCCAGGTGCAAGAGCGGGAACAACCCGGCACAGGCCACGGCGAAAAGGGTCATCGCCTCGGCGAACCGGTTGATGCTCGTCCGCCACTTTTGGTGCAGCAGCAGCAAGATGGCGGAGATCAGCGTCCCGGCGTGCCCGATACCAATCCACCAGACGAAATTGACGATGGCGAAGCCCCACGCGACGGGGATGTGAATGCCCCAGATCCCCACGCCGACAATGAGCAGGTAGCCGACGGCATAGAGGAACACGGTCAGGAGCAGTCCGGCCAGCCCGAACACCAGCCACCACGTCGCCGGCACCTTCGGCTCAGTGACCACGGCGAGAACCCGGTCGGTGACCTCGCCCAGGTCATGATCGCCCGTGAGAACCGCGGACGGCCTCGGGGGAGGGAACGTGGCTTCGTGCTCGGCCGGCGAGACCATGGGTCAGGCCCCTTGTGGCATTTCGGGGTTGGGGTTGCGGAAGGCCGCCAGATAGGTCGTCCGCGGCTGGGTGTTGAGCTCGGCCAGCAGGCCGTAGTCGTGCGGCTCGGCCTTCCAGCGCACGACCTCGCTTGCGCGTTCGTTCAAGTCGCCGAAGCTGATCGCCCGCGACGGACAGGCCTGCTGGCAGGCCGTTTGCGGCCAACCATCGCCGATCGGTCGACCCAGTGTCTCGGCATCACGCTCGGCGTTCCTGATCCGTTGCACGCAGTAGGTACACTTCTCCATAACTCCGCGCGACCGCACGGAGACTTCGGGATTGTGCGCCAGGTCGAGGGCCTCGTTGCCAAAGTCGGCGTAGGCGAGGAAATTGAAGCGGCGGACCTTGTATGGACAGTTGTTCGAGCAGTACCGCGTGCCAATGCATCGGTTATAAATCATGTCGTTAAGGCCGTCATGGCTGTGCACCGTGGCCCCGGTCGGGCAGACGAGCTCGCATGGGGCGTTCTCGCAGTGCATGCAGGGCACCGGCTGGAAGACCTGGCAGGCCGGACGGCCCTGCTCTCCGCCAACCTCGTAGCGGTCGACGCGCAGCCAGTGCATCTCGCGGCCCCGCACCACCTCAGTCTTGCCGACGACCGGGATGTTGTTCTCGGCCTGACAGGCCACCACGCAAACGCTGCATCCCGTGCAGGTCGACAGGTCGATGCTCATGCCCCAGCGGCGGTCCTCATAGGGCCACTCGGGATACAGCGTAAGCGGGATGAGCCGCGGATCGCGGACACCCTCGGAGCTTGATCCGACGGGGGGATCCAGCGCCGTCACCGCGGCTTTCTCGACCGCCTCCTCAACCGCCGGCAGGTACGGCCGGACGTCGTCCCCAGTCTCGCCCGCGGTGCGGACGCGGACTGGCTCGCTGTAGTTCATCGCGTGATGGACCTGAGTACACGCCAGAGTGAGACGCCGGCCCGTGCGCCGGACGTCGAGGCCGTGACCGAAACCGGGGACGTCGGAGGTGCGCAGACGGTAGGCATCGAACCCGACGCCGCTGCCGATCCGCCCCGCTCGCTCGCGCCCGTGGCCAAGCAGGAGGGTCACCACCCCGTCGGCATGACCGGGAACGACCCAAACGGGCCCGCGCACCGAACGTCCGCGATACGTGAGCGTGACCTCGTCGGCCTCACCGTGCCCGTGTTCGCCCCCCGGCGCTTCGGTGCCCGAGCCGACCTGCAACTCGTTCGCCGTCTTGGGGCTGATCAGCGCGGCGTTGCCCCAAGTCAGCTTGGTCACGGGCTTCGGCAGTTCCTGGAGCCAGCCGTTGTTGGCGAATCGGCCGTCGTGCAGCGTCGGATCGGCGAGAAACTGCACCTCGAGTGCCGCGGATTCGGCCGTCGCCTCCGGCGAACCCTTCGCCCAGTCGGGCCGAAGCGCGACGCTCTTGGTTGGGAAAACGGAGCCCGGCACCATGCCCTCCCGCAGCGCCTCCTCCCAGAACACCTCGAAGTCGCCGTCGTACCGACCCGCCTGGCGCCAGTACTCGCGCAGAGCCTCGCGCCCCGAAACGCGCGTCCCGCCGAACACCGCCGACAATAACTCGACGGCGCTCTGTCCGCCGTACAACGGCTCGATGAGCGGCTGGCGAAGGCCCACCGTACCGTCGTAGGCACGAGCATCGCCCCAGGACTCGAGCTCATGAGCCTCGGGAATGTGCCAGTCGCACGTTGCCCCCGTCTCATCACAGTACAGACCTAGATGCGCGGAGAGCTTGACGCGCGTCAGAGCCGCGCGGAAGTTGAGGTCGGCCGGGGCCGTGTAAACCGGGTTGGTGCCGATGTTGAGCAACAAGGCCACGCGTCCGGCGGCCATATCGCCTACCAGAGCATCGAACGGCTGCGGCTCGATTCCCGCGACCGAGTCGAGCGAATCGGTGAAGCGGACCGTCTGACCGATGTTTCCGAGGGTCTCGTTGATCGCGTGTGCCAGCGCATGCAAAGACGCCGGCTGACCATCACCTGCGAGTATCAGGCAGCGTGCAGAGTGCGCGCGGAGATCACGCGCGAGCGGCGCGATCCACGCGCGGGCCCCCTCCGGGAGTGGTCCGGGGGGCGGTGCCCCCTTCACGCCGAGTTCAGCCGCCAGTGCCCGGGCGAACGACTCGACCCGGCTCGGCGGCATGGCGAGCCGATGGTCGGCGCACACTCCGGTGGCCGTGAGCATCGACTCGACGGCGTAGAGCCGGCTCATGCCCGACGGGAGGACGCCTCCTTCGGACGAGACACGCACTCGCCTCCGGTCCGCGAACTCGCGTTGGTAGCGGACTGAGCCGGGCCCGCATGCGAGGAAATCCGAGTCGAGCGCCACGATCACGTCGGCAACTCGGAGGTCGTACACCGGGTTGAGCGCCTCGCCGAACGCGCGGCGCGCCCCCTCGGCCGCGGCGTCCCGTCCGAGCGGCTCATACCGGACCCACCGCGCCTCGGGGAGATCGTGCAAGAGCGCGGCGAGCCGAGCGAGAAGCGATGGGGACGAGGTTGAGCCGGTGAGCAGGCGGACACCGGCTCCCCGGTCCTGCCGCGTCGCGCGAGCCGCGCTGCGGAGCACGGCGAGCGCGTCGTCCCACGAGGCCGGGACGCCTCGGTGGCGCACCTCCTTCGACCGGTCGGGGTCGTACAGGCCGAAGAGCAAGGCCTGAGCGTAAGCGTCAGTCGCGCCGAGGCTGCCCGGGTGCGCCGGGTTGCCCTCTACCTTCAACGGCCGCCCCTCGCGGCTCTCCACAACAAGGCCGATCCCGACGCCATTTAGCTCCGCCGTTGTGGCGTAGTGGAGCGGTCGGCCCGGGACGAGCGGCTCGGGTTTGCGAACGTAGGGCACAATCTCGCCTACGCTCACTGAGCGCGGCGAGCATCCCCCGATCCCGGCCAGCGCCGCTGCCGCCGCGGACAGCGCCAGGAACTCGCGCCGGTCAATCGGCCCGCCCATCTGCGAAGGCTGAGGCGAGGCGTCGGGAGTCGGTACGTGGGGGCGGTCGTTCATGGCGACTCATCCTCCCTTCAACGGTGACACACCGAGCAGCGGGTCAGGGCGTACTCGCCGCCGATGCGGTGCTCGCGCTTGAGGCGAAGCCCGAGCGAGCGTTCGTCATAGGGCCGTCCAGTCGCCTGGTCCGTCTCATCGGCGGGCGTCCAGGTCAGGCTCGTCACCTCGCCCCGCGGCCGCAGCCTCCTCTCCGGCGCGCGGTGGCAGTTCAGACACCACTCCATCGTCAGCGGCTCCACCTGCCAGGTAAGCGGCATACGGTCGACACGCCCGTGGCATTCGACGCACCCGACCCCCTTGCTCACATGGACCCCATGGTGGAAGTAGACAAAACCAGGCAGGTTGTGCACGCGGGTCCAGCGCAGCGGCGTGTCCGTACGCCAACTCTCCCGCACGGGGGCCAGAAGCTCCGCACCAACCCAGATCTGTTGATGGCAGTGCATGCAGATGTCGGTCGATGGCACGCCGGCAAAGGCCGAGACTTCCACCGATGTGTGACAGTAGCGGCAATCGATCCCGAGCCGGCCGGTATGGTGCTCGTGGGAAAAAGGCACGGGTTGCAGGTAGGCGACCCGTGCGCCCGTGACGTAGTTGGATCGGTAGAATGCCGCCAGGGCCACCGCCGTCGCCGGTACCATGAGGGCGGCGCCGAGCAACCCCGCGCGGGCGAGTGAGTCGAACCAGTGAGGGAAGATCTGCGGCATGAGATGCGGCTCCTTCGGCCGTCAGCTCTCAAACCAACGTACCCACTCGTTCCAACCAAGGATCGCCGATGCGCCCACTGCCACCGCTCCCATAGCTGTCCCAAAAAACGGCAGGTGACCACCCCGGGCCAACCAGGACACGAGGCCCAGAATGCACCCGCACGCCCCAATCGCTGCCCCGAACGGGAACAACCAGCAGAGCGCGACACCGATAAGCCCGAGTACGAGCGCACCGGCCGCGGCTATCTCGGCCATCCCTGCCTTCTTCGCGCACGTCATCGCGCTGGCCTCCCGCGTAGCCCTCGTGTCCGCAGTGGCCACCCATGTGCACATCTTATGCCTACTGAGACGAAGGCTCGAGCGGATCCGGCCCTTTCCACAGCCCTGGTTGGGGCCGCATCAAATAGGATTCATCGCCGCAACGTTCTGGGCAGAACACACGTACGCAAGTCGCGACTCTGAGCCTGTGCGGTCGGCCTGCCTTGATAACCGGACCTCTGCCTCGGACGCCTGGCAGGCAATGTCCTGCGCCCATACTGGCACTCTCGTGCCCATCGCACTCTCATCTCCAGATAGCCAAACACGCCCACGCAACCATTCTATCATAATTTTCCATGATATTCTGTTGCGCACCGATGACAAAAAGTCGACTATCGTAATATTTTTCAAGCCATCTCGCGACCAGATCTTGATAAATCAATCGTACCGAACTAAGTGTACGCATAATCTATTGATGGTATACCCCATTCACTCCGCTCGGTGAGTCCCCCTCCGACCGAATCGCTTACTTCATCCTATGTAAGCTCTGTGGACCGAAGACTATGCGGCAGTTCCTGGGCGTGCCGTGCTACGATTCAGCCCGGCGGGTGGAGTCGCTGAGCCTACGTATACGTCCGGGGAGGCCAGCCGGAGGCGTCAGTTCTCCCGGGAACATGGAGACTCGTATCTGGTAACCGTTCATGGGGTACTTGGTTGCGATGGAGTGATAGAGCGGTAAGCACCGTGTCATGATGTCGCCCCCACCGTTGCCACGAGATGTTCAGGATGCCATGCCGATCACAGCTCCAGCCAAAATCGGCATCGTCCGGGATACAGCCCAATTCGTGTGGTAGACTCCCGTCGGAGATTTCGAAGGGGCTCGATGACGGAGGGATGGATGTCCAGGCTTCAATGCCGAGGTTCAATCGCTCTGGCGGCCATTGTGGTTGCCCTGTTCTCGTCGAGGCCCGCCGACGCGCAGGCCGTCGTCGACCCAGGCCCGCCCGGACCACGTATGGGCTTGTATAACGCCTTCATCTCCGGGGTTTGGTATGATGTTAAGAACCAGGCGCATGCCGAGAAAGAACTCCAATTTTTTCAGGGGAAGCTCAGCCGCGATGCCGGGCGAGGCCATTTAGCCGCCGCGGATCGCGATGTCCATTGTATCGAGAACCTCAAGTTTCGCATCGCGGCCGACGAATGGTTGATCCGTAAGAATTCACTCCAACACATCGGCTACTACCCGATCCGGCGCGTAGAGTTGTCGTGCGCCGCCATCGCTGAGGCTGCCAGGCCGGCGGAAGTGCCTTACATACCGTCTTACTTTTTGTCGTCCCCTGCCCCGACCTCGAGACCGATGGCCACCCCGATGAACACGATCACGGTCACGATCATCAATGCCGAGTCGGCAGGGGCTGGTCTCGCCTACGCCATCAATGACGTTCCCCATCAGGCTGTCGGCGGCTCCAGCGAGGATTTGACCGTGGCCCCCAACTCGTACATCACCTACGACAGTGGCGGATCGCTCGGCCAGCGACGGTATCGGATCTCGCCGGGTCGCTACGAGTTCCGATCAACCACCGAGGGCTGGGCACTCTACAAACTTCCGGGCATGCCCTGAATCGACGATGCGACCCACCATCGAAGAGCCGGATGGGGCGCCATCCCGTTACCATCGGTTTATTCGCATTGAAATGATCGTAGCAGCTCGCGACTTGGCCTAGAGCGGATTGCAATTGGATCGCCTACGAAATCCCGGCAGATCGGAGTGAAACCCCTGGGATTTAGGTGTGGGACGCACCATCAACCGATGCCATGTCGATGGCCGCATAGGGTGGCACTGGTGGCTTGTCCACCAGTGGCGCTAGCCTCGGCCCATGAGTGGACAAGCCGCCAGTGCCACTCCGCCGACCTCTTGACTTCCTTCGAGCCCCAGTGTCACTCTCTGGCCTGAGTGTGGGCTATCCAAGCGATAACTTCTCTAATACGACTCCGTTACAACACCGACTGGCATCAGAGACGTTAAACATCCCGGCTCAAGTAGGCTGAGGCTGTAGAGCAATTAGCGTTCGGATGGCGCCCCCAAAGCAAGAGAGCGGAAAGTCCCACCCCAGGTCGATGTAGGGCGGCGTATTTGGGTGACACTCCCGCGCGAAGAGATCCGTTTTAAGGTGATGGGGGATTCCTGGGTCCCTGACACAGCTCCGTGTCCTCTCCACTCATGGTAAAGGCAAAGCCATGAAAACCGGGTTATGGTCGCTTGGAGCAGCACGGACGCACCTGCAGACGATTGGGTTCGCGTTCAAGGCCTGTTTGTGGAGGACCACGAAGAAATCCAGTTCCAGGTTGCCATGCGTATAACTTCCGGAATTGACAAGTGTGAAGAGCCAGTCATTCCCGCCCCTCCGGGCCCTCGCATATTGGCCGAGCATTGTCTGAATGGCATCCGGGGAAGTGTTGAAGTCACCGCCAATGATGATGTTGTTGACGTTCGGTATTCGCTGGCACTCCCTAATCAAGTTCGAGGTGGCGGTATTGTCTTGCGCTGAAGTCGAATGCCAGGACACGTAGATGGCGTCCCCGATGCGGATCGACGCCGCCGTCCGACCCGCTTGGCCACCGCCGATGGCATTAATATGTACGAAATCGATTCCCTCCTGGAATACACCGCTTTTGACGAGAACGTAGTTTGTGCAGCGATCGTTTAGCGCCCCACCGTGATTCCACCGTAGGCCTTCACGTCCCCGATTCCGCGCATGTCGCCCCCGTTGCCCCCCTCCTGGATGAATCCCACCAAGCATTTTCGCTTGTCGAACAAATCCTTGATGATGACCTTCTTGGCCGCGCCCGAGAATTTCCCCTGACTGTTCCAGGTGAAGAAGTTCATGAAGATCGCCTCCAACTACGGGTGAGTCCTCGCGGAGAGAGGGGAGGGAACTGCCGGCCGGCAATCCTCCCTGCCGACTGATTCTGCCAAGTGTTGCCGCAATGATGGGATCGCTAAACGTGCCACCGACCAGCCAATTTGGACGGTAGCCCCCATCGGGGTCGATTGGGGATTGATGTCACGCTACAGGCCTCTCGACCCAGACTCGAAACTTGACGCAAGCCACCACGAAGTGCTGGGGTTTCTTGTCGATTCAACGATCTAATCGGTTATCGCTTGGATAGCCCACACTCAGGCCAGAGAGTGACACTGGGGCTCAAAGGAAGCCAAGAGGCCGGTGGGGTGGCACACCCGTGGCGCCAGCCTCGGCCCACTTGTGAACAAGTCATCAGGCCACCCTATACGCCCATCGACATGGCATCGGTTGATGGTGCGTCCCACACCTAAATCCCAGGGATTTCACTCCGATCTTCCGGGATTTTGTAGGCGATCCCATCGCAAACCGCACTAGGGGTGTCGAATTTGTCTCGCGTTTATCGATTTACTCACAGGTTCGGGGATGAAGCCAAGGTTCCGCCCTGAACGGCTGCGTCCACAGCACAATATCGCCGCGCCCCGGTGCGGTTTGCAGGCGAAACGACGATGTCTTCCCCAGAAGTGCTCGATTTCGGCAAGTTGTTGGCGGCTCTCCCCGGCGACAATCCGGCGGGAGTGGACCTCCGTACCGATCCTTCCCCCGGATCACCCTACTATGCGATCAAGGACGCACGCTCCGCGGCCCGGGCCGCGGAGCGCCAGATGGTACTGGGTGAGGATGAGGCCTCCGGCAATCCACCGGACTGGCGACCAGTCCTCGAGTACGCGACGAGCGCACTGACTGAGAAGAGCAAGGACCTGGAGATCGCCGCCTATCTGATCGAGGCATTGGTGCGTCAGCATGGTTTCGCAGGCTTGCGCGACGGCTTCCGCCTGACTCGAGAGCTGGTCGAAAAGTATTGGGAGGTCCTCTATCCGTTACCGGATGAGGACGGCATGGCGACTCGTGTGGCCTCCCTGGCGGGATTAAACGGAGTCGAAGCCGAGGGGACGCTCATCATCCCCATCGCCAAGGTGGCGCTCACCGAGGCGAACGGCGAGGGGAGCCTGTCGCAAGTTCACTACCAACAAGCCTTGGCCCTGAGCAAGATCACCGATACCAAGCTCCGCGACAGGAAAATCTCGCAAGGAGCCATTCCCCTGGAGACCTTCCAGCAGGCCATCGCGGCGTCGTCCCCGCAGTTCTACGGCACGCTGGTCCAGGATCTCGTCCAATGCCAGGAGGAATTCACCAAGCTCTGCACGACCCTGGACGCGCGCTGCAATGGGGACGCTCCCCCCGCCTCCAACATCAAGACCGCCCTGGCTTCCTTTCTCGACGTCGTGAAGGACGTTGCCCGGGGCAAACTCGACGCGGCCCCGGCGAACAACGGGGCGGGAGCTACGCACAAGTCTTCCGGACCGCCCGGCGTCGCCGCCCCAGGGCAATCGGTCGATGCGATTCAGACGCGGGAGGAGGCCTTCGCCATCCTGTTGAAGGTCGCGGACTACTTCCGCCGGACCGAGCCGCACACAGTCGTGTCGTTCACCCTGGAACAGGTGGTCCGCTGGGGGAAGATGTCGCTACCCGAACTGCTCACCGAGTTGATCCCGGACGAGGGGTCGCGCAAGTCCCTCTTCAAGCATGTCGGGATCAAGCCACCGGAGCCGGCCAAGGAGGCGAAGAAGTAGCGCAAGCCCCAGGCCATCCCCCGGCCTCGCACGATCACACGCATACGTCGTCATCCGTTTCGCCAGATCCTGGAGGTACCATTCGATGCCTTCGAACAGCATTCACGACAAGCTTGCCCGGGTGCGTAGGCCCCGGGTGCACATCACCTATCAGGTCGAGACCGAGGGGGCCATGGTCGAGAAGGAACTCCCATTCGTCGTGGGAGTCCTGGGAGATTTCTCCGGCAACCCGACCGAGCCGTTGAAGCCCTTGCGTGACCGCAAATTTGTCCAGATCGACCGCGACAACTTCGACGACATCATGGCCCGGATGACCCCCGGGTTGAACATCAAGGTCCAGAACACACTCAAGGACGACGGCAGTGAAATGCCGGTCCAGTTGAAGTTCCGCTCCATGGAAGACTTCGATCCGGGCCGGATCGTGGCCCAGGTGGAGCCCCTCCGTAAGTTGCTGGAGACCCACGACAAGCTCCGCGACTTGCTCACCAAGGTGGACCGCTCGGAAGACCTCGAGGGCATCCTGGAGCGGGTCCTGCAGAACACGGACCAACTGAAGAAACTATCAACCGATCTCGGGGTCGAGGACTCCGTCCAGGCGTGAGGGAGGAGTATCGAACATGAGTACCGGCGAAACCGCGAAAGCTCAGGCGCAGCCGACCGAGATCGAGGCCGAGGGACGGAGCCTCCTTGACGAGGTCCTGGCCGCGACCAAGCAGACCGACCGCTCGCGTGCCGAGGACTTGATGAGGACCTTGAGCGAAGAGGCCCTCAAAGGAACGGTCACATGGAGCAAGAACGTCACGCAAACCCTCAAAGAGGGGATGCAGGCCATCGCCGAAGCCCTCTCGAAGCAGTTGGCGACCATCTTGCACCATCCCGACTTCCAGAAGCTGGAAGGCTCCTGGCGGGGCCTGCACCACCTGGTCATGAACACCGAGACCAGCTCCAACTTGAAGCTCAAGGTGCTCAACGTCTCCAAGCGCGAACTGTTCAAGGACGTTGACCGAGCCGTCGAGTTCGACCAGAGCCAGGTCTTCAAAAAGCTCTACGAGAACGAGTTCGGCTCGCCGGGCGGCGAACCCTACGGGGCGCTGATCGGTGATTATGAATTCACCAATCACCCCGAAGACGTCGAACTCCTCTCCAAGATGTCGAACGTGGCCGCGGCGTCCTTCTGCCCGTTCCTCTCCGCGGCTTCGTCGTCGCTTTTCGGCTTCGAGGGGTGGGAAGAACTGTCTCGACCGCGCGATCTGGAAAAGATCTTCGACTCGATCGAATACGCCAAATGGCGATCGTTCCGCGACTCGGAGGATTCCCGCTTCGTCACCCTGGTGATGCCGCGCGTGCTCTCGCGACTCCCCTACGGCTCGACCACCCGTCCGATCGAGGAGTTCGCTTTCGAGGAGGTGGAATTGGACGCCCAAGGGCGTGCCAAGCCGGTCTCGCACGACGATTACGCCTGGATGAACGCGGCCTACGTGCTGGGCGCCAAGCTGACCGACGCTTACGCCAAGTACGGCTGGTGCACAGCCATCCGCGGGGCCGAGGGGGGGGGCAAGGTGGACGATCTACCGGCCCACATCTTCACCAGCGACGACGGCGACGCCGACCTGAAATGCCCCACCGAGATCGGGATCACCGACCGTCGCGAGGCCGAGCTGAGTAAGCTGGGATTCTTGCCGCTCTGCCACTACAAGAACACCGACTATGCCGTGTTCTTCGGGGCCCAGACCGCGCAGAAGCCCAAGAAGTACGACCGGCCCGAAGCCACGGCCAACGCCGCCATTTCGGCACGGCTGCCTTACATCATGGCCACCTCGCGGATTGCTCACTACCTCAAGGTCATGGCCCGCGACAAGATCGGCTCGTTCATGGAGGCCTCGGACTGTGAGGTCTGGCTGAACCGTTGGATCAAGAACTTCGTCAACGCCAATCCCGACGCCGGCCAGGAGATGAAAGCACGTTATCCGCTGGCTGAGGCGAAAGTTCAGGTCATGGAGATTCCAGGAAGGCCGGGAAGCTACAACGCCGTGGCCTGGCTTCGTCCCTGGCTTCAGTTCGAGGAATTGACCGCCTCGCTCCGCATGGTGGCCAGGATTCCTCAGATCGGTAGTTGAACCGATTTTCAACTGATAACCGGAGGGAGCTCGTGACTCCCTCCGATGGCGATCATCCTCCCTGGAGCGGTGTCGTGCGAACGGGGACAGGGCGGGAGGAACCAGAGGAGATGGAGGTCGAGGCTGCCACCGCCGCATCCTCATCGCGCGGCGAGGGGGATCATCAGGCCGGCCGGAGCCTCCTGGACGCCGTCGTTGGACGAACGGCCGAGGCCCGAGGCGCGGCTGGCGGGGTGCTTGAGCAGTTCCTCCGTGAGGAGTCGCCTTGGAAGGCCCTGGCGCTCTGGATCGGCCAAGGTTCGAGGGTGCGTGGCCGGCCGACACGCGAGCGCGTGGCCCGGCTCCTGAGCCGCGACCTCGCCGAACTCGATGCCTTGATCGCCCGCCAGGTCAACGCGATCCTGCATCAGCCCGACTTCCAAAAGCTGGAAGCCTCCTGGCGCGGCCTACGATACCTCGTCGAGCAGGCCGCCGAGGGGGAGAACGTCAAGATCCGGATGCTCGACGTCACCTGGAAAGAGTTGGCCCGCGACGCAGAACGGGCCCTGGAGTTCGATCAGAGCCAGCTCTTTCGCAAGGTCTACGAAGAGGAGTACGGACACCCGGGCGGCGAGCCGTTCGGTGTATTACTAGGCGATTATGAGATCCGCCACCGCATCGGGCCGGATCATCCGGTGGATGACCTGGCGGCACTCGCGGCGATCTCGACCGTGGCGGCCGCGGCGTTCGCCCCGTTCATCGCCGGCGTCCATCCCTCGCTGCTGGACCTGGTCAGCTTCGCAGACCTGGAGCGGCCTATGGACCTGTCCCGGACCTTCCAGCAGCAGGAGTATCTGAGGTGGAGGACGTTCCGCCAGGCGGACGACGCTCAGTTCGTCGGCCTGACGCTGCCGCGGGTGCTCCGGCGACTCCCCTACCTCGACGACGGTAGCCGTGTCGACTCGTTCCGGTTTCGCGAGGAGACGAGCAGCCCCGACCGTCGCGAGTATCTCTGGGGGAACGCGGTCTATGCCTTCGGAGCGACCTTGATCCGAGCCTTTGCCGCCACGGGCTGGTTCGCCGCGATCCGAGGTGTCGGACCGGGCGCCAGCGGAGGTGGAGTGGTGACGGGGCTCCCCGTGCCTTGGTTTGAGACCGAACGGCCAGGGCTGGCGACGAAATGCTCGACCGACGTGATCATCACCGATGCCCAGGAGAAGGAACTGGGAGAACTTGGCTTCATCCCCCTCTGCCACGGCCAGGATACTTCCCTGGCCATCTTCTACGGCAACCAGTCGGTTCAGAAGCCGCAAGTCTTTCAAGAACTGCCGGCGACCATCAACGCTCGACTGACCGCGATGCTCCAGTACACGCTCTGTGTTTCAAGGTTCGCCCATTACTTAAAGATCATCAGCCGTGACAAGCTCGGCACGTTCCACGGTCCTGCGGATTGCGAAGAGCATTTGCGGCGTTGGCTATTGAACTACACGGTTGCGAACGAGGATGCGGCTCCGGAGCTCAAGGCTCGGCACCCCTTGCGGGAAGCCCGCGTGCGCGTTCGCGAACGGCCGGAGCGGCCGGGGCACTACCTTTGCGTGGCCCATCTGCAACCTCATTTTCAGCTCGATCAAATGGCCATGGCGGTCCGGCTCGTGACCGAATTGGCCCCGGTGAGGGCCGCATGATCGGCCCGCCTCGTCTCTCCCCGGATCTCGCCCGATGCCTCGACGCTTGACACAAAATCATGATTTGATTCAATCAAAAGAGAATTTCAACGATGAATGCGCACGAACACTATCGAGAGGGCGACCTCTCGCAGGCCATCGGGGTGGCGCTCGGGGATGTCAAGGAGCACCCTGCGGATCCGGCGCGTCGCGGATTCCTCTCCGAGTTGCTCTGCTTCGCGGGCGACCTGGAGCGGGCCGACAAGCAGCTTGATGCCCTGGGTCGGCAGAGTCCCGAGGCCATGCTCGGGATCGGCTTGTTCCGGCATCTGGTGCGTGCTGAGCAGTCGCGCCGGCAATTCTATGACGAAGGGCGGCTGCCCGATTTTCTCGACAAGCCCCCGCCGTGGTTGCTGTTGCATCTGGAGGCCTCGATCTGCGTGCGCGAGGGGAGCGAAGACGAAGCCGTCGGGTTGCTCGCCAGCGCCGAGGCCGAGCGCCCGAGAGTGGTCGGCACCTGCAACGGCCGCCCGTTCGAGGATCTGCGCGACCTGGACGACCTGACGGCCGGCATCTTCGAGGTCCTCACGGGCAACGGCAAGTACTACTGGATCCCCATCGATCGGGTCGAACAGGTCGAATTCCGGGCCCCGGAGCGGGCTCGCGACCTGATCTGGCGACGCGCCCGCATGATTGTCCGTGATGGGCCGGACGGCGAGGTCTTCCTGCCCGCCCTCTACGCCGGCACCCACGCCGAGCCAGGCGATCGCTTCCGGCTCGGCCGCGCGACGGACTGGCGAGGCGGCGAGGGCACGACGGTCCGCGGGATCGGACAGCGGACATTCCTGATCGGCGACGAGGCACGTCCGATCATGGACCTCGAGACCATCACGATCAGCGACGGCCGTTCGAGTTGAACGAGAGGTTCCGGCCGACGCGGCCGGTAGGTCATCTCCGATCTTAGGAACCCTCCGAATCATGGCCGGTATCGCACGGGACCAGCCTCTGGTCGTATCCATACTTGATCGTCTGCTAGACGATGAGCCCGGCGTTTCGACCGAGCCGGCCCGGGGCCGCACACAGGTACTGCGCGCGCTGAAGCAGTCGGTCCGGCGCGACCTGGAGGACCTCTTGAACACGAGGACCCGATGCCTGGCATGGCCGCCCGGCTTGAAGGAACTGAAGCAGTCGCTGGTGAATTACGGCCTGCCGGATTTCACCGGGGCCGACTTCGGCTCGGCCAACGACCGCGAGCAGTTCTGCAGCATCGTGCAGGCCGTGATCCGTCAGCATGAACCCCGCTTCAAGTCGGTCGCGGTCCGCCTGCTGGACAGCGTCGAGCCGCTGGACCGGACATTGCGGTTTCGGATCGACGCCATGCTCCGGGCCGAGCCCGCCCCCGAGCCGGTCGTCTTCGACTCGGTCCTGCAACCGGCGACGGGTGCCTTCGAGGTCAAAGGGGGGGGCGATGAGTGAAGAGTTGCTGCCGTATTACAACCGAGAGCTCTCTTTCATCCGTCAGCACGCCGCCGAGTTCGCCAAGGCCCATCCCAAGATCGCCGGGCGGCTCCAGCTCGGTGCCGACGCTGCCAATGACCCGCACGTGGAGCGGCTGATCGAGGCCTTCGCTTACCTGAGCGCACGGATCCGCCACAAGATCGACGACGACTTCCCCGAGATCGCCGAGGCGCTGCTGGGAGTGCTTTACCCTCACTACCAGCTCCCGATCCCGTCGGCGGCCATCGTGCAGTTTGAGACCGACCCGGGGCAGGGCAAACTGAACAGCGGGCTGACGATCCCGCGCCACACCTGCATCGAGACCGAACCGGTCCAGGGCGAGCCCTGCCGGTTCCGAACCTGCTACCCGGTCGAGCTCTGGCCGATCGAGGTCCGCTCGGCTCGGCTGGAGCGGGCACCGTTCGCGGCCCCGGCGATCGCGTCAGGGGCCGGCGCGGCGGCGGTCCTGCGCCTGGTGCTCGGATGCCGGACGAAAGAAATGTCCTTCGCCACGCTCGACCTGAAGTCGCTACGGTTCTTTCTCAAAGGACAGACCCAGCACGTTTTCCGTCTCTACGAACTGATCTTCAACAACACCATGGCGGTGGCCCTGGCCGATTCGCCCCGAGATCCAGCGCCCGTCGAGATGGCCCCCGATTGCCTGCGGCCGGTGGGCTTCGAACGCGACGAGGGTCTATTGCCGTATTCGGCTCGATCATTCCTGGGCTACAGGCTGCTCTCGGAATACTTCGCGCTGGCGGAAAAGTTCCTCTTCGTCGACCTCACGGGGCTGGACCGCCAGGCCTTGGCCCGCGCGGGCAACCAGCTCGAGATCCTCCTCTACTTGAACCGGACTGCGGCCGACCTGGAGCAGAACGTCACGGCGGACAGCTTCCGGCTGGGATGCACGCCGATCATCAACCTGTACCCCCAGCGGGCCGACCCGATCCGGCTGACGCACACCGACGTCGAATACCGAGTGGTGCCCGACGCCCGACGCCCTCTCGGGCATGAGATCTACTCCATCGATCGCATCGTCGCCACCTCGCGAACCGGCGAGGAGCGCGCGTTCCTCCCATTCTTCTCCACGAGGCACGCCGCCGAGGCCCGATCCACATCGGCGTTCTGGTATGCGACGCGACGCCCAACAGGGAGCCCGACCGATCACGGACACGAGGTCTACCTGTCGCTGGTCGACCTGGGCTTTCAACCCTCGGCCCCGGCCGACTGGACCTTGGATGTGGAGACAACCTGCCTGAACCGGGACCTGCCGCACCGCCTCCCCTTCGGCGGTGACCAACCGCGCCTGCAACTGAGCGAGGGGGGAGCCCTGGTCGCGCGGATCCAATGCCTGACCCCTCCCTCGCGCACGAGGCGGCCGGCTCTGAGACATGGGATACTCTGGAGCCTCATCTCGCAGCTCTCGCTCAACCACCTGTCCCTGGTCGACGTTGCGGGTTCGGCCGATTCCCTGCGCGAGATACTTAAGCTCTACGACTTCGCCGACTCGCCCGAGACGCGCGCAATGATCGACGGCATCCTCAGCGTCTCGAGCCGTCGCGTCGTGGGCCGCGTCCACAACGAGGGAGGAGCGGGGCCGCCCGGTGTCGCGGCCTTCTGTCGAGGCGTCGAGGTCACGGTCCAGTTCGACGAGGGGCGATTCTCGGGGAGCGGTCTCTTCCTGTTCGCGTCGGTCCTGGAGCGATTCCTGGCGCTGTATTGCACACTGAACTCATTCACACGATTTCATGCAACCGTCAAGGGACGAGAGGGAGCACTACGACGATGGCCCCCGCGAATGGGCGAGAGAGTCCTGGCCTGAGCGATCAGCTCAGTCGCGAGCCCTATCGGTTCGACTTCTTCCAGGCCGTCCGCCTGCTGGAGCTCCAGCAGTGTGAGCGTGCGCAACGAGGCACGGACGCAGGCCGAGAGCCCGTGGGAGGAGATGCCCTGCCGGGCCGGGAGGCCGTGCGCTTCCTCGCGGTACCGTCCCTCTCCTTCCCTGCGAGCGAGGTCGTGCAGCTCCGCGAGCCGAAGCCCAGCGATCCCGAGTCGGACGAGGGGACGCTGGAGATGAGCGTGGCTTTCCTCGGCCTGTTCGGGGCCAGCGGGGTGCTGCCCTATCATTACACCTCGCTTTTGATCCGGAGGATCCGCGACAAGGACTTCTCCCTACGCGATTTCTTCGACCTCTTCAATCATCGCCTGATCTCGCTCTTCCATCGGGCCTGGGAAAAGTATCGCCTCCCGTTCATGTATGAGCGTGCGCGGTTCGCTGGTAACGGGCACGATACCGATCCGTGCACGCAAGCCCTGTACTCTCTGGTTGGCCTGGGTACCTCAGGCCTGCGCGGCCGGCTCGAAGTCGTTGACGAGGCGTTTCTCTATTACGGCGGCCATTTCGCCCATTTCCCACGCTCGGCCTCCGCCCTGGAACAGATCCTTGGGGACTACTTTGGGACGCCGATCGTGGTGCAACAAGTGCAAGGGCAGTGGCTGACCCTTGACCTTGAGGAACAATCTCGGCTGCCGAGCCCGAGGCCCGGCGTCGGACGTCACAACCGCCTGGGAGTGGACGTCGTCGTCGGGTCCCGCGTCTGGGACGTGCAGAGCAAATTCCGCCTGCGCGTCGGCCCGCTTACCTACGAGCAGTTCCGCGGCCTCATGCCGAACGGGCGCACGCTCCGGCCGCTCTGTCAGTTGACCCGGACCTATGCCGGTCCCGAGCTCGACTTCGACGTACAGCCGGTGCTCAAGCCCAACGAAGTTCCGTGGTGTCAACTCGGCGCCGGTGGCGACGGGGCCTTGCTCGGCTGGAACACTTGGTTACGCAAGCACCCCTTCACACGCGAGGTCATTGGTCCTACATTCTCCGGCGACAGCCCCTGAAATCGAAACAGAATCCCCGGTGAGAGGCCGCACCTTTTTTTCGCGACGATGTCCCGATCCACTCGTATTTGTCGATTAACTCTTGTGATGAGCCGAACACTCACCGCAGCGCCGACAGGGAAAGGTTGCCGGTGGTCGAGCGGACACACAAGGAGACACGACGCGGGAGGTTGAACCAGGAATTTCCCTGAACTTCCGATGCGAATCCGTCCGCGGGGCATGAGGGACCTCGCCGAACGGTTCGTCCCTCCCCGGGGCGTCGATCGAGCACTTGGGGACCGCAGTCCGTTGGGTGACCCAGCTTCCTTTAGCTTCAATCAGAGGAATCGAACATGCCGATTTACATGAAAGTCGATGGCGTCAATGGCGACGTGACCGCATCGGGCCATGAGCAGTGGATCGAGTGCAAGTCATTCGAGTGGGGCGTTGGCCGTGGGATCACTACCCCCGTTGGTGGTACCAAGGACCGGGAGGCGTCGGTCCCGTCGGTGAGCGAAGTCGTCGTCACCAAGGACTCAGACATCGCAACCGCAGATCTCCTCAAAAAGGCCCTGACGGGCGACGGCGTCACGGTGAAATTCGACTTCTGCATGACAGGCTCTTCGGAGTTCACCCCGTACTATCAATTCGAGCTGACGAACGTCCTGATCAGCGGCTACTCGCTCAACAGCAGCGGCGAGCGGCCGATTGAATCGATCTCGCTCAACTTCACCAAGGTCCAGTTCACCGACTACGAAGTCTCGGACAAGAACGACCCCGGCTCGCCGACCCGCGTCGGGTATGATCTGTCGACCGGGAAGGCGTCCTGATCGCATAAGGGCCGCGAGAGCCTGGGGCGGGTCCTCGACAAGACCCGTCCCGTCGCCATCGTTCGACTTGGGCGGTCCGCTGCCCAGGTCGGTCCGGCCTGGACCTTCGACGATTGGCGAAGAAACACAACTCCGTTGAGTTAGAGCGGTTTGCGATTGGCCCAAGCGGTTATCGCTTGGATAGCCCACACTCAGGCCGGAGAGTGACCCTGTGGCTCGAAGGAAGTAAAAAGGCCGGTGGGGTGGTCCTGGTGGCTTCTCCACCCGTAGGCCAAGGCTGGCGCCACTGGTGGACAAGCCGCCAGTGCCACCCCATACAGCCATCCACATAGCATTGGTTTATGGTACGTCCAGTGTCACCCAATACGCCCATCTACATAGCATTGGTTTATTGTCCGTCAAACACATAAATCATAGTGATTCCAATAAGATCTTCCAGGATTTTACAGGCGATCCCATCGCAAACCGCTCTGGAGGCCATCCACGGGCGACGAGCACGAGCCGTACTCTCGACAGAGTGTGGGACTCAACGATCTTCTTCCCTACGATAGCGGGTTGCCAATGGTCCAGTACACGCAGCCAGGCCGACTCCTGGTCTTGAACACGCCGCTGGGACAGGATGTCCTTCTCCTGAGCGCCTTCGGCGGCCGCGAGGAATTGTCACGGCTGTTCGCCTACCGGCTCGACATGCTGTCCGAGGATGTGACGATCACCCCGGAGAAGCTCCTCGGCCAGAGTGTGACCTGGAGCGTTGAACATTTCGATAAGGAACCCCGCTACTTCAACGGCGTCGTCCGCCGCTTCGTCGCCCTCGATTGTCAGATCCGTGGAATGCGTATCTACCGAGCAGAGGTCGTCCCCTGGACCTGGTACCTGACGCGCGCCACCGATTGCCGGATCTTCCAGAACAAGACGGTGCCGGACATTGTCCAAACCATCTTCAGCGAGTTCGGCTTCACGGATTACGAGTTCAACCTCAGTGGTTCCTACCCCACTCACGAGTATCGCGTTCAGTACCGAGAGACGGCGTTCAACTTCATTTCCCGACTGATGGAGCAAGAAGGGATCTTCTATTTCTTCCGGCACGAGGACGGCAAGCACACGATGGTTCTCGCCGACGCGACGCGGGTCTTCCAGGATTGCCGGGAAAACGACGTGAAATACTCCCCCGGCTCGCTGTCCCCGAACCACGTCTTCTCCTGGGAGCGCCAGTACGACTTCCTCTCCGGCAAGTGGACCCAAACCGACTACAACTTCAAAACACCGAACACCAGCCTGCTAACTCAGAGCAATACGCTGCTCGACACGCCGAACCTCGGCAAATACGAGTTGTTTGACTATCCCGGCATCTACATGCAGCTCCCCGAGGGCCGGACGGTCACCGAGATCCGCATGGAGGAGGAGGAGGCGCCGTACGACGTGGCGACGGGCACAAGCTGGTGCTGCACCTTCACGCCCGGGGGCAAATTCACCCTGGGGGGGCACGACTGCGACGAGGAAAACCGAGGCTACGTCATCACCACGATCGAGCACTCGGCGGTCGACAACAGCTACAACAATGCGGGGGCTGGATCGAAGTACAACAATACGTTTTTCTGCATTCCCGACTCGACCAACTACCGCCCGGAGCGACTGACGCCGAAGGCCGTTGTGCGGGGACCACAGACAGCCGTGGTGGTTGGACCCAAAGGTGAGCAAATCTACACAGACCAGTACGGACGGGTCAAGGTCCAGTTCTTCTGGGACAGGAAAGGGCAGTTTGACGAGAACAGCTCGTGCTGGATCCGCGTCGCCGAGAACTGGGCCGGCAAGAACTACGGGATCGTCTTCAATCCCCGGATCGGCCAGGAGGTCGTCGTCGAGTTCCTCGAAGGGGATCCCGATCGCCCGCTCATCACCGGCCGGGTCTACAACGCCGTGCAGATGCCCCCCTACCCCCTGCCCGATCACCAGACGCGGAGTGTCATCCGTTCGGAGAGCACGCCGGGCGACGACCCCGAGCAGAGCAACGAGCTCTACTTCGAAGACGAGGCCGGCTCTGAGGACATCTACTTCCGCGCACAAAAGGATTTCCACCGCGTGGTGGAAGACCACGACGACCTGCAAGTTCACAACGACCAGACGATCGACATCGCAACCACAAGTACGATGACCGCCGGAGAGTCGATCGAGCTGAGCGTCGGCGCGAACAGCATCCGGATCGACCAGTCGGGCGTCACCATCTCGGCGATCAAGGTCACGATCACGGCGGGCGTGATCCAACTGGGCGACGGCGAAATCAACATCACGGGGGGTGCGTTCAGCGTCGAGACCGGGAATGTGGACATCACATCGCCGGCGTGCTTGATCAATGAGAGCCCGGCCCCGTATGTCCCCGTGCCCATTGAATGAACGGGCGGGTCGATTTCGATTCCATGGAGGGTCCGGAAGGGAATCGAGGTCAGCCTGGGAACTCCTTTTGCCAGATCGCGCGGATGAGGTGGAGCTTGCGATCGACGGTCCGCGTCGAGGTTCCGATCTCGGCGGCGATCTCCTCGGAAGTGTATCCTTCCAACTTCAGTCGGGCCACGGTCCGGAGCGTCGGATGGCCGAGCTTGTCGAACAGCCGCTCATAGGTCTCGGCGGACTCAGCGGCCCGATCCGGGGACAGTTCCCGGCTCTGGAGGTGTGTCATGCGAGAGTCGATCGCGTCTCCATCCATGAAGGCCGACTCGCCAAGGACGGCTCCCCCGCCCCGCTTCTGTCGAGTCTGGCGCCTCCCCGAGTCGATGACCTTGCGAAGCGTGATCGTAACTAGTAACCGCCAAAGCTCGCTACGATCGGCCAACTGGGAAAACTGGCCTCGGCTGACGCGTCCGCAGAAACTTTCGAACGCGCTGAGCGCAATGTCCTCCTCGTCGAACTCACGGCGGGCATGACCAGGCATCTTGGCATCCGCAAGCCGGACCAACGGCTGGAAGTAGCGGTCCCAAAGCCGCTGGATCTCCGTCGGATTGCCTGTCCTGATCCCGTCCAGCAAGTGCGTGACCGACGCATCATCACTCATCGAGAAGACTCCGATCGAAGTGAGGCGGTTCCATCAGCGCATGCAGACGCCGTCGGTGCCCGCTTTCAAGAGACAGCAGCCTCTCGGACCACTGAATGCTTGAGAGCGGACCTCTTGTCTTCCACACACCTTTCGTAACCGAGTCACCCGGCAGGTGATCCATAACCCGGGTGCCGTGGTCGTCCGCCACACATCCCAACAGTCCCGACGAACCCGTAATTTGTGCGTGCCAAGGAGCCGAGAGTGCCTGAAGGCCCTCACTTCGGCGGGTCCTCCGGGTCCATCGATTCCTGTCCACGAATGACTCCCGCGAAAAATGTCACGGAAACGCTTCATCGCATTTCGGATCCACCCGAGAACTCAGAGGATTAGAGCGGTTATCGCTTGGATAGCCCACACTCAGGCCAGAGAGTGCCCCTGTAGCTCGAAGTAAGTAAGGAGGCCGGTTGGGTGGCACACCAGTGGCGCCAGCCTGGCCCCACTGGTGGACAAGCCACCAGTGCTACCTCATGCGGCCATCGACATGGCATCGGTTGATGGTGCGTCCAACGCGTAAATCCCAGGGATTTCACTCCGATCTTCCGGGGTTTTGTAGGCAATCCAAGCGATAACCGCTCTAGATTGGCCGCAATCTCGGCGAGTGTCGGGTCGACTTCGATTCCAGATATAATCATCTTCTGGACTCTCAATCGTCGAACAGCGCCTCGATCGGATACCTTCCCGGCAATGGTCCCGGGGTTCTCGAGACCCCCTCCGCCACGAGACGGTGAAATCCCCGGGGTTTAAGTTGAGGACGGCGATGCGCAAGCCCAGGCCGAGGCCATCACCGTCGAATTCTCGGCCCTGGCGGCATCGCCCCATGCACGTACCCTCCTCTGCCCTCGACCCACGTCTGAGGGGTGCGATCCGTCGCGATGAATGACAGAAGGCGAGTGCGCTCATTCCGTGGGCGCCACGTCCCGGTGGGTCCAACAATACTCCAGGAATCCCTGCCGAACCGGGGCGTTCTCAAACCACCGGGATCTCGACACGAAGGTGGTGCGAGCAATGCCTCAGTGAGAAGAGCGCCCACAACACTCACAAATGCGTGGAATTCCAACGAATTCGGCCGTGACGTCGAGATACCATCGATTTTTTGCCGTCTCGCTGCAGAGCGACTCTACCTCAGGACAGCCAAATCCAATCACGCAATGGGGACCCTGTTTTTTCAACCTGAGTGTCGGTTTTTTCGCCCCGATGTCCATTACTTAGAATGAGAGAGCCTGCAATCGATCATTAGCTCCGAAGCCCTCTCCTTACGCATGCACCGACGACGCGGGAACGATCAGAGGCTGAAGACGGGGTCACGGAAATGAGGATTCATCCGTTGATAGCTATCCCAACAGACTCGGAACGGGTCTTTCTCGACGAAGCCCGCAGGCAACTCGCAGCGCAATCCGAAGCGATCCATCGTGATCTCCGCCAGCTCGACGACGAAGAGGTCGTGCGTCGGTTCGCGGAGGAGTCGAGCAGTATCGCCCGCTTGGTCCTGAACCTCTGCGGCGAGCTCGACCACAAGATCGTGTCGGTCGTCGGCGGGTTGTCGGGTCGCTGGGATCGGCCCGACGAATCGGCTGCGCGCGGCCTGATCTCGAGGGACGCGTTGCTTGCTCGCCTCGACGCAGCCGTCGAGCGGGCCGACGCGATCCTCGCCGTCATCACGCCCGATCGTCTCCGCGAGGCTCGCAGGTACCCGGACCCTGGCCGGATGATCGAGGGGACGGTGCTGACCGTCATCTTCCAGACCCTCGTGGACCTGGCCGGGCACACCCAAGAGATTGCATTGCTCACCTGGTTACAACTGGGAGACCGCTCCCGTTTTGAGTCATCGGCGCTGACCCTGAGCCCGGCCACGACGTCACGTAGTCGTTCGGGTCCCGGGGTTGCCGAAGGCGTCTGAGACGAACCGTCCAATCATCCGTCCTTCCTAAAAAACGTAGCAGTACCGAGCTCAACCACGGTGCCGCTTTCCGAACGTGAGAGCGATCCAGGAGAGCGCCAACACCAAGGCGGCAGCTCCCGCCACCTGGAAATAGGTGGAAAACAACGTCCGTTGTGTCTGCTCAGCGTTATTTTCCAGGGGGCAGACGATCTCCAGCACACCGCGAACGTCACCGGCCTCCCAGTCCGTCTTACGATAACGATCGATCTCATAAAGCTTGGGATCGTTATGGCACTTGAGGCAGCGGTCTTCCATGAAGAGAGGCGTGGAGTAGCGAAGAACCCGGCTGCCCGCCCGAGTCTTTTCGATCCGGCTGAATGGCTGGTCCTTATTCGCCGGATCCCGATAGAACGCGAGCGCATCCTTGCCGAACTGATGCTTGGGGGGGCTGTCACTGCGGTGTCGGAATGGGAAGGCGCTGTATTCCTTGAGCTGCATGAATCCCTGATCAAGGCCGCCCGCGTGATCGCTGTTTTCGGCCAGGCTCTGAATTCGTTGGCCAAGCTCGATGGTGAACTTCGCCGGGATGGGGATGGAGTTCTCCACGTCGGGGAATTTATGGGTGACCGTCACCCCGGCGACCTTGGCTCGCGAGGCGACCTCGGTGTAGAGCGAATTCATGACTCTCAGCAGCTCGGTCTGCTGCGCCGCGCTTTCCTTGGCCGTCGACTCGACCATGTCGTTGGCGACATGGCGAAGGCTGTAGTGGCCAAACACCAGAACGACCGAGACGGTGAGCAACAAAGTCGACGGTACCGGATTACGGAGCGACCAACTCCACAATCGGGTCAAGGGGCCCGGTGGGCGGGCCCGGACAGGTTCGCCCTCGAGGAAACGGGTCAGGTCATCGGCGAGGGCCAAGGCGCTGTGGTAGCGCTTGCGCGGGTCCTTCTCCAGACAGCGGAGGCAGATCGCTTCCAGGTCGCGGTGGAGCTGGCGGCGGAGCTGGCGAGGCGCCTGAGGCTCCTCGGTCACGACCTGCCTTAAGACGTCGACGGCCGACGCGGAGACGAACGGCGGACGGCCGGTAAGCATCTCGTAGAGGATCACACCCAAGGAGTACACGTCAGCGGCGGGACCGACGTCGTCGGGATGACCTTCGGCCTGCTCGGGGGCCATGTACAGTGGCGTCCCGAGGACCTCGTTGAGCCGTATGAGCTCCGAGTCGTCGTCGATCCGCTTGGCCAAGCCGAAGTCATTGACCTTGGGCACGCCGTAGTACTGGGCGACGGCAAAGGCATCCCCCAAGACATCGTCGCGGTCGTCAGCCTGCAGCGTCGGCTCCAACAAGATGTTGGCCGGCTTGAGGTCTCGGTGCACGATCCCGCGCAGGTGGGCTGCATGGACGGCCTTCGCGATCAGTTGCACCAACTGAACGGACGGCCGCACCGGCTGGGGACGGCCGTCCAGCCGCTTCTTCAGCGTCCCTCCCGTGACGAACTCCAGGGCAAGGAAGGGCCAGCCATCCTGCTCGCCGACCTCGTAGATCTGGACAATGTTGGGATGGTGCAGACGGGCCACCGCCTCGGCCTCGGCCTGGAAGCGCGCCAGGAAGTGAGGGTTCTCGTCCGGGTCGACTGCAATCATCTTCAAGGCGACGACACGCTTGAGCTTCTCGTGCCTCGCTTTGTAGACCGTCCCCATCCCTCCTCGGCCCAGTTCACCGAGCAGCGTGTACCCACCGATCTGGGGAAGTCCGGTGAGCTGCGATTGAGAGGGGTGAGATGGAGGTGTATGCGACGGAAAGTTGGGCATCATGCCCGCAGTCCGGGTGAAGGGACCGTGGTCGGATGGCGGCGGAGTAAATGCCGGTAGGCCCTGATCCGGATTGCCGCCTCGTCGCGTCGCGGCCGGCGTGACCGGCGTCGAGACCGGCGCCGGTGGCGGCGGGGTCATCGAGGGAGCCTTCTCCTTGTTGATAGCCTCGACCACCGTCTGTTGGCCGCAACGGGGGCACCGGACCTGCGTCGTGTCGATTCGGAGCGGTTTGGTCGACCGAATTGTCGTGCCACAGTGGCTGCACAGAAAGTGCGTGACGAAGCTGTCGAGGAACTGTTGCAGGGCGTCGGCCAGGACCCCGGCTTCAGGAAAGCGCCGGCTCGGGTCTCTTCCCAGGCTCGTCAAGCAGATCGCCTCAAGGTCGCGCGGTACCTTCGAATTCAGAGAACTCGGCGGGACCAGGTAGGAGCCTCTCCCGGAAGCCCCCTGCCCGTTCTGTTCCTCAACCTCGACCGGCTGACGTCCGGTCAAGAGGACGTAGAGGATCGCTCCCAGGCCGGAGACGTCGGCCGCCGGGGTCGCTCCCGATTGGGCGGGCGCCATCCCGTTCCCTGCCGGGTCTCGGACCACCTGAACACCGTAGCCGGTGATCTTGGGGGTGAGTTCCCGGCCGCTTTCGTCCGTGGGATGACCGAGTTCGGGGTCGATGAACCGAGTACCAGGCTCCGCTACGAACACGATGTTGGCGGGCTTCAAGTGCCCATGGACGACACCGTTTCGTGCCGCATCCTGGACCGCCCGGGCCAAGGTTTCCGTCAATTGTGCCGCGACGAGGACCGGCAGAGGTTCCTCGGCAACGACCTCGGCCAGTCTCTTCCCCTCGGCGAGCTCTGAGGCCACGTACGCGGAATCGCCGTGTCTGCCCGTCGCCAGGACCGGGACGATGTTGGGGTTTCGCAGTCGGACAGCTCGGGGGTCAACCTGGACGTGTGGTCCACCTCCGAACTTCCCGTTCGACTCGGCCGGAACGACCCTCAACGCCACGAGCCGGTCGTACGCGGTCTCGCGGGCCTTGTAGACCACGCCGGAGGTGCCACCACCGACCACCCCGAGGATCTGATAACCCGGGATCGCAGGGTTGCTGGACGTCGTCGAAACCCCGGCCGCGGGTGCTTCCGCCTCCGCGGGCCGAGGGACGTAGTTCGACTCAGAGGGCGGAGTGGCGTAGGAAGGGGGAAGCGACGGTGCTTCTCGATGGTCCGGTGGCGGGAACGACTCGGCGGCTTCGCCACAGAACGGGCAGACGGGCACTGGGCCACCCGGCCGGTAAGTCGAGGAGTCGCTGGCCCGCCAACGGTGGCCTCGGCGGCAGGTCTCGATGCGGCTCTCCGTCTCGGCCATGGCTAACCCCCTCCCGCGGGCGATTTCCGCCCGGCTTGCTGTGTCCTCGAAGTCTCCAGCCACCAAAGCGCGCCCTTGATCCTGACCCGGCCAGGGACCGCGCCGATCTCGGCGAACTCCTCTATGCACACACCTTGCCGAGCGCGAATACTCTCCGTTCTCGGTTCGCCGCCGGCGTCAGTAGGCTCTCTTGCGAACCCATGCTTTGCCTTCTTGAGCAGAGGATTACGAGTTCCGATCCCACGACTGCGTGACCACTTTCCACCCATTCTGAACAGAATGCGGCCAGAACTCGGCACCTCCCTTGTGATCAACCACAAGGCCTCGCAAGGCCCAGCCTCCAACGAATCAAGGCCACCCCAAGGCTGGGCGAACGAGACCTTGATCCAACGGAGTATCAACCGACCTCGTAACGGAAGGCCCCCTGGTCGTCGGTCGAGACGTGGACCCGGGAGATACCTTGTCCTGAGGCCATGCGAGCGAGCAGCTCCTGGGAAATCTCGGGCAGGAGCGAGCGGGTGAGGATGTGGTCGACGTTACGCGCCCCGCTCCCTACCTCCGTGCAACGGCTGGCGATGACGTCGACGAGTTCTTCGCCGTAGGTAAAGGCCGCCCTGTGGTTCTCCTTCATCCGACGAACGATCCGATCGAGCTGGAGGCGGACGATCTGCTTCATCACGTCGTCACCGATTGGAAAGTACGGCACGGTGATCAGCCGTCCCAGGAAGGCGGGCTTGAATACCTTGAGCAGATCGGGCCGCAACGCCTCGGCCAGTGCGGCATGATCGGGCGTCGTATCCGGATCGGCACAGAGAGACATCACGGTGTCGGTTCCCGCGTTGGAGGTCAGCAGGATCACCGTATGCTTGAAGTCGACCTCGCGGCCTTCGCCGTCGTCGAGCGTCCCCTTGTCAAAGACCTGGAAGAACAGCTCCATGACATCGGGATGTGCCTTCTCGACTTCGTCGAGCAGGACGACACAGTAGGGCTTGCGCCGGACGGCCTCGGTGAGCACGCCCCCTTCGCCGTAGCCAACGTATCCGGGAGGCGAGCCTTTCAGGCCCGAGACCGTGTGCGCCTCCTGGTACTCGGACATATTGATAACAACAAGATTACGCTCGCCCCCGTAGAGGGCGTCGGCGAGGGACAGAGCGGTCTCGGTCTTCCCTACGCCGCTGGGTCCGACGAGCAGGAACACGCCGACGGGCCGGCGTGGGTCGGTCAGGTTTGCTCGCGCGGTCCTGATCCGCTGGCAAATTGCCTCCAGCGCTTTGGGCTGACCGATGACCCGCTCCTCCAGTTTCGCTTGGAGGTTCAGGACGGCGTGGATCTCGTCGGCGAGCATCTTGCCAACGGGGATCCCGGTCCAACCCGAGACCACCTCGGCGATCGTCTGGGCATCGACGCAGACTTGCATCAGCGGGGACTCGCCCTGGAGCTGTCGCAGCTCAGAAGTCCGCGTCTCGTAATCGGCCAGGAGGGCCAGCACATCGGCCGAGGGACGAACGCCGGGCGTCGTCTTGGCGGCAAGGAGCCGCTGCTCGATCTGTTCGCGTAGGCCTCGGATTTCTTCGACGTCCCCGCGCTCCCGCTCCCAGCGTGCCTCCAGCTCCTCCCGCCGACGTTCGGCCTGACGGAGTGCCTCGGTCCGTTCCTCGAGGCGGTCGACGTGCTTCGCCCCCGTGGCGAGTTCCCGCTCGAGAATCCCGATCTCCACCTTGAGGCCATCGATCCGATGGCGAGTGTCTTCGACCTCCGGCGGAGTCGCCCCTTGGCCAAGAGCCACCCGGGCACAGGCCGTGTCGAGCAGGCTGACGGACTTGTCGGGCAGTTGCCTTCCGGAGACGTAGCGAGCCGCCAGCTTGACCGAGGCTTCCACGGCTTCGTCGAGGATGCGAACGCCATGGTGCGCCTCGAGCATCCCGACCAGTCCTCGCATCATCACGACCGCTCGGTCTTCGGCCGGCTCCTCGACCTTGATGACCTGAAAGCGGCGGGCCAGCGCAGCGTCCTTCTCGAAGTATTTCTTGTACTCGGCCCACGTGGTCGCGGCGATCGTCCGCAGGTCGCCCCGAGCCAGAGCCGGCTTCAGGAGATTGGCCGCGTCTCCTTGCCCCGCCTGGCCGCCTGCGCCGATCAGGGTGTGGGCTTCATCAATGAACAGGATCACCGGCCGAGGCGACGCTTTCACTTCGGCGATCACCTGCTTGAGCCGGTTTTCGAACTCCCCCTTGACTCCGGCCCCGGCCTGCAAGAGCCCCAGGTCGAGGCCCCGGACCTCCACCGTACGCAGGGCCTCGGGGACGTCGCCCGCGGCGATTCGCAGGGCGAACCCTTCGACCACGGCCGTCTTGCCGACCCCGGCCTCGCCGGTCAAGATCGGGTTGTTCTGCCGGCGCCTGATGAGGATGTCGATCATCTGGCGAATCTCGGCCTCGCGACCCAAGACCGGGTCGATCTCTCCGTCACGCGCCCGTGCCGTGAGATCGATCGTGTACTGGTCGAGCGCCGGGCTCTTGCTCGCTCTCCCGGCCGCCGTCTCTTGGGTCGGCTCGCCGGTCGAGGTTTCGTCCTCGCTCGAACCGGCGACGATCGACATCAGGTTCGCCCAGAGCGGCTCGACGGCGATCTTGCCCAGCTCTCGGGATGCCTCCCGCGCCAGCCGGCCCAGGTGGTCGTCCGAGAGCAAGGCGAGCAGGAGAACGCCCGATCGGACCTTCGACGCACGGTACTGGACCGAGGCGAGCACCCAGGCGTTGCGGATCAACTCGTCGATCTGGGTCGAGAGGACGGGCGTACGGGTATTCCCCGTCCGGAACCGGTCGATCGCGCGGGACAAGTCACCGATCAAGAGCGAGGGATCGACCTCGTGGTGGCGCAGCAAACGGGACAAGTCAGTCTCGGGGGATTCCACCAACTTCAGAAGCCAGTGCTCGATCTCCACGCTCGGATTAGTCCGAGACAGGCAAAGCCCGGCCGCGGCCTGGAGCGCGTCGAGGCACGTCTTGTTCAGCGTCTTGATCAACGAGCCCGAGTCAAGACCCATAGATGCGACCCTCCGATGGGTTGGGTATGGTCTGGAGCTGCCCCGTGTGTCATCAAACTTCGGCGCTCCGATCCCCCGGCAATGGCTCAGGCGCGGGACTCGAAAATGGCCGCGAGCACCTTATGGAAGTTGTTACGGTCGATCTCGACGAAGGCCCGATCCTCCAGCTTGGGCAACGGTTCCTCCGACTTGCCGGTGAGGTCGGCGAGGATCCCCGCCACGAACGGCAGCTCCTTGAGCTGGATCGCTCCCCCCATCTCGACGTCGTAGTTCAAGTGGACCCGCGACCGCCGGATGAGGTCCAGCTTGTGTTGCGTGCTCTCGATCCTCGGCATGCTCAAACCCTCCGGAACCTTCCTCGTCTCAGCCTCATGGACCCGGCGATGGATACGTCCAAGAGACTTGAGAATCAAATTTTCTGATTTGTTCAGACTCTGTTCTCCTGTGGCGACGTGGAAGAAGGCGGTGTCGTGCCTTGCCGTCTGCTCCGATTTACCCCCTCCCGCGGGGTGCGAGAAACCCTTTTGCATGCGGCGCGCCGAAGTGGCGATTCGAGGGCCACAACCCCGGCGGCTCGGGGGTTCGACCTCGGCTTCCCTCTCCAGGGAGCCTCGGCGGGGCGCCCTTCGTTTGGCAATCGTGTTCTTGCATGTCAAAATCCGTCTTGAGCAAGTTCTGCTGTGGCCTCTCTGTGGCCAGTCTGGCTGAAACGTGGCCAGCGATGCCGCAGACGCAAGGTTGGAAACGTGCCCGATCCTGTTCCGTCCGGCGGCCGCGGGGGTAAGCGAGGGAGCGGTCCGAGGAATTGTCACTGGCGATCGGAACGAGCCGTCTCTCGACATCAATCGCCACGGGCGGAGCGAAGGCGGCGGCCCTCTCCCGATGTGGCCGGTTCGAACTTCGGTAACGAGAACTGGACTGTTCCGAGCTCTGGGAGCGTCCGAGCGTCGTCCCCCACGAGGAGGATCTTTTGGCCCGACCCTTGCACGATCCCTTCGCCCAGGCTCCGCCAGTCCGTCTTGCGTCCCAGCCGCACGAGGCCCTCAGGATGAGAGGCCGAGCCGGGGTAGACGTTGGGAACGAAGACTTCGGCGGGCTGGCCGTCCCAGGTTGCCAGCTTCGCGGGCGCCCAGAGGAGATCGCGGAGGTAGCGAGGGGGCGCGACCTCCAGGAATTGAACCTGCTCCCAGGGGACCCAGAAGTAGCCGGCCGGCGTGAAGATCTCGAGGATCGGCGCCAGGCGATCATCCACGTCGCGGAACTCTTCGAAGGCGGTTCCGCCCGCCGTCCCCGAGGGCGAGGCACGAAGCCCCTCCGTCCGGTCGAACAGCGCACGAGCCTCGGCGAAGCGCCCCCGACGGACCTCATCCAGCACTTGCAAATGGAGTTCGACGGTGGGAGGTACCTCGAACATGAACTTCGGGCGGACCCCGTCGGCGAAAAGCCGGGCCCGTGACCGCTCGGCCGCCAAGAGCCCGTGGTACAGCCCGACGCCGAGCCGAGTCTCCGGTTCATCCCCCTGTCGCCCAAGCACGGTGAGCTGCCGTTCGGCACGATCAAGGGCACCCGCGAAGCAGAGCAGTTCAAACAGGAACGTCCGCCGTTGGCGGTCCGCCGGACAGGCCTGGAGCTCCGCTCCGAGCAACGCGACAGCCTCATCGAGCCGTCCCGTGTTCATCAGAGCCATCACGGTCATCACGCGTCCCCCGGCACAAACTTGAGTGTGGTCGCGCAGGCCGAGCGGCCGGAAACGCGCCCTCGAGGGGGGTCGAAATTTCACGGAAACTCCGATTGCAATGACCGCGCCATTCGGCGCTCGCCACCGAGATGCCGACGAAAATCGGCGTGAGTCCGGAACGTTTGGCATCCCTTTTGGACAACATGCTCGCGAGATCGCGTGCGCGTCGGATCGGAGACGCCGACCTGGTTGTCAGGCCGGTTCGCGAAGGTCGGCCGGCGGTCTCAGAGGCTATCCGAATCGGGTTTGGCCGTGTGAAATCAGCATAGAAGGGTGGCCAGGGAGGAGCACAGCGACGCCCTGGGGGCGAGCCTCAGCCTATCCCCGGGGCCTCGAAGACTCGTTCCCGGCCACCCAAATCACACGTTCGCCCATCAAAATCCTTTTTCCGGATAGCCTCTCATTTGCGGCCGAGGTCAACCTGCTGGAGGATGGAGATGACGCCATATTGCCCCCGTTGCGGCGCAGCCGCAGGCGACGACGAACCACGCTGCGCCTCGTGTGGCGCGGAGCTCGATCCCGGCCGCACGGTCCCTCCTCCAGGTCCTCTCGGCCGCGTGTCGTCGAAAAGAGGCCAGCCGGCTCGAGCGGCTCGGGACCAAGAACCAAGGGCCTCGGCACCGGAGGATGAGCCACCCGCGCGGCTCAGTGAGCCAAAGAAGCGGCGTGTCCGTCCCCCTTCGCCCCCCCCACAACCAGCCTACGATCCTCCCCGTCCACCGTCGCCCGCGGTCACACCTCCCCCTCCGCCGGCCGCCCCCTTACATCCCGCGGCTTACTACCCGATTCCGCCGGCGCACCCCGGTCCCGCGGATCCGAGGCATTACCCAATATCCGAGGAGCGGCGTCCGGGAAAATTCCGCGGCCTCCTCATCAAAATGCTGGGAGGCAACGTCGAAACGCCTCTTCCCCCTGTCGTACCGAACCCGGCGTGGCCGGTTTACCATGCGGACTCGCCCCCTGCGGCTCCCGCTCAGGCGCAGTTCCCGCAACAGTCTCCTGCTGGTTACGGACCGCCGCCAAGCATCCAGCCTCCTGATGCCAGCCCACAGGCCCAGGTCCCCGAGCCCGAGAAGCCGGAGCGTGCCGAGGCCGAACGGACTCGAGCCCTCGGCGGTGTCGATGTCGACCGGCTCAGGATCCCTCGGCACCGGTACGTGCTCCAGATCCTCGATTCCCAAGGCCAATGGCGAGACTGGGGGCCGATCCCCGCCAACGGGATCAACATCGGTCGCTCGAAAAACAGCGCGGACTTCCCCGGCCTCGGGAGCATGGCGGTCCGGCACCTGCGGTTGGGGTATGACCACCACCAACTCCTGGTGGAGGATCTCGGTTCGCTGAACGGCGTCTGTGTCCGCGTCACTGCGGCGGTCGAGCTCGAGGACGGGACGCGGTTCCGGGTGGGGAACCACGTCATCGAGTTCCGCCGTGCCGAGCCGTTCGACCAGGAACCCCCGTTGCAGTCCAGCGACGAGGAGGAATTCTTCAGCCGCGACCTCGAACCGTTGGCTTACCTCGACTTGATCCGCCCCAGCGGCCGCTTGGGTCTGAGGTTCCCGATCACCCGGCGCGAGGGAACAGTCATCGGCCGCGACGGTCGGGGCACGAACATCGTTCTGACCGACGACATGTGGGTCAGCGCTCCGCACGCCCAGGTCCGCTACGACGAGGGCCGATTCCTGCTCGAAGACCTGAAGAGCCGCAACGGGACCTTCGTCCGTATCGTCGGCATGCGCCCCTTGCAAGCGGGCGACATCCTCCTCGCCGGCCGGGTTCTCTTCCGGGTTGTCGATCCGAACGTGGTGGGTTAAGAGACGCACATCGACCGGGGAAGGGCCTCGATCCTGCGAGGTGCCCTCCCCTCTGGGTTCGCCCCCTTACCAGGAGCTGAGACGAACGGCCGCAATCACCCACGCGAGGCAAAGCACGATGACCCCGATCCACCAGAGCGGGTTCTGGGTCACGTTGATGATGTAGAGCCATGTTAACAACATGAGCAACCCACCGCCGATCGCGATGCCGATCGCAAGCTGTTTGTACCGCCAGTCGTCGGCCCGAGCCTCGGCGGTCCATTCGGTGGCGAGGTGCCCGGCGATCACTCGGCTCCGTGCACCCAGGAGTAGCCCTGACGCAAAGGCTTGCTCGTCGGCGCCCGCCCCCGTGGCCACGAAGTAACAGCCGTGGAACGCCACGGGCTCGGCCGCGCTAGGGGTCGAGAAGGCCGCCTCCATCACGGCCCGGAGCCGCTTGCGCAAGCGCCGGACCTCGTTCGCCAAGCTAGCCAGCTCGTTGTTCGAGGCCTGGTCGAACGGGTTCTCCGACATCCGGTTGAGGATCCAGCCCTGGAACCAGCCGGACGTCCAGGCAAGGCCGCGATTGATCAGGTCACCGCTGAACGGGGTTGAGACGGGCACGGAGAAACCGACCCGGCTACTCCGGAGGTCCTTGGGCATCCTGTCGATGAACTCGAGGAACCCCGGGACGATCTCCATCTCGACGTGGAGAGCGAAGACGGGGCACCGAACCTTCATCGCCCGCTGGATGGCGCGAAGATCGTCTCGGACGGCGGTCGCCCACTTCACCGACTCAGGTTGGGCTGCCCAACTCATCGGGAAGAGGACTGCGACCCCTCGGACCGGGGGATTTTCAGGGTCGCGAGCGAGGAGCTGGCGGCAGAGGTCTTCCAGGCGGGCGCTCCCCTCCGCGTCCTGCGTCCCGAACCCGGACGCCCCCGTCACGCTCAGGAGCACCCCCTCGGCCGTGGCGTACGCATGGATCGGGGCGGGTCCCTCGGGGGCCCGGGCAAACACCTGCAGCCCCGCCGACCGGACAAGGGCCTCCGACCAATCCTCGTGGGGCGAGAGAAGGACATACACATGCTGCCGGCCCAGATCGACCTGGGCGTTCCCCAGGCGAAACTGGATCTCTCGCCAGGCGGCATCCAGCTCAGGGTCGCGCTCGGTCGACTCGGAGGGCGTGGCTTCCGACGCGGCCCGCGCCGCTCGGAAGTGGCGAACCCACGCGACGGCCGAGAACAACATCCCCAACGCACATGCGAACACCCAGATCCAGAAAGGACGCCGGAAGAGTTCGGGGAGTGCCGCGTTGAGGACATCCTCGGGCGGGTAGCGGCGTGGCAACCAGACCATGGCGACCACGACCAAGATTGCCAGGGCGATCCCCAGGAACCAGCGCCAGGGCACACTGGCGGTCCCACGGATGACCCGGGTGATCCAGTAGAGGATCGCCGCGAGGATCGTGCCGCAGATCATCACCAGGACGATGTTTTTGAGGTTCATAAATGGCGACAAGACCGTACTTAACAAGGGCCCTCCTCCGGTGCGAGGCCGCGGTCAACCCCATACGCAGCAACTTAAGGCTTGCTTCGGATTTCCATCCCGCCCGGTAAGCCAATGGGCCGTGGGGGTGGCCGGGGAGGAGCGCAGCGACGCCCCATAGGCATCAAGTTAAGTCATACTCCAACAACGACGGGTCGTTGATCAGTTCAAATGTACTAGGTTTTTTACGGCGGTTCTGTTTCGCCGA
>Ga0153954_1000129_pt1 | contig 66844 bp, 55 predicted proteins | sample TSFL038MetaG_FD_102277 | JGI IMG/M metagenome (GOLD analysis project Ga0153954, IMG submission 102277) | Attine ant fungus gardens microbial communities from Florida, USA - TSFL038 MetaG | ecosystem: Host-associated > Fungi > Mycelium > Unclassified | place: USA: Florida, Wekiwa Springs State...
ATCAGCGCTTCCCGCGTATAATGAGCACCCGTTTGATGAAATTTATCCAAATACACCAGACGTTGCTTAGCATCATAAGTATAATGCGTTTTATTATTGAGAGCGTCGAAGACAATGCAAGCGACATTCAGGAGTTCAGAAGTCTTTTTCGAGACATTCAAATCATAGATAAAATGATAAATCGGAATAGGCGTACTATCCGTTCCCGCAGGCGCGAGTAACCTTTTCAATAAATGGACCAATAAACCGGAGCACTACCATTCATAGAAAAATTTCGTTTCTCATGATTAGAAGAATTTCCATACATTCTTATCGAAAGCCTGACACCCTATATTTGCCGCTTGAAAGTTGCCCAAGGTATTGAACAGTTTTTTAAGTTTCCGTTTTGATACTGAAGCATGGCTTTCAATTCATCAACAGATGGAAGAGTCTCTGTAATTTCTTTAATCTCAGCTTTTATTTTTCGGTCACCTAAAAAGCGTAGAACTTCTTTACAAGTCGAGCATTTGAATAAACATATACTTTCATTTTGCTATGTCGGCTTTTTAAACATTGGCGGGCCTGCCTTTTGTTTGCTCTAAAGCTATCTGAAAAGCTTTTGCGCCAGAAGCACCTTCAATGGCTTTAACGGCAATATCTTGGACTTGTTTTTTAGCCTCTTCTACCTGGCCTTGCATTGTAGATACTTGTGACATTTGACGTAAAAGAGATTCTTCTAAAGTTTTAATTTTAAGTTCTGCAATGCGGCGTTCAGATTCATTGTCTCGTTTTAATAATTCGATTTCATGAGCAAGCTTTTCTTGAGTACGCAGGATTGCTTCTGAGACAGCCTTGTCGACTTCTTGCTGGATACGCGAGGGATAGTCCTGGACAACTTTTCGAAGCTGGATCAATTCTTCTTCTTGGGCCTTTAAGGAAGCTTCGCGTTGTTGCCAACTTTTTTCGAGGGATTTTTGTTTTTCTTTGTTCTGTTTATCGCGAAGGCGGATTTCTTCTTCATACTTATCTTGAGCTTTTTTTCTCTCTAGATTTTTCTTATATTCATATTCTTCAGATTCACGCTTACGCGATTTGGTTAGATTTTCTTCCTCTTCTTGAGAAAGGGTTTCTCTTTTTTGTCCTTCTTCCTCAAAAGCGGCCTCTTGGCTGGCGAGTTCTTGTTCAAACTCTTCTTTTTTTGTTCTGTAGTCTGCGATTAATTGATCCAACGTAGTTTGTGCTACGTCAATATTGTGAAAGCGTTCTATCTCTTTTTTTTCGAGTTCTGCAGCTTGGTGCAATTTGGCTAGCAGTTGAATTTCTCCTACGATTTTTTCGGATAAAGAGGTAAGTGTTTTTGAAATTTCGATGTTAAGATCGGCAAATTTGCGAATCACTTCATCTGAAGAAATATCTTTCACGGAGTCGACCAATTCCTGTTCTTGAAGTCGAATCAACTGTTCTTCTTAGGATTGCCATAACCCTTAGAAGTTTCATCTTTTAAAAGGAGATCGAATTGTTCGTTGGCTTCTGATTCGCTTCTTCGTCCCCGTTTTGGTTTTGGAGTTTCTTCTTTTGCCATAAGTGCCTATAAGAATTAAGGGTAAATATTTCAGAACTTTTATCGCCAAAAAAAAAGAGGCCCAAGGGGCCTCTTAATTGCCGATGACCGGACTCGAACCAGCACCTTGTTGCCAAGAGTAGATTTTGAGTCTACCGCGTCTACCAATTCCGCCACATCGGCATGAAAAAGAAAGAGTATAGCGGGTGGTTTGCTATTTCACAATAAAAATCTCAAATTAGAATCACAAAGTCTTTTGAAGTTACCAGCGATGGTAGTTTTTAAAGGCCTTTTCCCAGGTGTAGGTGACTTTTTCATTCGTATCCCGATCGAAACGTACTTGAACACTGATATAAGGATAGGGGTGGCGATTGTCAAAATTGCGGCCCTCTTTCTTATTAAAAAGTTTGATGAAAATTTCTTTATTGAACCAGGGTTGTGTGGACACATTGCTATCATTTTTTTCATAGCGTTTAAATTCTTGATATTCCTTTTGGCCAGCGTATTGAGACTGTTGGTAAAATTTCTGGATGAGATTGATGATGACCTCAGGCTTCTCTTCAAGACCTTGAACATAAAAAGCGACTTCAGCACCAATCATATGTTTGGAATACTGGTTTGATGGTGAGGGATCGACATAAGCATTGTGCTCAGGACATCGATGACCTGAGGTGATGACGATGCGCTTTTTGGTTTCCGATTGAATGTAGTTCGTCAGTTCAATCAGGATGGGATAGATAAATTCTTTAGACTCCTTTAAAGATAGGCTGTGTTTTTCTGCTCCGCCGCAGTCGTAAAAGCGGAGGCTTTCTTCATTCTTTTGAATCACATTGCAGGGATTAAGGCTGCTTCCCTTGCAGCGAAAGAACTCTTTGGTGATGCGTGGATAATTGCCGGCATGTTCTTTATCCCAAGGATACAATTTCAGAGGATTTTTTTGGGGGAGGGGAATCTGGAATAGGGATTCATTATGCTTCCTATAGATGAATTCTCCTTTTTGGTAGCGCTGGTGTAATGGGATTGTCTCAGATTCATCTGAAGAGGAGCATCCCATACACATTAGGCTGAATGCAATGAGTAAGAGGTGAGAATGTCTTGAATATTTAAGTCTCATGGATAGAAAAAAGAGAGGGTTTCAACCATGCTATAATAAAAAGCAATAAGCTGCTATACTCTTTCTTTATGCAATGGATTAAAGAATTTCAGCTTTTTTTATTTGATTTCGACGGTCTTCTCGTCAATACCGAAGAAATTCATTATTTAGCTTATAAGCGCATGTGCAAAAATCGAGGGGTTGATCTAGAGTGGGATTTCGATCAATATTGCAGAATAGCGCATTATAGTGCCGATGGATTGCGCGAGCAGATTTATGCTCAGTATCCCAAGCTTCGCGATCGCGAGCCTTTATGGGATATTCTCTATGCAGAAAAAAAACGAGCTGTTGCAGAATTGCTTCATGAGGGTGCTGTCCATCTTATGCCAGGGGTAATGGAGCTTTTAATCGCTCTTGACGATGCGTCAATTCCGAGATGCGTTGTGACTCATTCTCCTGATGAACTCGTTGTTATTGCGAAAAATAAAAACCCCGTTCTTAATACGATTCCCGTATGGTTTACACGAGAACATTATTCACAGCCAAAACCCCATCCTGAATGTTATTTAATGGCGATTGAGGCTTTAAGCAGAGCGGGTGATAAAGTTGTTGGTTTCGAAGATACTCCACGTGGTCTTAAGGCCTTATTGGCAACTCGGGCAAAACCCATCTTGATCTCTCAAGTCAACTATCCTGAAATTCCTTCGTTCATTGAAAAAGGGGCACAGCATTTTCCTTCTTTTGAGAGAATAATAGACTTACAGTAGGTCTGTCTCTGGATAAGAGACGTGCATAAGGAATAATCCAAGCGGAGGCGCTGCTTTGCCGGCATATCTTCTGTCGTTGGCAGCAAAAATTTCAGGGATCTCTTGCCGGCGGCGCTTGCCGCTGGCGACTTCGAGTAGAGTTCCTACGATATTGCGAACCATTTTATATAAAAAGCCGTCCGCTTCAAATTCAAGGCGTATTCCTCCTTCTTCCTCGACGATATCGAGTCGATGCAATGTCCTGATAGGGTCTTTGGCTGCAGAGCCAGCGTGAGCCTCATTGGCAAATGATGTGAAATCGTGCGTGCCAAGAAAGAGGGAAGCGGTCTCTTTGAGCAAAGTGAGATCGATTTTTTCTCTGACATGTAAGCTATATAACCGCTTAAATGGATTTAAAATTCTATCGAGGTGTAAGCGGTAGTGGTAAGTTTTGCTGATGGCGCTATATTGGGCATGAAAATCATGAGATGTTTCTACAATTTGATAAATGCGTATGTCATGAGGCAACAGTCCATTAAGGGATCCTTGAAGGCGATAGAGATTGAGGGGTTCGTCAAAATGGAAATGGGCAACCTGTCCAAGGGCATGGACGCCTGCATCGGTACGTCCTGAGCCAATGAGGGTGACTTTTTTTCGCACGATCGTTTGAATATGATTTTGGATGATCTCTTGAATGGAAACTCCATTTGGCTGTATTTGCCATCCACAGTAGGCTGTACCGTCATAGGCGATGGTTAATTTAAAATTATGCAAAACCCGCCCCATTACTTGTTGAGTCAATAAAATAGGAGGCAATGACTAGATCGGAAGGTGTGGTGATCTTTAAATTATGATAAGAGCCATCGACTAATTTGACTTCTTTGTGGAGAAGTTCTACTAAAGAGACATCATCAGTGACGGTAATATGATGTGCATGTGCGAATCGAAAACCTTCTAAGAGAAGATGTCGATGGGCAGCTTGAGGGGTTTGAATTTCCCAAAATTTGGATCTATCTGGAGTGGATTTAACAATATTGTCGGGAGTGCTCTCTTTAATCGTAAAATTTAAGGGCATGCCTGCAGTTGCTGCACCGACGGCAGAGGCTGCTTCCAGAACTCTTAAAACCAATTTACAGTCGATTAGAGGACGGGCAGCATCATGGATGCAGATGAGATGGTGTGAAGGGGAAGTGGCGAGCAATCCATTGTACACAGAATCTTGACGCCTTTTTCCAGGGGCGGCGAATGCTAGAGGCTTTGCTGTTGGATTGTCTAAAAAAAAGTGTCGGAATTCAGGAGCACAAACGACGACGACTTCATCAATTTCAGCAAGTGAGGAAAAAATGTCGTAGCTATGTCGTGCGACAGGTTTGTTTCCAAGGGGAAGAAATTGCTTTGGTGTTGATGACTGCATTCTTGTTCCTAGTCCACCTGCAAGAAGAATGACGCTTGTTTTGGGGCGTGGATTCATCATTGGGACTCTAATGTTAGCAAAAGGATTTCAGGCGGGGAAAACCATCGAAAAGGAATCACGCTACCGATGCCGCGATTGACATAGACCCATTTTTTGTCTTGTTTTGAAAGACCTTTTTTAAAGTTCATATTCTCTAAAAGGGTGAATTTTCTCCAAAGCCAGGGCAAATTGACCTGTCCTCCGTGGGTATGTCCGCACAAAATGATGTTTCCTGGAAAATCTTTGAGATAAGGGGCTCCATCAGGATTATGCAATAGAATGATTCCTGGATAATTTGCATCGTAATTTTTAAATGCGGTTTTTGCATCGAGGCGACCTAGCATATATTCGCCAAGGCCAGTGATGTTCAATTTTGTATCGTGGATTGGAAGTGTGATAGTGGAATTATGCAAAAGTTTAATAGGAGTGTCATCCAATAAGTTAAGAAGCTCTTGATGCATTGGGACATTTTTGGCGCGTTCTGTGATGGATTTTTTTAGGATGACGGATTCTTGAAGTCTTGTAAAGGCCTTGGCAAGGGATGATGAATTGGAAATGACATCATATTCGCCCTCTGAGTTAATAGAAACGCATTCTTTGTAATCGTGGTTGCCAAAAACAGCGTAGCATCCAAAAGGAGCCTGAAAACTTTGTAACATTTTGCGCAGTTTATCCGGCGCGGTCAGGCGAGAGTAGCAAAGAAAGTCGCCCGTCACAGCAATTAAATCTGGCTTATATTTTTTGATTTTAGAGGCGATTTTTTTCAAAAAGCAGTTAGGAACACCTGGGTGTAAATGTAGATCGCTGATTTGCAATATCTTAAATCCTTGCAAGGAGGGATGGAGATTCGGAATAGGCAATGACAGCTTGCTGGTTAGGATAAGGTTAGGTTCAAGGAATCGAGGCCAGATGCCGATGATTGAAAGTGTGCAAAAGAGATCCCAGAGCGGGGTAGCAAAAGACGAATGCGTTAAATGATTTTTCATAGGCAGAGCACGTTAGACATCTAGTCGACGCCATCAGAATTATCTGACTTTTTCCACATTAAGCATAGAGTGAATTTCGATAAAACAAAAGAAAAATATGAAGTGAATTAGGAAAGCGCAAAGGAATTGTCCTTTGCGCTTGAGGCTGATTTAAATTAACGGTGGCTAGCGAGTTCTGGCTCTTTGAGATGCTTGGCGATTTTGCTTGTCATTTTGAACATATCAATAGGCTGAGAAGATCCTAAAACGCGAGCGAGCTTTTGATCGGGCACGATGTTTCTCTTATTGTCATGGGCTTGTAATTTGTGTTTTTTAATATAATCCCAGAGTTTTTTTGTGACTTCTGTACGTGCCATTGGACCATGTCCGACGATTTCAGCAAGCGTATCGCTTACTTGTACAGGTTTCATAAACGCCGATGGTTTTTTTTCTTTACTCATTTTGTTTGACTCCTTCTTTGTTTTAAATGTTAGAGGTTTAATCCCTGATTGCAACCTTCTGATAAGTCAGATTCGAATTCTTTTCCTCGAGGAACTCGCAAAAATAAGGCTGTCTTATTTTCAGAGCTACGTACGAGCTCATAGAGAGAAAATAATTTCGAATATGAATCATCATAAGGTCGCAATTTGAGGTTTAAGTAAGCGAAGCACAAAAAAGTGCAGAATGGGAAGAGTGAACGCTTACTTCACTTGGGAAACCTTTTATCGCTGTTTTGATATTATAGTCAAAGCAATTCATGGAAGAGAGGGGGTGAAATCTCTCTTAAAAGTCTAAAAATTTTTTTAAATTATTCTGGTTGAATCAATTGAGATCATCGAAGAGGAGTATGAAGCCCAGTGCAATTGCCACCTTAGAGCCTGTTCAAAATCTTCGATCGGATGAAGCGTATAAAAAAATGTACGACGGGAAATTCAGCTGCAGCTTCAACTTGCAAGAAAGAGCTCTTCGTGTGAAAGTAGAAATAATAACACAACCACTTTCAGATATCTATGGTAACTCATCGAAGCCTTTTAACTATCGCTGAACAGATCAGCAAGATCGAAGACATTTACAATAGCCTCAAAACGGCAAAAGACCTGGATGCGAAGCTGAAAATTGTGGAGTCTGTTCCAGAAACTTCGCAATTTTTGGAGTCCTCTCCATTATTAAAGCGCCTGCTGCTCCAATCCGATAATAAAAATAGTTTCGTTGTGAAGGGCTTGCTGGCCATCGGACAGGGACCTATCATTTTTCAAGACCTCGATCGCATAGAAGATCTGAATGAAGCCTGGAATAAGTTTCTTGGCCTCCTTTCCGATATGGAAAATTTTTATGATATGATTGGAGGAGTTGTTGGCTATCATTTGACTATGCTTAAATTAATTGATGCCTGTCAGCATAAGACGCTTTTGGAGTCTCATGAAGGCGTTTCTTTTCAGGAGCCAGAAGGACTCAAGATCTTTCAAGATACTCCTGAAGCGAGAAAAGCTGTCAGATGGGGGATTGATCATTTACGGGAAATGGCAGAAATTTATCCGGTTGGAGGAGCAGGAGATCGGCTTAATTTACAAGATGAGAAAACTGGAGAGCTTTTGCCGGCGGCGCAACTGCAGTTTTGTGGGAGAACGCTATTGGAGGGATTGATCCGTGATTTGCAGGGGCGAGAGTTTTTATACTATAAGCTGTTTGGCCGTCAGTTGGTAACGCCAATTGCTTTGATGACCTCATATGAAAAAAATAATCATCAGCGCGTCAGCAGAATTTGTGAATCGCTGGAATGGTTTGGAAGGTCTAAGAAAAGTTTTCATTTCTTTATTCAGCCTTTGGTGCCGATGTTGACGATTGAAGGGGATTGGGCGATGCAAGCCCCTTTGAAGCCTATTCTTAAACCAGGGGGACATGGAGTGATTTGGAAACTGGCTGAGGACCAGGGGATATTTAAATGGTTTGAAAGTTTACAGCGGCATAAAGCGATTGTTAGGCAGATTAATAATCCTGTAGCGGGAATAGATAATGGATTGTTGGCATTGGCTGGATTGGGTTGTCATAAGAAAAAAGATTTTGGCTTTGCATCCTGCTATCGCTTGTTGAATACTGCTGAGGGGATGGATGTGCTTCGTGAAAAGCAAGTCTCTGGTGGATATGAATATTGCATTACGAATGTGGAATATACTGAATTTGAAAAATTCGGTATTGCCGATGCTCCGGTACAGCAGGGGAGCCCCTATTCGCATTTCCCTTCAAATACAAACATATTATTTGCAGACTTGAAGGCTATTCGTGAGGCTGTGAAGGTTTGTCCCATTCCTGGAAAATTGATTAACATGAAGACTAAGGTTTCATGCTATCAATCGTCAGGCATGGTTGAAAAACAAGCTGGACGACTGGAGTCCATCATGCAGAATATTGCAGATCATATTGTAGATCACTGTCCAAAGCGATTAGGACCAGGAGAACACAATGATCTTCGGACATTTCTTACATTTAATAAAAGGTCGAAAACGCTTTCTGTCGCTAAGCAGGCGTATGAATCTGGAAAATCAATTGTAGGTACTCCTGAAGGGTGTTTTTATGAGCTGATGGAGAATTATAGGGATTTACTTGTCAATTATTGTCGCATGGACGTTCCTCCTTTGAATGATGAAAAGGAGTATATGGATGAAGGTTCTTCCTTTGTTGTTCTGTTTCATCCGGCTTTGGGGGGGGTGTACTCTGTCATTAGTCAAAAAATCCATGGAGGCAAGCTTGCAAAATGGGCTGAATGGGTGATGGAAGTGGCAGAAGCTGAGGTTGTGAACTTAAATCTGGAAGGAAGCCTGTTGATAGAAGCCGATAATATCATGGGCAAAAAAAACTCAGAGGGCTTATTGACATTCGATAATTCTCAGACAGGCAAATGCACTTTGATAAATGTTACCGTTAAAAATAAGGGGATCGACCGCTCGTTCAAGCAAGCTTCATGGAAGCGGCAGGTTCATCGAAGCGAGTCCTTACGTATCACATTGCATGGCAATGCTGAATTTTTTGCGGAGAATGTTATTCTTGAAGGCGATATGTACTTTGATGTGCCAAGCGATCATCGCCTAGTCATTTATCAACAAGGTGAAGAAATCGCTTGGCACTATGATCCGATCGATGGATCCAGTTGGGAGTGGGAATACATTTTGGACAACCAAGATCGCATATTGCTGGAAAAGATAAAGAAGGTCTAAGAGGGTGTTTTACAAATTAAGGTTCTTAATTTGTAAACACCCCCTAAGCTATACTAGAGTGGCAATTCCTATGCTTGTTATTGCTGTTGCTCCAACGAAGGCCGTGATTCCTAAAGCTTTCCAAGCAGTTTTAGAAACTAAATCCTCATCATAGGCTTTGTGGTCGGCAATTTTGAATGCTGCCATTCCGGCAATGAATAAGGCTGCAGCGATGCCGAAGGTAGGCCCTGGAGCTGACTTGACGATACCATTGAGGGTTCGAAGGCCGGAGCTGGCTGATGCCCAGAGAGTTTTAATAAGAGGTGTGAGGTAATCAGTGATGCCGACCTTGACGAGATGGCTTCCCCAAAGGGCGATTTCCTTTGTTGCTTTATAGGCACTCTTGGCCACTTCAACAAACGTACCTTGAATTGATGTGATATTCATAAGGGTGTTTCCTTTACGGTTATTAACGCAAGTTTTGAGTAAACAAAAATTATATCAAATGCACATTTTTATAACGCTCCACAAAAGGGCATCCTTGGCAACTCGCTTCATAGTGAATGCAAAAATCATGGTGGAGTTGATAAGCCCCTTGTTGAATATCAGCCTTGTTCAATAGGTGTTGCTTTGTGCTGTTTCCGAAAAAGCGATGGGAAAGATAGGTTGCTTTTTTTGTCTTAGGGGCAGGCAAGGATGCATAAAAATTTTGGAAAGCTGAGAGCTGGTCATGACTCTTTTCTAAATTTGCGTAGAGGAGTGGCAAACAGATATTGATTAAAATTTCATGCTTGAGAGTGTCGCCCATGAGTTGCGTGGATTTTTCTTGCTCTTTTTCAAAAGAAAAGTGGTGATTCCAATACTCATCCTTATAATCAGGAAGAAGGGCTAATAATTGTTCTTTCATCGATTTCCATCCCTGTTGGCATCCTGATTGCCAATGATGTTGCCATTGAATTTTTAACCGAGCATCGAGATCGCAAATATTTTCATCGAGGATAATCTTTGATAAAACAGCTAAGCGTCGAATGGGGTGATTGGCGGGTCTGATTTTATCCAATCTTAAGGAAATGGGAGAATAATTGATGGCTTTTTTTTGCAACAATTCGAACTCTTTTTTAAGAGATAGATAGAAGGGTGAAGAAGACCATTTACGGAAGTGAGATTCTTCAAAAAAGCCGCACTGTCCAAGTGCAAAAGCTAATAGCTGAGAGCTGTCGTTAATTTGAAGTGATTTGAGATCAAAATAGAGCTTAAGAAAAGCGTCAGCATTGTGTTTATATCCCAGTGCAAGGGCAATTCCAGCACCCATGTAGTCGCTAGGTGTATCGATTTTAGCTTGAAGATGGAGAAATTTTTGACTCAGCCGCCATCCAGCTGCTGAGCGAAAAAATTCAAGAGTTTGATTTATAGGGAGCTTGTTAAAAAGAGCACGGGCGCAATGTCCGCTTCCAGCAAAATGTTTATAGGGATAAAGATCAAGGTCGATGAGCTTGAGAATACGCTGTTCGGAAATCGTTAGATGATGCTGAAGATGGGTTTTTTTAATGAGTTTCCCATCATCGGTAAGCAAATCTCGTTCTTTTTGAGGCTTCCAAAAACTTAAGTGAAGAACAACCTGATTGTAACGATGATCCAAATGATGCTGATGATGATACCAACTATCTTCGAAAAGATGAAGTTCGATATCTCCCCGATATTCTTGGCTGCCGATGACGATATGGGCCTTTAAAAAGTCGGGACCGGCTTCGCTATTCCAAATTCCTGGAGAGAGGACTTGTATCGGCAAGCCTTCATTTGAAATGAGCTGTTTAAAATATTTTTGTTCAAGCCACATTGCCTGGAGATGACGTTCAGTCAGAAAATGATAGGGAGTCTTGGCTTCTGCCAATGGATAGGAAAAAGGAGCGGCAATGTCATGACCAATGAGTTCTGCGTAGATTGTATTCATCTGACTGAAGATGTTATAAAATAAAAAATCTAATTAACACGATCAAATGCAATTAGGCAAGTTATTTTGGAACCATTTTGACTTTTATATTGATGTTCGTTAGACTGGCTGCTACGAATAATAGTTCATATTCGAAATTAACAAATCATCTCTTTAAACCCAACTTGATACCTATGAACGGGTCAGATTCGAATTCTTTTCCTCTAGAAGCTCGCAAAAATAAGGGGGCCATATTAGAAAATATGACTCCCTTATTTTCAGAACCGAAGGTGCGAGCTTCTAGAAAGAAAATAATTTCGAATCCGACTGCCTTCATAGGTAGCAAGTTGGGTTTTAAATATCACTAATTTTTCCGTCGGAGCCTGCCATGAATAATGAAACCCAGCAGCGTTTAAAAAGTATTGATGACCGGCTTATTCACATGTGGAGGTATCTTTGACTTGGCTTCGAAGGAAGCACGTGTTAAAGAACTGACGACTTTGATGGAGGCCGGCAGCTTTTGGGATGACCAAGAGAAAGCTCAAAAAGTTATTGGCGAGATCAATCTTCTGAAGGCATGGACGGTCCCCTATGGCGATCTCAAAAGGCGATTTGAAGATGTCCAAGCATTGCTACCGGAGGCCCTTGATGCTGGCGAGGAGGCTCTTGTTGCAGAGCTTCTTCAAGAATTAAATTTAGTCGACAAAGGGTTAGGGGATTTAGAAATACGAAAAATGCTCTCAGGCGAGCTTGATAGCAAGAACTGCTATCTCCATATTAATGCAGGGGCCGGAGGAACTGAGGCTTGCGATTGGGCATTAATGCTTTCGAGGATGTACCAACGGTGGGCTGCTAGACGGGGATGGAAGATAGAAGTCGTCGATGCCGTTGAAGGCGATGTTGCAGGTATCAAAAGCATCACATTGAAATTTGATGGTGAGTTTGCTTATGGCTATGCCAAGTCTGAGAAAGGTGTTCATCGCCTTGTTCGGATTTCTCCTTTTGATAGCAACGCAAAAAGGCATACCAGCTTTGCATCGGTAGATGTCACACCAGAAATCACCGATGACATTGCCATTGAGATAAAGTCGGATGATCTTCGCATCGATACCTACCGCTCTTCCGGTGCGGGAGGGCAGCATGTCAATAAAACCGATTCTGCCGTGCGAATAACGCATATTCCTACAGGGATTGTCGTTTCTTGCCAAACGCAAAGGAGCCAAGTGCAGAATAAAGAGGCTTGCTACAAGATGCTGCGTTCAAAGCTTTATGAAATGGAAGTGACGGAGCGCGAAAATGCTCTCAAAGCTTTGGGGGGAGAAAAAAAGGAAATTGCTTGGGGAAGTCAGATCCGGAATTATGTGTTTCAGCCTTACACTCTTGTTAAAGATACGCGGACCAAGGCGGAGACGGGTAATATCCAAGCTGTGATGGATGGTGAAATTGATGATTTTGTCAATGCTTACCTAAAGGAATTTGGCTGATGAAGATAGCTGTTAATGAAGATAAACGAGGTCATTAGAATATGTCAGAGGAGCAAGAGGCTTCAGTAGAAATTCGCTATACAGATCTTAGCGATGGGCGTTTTTTGAAACAATGGCTGATGGATCCAACAGTAGGCCGCTGGTTTCCTATTTATGATGATGTTGAAATTGATGATGCTGTCCATCGTTGGATTGGTTTTAGCCGATATAAGTGCAGTTTGACAGCGATCAAAGATGACGAGCCCTGTGGAATTGCCACTCTCTATTTGCAGCCCTACCGCAAATTGGCCCATCAATGTGAGTTTGGAATTATTGTGGGTGCCGAACATAGAGGCCAGGGAATAGGCACCCAATTGCTGAAAAATCTTATGCACCTCGCAAAAGACAAGTTCCGTATTGAATTGCTGCACTTGCAGGTGTATTCGGAAAATCCAGCCATTCATCTTTATCAGCGTCTTGGTTTTAAAGAATTTGGACGCCAAGAAAAATGGATTAAAGAAGTGGACGGATCTTATACGGCGCGTGTTTTTATGGAAACACAGCTCTAGAAATGAGTCATTCCTGCTGCAAATTTTTTATTAAAAATAATTAATGTGATCATCATGACGACTATGTTACAAAGGCAGCTTGAGAATAGCTCTGGTTTAAAGTTGAAGCTCAAAATTAATGACAATAGGTCGACAATGCTGAGTGTCAAATGGGAGCCGGATTGCACAAAAGTCTCTCTTCACCGCATTTTTTTAGAGGCACCACAGAATGTCATGGATGCTTTGGCCTGCTACTTAAAACGTAAAGATAAAATTATTTCCCCTTCAGTAAAAGCATTTATTGAAGATAATTTGAAAAATCTCGATTATTCTCATCTTCTCAATCCGGCAAAAATTTATAGCCATGGAAATGTCTATAATTTGCAGCTGATTTATGATAGGCTGAATCAAGAATATTTTAATAATCAACTGAATTTGAAAATTACCTGGTTTGGGAAGCCTTTTCAGCGTTCTCGGTCGCGTATCACTTTTGGTCTCTATCACGACCCTTTGCGCCTAATTAAAGTGAACCGCCTGTTGGATAGTCCTTCATTTCCCGACTATTTGGTTTCTTACGTCGTTTATCATGAAATGCTTCACCATGTATGCCCTGCCTATTTTGACGCTAAAGGGCAGCACCATATTCACGGCAAAGAATTTAAGCAAAGGGAGATGCAATTTCGCCATTACGACTTAGCTCAGAAATGGATCAAAGAAAATCAAGCAAATTTTTTCTTCTAATAGCAATTAAAACCCAACTTGCTGCTATGAAGGCAACAAGTTGGGTTTAAAATGAGGTTTCAACATCATGGCAGGTCATAGTAAATGGGCCAATATCAAGCATAGGAAAGAAAAGGCAGATGCAAAAAAAGGGAAGGCCTTTTCACGCATCGCTAAAGAAATTATCAGCGCTGTCAAATTGGGAGGGCCGGATCCCAAGTCTAATCCGCGATTGAGACTGGCTGTTCAAAAGGCACGCGAGGCAAACCTTCCTAACGATATTGTGGATCGCAATATCAAAAAGGCTTCAAATGCTGATCAGGCTGATTTTACGGAAATGACATATGAACTTTATGGACATGGGGGAGTCGGCATCATTATCGATGTGATGACGGATAATAAGAATCGCGTCTCATCGGATATGCGCATTGCCACGAATAAGCGTGGAGGCACTATCGCCAATCCAGGCGCAGTGGCCTTCAATTTTGATCGCAAAGGCGTCATTCAAATTCTGAAAAAGAATGTCATAGAAGATGAGTTGTTTTTGGCAGCAACAGAGGCTGGGGCACAAGATTTTGAAGGGGATGAGGATCTCTATATCATCACCACCGATCCCGTAGATTTATATACTGTTAAGGAAGCCCTTATCAGCAAGGGATACAAATGCGAAGAAGCCTCTTTGGAAATGATTCCAAAGGTCTATGTCGACTGCGATGTCGAAACAGCTAAAGCCAATCTGGCTTTGATTGATTGGCTCGAACAATTGGATGATGTCGACGCGGTCTATCACAATATGAATGCTCAAGAAGTTTGACAAAAGGAGAGTTAAACCCCTGATTGCGGCCTTATGATAAATCAGATTCGAATTCTTTTCCTCTAGGAACTCGCAAAAATAAGGCAGCTATATTAATCAAATATGGCAGCCTTATTTTCAGAGCTACGTGCGAGTTCCTAGAGAGAAAATAATTTCGAATATGAATCATCATAAGGTCGCAATCAGGGGTTAAAGACAATGACGAAATTATTTATCGAGCCTAGCAGTCCTCTTTTAAAAAGCAAGGCGGAAGAAGTAGCCATCGATGCGATTCTTTCTGAGCCAATTCAAGAGCTGATCGAACTGATGTATGCTGTTGCTTGCGGCGAGCGCACTGATACGGAAAAGCGAGTCATGGTCGGTCTTGCCGCCCCGCAAATTGGCGTTATGAAGCGTCTCATTCTTGTCGATGTCGGCGTCGATCGCGATAGAAAAAATCCCGGAGAACTCAAAGTTTTTATCAATCCGGACATCCTTTGGGCTTCGCCAGAACAGGAGGAAGGCCGCGAGGGATGCTATTCTGTCGACGAACGACTATGGGCGATTGTACCACGTGCTACTGCAATCGATATCAAAGCGTGGGACCGCCATGCTAATCTTATCCAATGCAGACTTACTGGATTTACCGCCCGAATCTTTCAACATGAAAGAGATCATCTTGATGGAATACGCTTTCCCGATCGCATCGGCGAAAAAGGAAAATTCCAATGGGTCGAGAAAGAACACTTTGCTGAATATCGCAAAAATTGGCAAAGCTGGCCTGTCTATTGTCCGTGGAAGGTTTGGGAGGCGATGCGCGACGGGCGCCCCTATCATTTATAAGATAGGCTGAAAGAATTACAAGACAAGAATAATTAACGGGATAAGAAAAATAGTTAACAGGATGGGCAGGATCGCCTTCGGCGGTAGGATAGACAAATTTATAGCAGCAATGCATCCTGATCATACTTTCAAGGCAACCTTTTAAGAAATAATTAATTAAATTTTAAATGTTTTATACAAATTAGATAAATTATGATTATTCCATTTCAATATTTCTTGGATTATAAACCTCCATCAGGGTATGACAAAAGCGAACTCATTTCTGACAATTTTGAACAAGTTGTGGAAAACGAAGTAATAAATTACCTTAATCTGGAAGATTGCGTCTCCATTAATTGTTTAAATAAAAAATTCAAGGTTTCGATACTTGAAAAAGCAAAAGAGAGAGAAAATATATATTTAAATAAAATGATAAAATTCATAATTAAAGAGATTAATCACAATGATAACTCGATAATTATTAAAAAAATTAATAGACTGTTAGAAAAATATTCTATATTTGAGGAAAAAAATCTTGTCCAATTGCAAAAGAAACATCATCAAATCACGACTCTATTGGCTTATTATTTGAGTAATTTAAATGAGTTTGACTTGAATCGACTAGATTTGAAATTTAGTCATAAATATGGGAAAAATATTGACGATGCGGATTTAATAAAGGTTGCAAAAGATATTAAAAAGAGCTCGAAGACCTTGTTTATGAATCGTTCTTTAGAGCTTTCTGAAATTGCCGACAATATCTTTCGGTTCCAGAGGCATGCTAGAGCAATCGAATTGGCTCGTAAAATCAAAGACGAGACGATTAAGTCAGAGTCTCTAAAATCTTTTTCAGCAGTTCTTGTAGAAAAAAATAAAATAAGTCTAGCATTTGATGCCGCTGAGGCTATTCCTTTAAAGAATTACAGAAAATCAGCCCTTGAGAAGCTCTCTTATTATAAAAAACTTAGGAAACTTTGCAAAGAAGGTAAGATCGAGGAAGCAGTGTGTAAGGCGAAAATAATGGGAGATGACAAATTGAAGAGGTATGTTTCCGAACGCATTGCGGAATTATATAATATTGAATTTATCATCAGGCAGAAAATATCTGACGATATGAAGAAGAAAAGAATTGATTGGCCTACCGATGAAAAGCCTGCATTTTGCGAAATTCTCTAATCTCAAACATAATGAGTAGGGCAGCTTTTGGCGACGAATTCTAACCTTATGATCTTGCCATCGGAGACGATCTCGCTCTTGTTAATTATCCTGCTTATCTTAGGATGCATCTATAAGGACTTCTTCATATCATTTATAGTGGAAAAATCATGTTAAAAAAGTGGAAAGTGCTAACCATTTTGATTGCGCTCTGTGCTATTTCTTTTGCCGTCTATGAAGCATACCAGCGCCAGTTTAAATTAGAGAATATCCGTCTAGATTCTGCTGAAAGCAAATTACCTGTTAATTCGGATGAGTTAAAGTTATTACAGGATGTTTTGAGCCAACCCTACACATATTTGGATCGAGGTAAGCAGTCGTTTGTCTTCCTAAGCCAAGATCAACGTTACGTGCTGAAATTTTTTGATACACGCAATTTACGGCCCAGATATTTTTCTTCAGAAGTGCGAAGAAGTTACAAAAGAAAAATCGCACGTCTGATTACAGGTTATCGTACAGCTTTCGATCATGATCGCGATCACTCAGGATTGCTCTATGTTCAGCTGCAGCCCAATCCTGAAGTGAAGTTAGTCGTCGATCTCATTGATCGTTTTGGTTTTCAGCATAAAATCAACCTTGGCAAAGTGCCTTTTATCGTCCAACAACGGGCAATTCCCACGCGACATTTGATCACCGCTATGCTTGAAAAGGGAAATACTGCGGAGGCCATTCAATTTTTAAGAAAGATGATCGACATGTATATGGATGAATATCAACGAGGGCTTTTTGATCGCGATCACAATTTTATGCATAATACGGGTTTTATCGATGGGCAGCCCGTGCGTATTGATCAAGGGAGATTAAAAGTCGACGAGAGTTTTAAAGATCCTCGTATATTTATGCCTGATTTGCGAAAAATCACCATCGATCGAACAGGAGGATGGTTGTCTCGGCATTTTCCTCAATATCGCGAAGAAATTCTTTCTGCTATGCAGACAAAATTGGATGAAATTTCCTTCTCTGAAAAAGTAAGATCTATACCGAATTAACTGATCAAATCAGTCAGAATTTTCTAAATATTTTTCATTTTCGAGATGACCTTTTCTAATTAAAATTTTAAAGTTTTTAATATTTTTAATTTGATAAGGTTTGTTTTGACAATATTGTATTACATGTATATAATTTTCATTAATTTTTTCATTAGTTTTAAATATAAGAGTTATTATGAGTTCTATCGTACCTTATCAAGATTATAATTCTCAGCCTCAATTTAATTCTCTTTACAAGAGGGAGTTATTACCAAACGTCAATCCAAGATCAATGGTTGTTTTGAGTAAAGCAATGCAAACGCTTACGATTGAAGGTGAAAGGGAAAACAAAGAGAAAATTTTAAATAATATTGGACAATTTCTCCGTCAAACTATCTCGTCAGAAAAACTACCAAAAATTATTGAAAAAATTGAGGCTTTGACAAGCAAGGATCCATTGGGGATTCCTAAAAATCTTGTACAAATTGAGAAGTGTTTCAATAAAAATTTAGCCCAGCTTGCTTATGAGTTATTAGAAAGTGATGAAAGTAATGAAATATATAAAGGGATTAAAGAGGGGAATAATGGAATAATATCACAGACTCAGTTTTCCGATATTATGACAAAAAGTTGGTTATTAAGGAATCTTATAAAACTTCTTTCTGAGAATATATCTTCAGAAGAAGATCCAGAAGTTATTGAAAAAATCAAGGCTTTGACAAGCCAGGATCCGTTGCTGCTCTCTGAAAATCCTGTGCAAATTGAGAAGTATTTCAATAAAAACTTAGCCTTAATCACTTATCATTTACAAGAGTTAGAAGATGGAAAGATTGATGAACTATTTAAAATGATTAAGAAAGATTGTGATGAAATAATATCAAAATTTCAATTTTCTAAAATATTAATGAAAAGTTGGTTATTAAGAGGTCTTATAAAAAGTCTTTCTAATAATATTTCTTCAGAAAAATACCCAGATGTTGTTAAAAAAGTCAATAGTACAGATGAAAAAGTCCTATTATCTTCGAAAGGCTTTATGGAGATTGAGGAAAACGTTAATAAAACATTGGTTATGATTGCCTATCATTTGCGAAGAATAAACACAGAAGAAGATTTCAATCACTTAGTTGAAACGCTTGGCAATTGCGATGACTTTCCGTTTGACTTTATAAAACTCATAAAGGTGTTTAAAGAGGAAAATCCATCTGAGATAATGTCTTCTATCGAAGAAATGGAGCAGATGGCCTCTTCTATTTTTAAAAACAAACCTGAGTTTCGAGAACAAGCGATCATGTTGCTGCGCTGTCTCCCTAAGGATCAGCAACCAGCTGAACAATCGAGGATATTAGCTACATTTTCAGAAAAAATGTTGTCATATAACTGTCCTGAAGCCGCTAAAGAGCTAGCGGAAGAGATTTCTTTCGACGATGTTAGAAATGAAATGTTGAGGAAAGTAAAAGAATTCAAAGTTAGTGGTTATAAACCCATAAGTAAGAAGTACTTACCTTTCGTATTATATGAATCGGAGAACTCTTGGTTTTTAGAAATTGACGAAGAATTCTTTGAGGTTAAAAAATATTGCCCATAGATGAATCCGAAGGATGATAATAATTTTTAATTGACTCTTTAGTGTTGTACACTTTGGTGAATCAATTGCCCCAATTTTAAAAAAATGTAGAGGCGGGGGGCCGCTAGATACAGGAACACTCTGTGTCTTAGCGCCTCTGCTTCCCTGCATTAAAACCCAACCTGCGCCCCTAAATTACGCTTGAACAGGCCTGCACTTGCAATTGGAAGGCTAAGTACCTTGGTCATGTCTAAAGACATGCTTAGTCTTCCACTTGTCAAGTTCGGCTTTGTTCAAGCGTTATTTAGGGGCGCAGGTTGGTTAAAATTTTTTTGATTTCAAAAAGTGGAAAGTGCTAGCTACTTTGATTGCCTTGCTTTAAAAGAAAATACTGAAGAGGCAAAATACGGGTTTAATCGATCTATAATGATAAATTACATGGGAATTCTCAATTTTTAGCTATAGCCATTTCCGCTAACATGTCTTGAATACAAATTTATGAAACTAATTGAAGATAATGTTTCATATTTACAGGATTTATTTTGATTTCATCGATAGATTTTTTCATGAAATAATTTGTAATGCTGATGGCTGAGCTAATTATGCCAAATCCTAATAAGGCAAAAGGTAGGATTGTTAAACCAATCCCGGTTATGACTGTAGCGACAATAATCAATTGCTTTGTAATACCAATGATATTGTTATTAATGGTTAATAAATTTGATTTTTTTTCGATATTTAATTTATCAAATTTATTTTTCCATTTATGTTCTTTAGCCTTTTGATAGTCTTGGAGCTGTTCTACATTAATTTCTTTGAAATTTTTCCCTAAACATCCCCACTGATGTTTCTTTTTTTCTAATTTGCTTAATTCTTGCTTATTTTTATTAATATCATCTTGCAAAACTTCAAGAGATTTTTGATGAACGACTAAAAGTTTTTTGCTAATCAGCATTCCAGAATTCTTTTCCGCTTCCTTCCCATCTGTTAATTTTTTTTCCTTCAAAGCAAGATTTTTTTGTAAATTTAAAATCTTTACTTCGTATTTTAGATTGCGAATTGAAATTTTATTTAAATCTATTGAGTTCTTCCAAAAGTCTATTTTGTTATTTATTTTGTGGGCCGTTTGTTCTTGTTTCTTTCTTTTATTCAACGATAACGACATAAGACTTCCAAAAAGGCCTATGATTGAAATATGAAGTAGACCTCCAAAGGGCAGCACACCAAATACGGGGATGGCTGTAAATGCAGTTTTTATGGTTGTGCAATCGATCAAAAATTTTTCGGATAAATTAATGATACTTAAGACAAATAAAACGAGTCCTGAAACATTAAGAGTTGTGAGTTTCCAAGAGAATTTAAAATTGATTAGACCATCGATTGATTGCAATCCATTGATAACATTAGTAAAGTCTTTAATTTCTTTTAAAAGTGATTTTGTTCTACCTAAATGAGCTGTCAACTTCGGAATATACATAAGAGCTTTGATGGCAGTTCGCATAACCTTCATAATTAGGTTTGGACCTTTAATCGATTTGACCGATTTATCAACAACTTGATGTAGCCCAATTTTGATCTGTTTGAATCCATCTAATAATTCATTAGATAATGAAATGTTATATTTTCCATATTGATCTTGATACTTTTCTATTGTGTATGTGTTATTCATGATAACTATTTTGTTGATTTATAAAAAAAGGATAAACTAATGGTTGTTAAATAGGAATGTTTTTTTATTTTTTTTGTCTATATTGTGTTGCGAATTTTATTGGAAAGGTATGGATAAACATTGATGTAAAGAATTCTGAAAACTTTGGGTTTTTTCAATTAAAGGTTTATTTTCCAATCTTCTGCTGATTTAAAACAGTTTCATAAAAAACTAATGTATTTTGCTACTAGATATTTATTTTCGAGATAAAATTTATAGTTAAATTTTTAATTAGAAAGTTGTCCTTTGACAAAAATACATTGTTGGCGTATATTATTTTTCCCGATGTTAATTTTTTATTAATTTTAAATATAGGTGATTATTATGAATCCTATTGTACTTTATCAAGATCGCAGCTATCCAAATTCTGTGACTGCAGAAACGAATGAGAAAGAAAAGAAAGACGATACGGTTGCTTCCTTAAGTCTGACTGGAAGTCAGAGAATTTTAAATACTATTAAGCAAATCGTCCGTGAATCAATCTCGTTAGAAAAATATCCAAACGTTATTGAAAAAATTGAAACTTTGGAAAAGTCTTTACAACATGAGAAATATTTCAATAAAACTTTAACCTTGCTTGCATATCATTTAAGAGGGTTAGAAGAGAATGAAATTGATGAACTGAATACAAAAATTTATAAACGCTATAAAGAAATATTGTCACAATTTCCATTTGCCGAGATCATAAATGAGATGAGTCTATTAAATCGAAAATTTGGAAAAAAAGTACCAAAAGATTTCTTTGCTGATAAGCTTTTTAAGAACGATCGTTTTTGCCAAAGAGGAATTGAGCTTTATAGTTGCATAAAAGACGAGAAGAGGAAATCGAAGGCACTCGCTACAATTGCACGGCAACTATTTGAAAAAAATGAAAAAAGCATGAGTAAAGAAGTCGTTGATGAAATTCCTTTGGAAGATATAAGACTTCAAACAATTGAACAAATAGATCGCTTTGCTAAGAGTGGAAGTTATTTTGATGATGGCCTTTCTAAAACACAGAGAGAATCTGATAAAAAATTTTTGGAGAAAATAGCATCAAGGGCACTTACTCTAGAGAATTTCAAGGCAATGTATTCAGAGGATTAACTTTAACCCGTGATTGCGTGCAAATTCTTATAACGAATTAGATTCGAATTCTTTTCTCTCTATAGTGTTGAATTACACAGATATAGAGAGAAAAGAATGACTTTATTGTCTCTTCAGTGCTGTACACCTTGCTGGATCAACTGCTCCCAATAGGCGTGCATCTCTTTTGATAAATATTGAGCAACACGAGAAATGGGCACTTCTCTTGTAGTATCATTGAAGTGTTCTGTATCTACAAATGCTAGGCGGCCATCTTTGCAAAAAGGAACATTTTTTGCGTAGATGGAGTCGATCAAACGATTTTCCATGAGGATGGTATAGAGAGCATCTAAGAGGGGAGGTGTCATTCTCGTCCGATAAGCTTTTCGGTTTTTATGGTCATTAAGAATATCTATTTCTTCCACGATGAGCACAAAGTTTTTACCAGAGTGTCCTGATTTTGGTTTGGGATCAGGAGGAAGAGGGTAAATCCATTTTTTCGGTGTTTTCATAATTCCTTGATACCCATGATTCTCAATACTTTCCTGAATGACTCGGGCTCCTTCAACCCTTCTTCTGAGCCAAACCCATTCTTGGGCCTTATCATCATCGAGATAGGCTTTAACGAGATAGCCTTTAAGTTTAGGATGGCGGGCAACAACAATATTTTTCTTGGGATTTGTCAATAAGACAAAATCCGCCTTTTTCATTGAACTGGCGGAACTCAGTACCCTTCTTTTGCTAAAAATCTTATCGAGAGCCTCTTTTTGAGGAAAATTTTCGGGGAGAAAGTAGGGAGAAATTGAACTCCAAATTTCTTCACTGACATAGGGATTTTGCACGTACTTGGCTGTAGAAGGGAGGTCCGCTTCTGAAGAAATGCGTTTTTGCATCCATGAATAGGCGGGGAGGCAGGTCATACGCTTCATGTAGTTTTGGCCTAGGGAAGCATCTTTTTGCAAAAGATTTCTCTCAGGAGGAAGAGCTCCGTCGTAATAAGGAAAAAGGTGAGATGGGTTCGAAAGCTGCCCCTGTTTTTTTGCGAGGATTCTGTAATAAGCGTAACGCTTTTCGATAGGATAGCGAGGCGAATCAGTCTCAGCTAGAAGGTTTTCGGCGGTGGATATGGCAACAGGAAGGCCATCAAGCATTGCATCGACTTGTATGGATGAATAGACTTCTGGGATAAAGTCGATGGAATTTGAACCAAAAATGAGAAAAGTAAGTCCCGATTCTTGATCGGCTTCCCAAACAAGTTCATTGGGGGCATCTTGATGCTTTTCAACCCATATGTTGGCTACCGATGCGGGTTTTTCTACTGTAAAGGCCAAGGGTTCGCTCCAATCGCTCCAGATGCCTTGAGAAGATCCTTTAGCCCTAAAGAAATAAACTTGATGATTATCGAGGAAAGTTTCATCAAAATCCGAGAGGATGACTGTCTCTGTATATTCTTGAATGGAGTCGAGAGAAGAAGGCACTGAAGCGAACTCATCTGAAGTGGAAATTTGCCACCACACTCTATCGCATCGTGGATCTGAGCACTTTAATCCAAACACGGGTTTAATATGATCAAAGTGGTTTTCAATAGTAGTCACGAGCATCGAATTTTGAAATCGATGTTCTTCGATGGAGTCGGAGGCTTCATTTAAAGGCTCATTAAAAACGGCTTCTTCTGAAAAGAAGTCAGATTCACCCACACGTTTCCAGGCAAGAGGGAGGCTTTCTTTGTGATCGATTCGGCGAGGAGAGGTTCGCAGGATCAGCAATGGATCGGCGGCGAGATCATTAACGGAGGCTTGAGTTTCATTATCCCAATTCAGATAGGTGATGGAGTCTTCCTCTAAAACATTCACTTCTGTTTTTGGAAATTCTACTGCTAATGCTTTCACTTGCAGTGTCGCGAACGAAAATATTGCTAATACAAAAAGTGGTAAACGGAAGAATGACATGATATTTTTCCTAGTTTGGAGACTTTGATATCAACAATGCATTGAAAGCTTACTCTAAGCTTCGGGTGATTAGTCTGCAAGAGAAGAATTTTGGAGGGGATATTATTGTTTTGACAGCCTCTACAGGCTGCTTTAAGGTTGGAATTCAGAATAAAAAGGACACTAGCGACACTAGGGACTCAAGAGACAAAAACAAGATTTGCTTCTGTCCCTATGGTCCCTTAAGTCCCTATTGTCCCTTTATCAGTCTGAAATTGTTCGACTATTTCTTATCGGGATCGATGATTTCAACATCGGCTTCTTCGATATTGTCATCATCGGAGCGTTCATGATGATGTTCAGAGGGGCTTTCATGCTGTTCGCCGCCGCCAAAGCCTTCACCTGCAAATGATCCTGATCCAGCAGCATCATGCATGCCGCCAGCTGCAGAACCTGCTCCGGCTGCTTTTGCCATCGCTTCACCAATGTGCTGCATGTGAGTTTCAAGCTCATGCTTGGCGCTCTTGATTCGGTTGATATCATTGCTATCGATGGCCTTTTTGAGGGCGTCGATTTTACCTTGTACATCATCGACGACATCTTTTGGCAGGCGATCGCGATATTCGTCCAACGACTTCGTTGCTCGGAAGGAGAGGGAATCAGCTTCATTGCGAAGTTCAACCTCCTCGCGGCGTTTTTTATCTTCTTCGGCATGAACTTCAGCATCTTTCAGCATGCGTTTGATATCGTCTTCACGTAAGCCTGATTGGGCTTCGATGCGGATCTTTTGCTCTTTCCCGCTTGATTTATCTTTGGCGGATACGTGCAAAATACCATCGGCATCAATATCAAAAGCCACTTCAATTTGAGGAAGACCGCGTGGCGATGGTGGAATATCGGTCAAGTCGAAGCGCCCAATTTCCTTGTTGTCATTGGCCATTTTCCTCTCGCCCTGAAGGACGCGGATCGTTACTGCTGGCTGATTATCAGCAGCTGTAGAGAAGACCTGCTTCTTCTGAGTAGGAATGGTTGTGTTGCGCTCAACAAGTGGGGTCATGACTCCGCCTAGAGTTTCAATTCCTAGGGTCAATGGAGTGACATCCAATAAAAGGACGTCCTTAACGGTGCCAGAGAGGACACCTCCTTGAATAGCGGCTCCGACGGCGACAACTTCATCTGGATTTACGCCTTTGTGGCCTTCTTTGCCGAAGATAGCTTTGACCATTTCCTGGACAGCAGGCATACGTGTCATGCCGCCAACGAGGATCACTTCACCGATATCGTCTTTTGTAAAGCCGGCATCTTTGAGAGCCTTCAAGCAGGGTTCTCGGGTGCGTTCGATGAGTTGATGTGTGAGGCTTTCGAGTTTTGCCCTCGTCAAGGTCAATGCGAGGTGCTTTGGCCCTGAAGCATCCATGGTAATAAAAGGTTGGTTGATTTCGGTGCTCATAGTGCCGGAGAGCTCGATTTTAGCCTTTTCTGCTGCATCTCGCAGACGTTGGAGCGCCATTTTGTCGTGATGGAGATCGATACCTTGTTCTTGTTTAAAGCTATCGAGCATCCATTTTAAAATTTCGTTATCGAAATCATCTCCGCCGAGGTGAGTGTCTCCGTTTGTAGACAACACTTCGAAGACGCCGTCCCCAATTTCCAGAATGGAAATATCAAAGGTACCACCGCCCAAATCGAATACGGCAATTTTTTTATCTGTTTTTTCTTTGTCGAGACCATAAGCCAATGCGGCGGCAGTAGGTTCTGGGATGATACGTTTGACGTCTAAGCCAGCGATTCTTCCGGCGTCCTTTGTGGATTGACGCTGAGAATCGTTGAAGTAGGCTGGTACCGTGATGACGGCTTCCGTTACTTTTTCTCCCAAATACGCTTCGGCAGTCTCTTTCATTTTGGTGAGGATAAGTGCGGCCACTTCTTCTGGAGTAACAATCTTGCCTTGGACTTCAAAGACGGCATCGCCGTTGCTATTTGCGACGACTTTGTAAGGGACGGTTTTAATTTCAGAGGCGACTTCAGAGTATTTGCGTCCGATAAATCGCTTTGATGAGGTGATTGTATTTTCTGGATTTGTCACAGCTTGGCGCTTAGCAGGAATGCCTACGAGGCGTTCTGTGCCTTTAAATGCGACTACTGAAGGGGTTGTGCGAGAACCTTCTGCAGAAGGGATTACCTTAGGTGATCCTCCTTCCATGACAGCGACGCAGGAATTTGTTGTTCCTAGGTCGATGCCGATAATTTTACCTTTTTTGGGTTCTTGAGCCATAATGATAAACTCCTTTTAATCCGGCATTATTGCAGTGCCGATTTGAAATTTTAATGTTAATTCTGTTCTTCTTTGCTTTCATTTTTTTCTTTAGAGGCTATCGTAGAAGGCGCTTTAGAAACTTTCACTCTTGACGGCCGAATGATTTTATCGCCCATGGAATAGCCTCTCAGGCTTTCTTCAATGACGATGCCTGGAGGAAAACCTTCTGTAGCGACAGATTCAATAGCTTCATGGCGATGAGGGTCAAAGGGCTGTCCTTCGGAGACAAAAGGCTTGACGCCATTGCTAGCTAGGATATCTTTGAATTGTGCTAAAATCATTTGAAAGCCCGCAGCCCAGTGCTTGACTTCATCGGACATTTGCTGAGTGAATTTTAACGCATTTTCCATATGGTCGATGGGATGAAGAAAGTCCACGATGATATTTTGAGTAGCATATTGGATCATCTCCTGCTTCTCTTTTTGCAGACGTTTGCGGGCATTCTCCGACTCTGCCAATGACCGTAAGTATTTATCTTGACATTCCTGCAAGTCTTTTTTCAATTTTCCTAATTCAACATCAGTGATGGTGATCGTTTTTGGTGATGGTGGAGGAATCCCTTGAGAAGAGGAGGTTTTGGCATTTTCTTCAGCCGAGAGATTTGTTTGTTCATCCAGGGGTTTGGAATCAGAAGACATCTCTTGATGTGGATCTTTCTTATTTGAATGTGGATGATCGGATGCCATATTACGTTCTCCTAGTTTTTAAATTGTCCTGCTTTTGATCGGACAAGATGCGTTTATCTTCTAGCAACAGGCGCTGAGTTTGGTCGACCATCCTAAGTTCTTGTTCTTTTAGATTGAGGATTTCACGTGTCGATTGACGCAGGCTAATTTTAAATTTATAGAGATTTCGGGTAAGGGCTTCGCTGATACTTTCGGCAAACAATGTCAGATGGGTAAAAAGTGTTTGGTAAGGGATGCGCATGGGGGCAAGCAATCCAACGGATCCGACTGACTGTTTATTGACGCGATAAGAAATGGCGAGAACGGCACATTGGGTGGAAGCATGTAGAGAAGAATATTTTTTAAGGTCGTCACCAATCCAAAATTTTAAGGTATCAGTCTTTGCGGCTTCTTTAAGCAATAGATGCATGACATGAGGATGCTCAAATAATGAAAGGCTGTTGGCCAAAAGGGCTGGGTCATGGAATTCCGGATAATTCAGTAACAGGGAAAAACCTGTGCGATAGATTTCTTCGCTGCCAAAATGAGAATAGTTGACGATAAACCGGATCATTAGCTCATTATATAAGCCTTGAGCCAGATTTTCCTCATTGTTGTTCAAATTATCGGGCTTATTGCGGCCGGTTAAACGCCAATTGAAGTAGGCTTCGATACGTTTGATAGTAAAAGTGCTCAATTTTTGGGGAAGATAGACAATTTCTGTTTTAATTTCCCCGAAGTCAGTATTCAAAATGCATAAGCAGCGAAGACCATCGACAGGGACTAATTTAATTCCGATAATAAAATCTTGCTCGAAGCGAGGAGCCGAAAGAAAAACGGCGGTTTGAGTGATCTCAGCAAGCTGTTCAGCGGCCTTTTGCAAAAAAGAGGCGATTTCCTTTGTCTCTGTTTGGCGCAAATTTTCGAAAACAGGTGTGTCGGAAAAGCTACCCCCATTGAAATTTTCTAAAGAGGTGATGGCGTAGAAACGATAGGCTTTTTCTGTAGGAATGCGGCCTCCTGATGAGTGCTGCTGTTGCAAATACCCTTCATTTTCCAATTTGGCAAAATAATTGCGGATGGTGGCAGAACTGAGATCTGCAAAGCCTTCTTCCTGCAGAGTGTGGGAACCCACGGGCTTGCCACTCTTTAGGTAATGTTCGACAAGGCCCAAAAGGACCTTTCGTTCCCGATCGTGTTTATTTGTTTTTTTTGTTGGTTTTAAGGCCTTCACGTTGAACTTCCTTGGATAAACGCGAGTTTTAGATAAGTAATGGGCTCCTTCGAGGACCTTTTCTCAGAAAATTTCTCTCGAATGAGCTGCATTGTTTATCCAAAACTCGCGTTGGATAAAGAGCGCCCTTCGCAAAGACTTCATTATAGGGAAAAGGAGAAAAAGGTGTCAAATGAATTTAGCACTCTCATGTTTTAAGTGCTGAATTTTGAAAAAATCCCTCTTAAACACCAATAATTTCAGACTCTTGCCGGATGAGTACTGGTAAGACATCGACGATGGATGGTTGCCAATCCAACCCTTTTTTATAAACGAGCTGAGCAGCAAGATGGCAGGCAACGATGGCTTTTTTATGATGTTCGGGAATCTCGATCAACATTTTCTCGAGAAAATGCTCCCTTAATGTCGGCAAGCAATAATTTAAAAAGCAATGGGTTAAAGCATCGTTTGGGTCGTTTGTCCAAGGAATTGTATCGAGATAATCTAGAAGCTGATAAGTGAATTGATTGATCCTTTCAGAGATATGTTGCGAAATTTCGGTTAAAAATTCATGCGTCTCTTTATGTGTGCGCAAGAGGAGTTGAGCTTCATTAAAAGCGCATTGGTGCAAACGATCCAGGATCTCTTTAATTAAGATATTTTTGTGAGCGATGGATTCTTCATCACTCAATGCGAGGCCGCATAGGACTTCAAACGATGAACAAATGACCCCTGTTTTATTGGCAGAACTATCTTTGATGATTAATACGCCCAGTTTTTCTAAAATGCGTCGGGCTTTTGGGGTGAGATAAAGGTTTGCTCCTTCAATGATGCCGCGAGAAGATGGCTTTCCTGTTTCGTCTAAAAATTCTTTAAAGTTTGTTTCATTGAGAGTGCGAGGACGACCTCCAGCGGGGATGAAGATATCTGTTTTTGTTTGATGCACCGTGTATCGGAGAATGTGGTTCATTTCGCTTCCAGAGAGCCAGTCTTCGTTGATTTTACCCCCTTGTTTTTTCCAGCAGAGAGTTTGTTGGGCGAAGGGAGTTTGGCTGCGCTTCAAGTTTTTATCGAGGAGAAATCCTCCTTCTGAAAGCTGTTCAGGAGGATAGAATTTGATGGGCTTAGCTTCCTTAAAAAGTTGGGCTAAGATCTCCAAATTGAGGCCTTGAGGATCATAAATCGTTCCTGAAATATCCACTAAAGTGAGCAGTTTGGCAGTTTCAGGATAGTAGCGATAGAGATTATAAATTTGATTTCCGGCAACATCTCCGTCAGGCCCACCGGACATTTTTATGGTAAAAGCATTTTTTTGAGGATCGATGCCAAGGAAGTGCAATAGCTCTTCCATATAGACATTGACACCCAAGGAAGTTACTCCATATTCCTTATGATTGAAGCCAGTTATTGGCTTACTGGAGATAAATGCTCCACCGGGCTTGTAGTTATGTTTTTTGGAGAGGTTCGCTATCCATTGGATCATTTCATCGTGCATATTTTCATCGGGGCCCAAATAGAGATACTCAGGATGTTTCCAGTAGTCAATGATATTTTTGGCGCGAATGGTTCCATCGGGATCGAAATTGACTAGGACAATCAATGTTTCCACAAAGGCGCGTTGAGCTTGATGGAGGTTGTCGATTTTTTGCTCTCTACGGAAAATATCCATTTTTTTCTCAATATCATCGGAAATAATGCCAGCGGATTCGAGTTCTTTTTGGAGGATGAGGGATTCAGATTCCAGGCGACCATAGGGATTGAGAAAGATGACGCCTTTTGATCCACCTTCAGGAATGTCTTTATTCTTCAGATGTTGTGTGAAGGCCAGATTATAGCATTCGGTGAAGATGTTATCTCTTTCATAAACGATTTGTTCTGGATGTTCAGGGTATACCGTTCTTAAGCCTCCTCGAGCCAAATCTTTGAAGCGGATATGAAAGCCAAAGAAATGCATTCCTTTGATAAAAAAAATTCCATAAGGAAGTTCTGGGAATTTTTTGGCTCGATCAAACGGGATTTCATCGAGATAATGCGGATCTAATCTAAAGCCATGGGCTGTGAAGTGGGTGCGGAAAAAGTTGGTTTTTAGGACATGATGAATGAAATTCATCCCTTGGCGCAAGACTGTTTTACGGCGGGTGTCATTCTCTTCTTGCCCTGTATCGAGTTTGCCGACATCCGTTAAAAATTTTTCGCGGATGCGAAGATATTCATTAAAGTCATTGAAGTCGGGATCGAATTTGAAACGGAAGGCTTGGCATAAGAGGGTTGTTAGCTCAGGATGGCGACATAGGGCTTCTTTGATATTTTCCAGGCGATAAAGATTGGCATCTAAATGCACTAATGCTTGATGGATGAAGATGACAACAGAGCGCAAAAAGTTGCCCATATTGCCTGAGATCACACCTTTATTTACCAGAAAATCATTGATGGCATCAAAGCTGGCAAAGTACTTCACTGAAAGTAGCTCTCTCAAGAAATCTATGAGACTTGCTGTGTCCCAAACCGCCTGACCATTACTGCCATGCAAATCTAGAGCCATGATGAGGGTGTTTTTTCGGCTGTAAGGTTCGATATAAGTGGCATTAACGCGTTTCATCACTAATCCATGGCGATGGATTGTGAGAGCGAGGCGATAAAGGAAGTTGTGCTTTGGAGTATTGTGCCAAGCCAGAACAATCTGCATTGAAGCGGCGCCATTAATTTCCCAGTCGGGATTGTAGCGCACTTCATATTGGCAATTATCGCGCGTTTGGGCGCGGAAGTACATGTCTAAAGCTAGGAGAAGACGGTCGATTGGAAGTGAACGAAAAAAACGCGTATTGATACTTGAAACAAACTTCTCAAAATCTTCATCGGTCAATTGAGGATTGCGCTTTTTAGCGAGAGTTTTAAGCTGCTCTTTGCTCTCCTCAGGAAAAGGTGTTGTGATTGTTTCGATGGCTTCAGTAAAATAAATGGCGGCGATGCGTAAATTCGCGTTGATTTCAGGAAAAGGAAGGGGCTGTGTAGAGATATAAGCTTGATAGTTTTTAATGCCATAAAAGGCATAGTTTTGAAGGATGCGGAGGTCAGCATCGGCACTATCTAAGCACAATACAAGAGCAGCATTTTTTAGGTGGATTGTCGAAAAAAATGCCTGCAAATCGAATCCAATAAGAGTGTGCACGATCAGCAAAATATTTTCGTTGCTCACTTCTTCGAAAAAAACTGCGGGCATGGACTTTTCCAGCCATTGATAATAATCCTGGAATTTTTGGCTTTCGTTTTTAATGGCTTCTAAAAGACCTTCCTTTGAAGGAGGCGCTAAAGGATTTTGGCTTGTCATGCAATCTTCCCGGATTTATTCGAAATGTAAACCAAAAGGGTAAAGACTCAAAGAAAATTTATTCGAAGCTTCTAAAAATGGCACAAGTCAGGAAAACTGGACTTTACTGCTAGATATCAGGAAAAATATGGCGAGCATTTTTGCCTTTTTTCTGGGATCAAAAGATCTCTTATCTTGCTAAAAGACGCAAGGCATTTAAACCTACGAGGACAGTGCCTCCTTCATGCATGACGACAGCTACCCAAAGAGGGACAAATCCTGCAAGAGCCGGAAAACTGGCGATGAAGATAGCCGCGACGGCTAAGAATAGATTTTGTTTCACGATCGTCTGAGTTTGCTTGGCTTTGCCGATAAGCCAATCTAACATGTCGATATTGTCATGTAAAAGAACGATATCTGCGGCATCAATAGCGGCAGTACTTCCGACCTTTCCCATGCAGATGCCAGCGGTTGCTCTGGCAAGGGCAGGGGCATCGTTGATGCCGTCTCCTATCATTGCCAATCCCTTACTTTGAGAGAGTTCGGAGACATAACGAAGTTTATCTTCAGGAGTTAAATCAGCATGAAATTGATCAATTGTAAGCTCTTTTGCAATCCTCTGGGCGCTGAATAAATGATCTCCTGTCAGCATGACGATATCCCAACCGCGACGCTTGATCGCATTGAGCGTTTCGGAGATTTTGCTTCTGGGAGAATCTCGGAAGCGAAAAAGATAGGCTTTTTTTCCGATAGTGAGCACTGCTAGAAGTTCGCCATCCCTTTCAATTTCCTCAGTACGCTTGTGGAGCTTGCTTTGCTGCTCTTGAGGAAGCTTATCGATAACGTAAGAAAGACGTCCGATATAGACTTCTTGAAATTCATTTTCGATAGTTACGAGAGCTTCTAAACCATATCCTGGAATTGCTTTGAAATCCTTCAAAGGTGGCGATTTAATTTGTTTGGATTCAGCATACTTCATAATTGCGCTGGCAATGGGGTGGACAGCATTTTTTTCCATGGCATAGGCTACCCCAAGAACCTCATCCATGTTGGTAGAATTTGAATCTAAAGGCTCCAGTCCAATACAAGTCAGTTCGCCCGTGGTCAATGTCCCTGTCTTATCGAATGCCACAGCATTACATTGGGCTAGGGCGTCTAAGGAGACGCCTCCTTTTAATAATATTCCCCGTCGCGCACAGGCGCTGACAGCGCTTAAATAGGCAATTGGAATGGCGATAATTAATGCACAGGGAGAAGCAGCAATTAAGAAAGCCAATGCCCTGTAGAGGGAACCTTCTACGCCTAAAAAAGGAATTGAAAATATCCAGGGGAGTATCAAAGCAAAAAATGCGGAAAGTCCAATAATGGTGATGGCATAGCCCCGGCTTGCCTTATCGAACCAACGTTGAAGTGCCGGCCGCGCTTCTTGCGCTTGCGTGACAAGTTGAATGATTCGTGAAAGAGTCGAATCGGCACTTGTGCGATTGACTTCTATCGTCAACGCCCCTTCTAAATTGCGCCCTCCAGCAGGGACGTTATCGCCCGTTGTCTTTGTGATGGGAAAATTTTCTCCTGTCAGATGGACAAGATTGACAGAGGAGGTGCCTTCGAGGATAAGACCATCTAAAGGGATGACCTGTCCCGCTTTCACCAAAATGTGGGTTCCCAAAGGGATGTCTTTGACGGCTCTTTCGATAAGGGTGCCGTCGGGTTCTATGACGCTGGCTCGCGTTGGCGATAGCTTATGCAAGCTACTCAGCGCTCCCTTCGCCTTGGTTGTTACGGCATCTTCCATCGCTCCAGAAAGAGCGAATAGAACAAGTAACAAGCCCCCTTCCATGCCGCTTCCAATGAGGATCGAAGAAAAGGCCGCTACAGTCATGAGAATATCGATATTGATTTCCCCATCAACCAAATCCTCAAAAGCTTCAATTAAAGACGGGATGCCTGCTAAAAAATAAACGGCAACGAGCAAAAGGTGTGAAATTGGAAGTCCAGCGGGGAAGAATGAAAGTGTAAAGGAAGCGATTAATAGCAATGACGCCAACAAAGAGGCTTTTAAGGTGAGATTGACGGCCCAATGCCGTGATTTAGGCAAAAGAAAGGGGCTTACGCTTTCTTGGTGGCCCAATTCAAAAAATTCGGTAAATAACGTAGGGGATGAGGATGAAACCATTGAAGAGGGTGAAGCCATAAGGAATTATTTTCCTAAAACTTGCTTCAAAAACTGAAGCAAAAAGTATAAAAATCCAAATGCAAGTACTGCAATTCCTAGATTCCAGACAATCGCCGGAATGGTTCTATTTTGAGCGAGTTTTGCAGAGAGACCTGATCCAATGGTGATTACGATAGCCGCCCCGAGAAAAATCCCCCACGCCGGCCATAATATAAGAAGAATAAGGCTGATGATGCTAGAACTTATCACTCCGATAGCTGCTCCAAGACCCTGCTTGAGAGGATGCTCATGCGATGCCAATGAGAGGCCCAGCTCTTCTTCAACCATGACTTTTAAAAGCCTATCATTATCGGACATGAGCACATCAAGGACATCCTCAAGCAATTTGCCCTCAAATCCCTTCGCCGCGTATAGAACTCTAAGTTCATCGCGTTCCTGCTGGCGGTGGTGTTCAATTTCCCAACGCTCTTGCTCCAAAATGCGATGAAGACGTTCTAATCTGAACCAGCCAAGCCAAGCGCTACGTCCCGTTTTCCAAATCAGCCAGCTGATTGTAAAAATGAGAAGAAAACTGGCAATTGACGTAAAGGGAATGCCTGCAAAAAATAATAAATGCCACACGAGAAGCAGAACAACAGCAGTTTCGCGGGCGGCATCGCAGGCTGAGGAAAGATAGCCTGGAGGTTCGATACCATGGACTTCGGTTGCAGAAATAATCCCTTCAGCCTGAGCTTCAATGACATGCTCAAGAGCGTCTTTCCCTTTGAAATGGACGGGTTTTTTTTCTTGCATTGAGGACATCACAACCTAAGGATTTTCTTTTTTTTCTAAACTCTCTAGCATTTCATGATAGCCCAATGCTGAAGTCGCTCCTATAAAAAGACCTATAGATAACGTTCCCAGGAAAAGTGCAGTCATCGATGTCGTTGCAACTCCTAAGAGAGAGTTAGTTTTGCCTGCGACTAAGGAGTCAATAAGTGTACAGGTTCCCGAAGCTGTTGCTGCAGATAACATCCCTAATACAAGGGCGAGTTCATTATCTCTTTCCTTTTTAACGCTTCTTCCTTGAAGAGATCCTGCATTTTCGTCTGGATTTTTAGCGTCTACTACTCCTAGATTCTCTTTTAGCAATGGAACATTCTCCATTTTTTCTAACGCCATATAAATTTCCTTGAGTTCAGAATTTAATTTTAAGCCCTGATCTTATAATGAATCAGATTCGAATCTGACCCATTCATAAGTAGCATGTTGGGTTTTAAATGAGAAAATGCTATAATAATAAAAAAAGTTGTTTTGGTGAAGGGCTATTCATTCAACAATTTGGTTCTATGCCAAAGCAAGGGTGGGGCGCCTATGAGTTCAGATATTAGTAATTATGGTGGATTTGGAACACAAGATCCTAATGCTCAATCAGTTTCCGGTACAAGTAATGTCCAAGGAGGCAGTACCGGAACTTCGGGAGTTTCTTCTCAGTCGTCAATTCAAAAAAGTGAGTTAGAAGCGATAGAGGCTTTGCTTGCCGCTGGATTTCCCATGTTATTGCCTCCGAATCTGACAGCGACAAATTTTCGAGACCTGTCGGACAATGGATCAGTCAGCGGAATAGGTGCTACAGCCTCTAGCGATGCTTATATTAAATTGGCTTCACAAATAGAACAGACAAAAAATGATATTATCAACTCCATGTGGGATAATTTTAATAAAGCCGTCCGTGAACTTGCTGATAGAGCTCGCAAGGATGATATCCGTCGTTGGACGGAAGATGCCGACCGCGCAGGGCCGAAATCTTCTACAGAATACTATGCTTATTTGCTGTCGCTTTCAGCTACACAGAGGGCCGCTGAAAGCGCGACATCCGAAAATTCTTTAGCGGTGCAATTTAACAACACCTTTAATACTTGGATGGTCCAACCTGTTGCAAACAATTCTGTCAGTGGTGTTTCGTCATCCCAAGGGTATCCTGATTCTTCCTTTATTAGTGGATGTGTCGCCTGCAGCAGCAGCGATGTCGTCCGCGGAGCCATAGGGGCTGTTAGTCCCTCTCTGGGATATCAGATGAGTGTTAGTCCTGTTGCTGATGCCTTGTATGCTACTGGTCCGACTTCGGGATTGCCTGTTGATTATCAAGCTGCCGCAGGACTTGTGGCTGCATTATTGAATGGAGGAGCCGTCTATAAAGCCACCAATGACACGATTCAGCAAGCTGCCTCTAATGGAAAGCCGCCGCAAGACTTGAATTTTGCTATCAATTATGCTCAAAATATCATGAAGATTGTCACTCATAATGTGGAGAAGGGCCAACCGACAAATCCACAAGCAAAGTCTCAAAACCAGTTGATCCGTTTAATGTTATCGACGATGGCTTTAAATATGGTCTATAGAGCGGCTTTTGGTGGAATGTCCGGTAAAGAATTTGCCGACCTTATTGCTGGAAATACCCAAAATCTTCCAGCACAGGTTAAACCTCTTCTTGAGCAATTAGTGGGTTATGTAAAAAGCTTTTTGCCTGACAATCCTGTTGCTTATCAATCGACTCTCGTCAATTTAATGGCTTATGTCGATAACAAGAATTCTGTCGATTCAATGCTCAATACGACACGTATGTTTTCCGAGCTTTTGAAGACTGGAGATATCGATGGCCAACGGGCTATATCGACAACAGGTTAGATTCATAACAAGAAAAATAAACGGAGAAGTGGGGAGCCGCCGAGACACAGACTCGACTTTAGCATTTTTTAGCATAAAAAAAGGCAAATCAGTATCTTTTTTTCACTTCACTGATTAAAGGATTTACCATGACTGATTTGCCTTTTTTTATGCTAAAAAATGCTAAAGTCGAGACAGAGATATAGAAAACAATGATAAAAACTGCGTTTTAGGGTCTCTCAGTCTGTGCTAAATTTTTTTGGATTTCGAACTTCTGGATTCATAAATCATTTCTTTACTCAATGCCTCTAAATCATGTATTCTTGAGTTTTTGCATGATTTTAGAGGAGATCAGGTATGAAAATTTTTTCCATTTCTTTGATGGCGAGTTTGATGGCGGCGCCTATCTGTGCGGAACCTGTGGCATTTGAGCTCACAAACGCAGGTGCATACGACATTCAGACGGATTCTCAGCGTCTTAAAAATCTCTTTGATCGCTTTTTTGAAGACACTCAGCGAATGAATCCTGAATTTGCGACCTATTTGGGAATTACGCGGGAATATAATGCTCAATGGTCTGATTTTTCTGAAGAAGGTTTTTTTAATCGCAATCAGATGATGCAAAGCTATCTTGATGAGCTTCTTTCCATCGATCTCCAGACTTTGACGAACGAAGAAGGAGTCAGCTATCAGGTTCTCAAGAAGGCTTTAGACGAATCTTTAGAGGAATATCAACTCAAAATTCGATACATGCCGTTGGACCACCTTTCGGGAGTTCCTTTTGAGATTCAGCAAATTTTGGATGTGATGCCAGTGGATACTCGACAGGATTATGAAAATATTCTTTCGCGGCTTGATGCTATTCCTAAGCTTCTCGACCAAACGTTGGTTCTTTTAGACAAAGGCCTCAATGAGGGATTGACACAACCGCGAATTCCTCTCCGTTCTTTGCCTCAGGGGATTTTGAACTTGATTTCTCCAGATTTCAAAGAAAGTGTATTCTTTTGTCCATTTTTGAATTATCCAGTCGATTTTAGGCCAGATGAATGCGGTGATTTTTCTGCAAGAGCTGTTCGTTTGATTGAAAAGAAGGTTTATCCAGCTTATCAGAAGCTGTATAATTATGTAGCCAATGTCTATCTTCCAAATTGCCGTGACACGATTAGTATTAGCGACCTTCCTGAAGGTAAAAGGCGATATCAGTTTTATATCAACCACCATACAACGACGTCATTAACGCCAGAAGAAATTCATGCATGCGGTTTGAAGGAAGTTGAGCGGATTCGTCAAGAAATGAAAAGAATCGTCGATGATTTAGGATTCCAGGGACCCTTCGAGGAGTTTTTCCATTACCTAAACACCAATCCTGATTTCTACTATGATACTTCCGAGGATTTATTGTCAGGCTATCGACAAATTATTCAAACCATCAATGCAAAACTCCCTGAGCTCTTTAGAAGGCTTCCTAAGCTTCCTTGTGAAGTCGTTCCTGTGCCAAGCTATTCGGAACAAACACAGATTGGCGCTTATTATATGCCAGGATCCCCATCATCTGGAAGGCCGGGACGCTTCTTCGTCAATACCTATGACCTTCCAACTCGTCCAAAATGGGAAATGGAGAGCTTGGCCCTTCACGAAGCAATTCCTGGCCATCACTTTCAGATCACGATCGCTCAAGAAAATTCAAAATTGCCTGAATTCCGCAAAAATCTGAATTTCACAGCCTATGTGGAAGGATGGGCCCTGTATGCGGAAAGTTTAGGAGGTGAAATCGGCCTCTATCAATCCCCCTATTCTAAGTTTGGACGACTTGTAGCAGAAGTTTGGAGGGCTGTACGCCTTGTCGTTGACACAGGCATGCATGCTTTGGGATGGACGCGTGAAGAAGCTATTGCCTACTTCAAAGCGAATACTGGAGTAGATGGACATGATGTGATCACAGAAATCGATAGATATTTGGTTTGGCCTGGCCAAGCCCTTTCTTACAAAATTGGCGAATTGACAATTCAAAAATGGAGAAATGAAGCTAAGGAGGCATTGGGAGATGCTTTCGATATCCGTCAATTCCATGATATCCTATTGGAAAAAGGCGCTCTTCCCCTTGACATTTGCGAGCAGCAAATCCAACAGTGGATTTCAGCTCAGCAGGGAGCAGAATAAACTAATAGGCACTTTCTTCTAAACAACACGAAAGAGGACTTTATATGCTTAGCTTGCGTATGAAGTCCTCTTTCGTTTTTATTCCACTAAGGAAGACTTATCCTTTATAGTCACGGGTTTAAAAAATAAATGATCGAAAACTCTCTCATCCAACTTCTTAATGAAAATCATTTTAACCGTTCTATACCTTTTTTAATTTCTTTAGATTGTGATAATACAATTGTAGAGAGGAAACGAAGCTCTCATTGGATAAGTCCGAGAACTTTAGCGGCGATTCGAGAGATTTTAACAAATCCCAAATTTATTCTTGTCTTCAATACAGGAAGGGATTGTACGAATTTTCAGCCCATCCAAGTTGCTATTGGAGAGCCTGTCAATTCCATTTTCGTTGGAGGACGCATCATTCAAACAAAAGAGATTTTATTTGCTGATCCCAAAGCGATATTACCTAAAGCATTCCTGCAAACTTTGGCTTATAAAATGAGGGTTGGTGAAATTCCATTCTTAGATGTAAAACACAAATTGGGAAATACGTTTATTATTCTTGAATCTGAATTTGCTAAGCCTTTTTTAGGCCATCATCGTCCAGCTGACTGGTATGATTCCTTTCAAATTGATGTTATTTATGCCTCGGAGAGTAATATAGAGCAGATACTAGATAATTTTCCCGATATTGTGAGAATTGAAGTCCCTTTTTTTAATCTAAATAATTCAAAAATTGTTTTAAAAATTAATGCTAACGAACGACTAGAAGAGGCTTTTTTTGATTTTCTTGAATACACGAATCCCGATCAAAATTTGATGATTGTAGGTGCACCGACTCATCCTTCAAGAAGATTGTTAAGAGATCAAGTGGCATCCATTCGTGTGATGATTACCAATCAACTTGTTAATAAAGGAACCGGTTTAAAATGGCTGCAATCTCATCATCAAATACCAGATACTAATGTGATTGCAATCGGTGATAGTGCTGCACCAACAGCTAATGATGTTATCATAAGAAGAATGATTCCTCAGTCACTTTTACTTATTCCTTCGGATGCTGAAGCTGAAGCAAAGAAGGAAGCTTCTTTGCTAATCCCTCCTTTAACTTCAATGGGTGTTGCGCAAATTTTAGAGGGGTTAATGAAACATTTTATATGATTTCAAGAAGTTGTAGTCGTTTTAGTAAGTCATCTCCAATTTTAAATTGCAAGCTTTCAATGCCTATTCGCTGTGCCGAATAAATATTCCATTCTAGATCATCAATAAACAGGCAATGGTTTGCCTGAAGTTTAAATTTTTCAAGGAAATGATAAAATATTTTGTAATCTGGTTTTAAATATTTTGCTTCGTAGGAAAAGACGGATCCAGATAAATCATTCAAGAAAGCATATTTTGAAAGATGCAAATGAAACTCTTTGGAAAGATTTGAAAGAATAGGCCATCTCTCCCTCCGAGAGACTGGAGTTTGGCATTTTTAAGATCTTACACTGCTCCGCGGCTAAAATTTGTTATTGTTAAAGTACCCCACGTTACGGCCTGCATTTCATGCATGGCCTCCACGAGGGTCTACACTACCGTGACAAAAATTAATCGCTTAAATACAACGCTCCAGTAGTCCTTCGGACTACCGGAGCTTCGCTCTTTAATTCTTAGCTTAATGCATATGTGCGGTAGCAGCGTAAGATTCTCAAAATGCCAAACTCTAGTCTTCCTCCGGGAGAGAACAAAAATGCATTTAAGCATAAGAGATTTTCTCTCAAAAATTCACTTTTCCACCTACTGTCTACCGACTACGGACTACTGTCTACCGACTACGGACTACTGTCTACCTTATTCTGAATTCTGAATTTCTAATTCATCTATAATAATTCCGTTAATTAATAAAATCTTAATAATTATATTTTATAATAATATTATTAATTAATAACGAGTTTTGTTTTAAATGTTTAGTTAAAGGTTTTAAATGAATAGTATTAATTTAATGCCTAGTGTGAATATGAGAGCCATTTCTTGGAGCAGCATGGCTCAGAATCCTGAATTAAAAAAAGTTGTTTCGAAGGCCAAAAAGGAAATCAATATGATTCCAATGGCCATCAAGATGGCTTCTATCTTCCGATACACAGTGAATGCGACGAAAGGGCTTTTTGGGATTTCTAAAGAACGATATACATTTGGAGGCATGCGCCTTCTCTCATTTGGAAATATTCCTTTTGCCATTCATAATACAGCGAAATCGGCTTGCAATTTTTCTAAAATTTCTCCCAATGAACGTGTCGACACAGCATTGCAAATCACTTCACATGTGGGGTCCATTGGGGATGCAATTGGAAGTGCTTCGCAAGGGTTGGCAAGTGTCGGGGCTGTAGCTGTGCAGGCCGTAAGTTGGGCTTCTCCATTAGCGATCGTATCCACAATTATACAGCTGGCAGGAACAGTTTTATCTGTGAAAAATTATGTTGAGATTGACAGCTTTTCAAAAGAGTTGCGTCATCAATCAGGTTTGGATAAGGATCCTCAAGAATATACCCTTGAGGATTTTCGACGGGGTCTTGATTTGATCGAGAAAAAACGGAATGAAAAGACGAGTTTTATTTCGACAGCCTTTGGCACTAATGAAGACAAGCTTGCAGACCGCCTGGTTGCTATTGAACTGGAAGCTCGCAAGGCTCTGAATTCTGGCAATGCCGAAGAATCTGCAAAAGCACGCCAAAATTTGCAGGAAACAATGGAGCATTTGAGCAAACGGGTGACAACGAAGAAGTGGTCGATTTCTTTGACTATCCTGGCGGCTGCTGTTAGCACGGCTGGTTTTGGAGCATCATTTTCGCCAGCGCCTCCTGCTGGGTATGCTTTATTGGGAATAGGTTCCTTGATTGGTTTAGGGACTTATGTGTTCAATCGAATTAAAACACGGCATTTTGAAGCGAGTCTAGGGATTGATAGCGATTAATCTATGTGGTTTAAGGATTCCGCATGGGGTGTTGTAAAAATTCTTCCTTGGACAATGGAGTAGATTGGCCAGCCCTTCAACTTAATTTCGATCGAGTGGTGATCGCGAACTTCTTGAATAGATTGTTCTTTTTCCAAATCAACGAGAAGGAAATCTAAGGATCTGCCAAGATTGAAGATATCACTGATATTCAGTCCAGCAGCCCTAGCTATTTTTTCGATTTCAATTTTTCCATTTAGAGCCGCTGTGAGAAGCCGAGGTAATAAAAAAATGGGATCTAAAAAATGAAAATTCTTCCCTTTAAAAATGAGTTTTGTTTTTGGAAGATGCTGAGGTGCATAGCCGCTTCCAATCGTATCGATGATTCCACTCTTTAGGGCGTTCCATAGGTGTTTGTTTTTTGTAAGGTTTTCTGTAAAAAGATGCTCTGGAGTTGTTTCTGAATAGATTAAAATCCCTTTTTGACGAGCCTCATTAATTAAATCGATTTCGCGTTCGGAAGACACATTTAAAATATAGAGCCTTGTATTTTGCTTTTCTGCAAAATGGATCGCTTTTTCTATTAAAGTTTCACGTCTAACAACATCATGTGGAGAACTTTCAACTACGGAATTAATGGCAATCGGAAGATTTTCCCAGGCAGCTTTTTGAAAGACCTGCTCCCACTCTTTATCAAGGGATTCTATAGAGGGATTTAAAACAATCGCAATGGCTTTTATTAAATTTTTAGCCAGACCAATTTCATCGACATTCTTTGGATCTGCATTGGAATAAAAATAATAATTCAAAGGAATTTTTGCTTGAAGAAGCTGATGATCAACGTTTTTTCTCTTTTGTTCGAGCTCTTGTTTAGTGAGACATAGAAGGTTTGAATGTGGAATTTCGATAGCTGTTGTGATTCCCGCTCCAAAGGCTTTTTGAATAGCCGACAGCCATTCTTCTTCGTTTGAGGGGCCAAAACAAATATGTGAATCCACGATTCCGGGGAAAAGCAGTAGATGTCCCTTCGCATCAATTGAGGCATCGCTAGAAGAGGGGATTGAATAATCGACGATTTGACCGTCTAAAGTTCTCACTTCTTTAATTGTTATCATGAAGCCTCTCTATCTATCCTTTCCCAACCCTATGTAAAAAGAAACAAAAATTCAAGCGGATTTGTGAATAGGGATATATGGACGTTATGTTTTTGTATTATGAAGTCCTTTCTTTATGAAAGCTTAATGTATGATTAATAATAGTTTTATTATTTTGTTTTATGATTACTATTTAATAAATTGAGGGTTAATGAATACAGTCAATTTACTAACCAGAAATTCACATACTTCAGAACAAATTTTGCATCATCCTGTTCTTGAAAGAGATCCGGGTGAATTAATCGTTTTAAATTCTTTAGAAAAGAAAGCTACTTCAAAGCAACTGTCTGTTTCAAAGACTTTTTTATCAGCTTCCCTTTCAAAGATAAATTTCTTACGCTCCAATGATGCCAAGCAAGTTGCTCAAATTACTGGAGATTCTTTAGACATTTGTGAGTCTTTCTTTCTACACCAAAAAATTCAGGCGTTCTGTCAAAAGTATTTTCAAATCATTCTCAAGCTTTCCGATCCATTAAAGAAAGTGGTTGGTGTTAAGCAAATCATTGAAATTGCACGGGTCCCTTCGCACTTTTTGGATGTTTTTAAATCCGGTTTGGATTTTGTCAGAGGTGGCAAAGAGAAAAAGTTTGAGGCCTCTCTCAATATCATTAATCGAGTGCGTGAAGTGGGTACAACGATAAGTACGTTTGTTCTGGGATTGAGAGAGCTTGGAATGGTGGCCTCTGACAAATTATTGTGGATGCAGCCATTTGCCGTTGTGATGTCTTTTCTTTCTTTGGCTTCCATCACAAGTAATTTGAAGACATGCATGAAGATGCGCCGGCTTTTGCAGGAAATGGATTTTGCCGTTTCAAGATCGACAAAAGTGGGAGTGGATTTATCAAGTTATCGCTCTGTTATGAATCTTTTTGAACAGGAGCAAAAGAAGGATCCAGATTTTTTTCAAAATACATTCAATGCAGATGCGGAAAAGCTCGCAGAAGCTTTCTTTTCGCTAGAAGTAGAGATGAAAGAAAAACTGTCTTCGGAAGATGTGGACATTAGAAAAGAAGGTGTAAAAGCCATTGAAGAAACGTTAAAAATTTTGCGAGGACGGATTCATAAAAATATTGTTTCTTCAGCGATCTCAACCACCGTTTCTGCCATCAATCTCATCGGCACAATCGTGCTATTAGCTTGTCCGGCCTTTCCAGCAGGATGGGCCATCATGGGAGTCGGCTCTTTACTCGATTTTTCTTCTTGGACGTATCATAAGGTCGTTGAGTATAAATTCGCTTCTCATATTGGTTTAAAAAGGACCAAGCTTGAGTGGTTGACGTGTTAACCGTTCGATTTCTTTTAACCCCTGATTGCGACCTTATAATAAATCAGATTCGATTTCTTTTCTCTCTAGGAGTTCGCAAAAATAAGGCTGCCATATTAATCAAATATCGCTGCCTCATTTTCAGAGCTACGTGCGAGCTCCTAGAGAGAAAAGAATTTCGAATCTGATTTATTATAAGGTCGCAATCAGGGGTTTAAAGAGACGCAAGTTGGGTTTGAAACAGGAATAGGGCTGTACATAAAATGCCGTCTACGAGATGTCCTTGTGAAATTTTTGAGTTAATTTCCTCTATGGACATCAAATGCGTTTGAATGATTTCAGCAGCATCCGGAGTGGGATTGTGTTCTTTTTTAGCATTGCAGGCAGCGACATAATAGAGTTTTTGACTGCTGATGGCTGGATAAGGATAAGTACTGCCTAAAATGACAAAAGAACTGGCTGTGAAGCCTGTTTCTTCGGCGAGTTCGCGGGCGGCTCCTGTTTCTGGAGTTTCATCAGCATCGAGAGATCCTCCAGGGCAGCTCAAGAGAAATTCTCCCACTGGATGCCGATATTCTTCATTAATCACAAATAAATTTTCTGGGGTCTTGGCAATGACGACGACAGCGGACGCGCGCGCTTCAAGAGAATAATAATCATATTCATATTCTTTTTTTTGTAGATACAACGTATCCACATGGACGTTGAAAAAAGCATTTAGGAGGGTCTTTCGGGTTTTAATTTGTGGTTTTAATGAGACATTACTTTCAAATTTCTGCCGCATCGATTGCTTCCTCTTTAGTCTTTTGCTGAAAGTGAAGGGCTTTTTCCTTTTCGCCAATGCAATGATAAAATAAGGATAGTTGGCGATAAAGCTGTCGTCTTTCCCATAGAAAAGATTTGAGCATCCATCCTTGATTTTCAATGATTTTCCCTTTTAAATAATAGCTAAAAAGGGTCCAGCTGTGAGGGTAAGGAACTTCATAGATGGCAGAAAAATGAATATGAGCAATCTCCCTTCCTTCTGCCACATATAGCCAACAACCATAAAGGAAATGGAATAGCGACGTTTCTTGGCTCAAGAATTCGATAGGGTAAGCGTGTAGGATTTCTCCAGCCTTGTCCCATTGTTTTTCTAATAAATATGCCCAAACCACGTAAGCCTGGGTTTTGAGCTGCGCTTCAGATGAAAGAGGTTGGCATTGCTTATATAACAAGTGGACTAATTCTGGCTTGTCTTCATCTAGAGCCTGTTCCATGAGATAAAGGAACGTTCTTTCTGCATCATAAGATTGTGCCTTAGAGGCATGTTTAACATAGAATTCAACTGCCGCTTCTATTGAAGTGCTGTTTTTCAAGATAGCGATTTCTAGCATGCTCTTGGTTTTGAAATCCATAAACTTCGACATGTTTTCGAGCTGTTTTTGAGCTAAGCGCCAAGAACCTAGTTCGATAAGACAGAAAATTGCATTACACAAGGGGATATGGGCATCAATTTTTAGCGGTAGCTTATCGATAATTTCGCAAAGGGTATAGGGACGGGCAAGCCAAAATGCCAGCCTAAGACTTAAGGCAAGATTTCTTAGTTCCTCGGAAGTTTTCGCATTGGGATCATTTTCAATGAAAAATAGAGACTCCCAATATTTTTCAAGACTGTTGAGTAATTTTTTTGTATTCAAATTAGAGGCAATGGCCGGCATATACTTCAAAGCAAGTAAAATGAAATTAAACGTCGCTTGGCGATTAAAGCGTGAGCTTTCATGCATGCGATAGACAATCTGTTCTTGCAATACTGGAAGGAGAGGGTGGCGAGGGTAGCGGCGATAGGCCAGTTCAAAACATTTAGCCTCTTCCTCATAATCGCCTAGCGCCTCATATATCAACGCCTTTCCTAAATATTCAAGTGGAGCCCCAGGCGTCCCATAAAGCTTATGGAATTCTTCTTGGGCAAGATCGTAAAGTCCTGATTTTTTATCTTGATCCGATGTTGTATTGGCTTGTTCCAATAATGTGATTCCGGCACGAAACATTGCCTCGCGCCCTTCGGCTCTTCCTGGAAAGGAATAGCCGATCCGGCGATATTCATTTAATGCTATGGTGAAATCTTTATGTGCTAAAAATGCATCTGGCACAGCCAGGCAGTTGACTGTGACATTTTGGCTTCCAACGTAGACGAAAAAATCTTTGATGGAAAAATCTGCATCTTGCGACAACAAGCCAATGTGAGTTCCCACGAGAGGCAAATGGCCGATGTATGAAAATTGCAGAACATCATTGAGATAAAAATGAATGTTGCTATCGTTTTTTTCGATGCAAACGCTATACCATTCATGCCTTTTCAGAAAAATCTCTGATGCTTGTATCACTTCGACTGTTGACCGAAGCATTTTCGTTGATTTATTTGTATCTGAACCCAGCCAGAGGTGATATCCATCATTTAAATGTGTGCGTTCGGCAGCTTCTGGAACGCTCAATAAAAATCCAATGCCATTGCCGCGTTCGCCGATTTTGACAGTTGCTTCGAGTTTAATGTTCTCTTGAAAAGAAGCTTTCGAAATCATCAAATTGACCCAATTTGAAGCCTCCATTTCTCTAGTCAGAGCAATGTGTTCTGGAATAAAGACATTTTCTTGAAATTCCCAGTCATCTTTTTTAGAGGGGTCGAGTTCGGCGATTTGAAACCATTCAGAACGACCTTCGATATAGTTCTCGAGATCATGTATCAGTTCATCCACAGTTTGATAGCGATGTTCGGGCAGGGGAGCCAAGCATTTCATCACTACCCTTGAAAGAGAACGTGGAATGTCGCGATAGGGGGCAATTTCTATCGGATCAATAAGCTTTTCTTGGTGCATATTTTGACGAAATTCTGTGAGAGAAGGACGAAAAAATGGAGGCTTTAGGGTCAACAGCTGATAGAGAATGACGCCTAAAGAGTAGATATCGGTCTGAAAATTAGCTGGCTGTCCCAAGGCTCTTTCTGGAGCCATATAAGAGACAGTGCCGACGACTCTTCCAATATGCGTGAGATGGTGGTGTACTTGGTCGTCAAGAGGGCTTTCCAGAAAAGAATCTGAATCCTTTTCTTGCGTGCTCCTCAGGAGCTTTGCCAGTCCCCAATCCAGGATCACAATTTGGCCGTAATGTCCGACGATGATATTTTCAGGCTTTAGATCACGATGTAAAATGTGTTTAGAATGGACGTAAGCAATGGCTTGACAGATGCTTAAAAAAATACGAATAAGAGCCGGTATTGAGGCTGCTTGATCGATTTTCTCTCCCTTTTTTTCCTGCTGACGAGCTCTTCTCAATAGTTGTTTCAGGGTTTCACCTTCGACAAAGGGCATTGTATAGTAAGTCAACTCGCCCTCGCTATGAATCGCATAAATAGGAATAATCGCAGGGTGTGTCAGTTGGCTTGTGATGCGTGCTTCTTTGAGAAACCTGTTGTGAAGCTGCTTATGTTCAACCAAATCGGGACGGATTTTTTTCAATGCCAGTCTGCGCCCGCATGTCGTATCATAAGCTAAAAACACCTCTCCCATGCCCCCTTTACCTATGCTTTGTAAAACTTGGTAGGGTCCGATAACGAACTGAATTTGTTCTTCGCTGGGCAAGTGTTCGGTCAAGAATGATACTGCGCTAGCCATTCCTTTTGGTGGACTAGGATGTTCTTCAGGCTTGAGGGGTGTTCTACAAAAAGGACAGTAGTGCGGCGCCAATCCTTCTGGGACTTTGGCGATTGAAAACTGGATGTGGCAAGAGGAGCAGGTAATAATTTCTTCTTTCATTGAAAAGCTGATAGCAGCGTTAAATAATTTATTAATATTTATGTCTAAAGGCGAGGATGATTATAACTAAGTCTGCGATCAGGGTTTAAATGAATTATAAACGATTTTGAATTTTTAAAAACTGCCAAAGCCGATGAGCTTCATCTGAGGTGTTTTGGACAAAACAGTTATTTCCCAATTCTTCGTCATAATAAATGCCATTCATTGAGCTATAAGAGGAAACCATTTGATGGAAAAGGGCATTAATGCCGTGTTCATCGCGTTCGGGCAAAGGATAGCGAAAGCCGCAAAGCACACTGTTGAAGTTGTTTTTCTTCCAATGACGGATAGCTAGCCTGATGGCCTCTTCAATAGTTTCTGCGGACACCTCTGTTTCAATTTCAGTGCCATCCGGCTGTTCTTCAAACCAAACGAAGCTGCGCGTATCTTTTTTACGCAAAAGCAAATAACACCATTTTCCTGAGATATAAATGCGCCCAATGTGAATTAATTTACTTTGGCTTGGAGGAGTCGTCGATGTCATCTTGGATTTCTTGTGATTTTTCCTCTCCATTCGTATCTTCGGCAAAGAAATACTCATGAAAGATGATATATATCCCTCCAATAATAAATAAGACAGGCATCAAAATGGCCCAATCAAACTTGAATAGTGAAATAATGAAGAGACCGATCAAGATGAAAGAGGAAATAAATAAGTCATACAATCTGCCAGAAAAAAATTGTCTAATGGCAAGTGCGGCCCATATGACTAAAAGAATTCCTGGCCACCAGGCATTTGTATAAAATAAGATCCCTAGACCAATAAGAAACGCTCCATTCGAGATTGCTTCGGCCTTTCGTTTTGATAAAATCGGCTGTACCATTTTGCCTTTCCTCCATTCATGATGAAAAAAAGATTAGGGGGAAGATGGTTAATTTGTCAAAGAAGAAAGAATCATTTTTTTTCAGAGTCTGTAGCTCCCCGGCTGCTTATACCGCCCACATGATAAAATAACTTGTTTTAACTTTTTCACCACAGAGAAAAGACAGTGAGATCACAGAGAGGATCATCGAGATAAGTGAGCGTTGAGCCTTTTACCAGCACCCATTTTGAGATTTTCGATATGGATTTTTTTCTGATGGGCTTTATCTCGAGCAGCTTTCTCTGTGATCTCACTGTCTTTTTCTCGGTGGTGAAAAAGATCGACTCATCGGCCAACATGCCTCGTTTCAAAAAACGCTAAAACCATTTAAACCCAACTTGCTACCTCTGAATGGGTCTGATTTGAATTCTTTTCCTCTAGAAGCTCGCAAAAATAAGAGGGTCATATTAGAAAATATGGCCCTCTTATTTTCAGAGCTGAGGGTTCGAGCTTCTAGAGAGAAAATAATTTCGAATCCGACTGCCTTCATAGGTAGCAAGTTGGGTTTTAAGTTATATAGAAGAACACAAGAATTCAGAATAAGGGTAGTCGCATTAAGGAGCTACGCTCCTTAATCCTTAGTCTAATGCATATAGAGTAGCTCTGCGTAAAGGCAATCTTCATGTGAGGCTACCCACTTGTCTCTATCATGGCAAAAGATCTTCTCCACTCAGACTTTTGATTTCACCTTTTTCTTTTCTTCAACAAGCTTGTCCTTCAAATATTTGGCGGTCCAAGATGTCGGGTGTTTGACGATTTCTTCTGGAGTGCCTGTAAAGACAAGTTCGCCTCCGGCATCGCCGGCTTCAGGTCCCAATTCGACGATGTAGTCTGCGTTTTTGATGATATCGAGATTATGTTCGATGATGACCATGGTGTTGCCTTTATCAACAAGGCGCTGCAAGACCGACAAGAGCTTTTTGATGTCATCGCTATGTAACCCCGTGGTGGGTTCATCCAATAGATAGAGAGTTTGTCCGGTGGAACGCTTAGCAAGTTCGCGACTCAATTTGATGCGCTGTGCTTCGCCACCAGAAAGGCTAGCCATTTCTTGTCCCAGCTTTAGATAGCCAAGTCCTACAGAAATAAGAGTGTCTAGGGGGCGGATGATGCGTGGATGATTTTGAAAGACAGCACGTACCTCATCGACAGTCATATCTAAATATTGTCCAAAATTCTTGCCGGCATAGGTGACTTCAAGGCTGACAGGATTGAGTCGTAGGCCATGGCAATCTTCGCAAACAACACGGATGGGAGGAAGAAAGTACATTTCCACGCGTTTATAGCCGAGTCCCCAACAAGCTGTGCACATGCCGCGGCGATGGTTGTAGCTGAAATGCTTGCCCTGAAGGCCTTTGCTTCGGGCTAGGGGTAATGAAGCAAAGAATTCGCGCATGCGTCCGAGGATATCGACATAGGTGCCCACATCAGATCGGGCTGTATGGCCAATAGGATTTTGATCGATGGAGATTATTTTATCGAAGTGGGAAATTCCTTTGACTGTGCTTCCCTTGTAATCCACTTTGTCTTTGCTGTTGATTCCTTGTTCGACGGCAGGCTGGAGGACATCATGTAAAAGGGTTGATTTTCCTGATCCTGAAACCCCAGTCAAGCAGGTTAAGAGACCAACGGGGATCTTGACATCGATATCTTTTAGATTATGCAGCTTTGCATTTTCTATAGAGAGACGTTCTTTTTTGGCGGGTCGTCTTTTAAGTGGGGTTGGGATATTCAGTTTTCCTGATAAATAAGCGCCTGTTAATGATTGAGGATTTCGTTTTAATGCAGCAAGGGTACCTTGAGCTGTAATATGGCCACCATGTTCACCTGAATGAGGTCCGAAATCTAGCAAGTAGTCGGCTGTCGCAATCGTTAATGGGTCATGTTCGACCATCAATAAGGTATTGCCGAGCTCTTTCAGCTTATGCAGGGCGCGGTTTAGGCGGTCATTATCTCGCGGGTGTAGGCCAATTGTAGGTTCATCCAAAACATATAGCACGCCTGTCAGACCGCTGCCAAGCTGGCGTGCCAGGCGGATGCGCTGCGTTTCTCCTCCTGAAAGTGTGGGAGCACGCCTTTCGAGGGCTAAATAGTGTAGTCCGACTTCGCAGAGAAAACGCAATTTGCTGCTCAGTTGCTTCTTAACTTCTTCTAAGAGCTTTATCTCTTGCGATGTTAATTTCAACTGATCGATAAAAATGGAGGCTTGTTCAATGGGCATTTGACATAGAGCGCTGATTGAGGTGCCATTGATGGTGACATTTCTTGCAAGTGGATTGAGTCGCGTCCCTTGGCATGAGAGGCATCGCTGTTCATCGAGAATTGGAATGACAGTTTCTCGAAGGTCTGTTTTCGCCGCTTTCCCGATCTTTGCCAACACATGATTGATGCCTGTCCAGCGGAATGCAAACCCTTGGCTGCTTTTATACCATTTTTCAGCTGGGGAGCCATTCATCAAAAGCTGCAGTTGATCGGTTGCAAGTCGATTTAAAGGGGTATAAGGGTCAATTTTCTCAGCTTCCATAAAGTCTGTGAAGAGACGAAAGGCTACTGTCGTATATTTTTCCCGCCATAAAAAGCGCATTAAGCTGGCGGCCGATTGGTTCATGATCTCTGTCTTATGCACGAGATTCGCCCCATATTGGTAGCCTAATCCTTGGCAGTCAAAGCACATTCCTTCAGCATTATTGAACGCAAACGTATGGGGAGTGATTTCAGGATAGGACTTACCTGTGCTTTCTACAGCGAAAGCCAAGTTAAAGGGAACATCTCCAGATTCCCTGGCGATGACGAGTTTATTTTCTCCGAGCCGAGCAGCATTTTCTACAGCTTCAAACAGACGATGGCGGCCATTGAGAGAGATTTTAAGGCGATCGACAACTAAGAAGAGCTCATTTTTTCTTTTGCGGTCAAAATGCGATAGAAGCCCTTGATCTTCCATATCAAAAAATTCGCCATTTAGGCGGACGCGTAAAAATCCTAAGCGCTGCTGACGTGCGATGATCTCTTCGAATTTTTCATTCTTACGTATGTCTATAGGTGCGAGAACCTGGATTTTTTCCCCTTCAGGATAGCTCATAAGACGGTCTACAACATAATCTTTGCTGATCGCTTTGATTTCTTCGCCCGTTTCAGGGCAGTGGGGGATGCCTATGCGGGCATAAAGGACGCGAAGATAATCATAAATCTCTGTCATTGTTCCTACGGTACTTCTAGGATTGCCTGCATGGGCTTTTTGTTCGATGGCGATCGCTGGGGACAATCCCTCGACATGTCCGACTTTAGGCTTTGGCATCTGCTTGACGAATTGTCTTGCATAGGGAGAGAGAGATTCGATATAGCGGCGCTGTCCCTCAGCATAAATGGTGTCGAAGGCTAAGGAAGTTTTGCCAGAACCAGAAGGTCCAGTGCAGATGGTTAGCTTTTCGCGAGGAATTTTAACATCGAGATGTTTGAGGTTGTTTTGTTCAGCACCTTGTACGGTAATCTCATGGATTTCTTCCGTAGTTCTAGTCTCTTTCTTTTTATTTTTGGTTGCTTTTAAGACCTCAGTCACTTTGGCTTTAGGATCATGAGTGAGAGATTCGTGGATAGCAACGCCTGTTGGTGTGGGATTAAGGGAAACTTTTTCTGGCGTTCCTGTAGCGACAATTTCTCCTCCTCCTTCACCCCCTTCAGGACCTATGTCAATCAACCAATCAGCGGTCTTGATGACATCCATATTATGTTCGATGACAAGAACGGTGTTACCTCGATCGACAAGTTCATGAAGGACTTCAAGGAGATGCTTGACATCATGGAAGTGCAGGCCTGTCGTCGGCTCATCTAAAATATATAGCGTGTTTCCTGTTGATGGACGGACGAGCTCTTTAGCAAGTTTGATTCGCTGCGCTTCGCCTCCTGATAAGGTCGTCGAGGATTGGCCAATTTTGATATATTCCATGCCCACTTTTTTCAAAGTTTCGAGCTTGTGCTTGATGGAAGGAATGTTGGCGAAAAAGTCTAGAGCTTCTGAAACTTCCATTTCTAGGATATCGTAAATATTTTTGCCCTTATAAAAAATGGAGAGGGTTTCTTCGTCGAAGCGTTTGGTTTTGCATAAAGGGCAGTCCATCCAGGCATCTTCCATAAAATCCATATCGATTTTCACCATGCCCATCCCTTCGCATTGCGGGCATGAACCCTCTTTGACATTGAAGCTGAACCTACCTGGTTTATACCCACGGGCCTGGCTTTCAGGAAGCTTACTGAATAGATCGCGGATTTCGTCGAAGAGCTTGATATATGTGGCGGGATTGGAGCGGGGATTTCGTCCGATCGGGGATTGGTCGATGGCGATGACCTTATCAATATAATCGATACCGGTGATCTCATGATGGGTTCCGACAGCATGTTCGCCATCATGAAGGTGATTGGAAAGGGCTGGGTAGAGAATATCCGTAATCAAGGAGGATTTTCCTGAGCCGGAGACCCCAGTCACAGCGATGAAAATCCCCAGAGGAACTTTGACAGAAACATTCTTTAGGTTGTGGTGAGTGGCCCCTTTGATTTGTAAATATTCTTTACGCGCTTTTCGTCTTTTCTTAGGGATAGGGATGCTTAGCCTGCCGGTCAAATAATTTGAAGTCAGCGAACGCTCATTGACAACTAAATCGGCTAACCCTCCATCAACGACAATTTGGCCTCCACGTGAACCAGGTCCAGGGCCGAAATCAACAATGTGGTCGGCCGACCATATTGTTTCCTCATCATGTTCGACGACGACGACGGTATTGCCCATATCCCGTAGGTGTTTGAGGGTATGAATGAGCTTTTTATTATCTCTGGGATGCAGTCCAATTGAAGGCTCATCAAGGATATAGGTGATACCCACCAATCCGCAGCCAATTTGCGAAGCTAAGCGCACACGCTGCGCCTCACCTCCAGAAAGTGTGGGTGCTGTTCGATCCAATGTCAGATAGTTTAATCCGACTTGGACAAGAAATTGAAGTCGTTGACGAATCTCTTTAAGTAGCTCTTCGGCGATTTTTAATTCATTCTCTTTGAGCACTAAAGATTCAAAAAAAACAAGGCATTCTCCGATCGTCATTGCTGTCAAATCGCTGATCCTTTTATCGCTAAGCAATGCGGCTGCGGGATAGGGCTTCAGGCGCTGACCATGGCATGAGGGGCAAATCTGTTCCCTCATTAGCTTTTGCATTTTTTTGCGATAAGCTTCGCTTGAAGCCTCTGCAAAGCGTGAGTGGGCCTCATGCAAAACTCCTTTCCATTGGACATGGTCTGTCCAAGTCGCTCCAGTCACCTGATGCACAAAGCGCATGCGGGTCCACTTTTTATCAGTTCCATAAAGGAAGACTTTTTTGGCTTTCTCGGAGAGTTTTTTCCAAGGGGCATGGACGCTGAAATCATAGATTTCAGCTAAATTGTCATAAATATTTCCATAGCGGACAGTTTGGTAGGAGCTTCCAATCGAGCAGCAGTCTTCGGCAATGCTGAGGTCAGGATTAATGATTTGATCGAGATCATATTCATTGACAATGCCTAATCCACTACATTGAGGGCACATTCCCGAAGGACTATTAAAGGAAAAATCTTGAGGCTCTAATGAAGAGTAAGAAATGCCTGATTTTGGCGAATAAGCATGCATCGAAAATAATTGCTCTTCATCGGTATCTGCATCTAAAATGCTCATCACGCCATTGCCTAGATTCAAGGCGCTTGTAATAGCTTCAGCAATGCGAGAGTAATTCTCAGGCTGAACAGCCAAACGGTCGACGACAATGTCGACATCATGAGCAACACTGCCATCCAAAATGATGTCGTCCTCAAGATTTAGGATCTTTCCATCTACCCTTGCCCGCATAAACCCCTTTCGCAAAAGCTCTTGAAAATCTTCTTTAAATTCAGCTTTTTTTCCTTTGGCATAAGGGGCTAAAACAATCAGGCGCTTGCCTTGAGTGAAGTTCTGTACAGACTTGATGATCCGCTCGCGGCTTTGCGGCATGACTGCCTCTCCGCTGATCGGACAGTGAGGCACTGCGATGCGGGCGAAGAGAACTCGCAAATAATCGTAAATTTCGGTCATTGTGCCAACTGTCGACCGTGGATTGCGCCCGGCTGTCTTTTGTTCGATAGAGATGGTGGGTGATATGCCGGAGGCATGCTCAAGGTCTGGCTTTGCCATTTCGCCGAGCTGACGGCGAGCAAAGGTGCCTAGTGATTCGACATAGCGGCGCTGTCCTTCTACATAGAGGGTATCGAAGGCTAGCGAGGATTTGCCAGATCCTGAAACACCGGTGAAAACAATCAGCTGATTGGGATCTAAAGTCAAGTCAATCGATTTGAGATTGTGGACTTTGACTTTGCTTAAAATAATTTTTTTGTCTCGCACGTTCTTTTCGCTTTGCAAGATTTAAATTTTTTGAATATAGATGACAAAAAGATTATAAGATATTTGGATAATTGAAAAAAAGCCTAAAGGTCTTTTCGAAGTTTGATATCATGAAGATACGATTATCAAGTCTGCTTTTTTCCCTTTTCTCTCTGGGGGCTTTTGCTGTCGATTCTCAATCAATGAAAGGAGAGAATGCACCAAAAAAGGATTTTTCTTATCATAATCCCGAAATATCAAAATTCACCGGTCGTTTTTCTGAAGATCGAAATTTTGGAGTCATTGTTGAACCAAAGCCATTATTTTCTGCGCATGAATCTTTTGAAATAGGCGAAAGCATCAGCTTTGTCGATGAGCCCACCAAACAAATGAATGAGGGCAATCGAATCGGAGCGAGTGATTCTCACTTTCAAAAAAGCGAGTCTAAATGTCTTGTCGAACGCGATTAAACCTCTGATTATTTGTGCATAGGTATTCCTAAAGCACGAAGATTAAATGCACTTTTTGCTCTCTCCCGAAGGGAGAGAGCAATAATGAGTGTAAGCATAGGCTACAGGCTACCGGTCTCGCTCCTTAACCCTTAGCTTAATGCGTGTGTGCGATAGTAGCGACAGAATCTTATGCCACTACCTGGAAAACGACTTTGTCAACCTAAACCCATGCTTATTCTAATATTAAGAAAATCTTAATTGTTTCTTAATTGTCTTTGACTAAACATTGAGTTTTTAACTATCACCTTAAAGGAGAATAGCGATGTCAAATGCGATTACAACAACCCAACCATTTTCTCTATCTCAATTCTGCAGAAGTACCGCGGGTTTTGCTGTAGGGAGCATGATTCCTTCTGTTACCTTTGGTTATGTAGGCGCTAAAGCGCTGAATTTGAATGCTAAAGATGCGGTTTTGCTTCCTCTGATTTTTCAAAGCACGATTTCCATATTCCATGGTCTCAATCTAGGAATGGTTGCAGCTCAACAGGCCGCTGGAGTTAAAAATCCATACAAAATTTCACCTGTTGGTGAGGTAGTTATAGCCGCTATCACGACAAGCTTGGTATATCGAGGTTCCAAAGGTTTTATCGACAATTCGGCTTCAGATATGTTTTTTTCAACCGCATTCCCTCTCATAACAGATATCACTTTAAAAATTATTCAAGGGTTTCCAGAAATAGGTCGAACGATTGCTTTAGGAAAAAGCGTAAAAGATGACGCTGTTTTAGTTGACCAATCCCTTGAAAAGGTTAATGTGCCTGCTTCCGTTCCGCAAAATTAAGGCTTTCGACGACAAGCATCACTGGGGCCGGTGGAGAGCGTTCTATCATGAAAAGGGATCCTTCAATCGTAGCGATCTGATGTTTAGCTCTCGCTTCGAGAAGTTTTTGACTCATTTCTTGACTTAGAATAGCTGCTTGATCGGTCGCCTGTTCGGATGTTTTGGAAATATCTGGATTGATGAGGAGGAACGAAGAATGATCGCCTAATGAAATTAGAGTGATCATCGGACTCGATGCATCCTGTTTGACAATTCCTCTCACTGTCACGCGGATATCTTGGATGGATAAGCCGATAAGGCGCATAGCCATTTTGACAGCCGTCAAAGAAAAGGGAATATGCTTTCTCCACTTGATATCCGCTTCTCCCTCCTTCATCGTGAGCTCTTCTATACCTGGAATTCTCAAAAATTCACGTCTAAGCTGTCCCATGCACATATCGTGGCATTCGGAGCCTATCCATTTGATGGTCAAATTTTCAACTTCGGAGAATAGCAAGGGTGCGTGGCTGAGGAACAATAACGCTAACATAACTAAAGTAATAAAATTTCTCATGCTATCTCCTTATTTTAACCCCTGATTGAGGAATTTTTTGCTTTATTTGTCAAAGTGGATTTTTTAGTATAGTTGCATTATGATCAAATCATTTCATCAACTTCCGAATGATAACTTAAAAATTTAGGTGATTATGATTCGCACAAAAATTATTTGTACGATGGGTCCCTCTGTGAATTCTAAAGAAATGATCACAGCGTTGGTGCAAGCAGGCATGAATGTCGCGCGCTTAAATTTTAGTCATGGGACGCATGATGAGCACTTGCGTGTAATCAACATTCTCAAAGAAGTGCGGAAAGAGCAGAACAAGCCTTTGGCTATCATGTTGGATACTAAGGGTCCAGAAATTCGCCTGCGCAAGGTAAAGGGAGGGCAGATCAAACTGAATGCAGGCCATCGATGGCTGCTTGTAAAAGAAGAGGTGGAGGGCGATGAGCAAAAAGTAAGCGTGACGCCTCCTTCGATTTTCAATTGCCTAAAACCAGGAATGCGCATTTTGTTTGATGATGGCTATATCTCTTCGAAGGTCGTAAATATAGCGAAAGAAGGAGTGACTGTAGAAATCGAAAATGGCGGAAGCATTCGTTCGGGGAAGGGGGTAAACGTCCCTGATACGTGCTTGGACTTGCCTGCTTTTACAGAAAAAGATATCGAAGACATCCGTTTTGGATGCGAAAATGGAATTGATATCATCGCGGCTTCTTTTGTTCGTTCTGCCGATCATGTTCTTGCCATTAAGAGATTGCTGGCAGAGGTGAAGAGAAAAGATATCTTGGTGATCGCGAAAATTGAAAATAGCGAAGGCGTGCAAAATTTTGACAGCATCATTCAGGTCGCTGATGGAATTATGATTGCACGAGGAGATCTCGGAGTTGAAGTTCCTTTGAGTGAAGTCCCCAAGCTGCAAAAAATGATGATCCGCAAAAGCTACTTGGCTGGCAAGCCTTCAGTCACAGCGACACAAATGTTGGAATCGATGATTAACAATCCAAGGCCGACAAGGGCTGAAGCTTCCGACGTGGCAAATGCGATTTATGATAGTACTTCTGCTGTCATGCTATCGGGCGAAACGGCGATAGGGCTTTATCCTTTGGAGACTGTCAATGTGATGACAAGCATTGTGAAAGCTGCCGAAGAAGATTTCAACTACAGGAATTTTTTCAATCATCATGCCGATATTATTTATCACGATGTGCCTTCTGCCTTGACTTTAGCAGCTGTTAAAACGGCTTACAGTTCAAATGCTAAAGCGATTTTCGCGTTTACTAATAGTGGGACTACAGCATCCCTTCTCTCCCGCCTTCGCCCCTCGATGCCTATTGTTGCGATGACCCCGCATGAGGGTTGTTATCATCAGATGGCCTTCAATTGGGGTGTCATTCCTTTATTTGGAAATGATTGCCGTTCGCTGAATGAGGCTTTTAATGTGCTCAGTCAATTTGCGCTGGAAAAGCAGCTCGTCAGCCAAGGAGATCTTGTTGTCGTTACGGCAGGATCCCCCTTTGGAGTTTCTGGGACGACCAATACGATGATTGTTGAAAGCATCGGAGAAGTATTAGTCAGAGGGGAAAGCGGGGTAGGCGAACGTATTTACGGCAATATTTTTTTGGTGCTTACAACGGAAGGAAAAAAGGCATATGAGATGCGGGGAAAACTGCTCGTCATCGCTAAATGTGACGAATCCTATCTTCCTCTCATTCAAGAATCGGCGGGCATTATCCTCCAAAATCACATTGACGATGTGACGTCGGAGCGATATCTTTTCCGAATTGCAAAGCAGTTGCAGAAGCCTGCCATTGTACGTGCGGATGGCGCCACACGTATCCTTAAAGAAGGACAATTAGTGACGCTTGATCCAGAAAAGGCGCTTGTTTACAAAGGGGTTGTTTTGTAGGTTTAAAAACGTGCCCTTAAGTCCCTTTTCGTGCCCGTGCCCGAATTAACTTTTGCACGACTTATCTCCGCACCATCTTGACTAACATATACAACGTATAAGCAAATCTCGACCTTATTCTTGATATTGCTTTAGTTTTCAGAAAGGTAATCTGTTCGGGCAAGGGCACGCACACGGGCACGAGAAGGGACTTAATCTATTCGGGCAAGGGCACGTTTTTAGGTGAGCATCCAATGGCTCAATAGACTCAAAGCAGTGATGGCAGCGGTGTCGGTGCGTAAGATGTTCGGGTGAAGCTTTACTCCAAGGGCTCCAAGTTTTTCCAGCTGTAAAATTTCCCTTTCGTCGAAGCCGCTTTCGGGGCCTATGACAAAGAGGGTTTCGTCACAATTGGCATATGATGGCCAGACATTGGCCAAAATGGGTGCTTCAGAGCGAAGATCTCCAAAAAATGAGGCCTTAGGCAGCATCGGCCATTGCTTCAGTTGGGGAAGTATTTTTAAATCGGGCAGGAAAAGTCTACCACTTTGCTTCATGGCGGCGATGATGATCGATTGCAATCGTTCGAGTTGATTTTCTGAAAAAATTTTCTTTTCACTGTGGATGGCTGGAAATAGCCAAATTTCGCTCATGCCTAATTCTGTTCCCTTTTCAAGGATGAATTCCAATCGATTTAATCGGGGAATGCCTTGGGCCAGAATCAGTTTTTTTGGAGAAGGGCTTTCAACGTAAATTTCCTCTATTTTTATGACTGCGCTTTTTTTCTCGATGATGTCGATGATCCCTGTTGCCAATTGGCCCTTGCCGTTGACAAGTTCAATGGAGTCTCCTTGGCGAGAGCGCATGACGTTGACAAGGTGATGGAACTCTTGATCTTTAATGGAAAGGTAAGTTCCATGTTGAAAAACGTGAGGAAAATAGTAGCGTTCTGCAGGCATAGAATGAACTAATAGGCGACGACGCGTATTTGGTCGCCTTCAATCGTACTTTTTAGGTGCAGTTTCTTGGCATTTGAAAGGTATAGGGTCAAATGCTGCATATAATCGCGGAAACGTTTTCGCAATAATTCTTCCTTTTTCTTTGGAATTGGGCCCTGTGAATTCTTTCCTGTTGTGGAGTTTGCGATAGAAAACGCCACATAGGTATCTTCGAGATCATGAGGGTTAATGAATTCAAGGCTCCAAGAGAGAACTTTGCGTTTATTCTTTGGGGATGCGACGATGACTATTTCAATGGAATTGCGGATTACGTCGATAAAAAGGCGGCTCACTTCTTTAGCAAAAAGAGGTTTGGTGAAAATCGTCAGTTCATTTTTCTTTTGAATATCGTCGCTCAACGCCAAGGAATATATTTCAGGGTTGACTTTATCCAGGTCATCAAGAGGATAGAAGATTCTGATAGGAATTTCCTTATCCAATGGCAGGAATTCCTTGCGCAAAAAGTCGATGCGTAAATTCTGCGCTTCAGGATCATGGAGTTCTTCGTAGGTATTGTGGCGAAAGGGAATGGAAATTTGCTTCCACTTTTCTGGTACATGAAAGCTAATTTCATCATTATGGCCGTTAATTTTAATCGCATCTAAGTCTGCTTTTGAGATATCGCTCAAATCAAAAGTGACCTCTATTCCTTTTTCTTTCAAGTGTTGAAGTTCTTCTTCGGGACCCACCATCGTCTGGACAAAGTGCTGAGGCCAAACATCAAGATATTCGTAACCTTGAGGCGGTGTTCCTGTTGGAATCAGAATAGTCACAGGGATCTTTGCATTGACAAGCTTGCTTAGCTTGATAATGAAATCCGAATGACTCACTTGGCTAATATGCTGAAGCAGGTCGATGGATGGATTCAAGCTCACTAAGTTCTTTTTGGTAATTTGGACAATCCACTCGTCATTATCTGCTGTGGATGCATCTAGAATGACTTCAAGATCTCCAGGCTCAAGCTCATCGATCACATCCTTACTTCCTGTTAAAGTCAGAGTGATCCGACGGCTTAGCATGCCATTCGGTAAAAGGCCTTGAATGGTTTTGTCGGCAGGCAAATTGATGATGCGAATTGGAACGTTGGAAATTGTTTTAGTCTCATTGATTGAATGATTGACAAACAGCCATACGACAATAGCTGTGAGCACAGCAACAAGCTTGCGTTGCCAATTATGAAAAAAAATACGGGCAATTATTGATTCCATTTTTTGAGCTGTCCTACAATGTCAAAGCGGGATTCAATACCAGGCCTTGGAGGGGTGAAGACGCTGCGGATAATCCCTTTAAAGCGGTCGATTTTGATTCCACGCGTCATAATTCCATCTCTAGCAATGGATACCTTGCCTGTTTCTTCAGAGACCACAATGATGAGGGCATCAGTGAGTTGGCTAATTCCCAAACCCGCCCGATGGCGAGTACCCATCGATTTAGAAAGCTGCGTGCTGTCATCCGCCAAAGGCAAGATAGTGGCAGCAGAGAGGATGGTGGTTCCACGAATGATGACGGCACCATCGTGTAGTGGTGTCGTGGTGATAAAGATTGATTCAAGCAATTCTGGAGAAAATCGCGCATTCAAAATCACAGCCTTATTGGCAAATTCATCTAAAGAGTCTTGATTTTCTAAAAGTACAAGAGCGCCTATCCGTCTTTCAGCCATACGATAGACCGATTGCGCGATGGAATCTAGGAATTTATCGAACTCGGTGATCTCACGGTATTTTTTACCTTTGACGCTTAAACGTGACAAAGCTAAACGGAGTTCCGGTTGAAAGATAATAAGCAAGGCGATGACGGCGACATTGACAAAATACAGCATCAGCTTTTGGAGGACAGGAAGATAAAACCATCTAGAAGCGGTATAAAGCATAAGAAAAGCTAATAGGCCGAATAGAAGATCCATGGCACGCGTATTCCAGAAAAACGAGAGGAAGTAGTAGATCAAGATGGCAATGATCAAGACCTCCAATCCTGGAACCATGAACTGAAATACTTTCATATGCAAGCAGTCTGTTTAAAAAAGGTTTTGCTCGAATAATCATGGGACTTAAAAGCTTCGATCACGTCAATGAGTGAACGATGCTCCTTGACATCATGGACGCGGATAAAATCTACGTTCGACATGATAGCCAAGGTGTTAGCGGCTAATGTGGCTGACAATAATTCTTCTGCGGGCTTGCTGAGAATTTTGCTTAAAAAAGATTTGCGAGACAGACCCAAAAGAACCCTAAATCCCAAACGCTTAAACTCGCTCAAATTGTGTATAATTTCGAGATTATCGGCAACGGTTTTTCCAAAGCCGATTCCAGGATCAAGGATGATGTTTTCTGGACGAATTCCTGAATGGATCAACATATTGACTTTGTCTTCGAACCATCGCAAAAGAAAAGGAACAACACCTCCTTCATATTGCGGATTTAACTGCATGGTTTCTGGCGTCCCTTGCATATGCATAACGTATATTTCTGCGTCTGCTTCGGCGGCTACTGAAATCATTTTCGGTTGACTGAATCCCGACACATCATTGATGAGAGAAGCTCCAGCTTGCATGGCTGCACGTGCAACCGCAGGTTTTTTTGTATCGATGGAAATAGGAATGGATATTTTCCCTTTAATATTTTTTAAAAAAGGGATCACTCTTTTTATTTCCTCTTCTTCACTGACAGGGGAGGCCCCCGGACGCGTTGATTCTCCTCCAATGTCAAGAATGTCTGCACCTTCAGATGCAAGCTGTAGCGCTCTTGCGATCGATGCATCAAGCGCATATGTACGGCTGGGCTTGTAAAATGAGTCAGGCGTAATGTTTACAATGCCCATTAATTTCGTTTTCGACATAGCCATTTTATCTTTAAGATTGAGTCTAAAATGTTAGCATTCTTTTGAACAACTCTCAATCAAATTTATACACAAAATTGGTTTCGTGCTCGTGCCCGCATCCTATTACCTATAAGTCCAAGCCCTTGCCCCTGCCCGTGTGCGTGCCCGAAAAATTTAATTTATACATCCATATTAACCTAGATGACCCATCCCTGTCCTTGTGAGCATCCTAATTGCTCATAAGTCCAATAAACATTACAACGCAGAGGCACAAAGACAGGGAGACGCAGAGGAGCACTGGTTTGTTTTTGAATTTTTCTTTGCGCCTCTGCGTTTAGCCCTTTATGTTATATTGTAAGTAGTATTGTGCTACTTATGGGTAATAGGATGCATGTGCGTGCCCGTGCCCGAAAAACGTATCGCAATCCATAAGATATCTTGCTAAACCTAATTTTCGTGCCCGTGTGCACGAGATTTAGTTTTCGGGCACGCACATGCACGCGGGCAGGGGCAAGGGCTTGGACTTATAGGTAATAGGATGCGGGCACGGGCACGAAACCAATTCATACATTGGGAATAGGTTCTTTTCAAAAAAGAGGCGATTGTTTAAGTTTACGTTCCAATTGATTTTTTAATGATTCCAAAAGTAGGAACATCGTAAGTTTTATGGACGTTGAAATTTTAGCGCGATTGCAGTTTGCTCTGACAATCATGTTTCATTATATCTATCCCCCTCTAAGCATTGGCTTAGGGTTGATTTTAGTGATTATTGAAGCGATTTATCTCAAGACCCGAAACCCATTTTATCTGCGGCTTGCGAAATTCTGGACTAAAGTTTTTGCATTAACTTTTGCTTTAGGCGTCGCAACAGGCATTGTCATGGAGTTTGAATTTGGCACCAATTGGGCCACTTATTCCCGCTATGTCGGAGATGTTTTCGGAAGTGCTTTAGCAGCAGAAGGGATCTTTGCTTTTTTTCTTGAATCAGGATTTCTAGCCATTTTGTTATTCGGTTGGGATAGGGTTGGGCCAAAGTTTCATTTTTTTGCCACCCTGATGGTATGCCTTGGAGCGCATTTCAGTGCCATTTGGATTATTGTCGCCAATTCATGGATGCAAACTCCGGCTGGATACCATATTGTGGGACAAGGGATGCTTGCCCGAGCAGAAATCACCGACTTTTGGGCAATGGTATTCAATCCCTCTTCTGTGGATAGGTTGGTGCATGCTGTCATTGGAGCTTGGCTGGCTGGCGCATTTCTGGTTATGAGTGTTTCCGCTTATTATATCCTTAAGAATCGTTTTTTAGATTATGCTAAAAGCTCTTTAAAAATCGGCCTTATTGTCGCAATCATTGCGTGCATTCTCCAAGGATTTTCCGGAGATAGTTCTGCGCGAGGCGTAGCCAGAAATCAGCCTGCCAAATTGGCAGCCATTGAAGGCATATTTCACACGGAAAAAGGGGCTTCTTTATCAATATTCGGGATTGTCAATACCAAGGAGGAGCGTCTCGATTATAATCTTGCAATTCCGGGATTCTTGAGCTTTTTAACTTTTAGAGATTTTACAGCAGAAATTAAAGGTCTCGACCAATTTCCCAAAAAAGATTGGCCGAATGCAGCTGCGGTCTTTCAGACATATCATCTCATGGTCGCCATGTGGGTGGCTATGCTCCTAGTCTCGTTAATGGCCTTAGTCAAGTGGCGTAATGGCACATTATTCACTAGCAAATGGCTGCTTAAGGTGATGGTACTATCCGTTCTATTCCCACAGATAGCCAACCAGGCAGGCTGGGTTACAGCTGAAATGGGAAGGTACCCATGGATTGTTTATGGGCATTTGCGTATCTCTGAAGGACTGTCTAAAGCTGTGACCGCTAATCATGTGTTGGGGTCACTCATCATGTTCACTCTATTGTATTTCCTTTTGTTTTTAGTATTCATTTATCTGCTTAATGAGAAGTTTAAACACGGTCCTGATGGTGGTGAGCAAGCAACTCCTTATCATCACTTATCTGCATATGTTAAAGAGGTTGATCATGAGCCTTTCAGTTGAACTTGAATTCATCTGGTTTACAGTCTTTGTTATTTTGGCCACCGCATATGCCGTTTTAGATGGCTTTGATCTTGGCGTAGGAATGCTGCATTTGTTTTCTACCAAAGATGAAGAACGCCGTTTGATGCTCAATTCTATCGGACCGGTATGGGATGGCAATGAAGTTTGGCTTGTGACAGCGGGAGGGGCCTTATTTGCAGGCTTTCCAGATGTCTATGCAACGTTATGTTCCGCTTTCTACATCCCCATTATGCTGTTGTTAACAGGATTGATTTTCCGAGCAGTCGCCATTGAGGTGCGTAGCAAGCAGCCTATGGCTTGGTGGCGATGGACATGGGATATCCTTTTCAGCTTTGCTAGCTTTGTGATTGCTTTGGGCCTTGGCGTCGTTATGGGCAATTTAATTCGAGGAATTCCTTTAAACGAATACAAAGAATTCACTGGGGATTTTTTCCATTTGCTAGATCCCTATTCCATTCTGATCGGAATTTTTGCTGCGGCTCTCTTTTTTATGCATGGATCGATATACATTCTCATGAAGACAGAAGGGGCTTTGCACGACAAAATGCGGGCATGGGTCAATCCTTCAATCATTTTCTTCATCATCTGTTATGCTGTAGCAACGATGGCGACATTGATTTATTTGCCACATATGACAGAAAGCATCAAAGATAGGCCTATTTTTTTCTTGGTTGCCCTTTTAAACATGCTCGCTATTGCGAACATTCCCCGTGAAATTCAGCAGGGAAGGGATGGGATGGCTTTTATCTCTTCTTGTGCCAACATTTTTTTTCTGATGGCATTATATGCTGTCGGTACTTATCCTAATGCCGTTCGTGCGATCAACAATCCAGAATCTTTGAGTTTGACGATTTACAATTCAGCGTCATCCCCAGCAACTCTAGAGATTCTGCTGCTTATCGCTTTGATTGGCATTCCAATGGTTGTCGCTTACACTTTTGGAATCTATTGGGTTTTCCATGGAAAAGTGAAATTAGACTCTACAAGCTATTGATAAAGGATAAAATATGGCATTACCATTGGGATATACTTACAATAATACTTTGTCTTTGGATTGGAGTCTTAAAAGGTCAGACGAACCTGCGTCGATATCTCAAGGTAGTAATTCAGAATGTGACAAGACGGCAAGCAATATTGATCCGATAAAAAAGAGGATTATGGACGCTTGTCAGGGAACATTCCAGACCAATGAGCAAAATAAAATCGAGCCAAAAGAAAGCAAAGACCCTGAAGAAAAAAGGGCAAGACGGCGAGAATCTGACAAGATAAGGCAAGCAAAAAAGAGGAAAGAGAACGAAGAGTTAAAAGAGGAGAATGGGAGGCTAACGGCGGAGAATGAAACGCTAAAAATGCAAAATGCACAGCTATGGGATGCATTTTCCTATCTTAATGAAAGTCGACCTCTATTAATCCGTCAAATTGAAATCATAGCGTCTCAAAAATGCGATTTATCCTCGCAAGTTGATTCTTTAAAAAATGAGATTATCGAGTTGGAAGAAAAAAATTTTAACTTGCAAAAAGAACTCGGTCAATGGAATGAGATGGAAGTTGCTGGAAGCGGAAAAGTTATAAATCAATTTCATCTAAGATAGCCGGTTGGCTTAAAGAGTTATCTTAAGCTTCTCGATTGGATTTTTCATGATAAAATTAAATTACATCCTACAAGCTATTGATAAAGGATAAAATATGACATCAGAATTGGGGCATGTTTTCCCTTTTAGTCTTGATCAAGAAGGCATAGTTCAACCTGCGTCGATATCTCTAGGTAGGAGGAATTCAGGAGGTGACAAGACGGCTAGCAATGGTGGCCCTCTAAAAAAGAAGGTGAAGAAAGCTAGTCAGGAAGCATTTTCCCCGACCAATGAAGCAGATGAAATCAAAGACTCTGAAGAAGAAAGAAAGGCAAGATGGCGAAAAAATGACTGGATAAATAGAGAAAGATGGAAGGTCGAAAACAAAAGGTTAAAAGAGGAGAATGAAAGGCTAAAAACACAAAATAAATGGCTACAACGTGAAGTTTCTTCTTTTAACAAAAATCAACCATTAATTCATCAAATTGAAGTCATAGAGAATCAAAAAATCCATTTATGTTTGCGAATTGATTCTTTAAAAAATCAGATTAAAGAGTTGAAAGAAAAAAATATTAACTTGCGAGAAGAAGTCGATCAATGGAATTTGTTAGCAATATCTGTCGAAAATTCATCAATTGGATTTCTCTAATTTGTCGCTAGATAACAAGTTGGGTTTAAAAAAGAGCTAGTAAGCCTCTCAATTGGATTTTTCATGATAAAATTAAATTGTATTCTACAAGTTATTGATAAAGGATAAAATATGTCATCATCCATCAATCCTGTACGATTTCCGTATAATATTCTTACACAGACTGAGGTGGATGAACGTTCAGTTAATATGAAAGTAACTTGGAATGATGAAGAGCTGGCTCAAAATCAAGAATCTCCACAAGAGAAAATCCAAGCCTTTCAAAAAGAGATTCATGAATATCAATGCCAATTAAAACCCAACTTGCTACCTATGAACGGGTCAGATTCGAATTCTTTTCCTCTAGAAGCTCGCAAAAATAAGGGGGCCATATTAGAAAATATGGCCCCCTTATTTTCAGAGCCGAGAGTGCGAGCTTCTAGA
>Ga0153954_1000130_pt1 | contig 66758 bp, 58 predicted proteins | sample TSFL038MetaG_FD_102277 | JGI IMG/M metagenome (GOLD analysis project Ga0153954, IMG submission 102277) | Attine ant fungus gardens microbial communities from Florida, USA - TSFL038 MetaG | ecosystem: Host-associated > Fungi > Mycelium > Unclassified | place: USA: Florida, Wekiwa Springs State...
CTCGTTCGCCGCGGCTTCCCAGCTCCGTCCTGCGCCGCCAGCTGGTGTCCACCTCCGATTCAGGTGGACACCTAATCCAATCCAAATGCGCCCCGACAGGCGGCCATCACATCACGCTTACCGACCTTTGGGGGCATGCGCCGGTCATGCTAACGTGGTCATTCGCGGCGATCAAACAGTTACGATCGCAGAGAAGATGATGAGTCTTTTGGTGAAGTCATCGGCGCTGACGCGATTCTTACCTTTTATGAGCAAAGCTCTGTGCGGCTCTTAAGATGGCTCAGTGTCTCACCCATCATCATCCTTCCGATCAGGTTTACGCAATCGCCTCCGGGAGCCACCTCCCCCATAATCGCTCCTTTAAATATCACCAAGACCCGGTCGCTCATCGACAATAAATCGTCCAGCTCCGTCGAAATCAGCAAAATAGCCTTCCCCTCATCGCGTTGCTTCCACAATATGTCACGGATCAATTCGATTACGCCGACGTCCAGCCCTCGTGTCGGTTGCGCGGCGACGATGAGCCCTGGACTTTCAGATACTTCCCTGGCAATCATCACGAGTTGCCGTAAACCTCCTGACAAATTACGAGCTAACACATCGGGGTTGCCCACACGAATCTTGAATCTATCGATCAACGACTGCGCATAGCCAGCGATCTTCTTCCTGCTGAATAATCCCCATGTCTTAAATCTGTTATTATTGGTTTGCTTCAGGATCATGTTCTCGGCAACTGTGTAATCAAGAACCAATCCGCTCTGGCTGCTGTCTTCCGGGATGAAGCCTAGAATTCGCAAATCCGTAACCGGACCTTCGACAGCGTATTGGTCAATCTGAATCTTCCCCGATTCTATTCTTCGGATCCCTGCAATGCATTCAGACAATTCGCGCTGCCCATTCCCATCTACGCCGGCAATGCCAACGATCTCGCCGCTGTTGACACACAACGACAGGTTGTCGAGCACGGCGATACCCTTGTCGTCCCGACACGTTACGGACTCGACCTTCAGCAGAGGCCGCTTCGCTTCCCATTCCGAGGGGTGACGCGCCGAACGAATAGGGCGACCGATCATCATCTCAGCCAATTTCTCGGGTGTGGCGTCACGAATTGGTATTTCCCCGGTTACTTTCCCTCTTCGCATGACGACGATCCGGTCGCTTACCGACATTACCTCTTTCAATTTGTGGCTGATGAAGATTACCGCTACCCCGTTTTCCTTCAACGTTTCGATAATTTTGTAGAGTTCGGCCACCTCAGGGGGCGCCAAGACGGCTGTTGGCTCGTCGAATATCAGTATCCGCACGTTCCTGACCAGCGTCTTGAGTATCTCAACACGCTGTTGTTCTCCGACCGATAACTGCCACACCATGGCATATGGGTCGACATTGAGATTATACTGTGCTGCAAGCTTTCTAAGCTTTTCACACTCGATACGAGTATTAATTACGCCCGACGTAGACAGATACCCGCCAAGCGCGACATTTTCGTGCACAGACAACTCGGGCACCAGCATAAAACTCTGCTGAACCATACATATCCCGTGATCCACAGCTTCCTTTGGCGAGTTTATTTTAGCTACGACATCATCGATTGCTATTGAACCCGCGTCAGCCGCATACAGACCACAGGTCACTTTCATTAGCGTGCTTTTGCCTGCCCCGTTTTCACCGAGCAGCGCCAGCACCTCTCCCCCTTGCACCGACAGCGATACTCGGTCGACGGCCGTGAGGTCGCCAAACGTCTTTGTTACGGACTCTAATTGCAGGATCATCTTATATGCGGCTCACGATTCGGACTTTGCGGCTACGCCACGAGGTCTTTCTTGCTGGTGTCAGGTCACGACAACGCGAACTCGAGATGACGAGACGTGAAGAACTTCATGCGCGGACGTACGGGATATCCATCTTTCGAGGAGCGGTCACAGTTCCGATAAAGCCGGCGAGAAAAACGACGGTCAAGACATACGGCGCCATCGATAGAATCTCGGACGGAACGCTCGGATAGAGGGATTGCAGTCTCAACTGCAAGGCGTCTGCAAGGCCGAAAAGCAGACAAAACAGAACAACTCTTATCGGATTCCATCTGCCGCAGAAATGCGCCGCAATGACAATGAAACCTCGTCCGGCAATCATCCCGGTAACAAAGGACCTCATGTCCGTTAGCGACAGCGCCGCGCCAGCGAGCCCCGCACATAGTCCCCCTACTATCACGCACGTATATCTCACCCGGCTCACAGATATACCCGCAGTGTCGACGGCCTCAGGCTCATCTCCGACTGCTCGAACGCTGAGACCCCAGGATGTTCGAAACATGATCCAGGTCGCAATCACAGGAAGTATAAACAATATATATGTGACCACATTGTAATCAAAGAACAGTCTTCCAAGCACTGGAATATCAGACAGAAACGGAATTTTTATGTCATCGAATCCTGCAACTCTTATATATGGCAACGGTCCGAGTATCTTCCGGTAGAGAACGTTGGTTATCCCTACAGCCAGGAGATTCAAAGCAACTCCGCATACGATCTGTTCCAGATTGCGAGTAACGCAAAGGTACGCAAAGAGGGTCGCCATCAAGCCGCCCGCCGCGATCGCTGCGAGAGCCGCGAGTGTCGCGCTTCCGCTGTAGTTACTCACCAACACAGCGACGAAGGCGCCCACCAGCATCATGCCTTCGATCGCAATGTTCAAAACGCCACTTCGCTCGGCGAAGGCGCCGCCCACCCCCGCCATCGCAAGGGGCGTTCCTATTCGAACTCCGGAAGCGAAGAGTTCGATGAAGAAAGACAAGTCAGGCATGGTTCTTGAGCACTTTAGGCGTGTGCACGCGGTGGGGAGGTTGGAATTTTCGCGGTTGGAATTTCAATGCGATACCGCCAAGCAAGAACAAGATGATCAGCGCCTGGATGATGAACACCACAGAGACATCAAGTCCGATTGTTTGTTGCATCAGGTTGCCCCCAGACCGCAGCGCGCCAAAAAAGATGCTAGCGACGATTGTGCCCAGGGCGTTGCCATTTGCGAGCAAGACGACGGCTACGGCGTCATATCCATAACCAGGCGATAAACCCTGATAAAGGTGGTGCCGCAGGCCAAGGATCTCACAGCCTCCCGCCAAGCCGCCCATCCCGCCACCGATCAGAATGGCCCCGAATATTTGGCGCTGATAGTTCACCCCAGCGTATCTAGCGGTTTTTAGCGATCGCCCAATCATTCTGAGTGTAAAGCCCCATGCCGTATAGCCGATCGCCACGTATGTCCCGACCGCCAACACAACTGCAAACAGGACACCAAGATGTAAACTGGTTCCAGTCAGTAAAATTGGCAGCTCGGCGCTCTTTGCTATAGGCGGAGACTGGGCAAAAGCAGCACCCTCTTCGAACAAAGGGCCATTATCTGCGTTGATCAAATAGCTGACCAAATGATATCCTAAGTAATTAAACATAAGTGTCGTAACAATTTCATTGACCTTGTGGTATGCGCGCAGATACGCCGGGATTGCCGCCCATAATGCGCCGAAGACGAAGCTCGCCAGCAATGCCAATGGAAGATGGATAATCGCCGGGACGTGTATAGGGACCAGTCCGACCAATGTGGCGCCGGTCGCGCCAACGTAGAGTTGGCCTTCCCCCCCCACGTTAAACAAGCCGGCGCGATATCCGATGAGGAACCCGAGGCCGATTATCAAGAGGGGCGCAGAACGGACGGCGGTTACGGAAAATGCGTAGGCGCTTCCAAACGCACCCTGCGCCATCATGATGTAGGCCGTCACCGGGTTGTAGCCCAAGAGGGCTATCAGTGCGCCGGCCACGACCAGCGCTACTGCGACGGCGACACACGATACCAAGAACCGTCGATATCGATCGGCCATTATGAGATTAAAGATGCTCAACATGAAGACACGGCCTGACTACAACCCCCACTAAACTCTTCAAAGAGCACAGTAACCTTGCCCCCGGCATCCCGGATTGCGTCGAGACGACGGCCGAGCCCGAAGCGCTTTTGGCAGCAACGGTGAACGGGATGGTTGCTTCCAGCCTTAGCAACAGGCGTCGGTTAGGCGCTATTGTTTTTCCCCGATCTCCACGTGCCGGAGCTTCCCGTCGCTCAGGTCGCGGGCGATCTCAGCCACCTTGTCGGCAACGGCTTGGGGCACCTTTCCCGGTATTGTAGTCATCGTCAGGATGCCCGCCTTAATTCCAAGTTTATGCACTTTGGCATCCGGCTCGGAGCTAGCGGCCGTATAGAACAGCTTTGTAACGTCGAGCCCAAGTATTCCTATGGTTGCGTTCGGCGCGACGTCTGTCGGGTCCGCGCTGTTGCCGACCAGCATCACCTTCTTGTCTTCCGCCGCTGTGAACGTGCCGATGTCCAGTTGCCCCCCGCCCGAGGGAATTAGGACATCGACTCCGCCCTGAATTAAAGCAACCGCAGCCTCGCGCGCTTTGTTTGCATCGGTCCAACTGCCCGTGCTGACGACTCGGAACGTCGCATCTGGCGCCAGTTGCGCCATAGCCGCCTTTGTGCCCTGCTCACTCCAAACCTCGACGGGGATATTTACTCCCTGCACTTGGGCGACCTTTTTCGTTTTGGTCATCAGCGCCGCGAGCGATCCCATAAGATAACCCTGCTCATACGCATCCTCAATGTAGGAAGTTATGTTCTTGCCATTGGTTTTCTGGCCATTAATTACGATGAATTGAGTGTTAGGATACTCCGGCGCCACTTCCAAAGCCGGTTCCATAAATCCGCCGCTGTGCCCGACAACTCGATCAAATCCTTGTCTGGCATAGTTGCGCAACACCTCAGCGTATTGATCGATCGTGAGGCGATCGGTATAGGCTATCTCCCAGCCCAAATTTTTCTTGACCTGGAGCAGTCCTTCATATCCAAACTGCGCCCAGTTCTTATCGGTAATTGGCCCATCAAAGAGTCCAGCAACGCGTATCTTCTTTTCGTCTGCGAGAGCACCCGACGCGCTTGCAACAACAGAAGCGGCAACGATAGTTTTGACGACTTCTCTTCTCGTCTTCAGATGCTCACTCAACATTTTTCAGTCCTTATGAAAGCTGACGGGAGAGGATAGACGGCATAGGCCGCTCGTCACTGGGATCGAAATCGATCTTGATCATGGCGCAGGAAAGACGGAAAGGCCGCCTCGGCAGCTGCTTCAGTCGACTTTGCACGTCGCAGCTCGGCGATAATGAGGCATCCTCCCTCTTACCAAGGTTATCTCAGCGGCTCTTGGTTGGGTCTATCTGAAGGCTGTTGGATCAGAGAATCAAGGACAATATTCCAATGGGTGCTATAACGCACGCCTATATGCCATAACGTGCAAGAAAGTGATTCTGGTATACCGAGTACGCTTTGGTTGTTGTTTCTTAAGCAAGCGTAAGGGAAATATTCTTATCGGAATCGCGTGAAAGAATCGACTCCGCCAATCAACCACAGCCGGTTTAGGATTGCCTCGGACGCCGCTTTAAGGCCGTCGGCGATAATGTGGCGTGACTGAACGGATTTTCAGCAACGCCGGTCTATCAATTCGATTGAGCGCTTTGTCACTAACCGATAGCTCGGCGAATGCCGGCGGCGCATATGAGTTCATCGCCGTGGTTGCGTCGTTGCAACGTCAACAGCATTTAGCAACCCGCTGGCGGAGATGCTTCAAGCTCCTGTTGCGGACTCTGGCTATCTCGCGACGCCGACCAGCAAATCTTAGGACGCAGATCTTAGACCTGATCCCCAAGCCCACCGGGCTTAGGGCTGTCGATCGGTCGCTCTTGCCCTACGTCATCATCCATTCCGCTTCAGAAGCGCTGTAGCGGTTGAGGCCAATGTTCTCGCCACAACAGCGCTTATGAATCGCCGCGAAATAAGATTCGAAGCGGCGGTTGAGTCGCTCCACGCCCTTGTAGTGCTCACCGAAGGCGTTGGAGCGCTCGCGCAGTTCCCTCACAAGGGTAAGTTCATGGACCTTGGTCAGTTCGCCCCCGTCGACGACAACCTCACCGTTTACAAACACCTTGTCAATTGAAGAGCCATTCTCGCAATAGACGAGATGGTGCTCCAGGTTATTCTGCGGAGTGAAGCTCAGTGTTTCCACGTCAAACAGCACTAAATCCGCCCGCTTGCCCTTTTCGAGAGATCCGATTTCCTTATGCAACTGGCAGCTGCGAGCGCCGCCCATAGTAGCAGCATAAATAACTTCAGAAGCTGTCGGCCATCGGTTATAGGCGGGCGTGGTAACTTTGTGCAGCAAACCGGCGACATGCATCACGTCAAGCAAACGACTGGTGTCACTACTCGATATCCCGTCCGAGCCAAGAGCGACGTTGACACCGGCATCAAGCAACTTCCGAAATGGCGCAATACCAGCGCCGAGCTTCTGGTTCGAGATTGGATTGTGCGCAGCCGAAGATCCCCGTTTAGCCATACGCGCGATATCATCGTCAGTTACCCAGATTGAGTGCGCGAGCGTGGCGCGATCGGACAGCACGCCAAGGTCGTCGAGATATTGCACCAATGTCTTTCCGTAGAACTCACGTCCGGTGACGGCCTGCACCTTGGTCTCAAGAACATGGATATGATAAGAGCTGCCAATTTCAGCAGCGAAATCATGAGTTGCCTTCAAAAGTTCTTCCGTGCAGCGCTGTGGACCGGACGGGGCGACCAAATACCGCAGTCGATCGGATCGGTCATGATGCTTCTTCACGGCTTTGCTAGCAAACTCTAAATACTCCTTCGGTGAAGTCACTGGGATCTTGAGCACCTCGTCGACAAGCTCTTTCGGGAGGTATTCGCGCGAGAACGGGATGGTGTCGATGAATGGCCTGTCCATAACATTACCGGACACGTTCGCGCGAATACCAATTTCGTCATAGGCGTCGAACACAGCATCGATCGCGTCCATACCTTGAACTGGCAACTCGATCACGTCGTCAACCAAGCACGTGACCCCATTCTTCAGCGACTCCATCGCCACCACCATTGAGCGCAGGTAGATTAAGCGGGGATCGAGCGCCTTCATGCCGACGATCGGATAGGAGTAAAGCATCCAGATTTCGAGCGGCATATTGTCGAAACGGCCCTTGAACATGGCCTCCCAGGAGTGCACGTGAGCGTTAACTAGACCTGGCGTCACCAGCCGATTTCCGCCATCGATTTTACGCGCGCCATCCGGCGTAGAGATGGCGTCACCAATATGCACAATCCGCGAACCCTCGATCAGAATGTCGCCTTTGAACGGCGAGGTCCCGTGCGCCTGGTCGACGGCGATAATGGTGGCGCCCGCGATGTGTGTGCTCGTGGTCATCTCAAGGACTCCCCTCGTTCATGTTGAGTTGAAGAAAACTGGCGATCCGCAGATAAATAAAGCCGTCGCGATACTTGAGAGGAGGATATTCCAGATGGTTTCGTGAATTCCCGGTTCGGCCTGGGGGAGCAAGTGATGAGTCGTCGCAATGCCCGTACTCGGCAGAGCTCGGCGCCAGCTGGCCGACCTCTTGCGCTAGAGCCTTGAGCTTCGATTGCATCATGGGGAGCGTCCAGCCCGCAGGGAGCTTCGCCAAGCAGTAGACCGGTTGCTGGCTTGGCCTCTCACGATAGAAACTTCCGAATGTTGTAATGCGGCGGCCACGTTCGCTCAAAGGCGGCGGCGGCGCGCATCACGTCATATTCGCCGTAGGCGGCGCCGACGATCTGCAGGCCGACTGGCATGCCCTCCCCGTCGAGGCCCGCGCAGATGCTCGCTGCCGGCTGCCCCGTGAGGTTGAACGGATAGGTGTAGAACACCCACGAAACGAGGTTACGATCGGCAAGATGCGACGGAATGTCCTGGCCGATATCCAGAGACGACACGGGCAGCACCGGGGAAAGCAGCAGATCGAACCGGTTGAAGAATTCGCGCAGGCGGTCGCGCAGTGCGTAGCGCTCGAAGACCTTGAGGTAGTAGTCGCGCATCTCCTGTCCGAGTGCGGCGCCGAGAACATTCGCCACGGCTGGATCGAGCAGATCGCGGCTGTTCTCCAAGATCGGGCGCAGTCGGGTGCCTACCCCCGCATAGAATTCAGCAATCCACAGATCGGCGGGATCAGCAGCGATAACGCGTTCCACTTCCTCGACGTAACAGCCAAGCTCCTCAAAGCGCTTGGCGGCCTTTTGGCAGATAGCGACAACCTCAGAACTGGGACGGGAGTAGCCAAGGGTCGGGCTCCAGGCGACGCGCATGCCGGCAACGGATGCTTTACAGGCCCCAAGCACATCGGGGACGGGCCCGGCGACGGCGAAGGGGTCGCGCGAATCGTGCCCCGCGATCACACTAAAGAACAACGCAGCATCTTCAACCGTGCGCGCCAGCGGTCCGACATGCGCAAGCGTAGGCGTCGCTGATGTCGGCCAGACCGGAACCCTGCCGAAGTGCCCCTTGAGGCCAAACAAGCCGGTGAAAGACGCCGGGATTCGTACCGAGCCGCCACCGTCCGTGCCGAGAGCCAGCGGCGTAATCCCTGCCGCCACCGAGGCGGCGGCGCCAGCGCTGGAACCACCGGGGGTCTTCGCCACATTCCACGGGTTGCGAGTGACACCGGTGAGCGGGCTGTCTCCCACCGGCTTGCAACCAAATTCGCTGGTGGTCGTCTTGCCGATCAATATGCCGCCGGCCCTCTTCGCACGCTCCACAGAGGGGGCGTCCACCAGCGCCACATTATCCGCCATGGCGCGCGAGCCGGAGGCGTAACGCGCGCCGCCCACCGCGATTAGATCCTTTGCCGAAAAGGGGACGCCATGAAGAAGTCCGCAGGGAGCTCCTTTCATCACGGCGTCTTCCGCGTTGCGGGCGGCTTCGAGCGCGGCGTCCGGCAGCAGCAGGAAAAAGGCGTTAAGAGAACTGCTCGTCGCCTCGGCCTTCTCCAGCGCCCGTAGCGTTACCTCAACCGGCGATATCTCCTTGCGAAGAACAAGACGGCGGATGTCCCCCGCACTGAGATAGTCGAACTCGCCACGCACGAGAATATCCCCATTCCTTTCAAGGGGTCGGAATCCGACCGCAATGGCGGCGTCAGTTGTTTAGGATTGCAAACGCCCGCACGGGAGAGCCCGATCCGCCCTTAAACTTCAAAGGCACGCCAAAGAACTCGAACTCGCCAACGCCCAGCAGCTCCTCCAAATTGACCAGCCATTCCCAGTGACTTATGCCGAGGTCGCGGCAGAGCCGGTGTTGCGCAAAGATGTTGTCACTCGGCTTGTCTGTCGACGGCCCCTCGACGCCATGCATGCGGGACCCCCGATCGTAGAGCCAGCGTGTCGCGTCGGCGGTTAGCAGAGGGTTTTTCCAGACCGAATCGAGCGAAGGGTAGTTGCGCTTGTGGAAGCCGGTGCACAGTAGGACGATGTGGCCGTTGACCTTCACCCCGGCCTTTGTCTCCGCTTGCTCCACGTCGGCGACCCCAATATCGCCGAGATCGGGTATATGCCTAAGGTCGAGGCAAACGGCCGGCCCCATGAACATGTCAAGCGGCATCTCGTCCACGGGCATTCCTGTCGGATTGACATGGCGGAACGCGTCCACGTGGGTCCCGACATGATCTAGCATTGCGATAAAGTTAGTCTGGAACGTCATGGGGTCGCCTTCGACGCCAAGCCCCATGGACTTGGTGCTTTCATGCGTCATGTGCGGTGTGAGGACCGGTCGCTGGAACAGCTTGTGCGCCGGCATATTATCTTCGATGGCTAGGCTGAGATCGACGATTCTTCGAGCCATTCTATTCCTCCTTACTGGGTTGCTGGCGCAAGCCTTAATACCTGCGCGGAATCACTTAGAGCTCAGAACAAGATTCTTATGTCTTTAAGCAAGACGATAGACGCCTCAGCATCTGCTCCAGTCGAGCATCAATTCGCAACGAGTGATGAATACGCATCCCTCCCTCCACTCAAGCTATTTCGGTTGGCTCTTGCTTGACGCCATCTGATAGCCGTTGGAGCCGGGAATCAAAGACAATATTGCAATAGGTGTTATAATATCTGCCTATATGATATAAGACTATAGTAGTAGCGCTGTTCGCCTAATCAACGAGGGCCTAGGTCGTGAGCTTTCCGCCAAACGGAAATCTGGCAGCTCTAACCGGTTTTTCGCGATTGCTTTGACCAATAGCCATCGTGAACTAGGATCGAGTGACGATATCCATCGGTGCCAATTGTTATGGACATCAAACAACTTCGGTACATCGTGCAAATTGCTGATTCTGGCAGCATATCCAAAGCAGGCGAGTTGCTCCGTGTGGCGCAGCCCTCTCTCAGCCTGCAATTGAAGTCCGTCGAAGAAGAACTGGGCGTGCAGCTTCTTTCGCGCAACGCGCGCGGGGTGGCGATGACGGAGAATGGCAAGGTCTTCGTCGAATACGCCCGACATATCTTGCATCTAATGAATCAGATCCCGGAGGTGCTTCGGTCCGCAACGTCCAATCCCACTGGCAAAGTCAGGGTTGGGTTGCCCACGTCAGCAAGCCGAGGGCTGTCAATGCCGCTCATCAAGGCGGCCACGCACTCTTATCCCAACGTGAAGGTGCATATTGTCGAGGCCATGACGGGCTATCTTGATGAATGGATCCAATCAGGCAAGCTCGACATCGCGCTGCTCTATAATCATCGAGCGTTTGGGAATATCGCTTGGACAGAGATGTTGATTGAAGAACTCATGGTGGTCGCTGCTGTCGGCTCGGATGTCGCTTCAATGCCGAAAGTAGAGTTCGCCGCACTCGCCGAAATGCCATTGGCGGTGCCGGCAGTGCCGAATATTCTTCGCAATGTGCTTCAGCTTCTGGCCAACCGTCTTGATGTCAATATTGGCAATGCGCTGGACTGCGACAGTCTGACCGCGATCCTGAAATTGGTCGAAGGTGGCTACATTTCGGTGCTACCGAGCTTCGCCGTCCAGCAGGAGGTAGCGGCCGGCATACTAAAGACAATACCTTTGGTGAATCCCACACCTTCGTGGAGCTTGTCAGTCGTTGTCTCCAAACGCACCGCAAATGTTTTCTGCAGCGAAGCCATAGCGAAGCTCATGGCGGAAACGATGAGAGCGATGGTTGAGAATGGCCAATGGCGCGCAAGTTTGAAGGAGGCCCCGGTGCGTTGGGTGGGTTAGATGGCGCCTTAAGCGCACCGTCGATGGTTCTCGTCTTCCGACGGTCACGAACCTAGTCGCAGGCGGGAGCCAAATGATTTCGATATCAGCCGGCGTACGCGACCAGGCTCGCGTAGTCTGGGAAGCGTTTCCGCCCAGATCAGTGCTGGGCGCCATCAGATCCGCCCCGCTTCGACCAAAGGCGGACCAAACCATAGGCGCTGATGAGGGCCCAAAATCCTTCGATGACGGCCGACGGAAGGTTCCAGGCGTCGACCAGCGAAATCAGGATTCCGACCGAGCCCGCAAGATTCATCGTCAGGTAGGGAAAGCTCCTCGATTTGAGCCACCCGCCCTGGTCCGAAAAGTAAGCGGCGACGATGAGCAGGGAGCCCACAACGCCGAGAGCCTGATCCAGATGAAACATTGCAGGAAGGCTCCGTTGTCACCCGCATTGCGCTGTCGAAATTGGCGGCGTTTCGCCGCCCCAACCGGCGCCCGTCCCCTACCCAGCGCCGTTGGGCGCGAGCGCAGGAAGGGGGGCGCCAGAGTGTTCGCGTCAGCGTCGTGGCAGGACCCGCCCAACTGGCTCCGTGTACTGGGGAATGAGGTCGACCATTGGTCGATAGCCTCCGGCGTCGATCTCCTTCCGCACATAGGCGGCGATTTCCTCCATCGGAGCAAACCAGACGTCGCCCTGCGCCACGACCCTTTCGAGGAACTCAGCGAACACATGCCAGCGAGCGAGGCGGCCGGTGACGAACGGATGCACAACGGGGACCCATAGCGCGCCGTAAGCATAGGCCGCCTCGAACTCACGCAGATAGAGGTCGAAGCCGTTGCGGGCGCTGCGGATCGGCATCATGTAGTTGAGATCCATCGACTGAACGTATTGAGGCCAATCGTCGAGCCCCCAATGGCTTGGCAGCTCGATGAGTTCGCCGCCGGTCTTCCGGCTGCGGATCACGTAAGGGATGTCGGCTCCCATCAGCGAGGCGTCATATTTGAAGCCGCGCTCGAGGAGCAGATCGAGCGAATTGTCGGAGAAATTATAGAGCGGCGCGCGCCAGCCCCGCGGCGCCTTGCCTGTCGCCTTCTTGATCACTTCGACGCCGACATCGAGCCAGTGCGCCTCGTCGGCGTGGGTCTGCTCCAGCGGATTTTCGTGGATGTAGCTGTGATGGGCGATTTCATGGCCGCCGCGCAGAATGGTCTCCACCGCAGCGGGATATTGCTCGATGCACCAGGCCGGAATGAAGAAGGTCTGCTTGAGGCCAAGCCGTTCGTAGGTCTCCACGATCCGCGGGATTGCGACCAGCGGACCGTAGCGCAGCATCGAAATCGCTGAGACGCGACGATTGCCGTCATGGGGATAGTCGACATGGATGAGGCTGTCCGCATCCATGTCGAAGGTCAGGCAAGCCGCACATTTCGCGCCGTTCGGCCATTTGATCGCATTGGATATCATTTACCGCAACCCCCTATTCGAATGGCTCGAAGGGCTAACGACGAAAGGCGCCGTCATTCGAGAAATCTCTTGGCCATCGCGCCATGCTCGTGGCGCAAGCGCTCGACGTCGACGCCGACCGGAGCGCCGTCCTCGACGAGCCAGCGTCCCCCCGCCATGACCCGGTCGGCGCGATGAGCGCCGCAAAGAACGAGAGCCGCGATCGGGTCGCCGGCGCCGGAGAAACGCAATTCATCCAGTGTGTAGAGGGCTAGGTCCGCCTGCCGGCCGACCGCGATCGCGCCGATATCGCGGCGCCCGAGACATCGCGCCGAACCTTCGCTTGCCCAGCGCAGCGCGTCGAGATGCGTCACCGTCGCGTCGTAGGTCAGGCGGTTGATGAGCAGCGCGTGCCGGGCGCTCTCCATCAGGTTTGAGCTGTCGTTGGAAGCCGAACCGTCGACGCCAAGGCCTATGGTGACGCCGGCTGCTTCCAGTTCGCGCGTCCGACACTGGCCGGAAGCCAGAACCATGTTCGACGTCGGACAATGGCAGACGCCGATCTCGGAGCGACCCAAGCGCTCGATCTCGGCGTCGTTGAAATGGATGCCGTGGGCAAGCCAGACGTCCGGCCCCAGCCAGCCAACATCCTCGAGATAATCCACTGGCCGGCATCCGAAGCGGCTTTCGCAATAGGCGACCTCGTCGCGCGTCTCGGCGAGATGCGTGTGAAGACGGCACCCATGTCGACGCGCGAGCGTCGCGGTCTCGGACATCAGTTCCGGCGACGCGGTGAACGGCGTGCAGGGAGCGAGCGCGATCTGGACCATCGCGCCCTCGCCGCCTTCATGGTAGCGGCCGATGACCCTTTCGCAGTCGGATAGAATGGTGTCGCGGTCCTGCACGACGCTCTCGGGCGCCATCGCGCCGTCCCGCCGCGACAGGTCCATCGAGCCGCGGCTCACGATCATACGCATCCCGAGCCGCCGCGCTTCCTCGACCTGGATGTCGACGGCGTCCTCGCAGCCTTTGGCGAAAAGATAGTGGTGGTCCGCCGCGGTCGTGCAACCCGAGAGCAGGAGTTCGACCAGCGTCAAGCGAGTGGCCAGTCGATGGGCTTCGGGCGTGAGACGCGTCCAATAGCCGAGCAACGTTTCAAGCCACGGGAACAATTCCTTGTTGATCGCTTGCGGATGGGCGCGCGTCAGCGACTGGTACATGTGATGATGAGCGTTGATGAGGCCTGGCAGCACCACGTGACGGCCGGCGTCGAAGACTGTCGCGACTGGCGCCGCCGGCTCGGCGCCGCTTGCGACGAGTTCAGCGATCCGGCCGTTCTCGATAACCAGACCGCCGCCCGCCCCTTCGGCGAGGCAAGCAAGCGGGTTGCGGATCCATTGCCGCATGGATGTCTGCTTCCGCCTCCTAGAGACCAAATTCTTCGACGACCGCCCGGTCGAGGCCTTCGATCGCGTCCGAGAGGAGCCATCGCCCTTTCTCCTCGGACGATCCTGCGGTCAGCGACAGCACGCCCGATGCGGGCACTTCGCGGACCGGGCCGGGGAAGCGGTCATAGGGCCGGAACTTTGCTGGTCCGTCGTTGGCGGCGCGCTCGAGATGGACAAGGTCCGGACGGAGCACCATCATCATCGACGTCTCAATGACGCTCGCGTGCTCAAGCTCGATGCCCGGATAGCCGTCGGGGAAGACGCGTCCGAGCGTGTCCGGCTGAATGGCCTCCCAGATATCGACCCGAACAATGCGCAGGTCGCCCAGACGGTCGCGGCCGATGTGGTCGAGCGCGCGCTCGATGGCTTCGATCGTGGGCCAGATATTCTCGTAATGGCCGTTCACAACCGCGATCCGCCTCACTCCATGTCGAAAGAGTTCGGTCAGGATGTCCCGCACGAGCAAAGTCAGCGTTTCCGCCGTCAGGTTGATCGTCCCCGGGAAGGCCATGCCGCCGCCCGAGCGCGGCTGTGAGCGGTTGCCGTAGGCGACCGTCGGTAAGACGAGCCCGTGTCTGCGCCGAGCGACCTCGGCGCAGACCGCGGTCGAGAGAATGGCGTCGACGCCGAGCGGCATGTGCCGACCGTGCTGCTCGGTGGCGCCAACCGGCAGGAATGCGACCGCGCCCCGCGACGCCCGCTCCTGGAACTCCGGCCAGCTCAGGTCCGCGACGAAAACCGTATCGCTCATTCGACTTTTCCCCTGGCGCTCATCCGCCGCAGCGTCCAGCCATGACGCATAGAAGTTCGAACATCAGCGTCGCGCCAGTGAGCGCCGTGACGCCGGTCGTGTCCAAGGGCGGCGACACCTCGACAACGTCGGCCCCGGCGATGTCGAGTCCATCGAGCAGACGAACCACGGCCTGAGCTTCCCGACTGGTCATTCCGCCGATCTCCGGGGTGCCGGTGCCGGGAGCGATCGACGGATCGAGCGCATCGATGTCGAACGACACATAGACGGGTTGGTCCCCGACCAGCGCTCGCACCTCGCTCATCACCGCGGCGGGTCCGCGCTCGGCGAATTCCTCGATGAAGACGATGCGCACGCCGGCCGCTCGGGCGAAATCGTAATTGGACGCGTCCGAAATCGCGCCGCGAATCCCGATCTGAATCATCCGGCGCGGGTCAATCAGTCCCTCTTCGATGGCGCGGCGGAAGGGGGTGCCGTGATTGTAGCGGTTGCCGAAAAAGCTGTCGTAAGTGTCCGAGTGGGCGTCGAACTGGATGAAGCCGAGCGGGCCTTTCTTGGCGAGACTGCGCAGAATGGGGAGCGTCACCAGATGGTCGCCCCCAGCGGTCAGCGGACGGGCGCCGGCCTCGTGGATCTCCGTGAAGAAGTTCTCGATGCTCTCGAGGCTCGCCATGAGATCGAGCGGGTTGATCGGCGCGTCGCCGCAATCGCCCGCCCGCAACCGATCGAATGGCGAAAAGTTTGTCACATGGTGAACCCGCCTGACGAGGCTCGACTGGTTGCGGATCTCGCGAGGGCCGTGCCTGGCGCCCGTTCGGTTAGTCACGCCTCCGTCGAACGGCACGCCGACGATGGCGATGTCGACTTGGTCCGGCGTCGCGATGGGCAGTCGCATGAATGTGGCGGCCCCGGCGAAACGAGGGACGAGCCCCGAATCCAAAGGCTGGAAATCCTGAGTCGACCTGACAGCGCTCATCATCGCGCTCCCGCCGCCTGAACCTGTTCTGCGCTTTCGATCATCTCATCAGCCCTCGTCTCGATCTCCGGCTCGCATCGATTCAGGCCGTTGCCGTCAGGCCCGCTCTATCGACTGCAAAAGGGCCGGGCGCCGCCGGGTTCCCGGCAGCCCATTCAGAACATCGCCGCGCCCCCGTTGGGGCTGACGCACTGGCCGGTCATGAAGGTCGCGCCCGGGCCCACCAGGAAGACGGCCGCCGCCGCGATCTCCTCAGGCCGGCCCAGCCGCCCGAGCGGGTTCATCGATTCCTTCGCCAGCATTTCGGGCGAGGTCGATTCGATTCCCAACATCGGCGTGTCCGTCGGCCCCGGCGCAATCGCATTCACCAGGATGCTCGGCGCGAATTCGCGCGCCCACGATCGGGTGAGCGACACCACGCCGCCCTTGGACGCGCAATAAAGCGAGCAATTCTCGCGGCCGAGATAGGCGAGTTCGGAGGCGATGTTGACGATGCGTCCACCGCGGCCCTGGGCGACCATCAGGCGCAGCGCCTCGCGTCCGCAGAGGAAGAGGCCGCGCAGATTGACCGCCATCAGCCGATCGAAATCCGCCGCGGAGGTCTGCAGCAACGGTCTTTCGATGAGAATTCCAGCGCTGCTGACCAGAATATCGATCCCGCCCTGCCCGGTCAGCCCGTCGAACGCCGCGACGATCTCCTCCTCGTTGGCGACATCCATGCGGCGCGCGCGCGCCTTGCCGCCCCCCTGCGCGGCCGCCGCCGCAGCGGCCGCGAGCTGATCTTCACCCGCGCGATCGAAGATCGTGACGTCGGCGCCCTCGGCCGCGAAAGCCACCGCGATCGCCCGGCCGATGCCGCTCGCGCCGCCCGTGACGACGGCGCGCCTCCCATCCAGAACCCCCATCAGACCATAACCTCGCCGCGATCCACGTTGACGGCCTGCCCGGTGATGTTGCGCGCCAGATCGGATGCGAGAAACAGATAAAGACTCGTCACGTCGGCCGGCTCCATCAGCCCAGGCAAGGCTTGCGCGCCGATGATGCCGTCAAGCATCTCGTCCTCCGGGACGCCTTGGCGCTCGGACATCGCAGCGAGGGAGCGCAAGGCCGCGCGGGTCTTGACCCAGCCGGGGCAGACAGCGTTGACGCGAATGCCGCGTGGTCCGAGCTCCTTGGCCAGCACGCGCATGAAGCCGAGATTGCCGTGTTTCGAGACGACATAGGCGCTGAATTCGGCCGCCGCGCTTTTCGACCAGATCGAGGCCGTGATGACGATGCTTGAGCCTGCGGTCATCGACTTGATGGCCTCGCGGGTCACGTAATAGGCGCCGATAATGTTGATCTCGATGATGCGGGCGAACGTGCGCTCGACCTCGTCGCCTTCCGCCGCCATGGGTGTGATGCGCTCAAGGCCCGCATTGTTGACGAGCACATCGAGCCTGCCGAGGGACCCGACCGACTGGCGCACGGCCGCGCGGTCGGTGATGTCGCAGACCAAGGCGCGCACGCGATGACCCGTGGCCTCCTTGATCCGTTCGGCCGCTTCATGGATGTCGGGCGTGCTCGACAAGATGGCGACCGAGGCTCCGGCGCGGGCGAAGTCCATTGCGACGGCCGCCCCGATTCCGTGGCTTGCGCCAGTCACAAGGACGGATTTGCCGGTGAAGTCGAGCGTGTTCATGGCTGGCCGGCTCCCTCCTCGGCTTCGACCTCCTCGTTGCGGATGCGAGACAGCACGTCGCGCCGTATGCGGCGGAACTCGGGACTATCGATAATGTCGATGCTGCGCTTCTCGGGCAGCATCGCAGCGACCGGAATGTCCTCGATGACGCGCGCCGGCCTCGCCGAAAAGACGATGATCCGGTCGGCGAGAAGCACGGCCTCGTCGACGTCGTGCGTGACGAAAATGACCGTCTTGCGCTCGGCGCGGCGCAAATCCATGAGCTGGATCTGCAGGCGTTCGCGGCTGAGGGCGTCGAGAGCGCCGAACGGCTCGTCCATCAGCAATACGAGGGGATCGGCGGCCAGCGTTCGCGCGATGGCGACGCGCTGACGCATCCCGCCCGAGATGCGGTTGATCGTATAGTCCGCGAAAGGCGTGAGCCCGACGAGATCGAGATAGCGGCGAGCGATGCGATCCTTCTCCGCAGCCGGTATGTCGCGACGGTATTTCATGCCGAAGCGGATGTTGCCGAGCACCGTGAGCCAAGGGAAAGACGAGTAGGACTGGAACACCATGCCCTTGTCGCGGCTCGGGCCGGTGACGCGTTTGCCGGCGAGGTAAATCTCGCCCGAACTCGGGGCCTCGAGCCCCCCCACCATCCGCATCACCGTCGTCTTGCCGCATCCCGACGGCCCGACGAAGACCACGAACTCGCCTTCGCAGATCGTGAGGCCGATCGGGTCGACGACGCGAATCGGGCTCCCGTCGGGCGCCTGGAACTCCTTGGTGAGAGTGCGAAACTGGATGAAGTCGGCGCCGCTCATCGCTGTCCCGGTCAATGGAGGTACCGGAACCAGCGCCGGTGAAGGAAGCGGATCGCCTGATCCGATACGAGACCGATGATGCCGATCATGAGAATCCCGGCAAACACCTCGGGGGTCTTCCCGAAGCGCCGAGCCGTCCAGATCTGAAAGCCTATTCCTGACGTCGAGGCCACGATCTCGGCCACGATGAGGTAGGTCCAGCACCATCCGAGTGTAATGCGAAGGCTGTCCACCATGTTGGGAAGCATGGCTCGCAGCAGGATGTCCTTCATCAGGGCGGCGTCCGAAGCGCCGAGGGTGCGCCCAGTCTCGATGAATTCCTTGGGCACGCGGCGCGCGTCGTCGGCGACCAGGAGGACGAGCTGGAAGAACGTGCCGATCCAGAGCAGCATGATCTTCGAGCCCTCGCCGATGCCGAGCCAGATGAGCGTCAGCGGGACGAGCGCTGGCACCGGCAGGTAGCGAATGAAATCGATGAGCGGCTCGAACAAGGCGTTGACGCCTCGATAGCCGCTCATCAGCACGCCCATCGGAATTGCGATGATGGCCGAGGTGAGAAAGGCGATCCACACGCGCGCCACGCTGACGCCGATATCGGCGAGGTAGTCGTTGTCGAGGAACATCCGCCACCAAGCTTCCACGACGGCGCGCGGCGACGGCAGAATTTGCGGATGGACGAACCCGGATTCCGTGGCGACGATCCACGCGCCCAGCACGAGCGCGAAGCCGACGACGCTGACCCAGAGCTCCTGCCGCGGGCGCCTGGCGCCACGGAAGATCAGGAGCTCGCGCCAGGCGGCCAGCGGACCGACCGACAGTGAAGTCGGGCCGCCGTCTCGCGCTCCAGAGCGGGAGACGGCGCTACTTTTATCGGACAAGGTGGCGCTCTCCGCGTCCACCGTTCCAGCCATCACTTCTTCTCATCGACCTGGTTGATGATCGAGCGATCGATGTGATCCTCCGGCAACAGTTTCACGTCGGACGAACCGAATTCGAGATTGAGGTCCATCACTTCCCTGAAGATCTGATAGCCTCGGCCTTCCTTGTCCACCGGCCCGATGAACGCCTTGGCTTCCGCCAGAGGCGTGTAGCGGAACGTTGGCTGCGTCGCCTTGAACTCCTCCGGCGTAATGCTGAACTGCTTGGCGATGATCGGTATCGCCTTGTCGGTGTTGGCGTTGTAGTAGTCGATGGCTCGATAAATGGCCCGGAGGAACTTGACGTATTTTTCCGGATGGGCGTGCAGCTCGCCCGTGTGCGCCATAATGATGTCCAGGATCAGATCTTTCTGGTCCTTCGTCGAGGTGAGGATATGCGCCCCTCGCGCCGCGTTGGCGGTGACCACCTGGCTGAGGACGGGTTCGTAGCTGCCGACCGCCGCAACCTGCTTGTCTCCGAAAACTCCGATCGCGTCGGCCGCCGCGATGTCGGTCAGCTTCGTGTCCTTGAGCGACAGGTTGCATTGCTTCTTCAGAGCCATCTGCATGATCAGGCGCGCCGGCAGGTTCGGCTCGACCGCGATGGTTTTGCCCTTGAGATCGCAGACCGACTTGATCGAGCCGTCCGCGACCCAGCCGTCGCCGCCGGTCGAAAGATCGATCGTGCCGATGATGATGCCCTGAGTGTCCTTCCTGCGCCGTAGACCCTGGTACTCGCCAACCGTGCGCAAATAACAGTCGATGTCGCCGCGCTCCATGGCGGCGACCGCGTTGGGCATATCGTCGTCGAGGATCTCGTCGACCTCGATCCCTTCCTCTTTGAAGTAGCCGAGCTCTTTGGCGAGATGGACTGGCCCGAAGCCCACCCAAACCGGGTACATGCAGCTTATCTTGTTGGCGTCCCCCGCCGCCGCTCGCGCGGCCCCGGTCCCAAACCCCAGTCCGAAGACGCAGGCCGCAATGGCGACCGGCAGAAACCCTCTCAGCCAATGTCTCATCATGTCGATTCCTCCCGAACTCGGCGATCTATCGTCGCCTACCGCGCCGTTTACGTCTTCAGCAAAACGTCATGATCGAGCGCCCGGCGACCGAAGTGTACGGGCTTTGCCAAAGATTGGAAAAGAAGCAAGAATGGATGATTGCATCTGTAAAGCGGAAGTGTGAATGCGAGCGCTCCTGGATGTGGACCTCAGGCTGATCCGTATCTTTCGCGCCATCACGGAAGCCCAAGGGCTTGCAGGCGCGCAGCTTGTGCTCAACCTCAGCCAATCACGGATTTCAGCGAGCCTCAGTGAACTGGAGACGCGGCTGGGCGTGCGGCTGTGTCGCCGAGGCCGTTCTGGTTTCGCGCTGACGGATGCGGGCCGCAGCGTCTATGAAGCGTCTCACGAACTGTTCGAGGCGGTCGACCGCTTTTGCAATCAAGCTGGAACGGTCTCGCAGCAGCTCAAGCGCGTGATCAAGCTCGGCGCGGTCGACGCGCTCGCAACCAATCAGGAGATCGGGCTGCCGCGCCTCTTGCACGAATTGCGCCGCACAGCGCCCGCCATGTTCATCGATCTCATGATCGCCGGCCCCGAAGAGTTGGAGGAGCAACTCATGACCGGCAAGCGGGACATCATCATCATGCCCAGTCTCAACAAGCGTCCCGATCTCTGGTACCAGACGATCTGCAACGAGCGTCAGTCGCTCTATTGCGGCCGCGGCCATCCGCTCTTCGCCACGCGAGTCACGCCCTCAATCAGCGAATTGTCGAGTTACGCCATGGTGGCCAGAGGCTATCTCCATAGCCAGGATCTCAAGCGCCTCGGGCGTCGCGAAGCTCAGGCGACCGTGGAGATGATGGAAGGTCAACTCATCCTCGTCCTCGGCGGAAGCTTTCTCGGCTATCTGCCGGCCCACTACGCGGCGGCGTGGGTCAAGCGCGGCGACCTGCGTCCTATTGACGATTCCGTCTACGGCTACGATTCGACTTTCTTCGCCGTGACCCAGCGCAGCGCGACGGAGAGGCCGATCGTTCGGCGTTTCCTGTCTCTCATCGCGGCAAGCGCAGGTCGGGTCGCGCGTCGGCGGTGAGGAGTCCGATCGCGCGCGATGTCGTCGCTTAAGCGGGGGCGTGCGGGCGTCGCCACGCGTCCTGTTTTCCTGCCTTGCGGGCCGCCAAACAGAATAGGGCTTCGGCGATCAATCGCCCTGCGAGAACGCTGGTCGCGCCGCTCGACGAATCGAAGTCCGGCGAAACCTCCACCAGGTCGAAGCCGGCGAAGCCGTCTCGCGCGGCGATGCGCACCCCGCGAATGATTTCGCGCGAGGTGAGGCCGCCCGCCTCGGGGCTGTTGGTCGCAGGCGCGAAGGCCGGGTCGACGCCGTCGATGTCGACGCTGATGTAAAGCCGGGCGCCGCCCGCGCTCGCGATCGCCCGCGCACGCTCCGTGACCGTCTCGATGCCCAGGCGCTCGACTTCCTCCATGGAGAACACCGTGACGCCGAGCTCACGGTAGAGCGGGGTCCACTCCGGCAGGTTGCGCGGACCCCGCGCGCCGATCACGACGATCCGGCGCGGGTCCACCTTGTCGAGTTCGGCGATGCGCAGGAGCGGCGAAGCTCGGGTCAGCCGATCGCCCCCAAATGTCTCGCTGAGGTCCAGGTGCGTGTCGAAGACGATCAATCCAAGGGGCGCGTCGCCGGCGTTGCAAACGGCGCGCACCGCCGGATAGCTGATCCCGTGGTCCCCGCCGATGGTCATCGGCACGGCCGCCTTGGCGAGAATGGCGGCCAGGCGCGCTTCCAGCCGGGAATAGCTCGCCACATTGTCGCCTGGGACGACATCGACGTCGCCGGCGTCGGCCACGGCGATATGCTTCAACATGTCGAGGTCCCAGTCGAAGCTGTAGCTGCCATAGAGCAACGAATATTTGCGAATCTCCTGTGGCGCGCGCCGGGTCGCGCCGCCGCGAAAGGTCGCGATTCCGTCATAGGGCATGCCCAGCACCACCGCCTCGGCCGTCAGTCCCGACAGGTCGCGGACATAAGGAAACGCCATGAACGGCGGCACGTCGCCGTAGATGCGCGGCACGCCAGCGGGACTGAGGGCTTCACTCACGAGCGGCTCCTTGGAAGTTTCGGCGGCTTCATCACTTCGTCCCGTTATCGGCCGGCGGATCAGCCTGGAAAAGCATGTTCCGGGAGCGCCAAGTGTCCAGGAACTCCCGCAAGCGCGCGCTTTCGGGCGCTCTGAACACTTTGCCGGGCGGTCCTTGCTCGACGATCTTTCCGTGGTCCATGAACACGACCCGGTCGGCAACCTGAGCGGCGAAGCCCATTTCATGGGTGACGACCAGCATGGTGATGCCTTCGCTGGCGAGTTGTCTCATGGTGTCGAGCACCTCGCCGACGAGCTGGGGGTCGAGCGCCGAAGTCGGCTCATCGAACAGGATGACGTGCGGCTCCATGGCGAGCGAGCGCGCAATGCCGACCCGTTGCTGCTGGCCGCCGGAAAGCTGCGAGGGATAGCGGTCGGCGAACCGGGCGAGGCCGACCTTGGCGAGCGCTTGCCGCCCCTGCTCTTCGGCTTTCGCGGCGGCCATGCGCTTCGTCAGGCGCAGCCCGAGCGTCACATTGCCCAGCGCCGTCATGTGCGGCCACAGATTGAAGTGCTGGAACACCATGCCGACGTTGCGACGCACCGCATCGATATTCTGCTCGCTGTCCCGCACCTGGCCGCTCGCTGTTTTGCGATAGCCGAGGAGCCGCCCTTCGATCTCGATCTCGCCGCCCGTATATTCCTCAAGGAAGCTGATGCAGCGCAAAAGCGTGCTCTTGCCTGAGCCGGAAGGTCCGATGATGCAGACGACCTCCGAGGGGTTGATGTCCAACGATACTCCCGACAGCGCCACAAAGGAGCCGAACGTCTTGGTCAGATTGCGGATGCTGATGACGGGTCCGGGAGATTCAGCGGCCATCGCTTCAATCCGATTCTCGTTCAGAGACTGGCCAGACGGTGTTGCAGACAAGCGATCGGTTCCCAAAGCCTTCAGAACTGCACCTTCCGCTCCACGAACCTGCCAAGCCGAGCGATCGCTTCGACCAGCAGCCAATAGAGCAGAGCCGCGGCGAAATAGGGTTGGATCACCGCATAGGTTTCATTGACGAATTGGGTGGTGTTCTTGGTCAGTTCGTCAACGGTGATGATCGACAGCACGGCCGATTCCTTGATCAGGATGATGATCTGGTTGACCAGCGGCGGCGTGATCAGCACGAGCATTTGCGGCAGCTTGATGTGACGGACGATCTGCGCGCCGGAGAGACCGGCCATCCGAGCGGCCTCGACCTGGCCCTTGGCGATCGACTGGAAGCCTGAGCGGAAGATTTCGGCGAAAAAGGCGGCGCCGTAGAAGCCCAGACCGAGGACGCCGACCGTGTCGGCGCGCAACCGCAGGCCGATGCTCGGGCCGCCATAATAGAGCACGAAAAGCAGGATCAGGATCGGCAGCCCGCGCATGATCTCGATATAGGCGCGCACCAACCAGCGTAGCGGTGGAAGGTCGACGCCCTCGAGGCACGCAAGGATGAGTCCGACGGCGACGCCGAGTCCTGTCGCCAGCGCACAGATCCAGGCCGTCGTCGCGAAGCCTGCGAGCATGAGCGGCGCATATTGGACCCACAAGTCGAGGAATTGCGCCATATCCTTAGGTCCCCCGCGCCGCCAGCCGGAGCTCGGCCGCGCGCCCAACCAAGGAAAGCGTGAAATTTATGATAATATAGATGACGGCCGCCGTAATATAGATTTCGAACGGTCGATAAGTCGTGGCCACGATCTGCTGACTGACCCGCATCAATTCCGTCACGGCGACGACGGAGACAAGGGACGAGTTTTTCAGGATGCTTATGGTCTCGTTGACCAGAGAGGGGATGACAAGACGAAACATTTGCGGGACCAGGATGTGGCGCCGCGCGGCCCATTTTCGGATTCCGACCATACGCGCCGCTTCGACCTGTCCGGCGGGCAGCGCCAGCAGGCCCCCGCGGAAGATTTCACCCTGGAACGCCACAGTATTGAGCGTCAGCGCGACGATCGCCGCGAGGATGGACGCGACATTGATGCCGATCAGCGGCAACAGATAGAAGATCATCAGGAGCTGCACGAGAATGGGCGTGCCGCGCCAGACGCTTCGGTAGACGCGCGAGATCGACCGCAGCCATCCGCGCGACGAGTTCAGGCCGAAACACAAAGCGAGGCCGAGCGGCATGCCAAGAACAATGGCGACCAAGGAGATGAGGATCGTCATTCCCGCTCCCCAGAGCATCATCGGCAAGTTGTGTTGGATGAGGGTGATGGCTGCCACCTGGCGTCACCTATGAACTGGGATCCAGAACCAAGGCGAAGGGCTCGCGCATAGGCCCAGGCTGCTGGCGGAACCCAATGTTCGATATGCGCCGCCCCGGCGGCGGCCGCCGGGGCGAATTGTCAAACTCACTCCATGACTTGGACCCGCGTTCCGATCACTCCTTCGGGTCGGGCAATGCGTCGGTCGGCAGCTTCGTTGCGGAGCCGAACCACTTTTCTTGAAGCTTGGCGATCGTACCATCGGCGGTAAGCTTGCGGAGGCGATCGTCGATCAAGTCAGCGAGCGACTTGCTGTCGTCATCCTTGCGGAAGGCCCAACTGAAATAGGTCGGAGCGCCGAACGTCGTCTTGACCGTTTCGAACACGTCCCCTCGCTGCTTCTCCAGATACAGGAGATTTGGCAGCGAGTTCACCACGGCGTCGGTCCGCCCCGCCGCCAGGTCCGCATAGGCTTCGTTGAAGTCGACATATGTCTTGAAGTCGGCGATCGGCGCCATGCCCTTCGCCTTGAGGCTATCGGAAAACGCCTTGCTCGCCTTGAGCTGAGCCGAGCCCGCCTGCGTGCCAATGGTCTTGCCGCTCAGGTCGTCGGGCTTGGTGAGCGATGCATCGCCCTTGCGCTTGACGTAGGCGAACGAGGCGTCGGAAATGGGAAGCGACAGGCGGTAAGTGTCGTAACGTTGCTTGGTGACAGTGACCGCGGTGATGATCGCGTCGAACTTGTTGGTCTGCAAACCGGGCAGCAGTCCCTGAAACGGGAGGTCGAGCCGGGTGACCTTCACCCCCGGAAGCCCCTTCATGACCTCGTCGAACAGATCCACGCCGAAGCCGACAATCTTGCCGTTATCGACATATTCAAACGGCGGATAGCGGGCCTCGGTGCCGACCACGATCTCCCCTTTTTCCTTGATCCGGCCCAGCAGGTCCGCGGCCGTCGCTGCGCCCGCCGCCAGCGAAAGCGAAACGGCCAGCACGGCCGCGGCGCAGGATTTCAACACAGACCGCATGAAAGTCTCCCTTCCTAGGCTTTTGTCCGGACGAGATCGCTATCTTTTCCCATGAGTGGAAACCGAACCGCCGGTATGCCGCCTGACGGGGCGCCGACGGCTTCGAACCGATCACGACGCGGCGCCTTCGCTGCTCCAGGATCCATGACATTGGGCTCGATCGCAGAGGCGCGGCGCAAGGGCGCGAGCTCGGCCAAGACTTCTCGTCCTGGTTCGCAAAACGGCAGCGCTGCGGGTCGCCCTCATTTCACCCCGTTGCGGCCATCCACCCTACTGTTTCCTACAGCTTTCGAGGCATCATGTCAGGATTGATTCTCTGATAAATATGGAAGCAATAGACTATACATTGGAAATTGCGATGCATGCGCCCTCGGCGCCGGCGCGCATTGAGGGAGGTCGTACGGTGCATCTGTCCGCATCCGACATTCGAGCGCTGCGGGTTTTCCGTTCGGTGGTGGAGCATGGCGGCTTCTGCGGGGCCCAGCTCGCCCTTTCCATGAGCCAGTCGACGATCAGCTTTCAGATCAACGCCCTGGAGCAGCGCCTCGGCTTCTCGCTTTGCCAGCGCGGCCGGCGCGGCTTCGCACTCACCGATCGAGGCAGCGCGGTCTACGAATATTCGCATTCGCTGACTTCGGCGCTTTCATCCTTCGAGCAGCAGCTCGGCCAGCTTCGCTCGCGCGCGACCGGCCTGCTGCGCGTCGGCATCGTGGATGCGACGGTCACGGACTCCTCTCTCGGCATCCACGAAGTGATCGATCGCTTCTTCCGCAAGGCCAGCGAGGTTGATCTGCGCATCACCATTGGCTCACCAGAGCAGCTCGTCGCCGATCTCGCCAAAGGCGCTATCGACTGCGCGATTTCGCCCAAAATAAAGCTGCTCCCGGGCTATTCGCAGACCGAATTCCACCACGAGGTGCACTCGCTCTATTGCAGCGAACGTCATCCCCTGTATGAACGGAAGAGCGTGACCAAGGACGACGTCGAGGCTTCGCAAGTCGTGGTGCGCCCCTACGCAAACAAGACCGAACTTCAGCATATCCCCAACGCGAAGGTGGGCGCCTACGCCTCCAACGTGGAAGCGCAGGCCATGTATATTCTGAGCGGCCACTTCATCGGCTATTTGCCCGATCACATGGCGACGTCGTTCGCGGAGAAAAAGCGGTTGAAGCCGCTGCTTGTGCCCGCGGCGCAGATCCGCTCGCCTTTCGTCGTCATTTCACCGAAGCACAAGAAGCCGTCGCTTTCTCAACGCATCTTCGTGCAGGAGTTGTCGAAGAGGGCAAGCAAAGGCGAGCCGCGTTCCCCGAGAAGCGAGGGCGGGCGGAGGGATCTGCACGCCGAAATCGCTGCCCGTCTGAGCCGCGCGACATCGAGCGGGGCCCGAGATTGATCGATTCCGCCGCAAGCAGCGGGGCAGTTTCCTCTCCCCAACTTACAGCCGGAACGCAGAACGCCGAGCGGTTTGCATCGGCCGCCGGCGCAAGCTTGCTAGATGTCGGAAGCCGCCTCGTCGATCCGATAATGGGCGTCCGTCGGAACGCATGCCGCGCCATTCACCGGAACGAGATCCTGCGGACAGGCTGAAAAGGCGACGATGAGATCCATCTCGGCCCGCAACGAAACGGAGGAGCCTGCCTTCGAGATTGGCGGCTCGAAGGAGACCGCTCCATCGCCATCAATCGGGATGTTCATGAAAAGATTGAGCGGCGACGGCGTTTCCGATGGCGCGAGGCCAAGCGCGGCGAGCGCCGCCGCGAGATTATCAGTGCAATTGTCGTGGTGGCCGACATGGCCTAGTTGTTCGTAGCGGTAGCGGTCGCATGCGGCGATGAGCGTATCGTGCACCCCGCCCGACGTATCTCGAACAACGGTGAGCATCGGCCGCCGCCTATTGCTGCGCAAGGTGTCGCCGAGGCGCGGATTGACCCTCAGCATCGCTCCACGGCTGTGTTCCATCGACATGAACTCAGTCATGTCGCCGGCGCTGAACGCCCACGTGTCGACGACCTGGCTGCCGTGAGTGTTGATAATCGTGACGACCTGCCCTTCCTGGACGCGGGCCGCCACGCCCTTGCGCGCTGGAATGACACGCGCCTCGCCCTGCTGACCGCTCGAGGTCATGTTGCGCTCTCCTCTCGGTTCCAGTCTTGGGGTCGACCTGGACAGCTCAGCCCTTCCGCTCTTCACGTTCGACAAAGATATAGCCGAGGAAGTTCAACAGCACCTGCGCCGCGAGGAAGCCGGTGATCCCCGAGGGATCGAAGGCTGGCGCCACCTCGACCAGATCGATGCCGACGACCTCGCCACGCTTGACCAACCCCTGCAGGATCTCCATCACCTCGTAATAGAGGAAGCCGCCATGGCTCGGCGTGCCGGTGCCGGGAGCGATCGAGGGGTCGAACCCATCGATGTCAAGCGTCACATAATAGCGAGCGCCGGCCGGAATGGCGGCCAAAACGCCGTCAGCCCCGAGCTTGCGAGCCTGTCGAACCGAAAGGATCGTCGAACCGCGCCCGCGGGCGTCGTCGTAGCCGTCGCGCGCCGTCGACGAGACGTTGCGGATGCCGATCTGAGTGAGGCCGCTGACGTGCGACTGTTCCGCCGCGCGGCGCATGGGATTGCCGTGGCCCTCGCGGACGCCATGGCGGACATCGACGAAGTCGAGATGCGCATCGATCTGCACGATGTGGATCGGGCCATGGTCGCTGAAGGCGCGCACGCAAGGAATGTTAATCGCGTGGTCTCCGCCCAGAACCACCGGCAGGGCCTTCCTTGCAAGGATCTGGCGCACCGCCTTTTCGGCGTTGGCGTGACTGGCGCCGGTATCCGTGTGGACCATGTCGGCGTCGCCGATATCGACGATCCGCACCTTGTCGAGCGGCAAATACGTCTTGTCGTCCTCATGGTCGTACGCGCCGCTGTGGCCGAAAGAGAAAAGGGTCGACGCCTCGCGGATCGCTCGCGGACCGAAGCGGGCGCCCGAGCGGTATTGGGTGCCCATGTCGAAGGGCACCCCCAGCACCGCGACATCGGCGTCGATGCTGTCCCAGTCCAAGCAGACGGGGCGCTTGCCGAATGTGCAGATGCCGACGAAGGGGAGATCCAGCCGTCCGCTTTGATATCCGTGTGCCGCCATCGAAATCCCCTTGTTCTTGTTTGCTGCAGACCCCGAGCCGGCCGGGACCCCGTCTGCACGCGCCCAATCCATCCATCGCGATCCGGTTGCGGCCTTCATGCGGATTGGAATACCCCGGACGCAAGCGACCCGCTCGGCTCATGCCTAGCAGCCGCCTTGGCGCCAATCCATAATCAGCATCCGACGTTCATATCGGTCTTTTCGTTGTTCATTGGCGCGAATGGGTCGCCATTCCCCGCGCTTCGGCGCGCCATCCGATGATGGCGCATTCCATCGCGCCCAAAGGAGCGATGGCGCCGGACTCGGGCGGCAGGAATCGCCAACCGGATCCACGGACCCTTCGCCGGCTTCAAGTACCCGCCGAAAGCGTCCATCATCTACAAGCGGACGGGAAACCTACGCGCCGTTCAGGTCATGCGAGGTGTAGCAATCCGCCGAGTTCCTAAACGCCCATATCTAAGAGTGACCGCCCGCTCGAACGCCCCCTAGCAGACCATCACTGACGGGCCGTCACGCGCAGGTTACAGGGCGTCCGGCGGAACACCCTGCCCGCTTCGCGGTCTCGCAGACGCCCTACTCCGGCCTCAGGGCCGTCCGAGACGCTCGGCGCCGCCCCCGCGCGCGGGTCCCGCAGTGATGTCGGAGTCGTCAGGCTTTTTCGCGATCAGCGTTTGCGTGGTCAGGATCAAGGCGGCGACGGAGCCGGCGTTGCGGACAGCGCAATAACTGACCTTGACCGGATCGATGATGCCGGCCTTGACCATGTCGACAGTCTCTCCGTTGCGCGCGTCGAAGCCCTGGCCGTTCGTGGCCTTCGCCACCTTGGCGACGGCGGCTGCGCTGTCGCGGCCGCTATTGGCGACAATGCAGGCGAAGGGATGGCTGAGCGACCGTTGCACCAGGATGGCGCCCTGCTTGGCGCCCCCTTTCAGTTTCTTGATCAAGCCCTCGAGTTCCGGCGCGACGCGCATCAGAGCGACGCCGCCACCCGGCACAATGCCCTCCTCGATCGCCGCGCGCGTCGCATTGATCGCATCTTCGATCAATTGCGCTTTGCGCTTCTGCTCGACCGGAGTTGCGCCGCCCGCCAGGATCATCGCCGTGCCGCCCGACAGCTTGGCGAGACGCTCCTGGAATTTGTCCCGCTCGATATTTTCCGGCGCCGCCTCGAACTGACGCGACACCTGCTCGCGCCGGGCCTGAATTTCCTTCGCTCTCCCATTGCCCGCCGTGATCAATGTCTTCGTCGATGAAATTCTGACCTGACGCGCCGACCCGAGATCCTCCAACCGCGCCCTCTCGACCGCCCCGCCGAGATCCCGTGATATCACCTTGCCGCCTGTCGTGACGGCGATGTCTTCCAGCATCGCCTTGCGCCAGTGACCGTATTCCGGCGGATGAATGGCCGCGACCTTGAAATTGTCCTTCTCGCGCCGCGACAACAGCATCATGATCACCGGAGGCGCCACCTCCTCCGCAATGATCAGGAGCGGCCGCTTGCTCTTTTCGATGAGCGAGAAAACGCCGCTCAGCTCATCGATCGATTGTATTTTCTGATCGGTCATGAGGATATAGGGATTGTCGAGAACGACCTGCATCCGCTCGACATCCGTCACCATGTGATGCGAGAGATAGCCTCGCTCGAAAGCCATGCCTTCGATCACCTCCAGCGTCGTTTCCACGGTCGCTCCGAACTCGACCGCGACAATGCCTTGGTTGCCGGCGCGCTCGAACGCCTCGGCGACGAGCCCGCCGAGCTTGGCGTCATTGGCGGCGATGCTGGCGATGGCCCGCAGACCTTTCACGCCATCGAGACCCTTGGCAGAGCTTTTGAGCGCGTTGACCGTCTCCTCGACCGCCAATTCAAGCCCCTCGACCAACTCGACCGGATTGGCCCCTTCGGCGAGCAGGGCAAGCCCGTTCTGCACGAGGAAATTGGCGAGCACGGTGGCGGTTGTCGTTCCGTCGCCCGCCACTTCATTGGTCTGCTTGGAGACTTCGCGGACAACCTGAGCGCCCATATTCTCGAAAGGGCATTCGAGCTCGATCTCGCTCGCGATGCTGACGCCGTCGCGAGACACGAGCGGCGTGCCGATCGGGCGGTCCATCACCGCGTTCATGCCCCTTGGGCCGAGCGTGCCGCTGACCGCCTTGGTCAGCTTGGCGACCCCACGGCCCAACGCCTCTCGGGCCTCAGCATCGTGCAGCATGATCTTAGGCATCGTGGCGTTTCCTCGTGAAGTTACATGTCTTGCGATGAAACCTGGGGCCGCTCGGGACGTCGCCCAGCTTTTGTCGACAGCGGCGTCTCCATGTCGAAGCGCGCGTGCAACAAGCCGCGGCAAAGAGCGCTGTTGAATTCCGCATTGATGTCGACCCGCCGGAGCGCGCGGACATAAGCCGATAGCGATTCCGCCTGCAGCGGATCGCCATCAGCGTCGACGAACGCTCGTGACGCCGCGAGCGAATCCGACGCTATGGAGCGCCTTTCAAGATAGCGAGCGCGCAATCGGGCGCCATCGCCGTCAAGGTTGAGATCGGCAAGCTCCTTCAGCGTCATTTCGACCAGGAGGGCCCCGTCGCAGCCTGTCTGGATGAGATGGGCGAGCAACGCCGCCTGACGACGCTGGAAAGCCTTCAAGAGGAAGGTCCGCCGCAACTCGTCGAGATCGCCGTCGGCCTCGGCGCCGAACGTCTCCTGAAAACTCAGTCCGCGCGCGAGCCCGGCATTGATCTTGTCCGCGTACATATGCTCGCCGAGCAGGATGCTGACGTCGGCCACCCAAGGCAATTCCCTGACCGCCTTGCGCATATCGTCCGCCATCAGGAACGAGAAATTCGCGGCGCACCAATAGGTCGGCAGACGAAATTCGATGTGGACGCAATTGTTCGCGTCCACATCGGCTCGCGTCACGAATTCGAGCGCGGTGACGGGCTCGTCCAACTCCGGGTCGGTGACGGTTTCGAGCCGCCTCCAGACCTCGGCTTTACGCTTCGCGGTGATCGAGTCTCCCATGGATCGATCACTTGGGGGCGTGGACGGATTCTTTGAGATGTGCGTATCCGCCGGCCGCGTCGATCTTCTTCTTCTGCGCCGCTATGTCGATGTCGTAGAGGCGAGCCGCATTGAGGCCGAGGATCTTCTTCTTCGTCTCGAACGTGAGAGCCGAGCCAGTCTCCTTCGCCTCCTCGTCCGGAATTTCGAAGGCCATGAATTTGTCGATCAGCCATTTCGGCGTCCATATGCCGTAGTCGCTGCCGTAGAGGAGCTTGTCCGGTCCAAGCCAGAAGAGAAGCTCCGCCATCACGTGGCCGAAGTAGCCGGGACGGGTGTGAATGAAGGGCAACGCCACGGCGAGGCCGCCATATACGTTGGTCTCCTGCGTCGCGATCCAGCAGAAATCGTCAAGGCGCGGCAGGCCGCAATGTTCAACGATGAAGTTGAGGTCCTGGAACGATGTCGCGACATCGTCGATGTCGGCGACGTCGAATGCGTCCCTGTTCAGGGGAATGATTGTCGGGCCCTTGTGAACGTGGATGTTCTTGACGCCAAGCTTCTGCGCCGCCTCGAGGAATTTGTAGGACTCCTTGTCGGTAAGTTTGTAGCCCTTCGAATCGCCTTTCCATTCGGCCGTATAGAGCTTGACGCCTTTGACCTTGTACTTCTCGCAATTCGCGTGCAGCGCCTCCAAACCCTTGTTCCCATCGCGCGGATCAAAGGCGCTGTTGAGGATGAAGCGCTCGGGATGACTCTTCTTCATCGCCGCGTTGCGCTCAGTCGTATTGAACCCGTGCTTGTAGAAATCGCCGAGATACGTCGGTTGTAAGATCGCCATATCGTCGTAGCCATGGACGAACAGATCGTCGTGCATGGTCTTGGCGTCGTACTTCCCGAACTTCTCCAGCGTCCACTTCTCGGACGGCGGACTCAGATTGGAGTGGTAGGCGTAGAAGCATTCGATGAATTGCTTGCCGTGAATATTCTTCTGGTTGGCGGGGCTGCCGTCCCAAAAATGCGTGTGCCCGTCGATGACGAATATCTCTTCACCGCTAGCGGTCCTGTACATGGCGATTTCTCCCTACCCCGTCATGCGGGCTGTTCTTGCGTCATGGAAGACGGAGCGCGCGGCCCGCCCTCGTTCGGAGAAGGGCCGGCGCTTGCGCCGACCATCAACGATTAATGTTCGATATAGGCCAAGGCCTCATCCATATTGCCGAAACAAACGACGGTGTTGTCGTCGACCATGACCATGCGCCCGTAGTGCGTCGACGTCGAGATTTCAAACAGGTGCGGCGTCATCGGTCGACCCAACGCCTCGCTGATCTCATCCATCTTGAATTCCAGCTTGGGGTCGCCATCGATGCGGATCAGCGCCGGCTGATAGGTGACGATGACGTTCGGCTTCTTCTCCATGACCTCGGCGATGGCGCGCGCCTCGACGCTGTCGTTCATCGTGATCCCACATTGGTGGGAAATTGTGTCCTCAAACCGAATGTCCTTCATCGACTTGAAGATATTCTGGTGTACAGCCATTTTGGTCTCCTAAAGGGATAATAGGGCTCGCGCTCGATCGAGCTTCCGGGACGCCTTAGAGAGGCGCCCTCAGGTCGACTTCCTTGCAGATTGCCGCAATGCGGTTCCTCGCCGCCGCCTGAGCTTCCGCGAAACCCGAGACTTTCACTCTCGGCTGCGACCAGATCGGCTGTAGGTTGTTGGCGGCTTCGTGCGCGAGGGTCGCGTGGTGCGTCATCCAGCCGTTGAACAGGCCCTTGTTATGCTCGCCATGCTCCTTGTCGTGGGTCAGCATATGGATGAGTTCGACCGTATTGGCGAGGTTGCGCTCATAGTCGGCCTCCGCGGCGGAGACCACCGAGGGAGTCGCGAAGTCGCCCTGCGAAGCCGCCGCCTGCATGATGAACCCGCTGCGGAACAGTTCGCCGACCAGCGGCTCGAAGACGAGGTTGGTGGCAAGGTACTGTTCGAGAAAATCGCTCGCGCCCATGATCGACTCGATCGCCTTGCGTGTTCCCTGCCAGATCGGATCCTCGAGCCAATGCTTCTTGCCGGCGTTCTCATCGAAGCTTTCAACATCAAGACCGATCTCGGCGAGGTAGAGCGTAAGGTCCTGGGCGAAACGCAGCTTGTAGGAGGAATTGGTGAGAATCGCGGTGTTGATCATCTGGGTGTAGCCGTACCGCTGCGCCTGCATCATCGATGTGCCGAGGCCAAATTCGGCGTGCTTCCAGGCGCCCAGATGATCTTGGAGGATCTTGACCCAGGTCTTGTCCATGCGCTTCGGGGCGCCGGATTTGCGCGCGTTTTCGATGACGCCCTGAATCATCCCGCAGATCGTCGATTGCCGCTGATAGTGCGTGCGCTCCCATTCCTGATCGATGGAGCGGAATTGATGCCAATTCGAGCTCCGCGCCTGTGTCCAGTTCTTGGAATAAGTCGGGGTGCCGTCCGGGAACGAAATGATCCAATCCTGGAGCAGATAGCGCTCGGGATCGGGTTGCACATCAACCGTCATATCCTCGTAGTGGGTCGCCTTGCGGCCCTTGGGCTCGAAGTAGTTGAACTTTCGGCTATCCGAACCAGGAAACGTGGCCGCCCCGGCGGCGCCCGACTTGACCGGGTTTGAGTGGTGTGTTGCTCCGTCCATCGCTTCCTCCTTTGACTTCGTTAAGACCGACTTCTGACTTGCGCTTTCTGCCGCGCCGCGCTTACCGCACAGCTGGTGTGAACCGGTCGAAATGAATGTGATCGAGATCGACGCCGTTCATCTGCAGAACGGGCAACACCGCATCAATCATCGGCGGCGGTCCGCAGGCGTAAGCGTCGATTACTCCGCTCAGCGCGTCAGCGCGAAGATGGCGCTGAACGACCTCATGCACGAAACCAGTTTCGCCGCTCCAATCATCGCCCGCAGCGGCGTCCGACAGCGCGGGAATGAATTTGAAGTCGGGCAACTTCGCCGCAATGGCGGCGATTTCGTCGAGCATAAACAAATCCGCCCGCGTGCGCGCGCCGTAGAAGAAGCGAACGGGCCGATCCTCGCCGCTCTGGACATGATCGGATAGAATCGACCACAGCGGCGACATTCCCGAGCCGCCGCCGATCAACAGCATCGGACCCGTGCGCGCCTCGCGTCGGAAACAGGTCCCGTACGGCCCCTTGGCCTTGAGAGCCGCGCCAGGTTGCAGATCGCCGTCCAGCTGCGCGGAAAAGGCGCCCGCGGGATACTTCTTGATGATGAACGACAGATGGGTTCCCTCGACCGGCGCATTGGCCATCGAAAAGGCGCGGGTGACGCCAGCGTCGACGATCGTCAGGTCGACATATTGTCCCGCCCAGAATTTGAGCGGTCTGTCGAGATCAACTTCAAGGAGGCGAATGTCATGGGTGAGCGGTGTGACTTTGGTCAGGCGCGCGTCGAATTCCTTCACCGGAATCGCGCGTGACAACAGATCTTCGTCGAAATTGAGCAGCTCCACCTCGAGGTCGCTATAGGCGTGCGTCCTGCAGAGAAGGATATGCTCGCTCTCCCGCTCATAGTCGGGCAGAGCAAAGGTCGAATATTTGAGGAGTTCGATATCGCCGCTGATAAGCCTTGATTTGCACGAGCCGCACTGGCCTTCCTTGCACCCGTGCATGAGCGCGATGCCTTGGCGGAACGCCGCGTCGAGCACGGTCTCGCCTTCCTCGACCTCCATTTCGAGGCCGACCGGCTCGAGTCGCACCGTATGAACCATTGCGTCGGTCATGATGTCTCAACAACTGAAGCGCATGCCGCTAACAGCGCCAGCAGGCTTCCCGCGCGCCGAAGGATCTCGGGAGGGGGCCGCACAGTGCGGCCCCCAATGACAGTCCGGGTCTAGTTGACGGGATTGATCTTGAAGCCCTTACGGTACTCCGCAACCGCCGCGTCGCGCTCCGCTCCCGGTTTCAAGGCGCGGAAGCCCTGCAGCGGGCTCCCGAGCGTGTGGCCGCGCACATCGTCGAGCGTCCACATGTCCTTCGCGTCGAAGCGCAAGTGGGGCTGCGGCACGAGAGTCTTGCCGTCGTCGCGGACGAAGCCAAGATCCTTGATGGCGTCGGCGACGTCCCAACCGTGGTAGCAGTCTTCCCACTCGCGGCGACCGCTGAAGCGGCCCATCGCCGGCGTCGGGCGTCCTTCATATTCCGCGGCGAACGCCACCTTATGCGTCCAGCGGCAGCCTTCCGAGCAATAGGTGTACATCTTGCCGTCGACTTCGTCGCAAACGAAGTCCTCGCGGATCAAACATGGCACCATGCAGCTCCAGCAACGATGCGGATAGACATAACCCACGTCGCTGTTGAAGAGGACCTGCAGCTCGCCTGGCTTCGATAGCTTGGCGTACCACTTCCAGTAGTCGCCGAACTGCGCGTACCAGCCAGGATACTTGTGCTCGAACCACTCGAAGTCTCTCTCGGTCTGAGCCTCGATGCGCCAGAAATTCACTGACCAGCCGACCGAGAAGAATTGCGCGGTCAAGTGGACGTAGTTCTTCTTGACGATGCGATCCCATGCCGCCGCGACGTCGTCGTGATGAATCTTGATGCCGTATTTCTCGAGCGGCAGCATGTAGGTGCGATAATAATCCTGGTAGATCCAGCGGTGCCAGAGCTCCGCATAGGATTCCTTGTTCTTGTCGCGGTTGGTCGTGCCATATTCGATGAAGGTCCCGATGGCGGCGTCGACGATCGCGTGGTTCTGCCAGAAGGCGTATTTAAGATCGCGCTCGAGCAATTGATGGTTCGAAGGATCGTGCAGCATCGCCATCAACATGGAATGGCCGTTGCCGATATGGCGCGACTCATCCGACTGCACCGACAAAAACACGGTCGGCAGCGCATAGTCGCCGTTGCGCGCGGCTTCTGACGGCATGGCGACGAAAAGCGTGTTGGTGAAGGCCGTCTCGGCGACCACCGTCAGATAGATGCTGGCGGCCGTGATCGCGTCGCCGGTCAGGAAGCCTTCCGCGAACTGACGCCCGATCGTGGATGCGTAGCATTTGCCGAACGCGGCCTCCGTGATGTCGAAGCCAGCCGGGTCGATGTAGTTCTCCATGTACCACTTCTTCAGATTCATCTGAATCGTCGAGTGGCGCATCTCATCGACCATCTGCATCGTGAAGCCGGTGCGCAGCTCTTCGCCGGGCGACAGCCGGCCGACCATGGCCATCGAGCGCGCGGCTGAGATTTCCGGGAACGGAATGATCGCCAGGAACAGCTTCATCCATTCGATCCAGCGCGGCTCGACATTGCGGAACATGTCGCCGCGCAACGCCGCGTCGAGCGCGCCGTAGACGCGATTATCCTTTTCTTCCTGCATCGGAAAATACGAGCGCAGAACCTGTTTCATCGGATCGCGAGGAACTCTCGAGATCTTGTAGTCGGTCGGAAAGGTCATCGCCTCCTGCACATAGCTCGGCGTCCAGCCGAGATCGGCGACCCGATTGGCCGCTTCGCCGATGCTGATGCCTTTCTGTGAGGTAATCTTGTTGAGCGTGAGACTCGCCGTCATTGCTTTCTCCTCCGTATCAACCTCTGCTCTGTTGCTCGTCGACCCAGACCCGGCTCGGGTCGTCGCGTTCATTCAGTCGTTCATCGCGCGTCCGGTTTGATGAGCGGCTTTCCTTCCGCGATGAAGCGGGCCGTCAGAACGAGCGCGCCCATCGCAAAATCCTTCCCATGCGCCGCGATCATCGCTTCGGCGACGTCCGCCAGCTTCACAAAAAACTTGTCCTTCGAACGATCTTCCTCAGTCAGTTCGGCGGCGTCGCGAACCATCGACTCGCTCGCAGCGTTCATGTGAGGAACCTCCCATTCGCGGCCGCCCGATCGTCGAATTCGATGAGGGACCTATTGAGCCATTCGCGCTCGGCGACGAGCGCTCTATGTTCTTCCTCGAGCCGCTCGATGCGACGGTCGATTTCCGCGAGACGCTCGGCCGGCTCAGCATCTTCGCCGCCGCGCTCGATATCGCGCAAAGCGCAGGCGCGTTCGATGTCGGCGCCGCCCCGCGCGCTGTCGAACTTGAGTTGCCGCAAATTGTTGTCGATCATCGCTTCGATCAGTTTGTGCCTCGCCAACATGCTCTCGCGGCCCGCCCGCGAAGCGTCGGATTCCCGCTCCGGCCGCGCATCATTCGGACGGTCGCGATCGTCAGTCACGGGATCAGGACCGCGCGGCCGTTGACGCGGCCGTGGTGCAGGTCGTGCAAGGCGTCGTTGGCCGCGCTCAACTTGTATTCGCGCGTATGCAGCTTAACGAGCCCGCGATCCGCGAGCGCCATAAGCTCGACCAGCTCCGCGTAGGTGCCGACCAGATTGCCCACGATCGTCTTTTCGGATGTGATCATATCGATCGTTGGAATGTCGATCTTTCCGCCGTAGCCGACAACGTAATAGCTGCCGCCGTTCCGCGTCATTGCGAGGCCCTTGGCGACTGCGTCACCCTCGCCGACGAAATCGATCACGGCCTCGGCGCCCTTGCCCTTTGTCAACGCCAGCACCGCGTCGACTTCGCCGCCATCCGCCTTCACCACGTGGTGCGCGCCACATTCCTTGGCGAGCGCGAGGGGCTTATCGGCGCGGTCGACAACGATGATTTCGGCCGCGCAAAGCGCGCTCAGCACCTGGATGCCGATATGGCCGAGGCCACCGGCCCCAACCACCACCGCGTACTCGCCCGGCAGGAGGTGTCGCGACGCTTTCTTGGCGGCTCGATACGCCGTGAGGCCTGCATCCGTGTAAGGGGCGACGTCTTTCGGCGCGAGCGACTTCGGCAATTTGATCAGCGTGCGCTCGCCCGTCAGCAAATACTGCGCGTAACCGCCGTTGGCGTTGATGCCGGGAAAGCTGCTGTCCTCAGCGTGCATGTCGTCGCCGCGACGGCACGCCAAGCAATGGCCGCTGGTGACCAGCGGATGACAGATGACCGCGTCGCCGACTTTGACGCCCTGTACGCTTTTGCCGACTTCCTCGACCCAGCCGGCGTTTTCGTGACCCATGATGTAGGGGAGATTGACCTCGACCTTGTTGCGCCAAATCCCTTCGACGATGTGCAAGTCGGTTCGGCACACGCCGGCGCCGCCGATGCGCACGATGACGTCCGACGCCTGGCTGATTTTCGGATCCGCCACATCTTCGTATTTAACGAACTCCTTCGCCGTCAGCGTCTCGTCATAGGCGTGGAGGACGGAGGCCTTCATGTTTCTTCCCGATGTTAAGCGCGGAGCGCGACGTCGATCGGCCACGCGCAGTTGATCGCTTAAGCGCAAGCCGCGTGCCAACGTTCTAACCGATTGATATCAATCAGGGTCTCGCCGTCCCGCTCAGTTGCGCGGTGTTCCGTCGAGGAGCAGACGCCTGAACAGTTTTGTTGCGACACGAAACAGCGCCACGTTCGCTTGCCATCGCAATTTGGCCGCGGCTATTCGAGCCAACGTCAGGAAATCATCCGGCCTTCCCCGCAGATCTTCGGAGCTGGCTCATGTAGTATTATGGTATTACATGGCTTCAGCAGGGTTGCTTTCAATTTTGAGTTCGCTATGCTTCGCCCGTCAAATTGCACGAAAGAAGATCTGGTGAGGAAATCGCGTAGAAGGGGCGATTGAGCCTCGCGACCTATGGAGGTCCGATGCAATTATCCGTCGCCGAGCGAGCGACCCAGGCGCATGGCGTCCTGCGGCAATCGGGCGCAGTTCCGAGAAATCTTCTCGCCGTCGAGATCTATGAGAGCTGGCTGCGCTGCGTCGCGCTTGGCCTTGATTCGACAAGGCCGCCCTCGATCGATTCGGCGGGCCCCAAAGCCCTGCGATCCGAGCAGGAGCAACGTGTCCTCGTTCGCGGTCTGGCGCTCGCGGAAATGCGAACCTTGCACGAGCAGATCGCCGGCTCGAACTTCCTCATCGCCTTTGCGACGCCCGAGGGCCTGTTGCTCGATATCGTCGCCGACAAGAGTTTCGCCGACGCTCCAGAGGCCAAGAACATCCGCCCCGGAACCCTCTGGTCGGAGGCGCTGTGCGGCACCAACGGGATCGGCACGGCCGCGTTCCTCAAGCGGCCGGTGGTGGTCCATGGCAGCGAGCATTTCTTCCCAAGCTTCGGTTCGCTGACTTGCGCCGCCTCCCCGGTTTTTGCGCCCGATGGTTCTTTGGCGGGCATCCTCGATGCTTCGTCCGATTGCGTCTCCCGCCAATCGCACACCGCAGCCCTCGTGTGCATGGCTGCGACGCAGATCGAGAACGGGCTCTTTCGCGAGCGCCACCGTCGCGACATCCTGATCGCCTTCCACAATCGCGGCGAATATCTGCATACGCTCACCGCGGGACTCATCGCAGTCGACGACACAGGGCGCATACTGGCCGCCAATCAGGCGGCGCGCGTTTTGTTGCACGGCCTGCCGACGACTCCAGGCCGCTGCTTCTCGGATATCTTCAGGACGAGGTTTGCCTCCTTCGTGGATGAAGGGCGGTTGCGCGAACGCCAGCGCGTGCAGGATGAGGTCGGCAGCAGTTTCATCGCTACGATCGAACATCCGAACGTCTCCCCAATGCTGCGCGCCGTCACAAGACCGCGAGTCGCGGCTCCTCCTGTTCCGGAGGCGCCATTCATCTCGATCGATCCGGTCGTCGCGCGTATCGTTCGACAGACCGAAGCGGCGGCGCAGCGCAAGATGCCGATCTTGATTCGAGGGGAGACGGGCACAGGGAAGGAGCAACTGGCGAGGCACGCGCATGCCGCGAGCGGACGCAGCGGCTCCTTTGTCGCGGTCAATTGCGCCGCCCTGCCGGAGAGTCTGATCGAGGCGGAACTCTTCGGTTATGGCGAGGGAGCGTTCACCGGCGCCCGCAAGGGCGGATCAAGCGGACTGGTCAAGGAGGCCGATGGCGGGACGCTGTTCCTCGACGAAATCGGTGACATGCCTGTGACTTTGCAAGCCGTTCTGCTTCGCTTTCTCGATGACTGGACGGTGCGGCCGGTCGGCGGCGCGAAGCGCCAGGTCGATGTGCTCCTGATATCGGCGACCAACGCGGATCTCAGCGGATCCATCGCCAGAGGCCGGTTCCGCTCGGATCTGTTGTTTCGCTTGAACACGCTCGAGGTGACTTTGCCCCCTCTCGCCGAGCGATCGGATTTTCAGGCGATCGCCGCGCATCTTCTGGAGACGATCGATCCCTTGAGAACCCTTAGCCCGCGCTTGGTCGATCATCTCGCCACATGCCCCTGGCCCGGCAATATCCGCGAACTGCGGAATGTGCTGTCTCGCCTCACCCTGCAGACGGAAGATTCCGTCATTGACCTTCCAGAAGCTGCGGCGGCCGCAGGTCCCCAGATCGAGGCCAAGCGCAGCTCGACCCTTCAAGATCGGCATCGCGCACAAGTGCTGACCACTTATGCGGAGACAGGCAACAACGTCAGCGAAACGGCCCGGCGCCTGGGAGTGTCCCGCAATACGATCTATCGCGCTCTGGACGATCGATCGGTCAAGCCGTGAAGCGAATTCGAAAGAGAGATGAGGTCATGTTTGAGCCGGTCAACCCGCTCGAGACGCTGATGCAGTCGGCGGCTTCGAATCCAGACAAGATTCCGGATTTCTACCGCGCGCTGCTCGACAGCGAGCTCTACATTCTCGCGCCCGAGACGGAGCTTGAACCCGGGCGACGACGATCGCTCAAACCAAACGAAAAGATCAATATCGCGACCGTCGAGTTCAAAGGGAAGACATGGCATCCTGCATTCACCGCGCCCGAGCGCGTGTCCGCTTACCTAAAGGAGCCGGAGACGTGCCTCGAAGCGAAGGCGCGGGATCTCTTCCGCTTGCTGCCGCCGGGATCGAACTTCTGGCTCAATCCCCAATCTGAATGTCAGAAGCCGCTTCCAGGCGACGAAATCGCGTTGCTGCTCAGCGGCAAGATATTCGCCATGGACTTCGGCGGACGCGACAACCTCTCGCCCGTTCGATAGCGCAGCGAATCTCTCGCGAGAACTGGCTCAGTCGGCTTGCGTCCAGCCGACCGTCTCGCACAACAGGCGGCCAGCACGCAGCCTCTTGTTTTCATCGCTCGATTTCCAATCATGACATCAACCGAATAGGTCCTTCCCCGTTTTGGATCATAGGCGGTTCCTGAGAATTCGGCGTCTGACGGCCACTTCAGCGACAGGATCAACTGGTCCCCGGGCGCTTCAGGACAGTGAGCCTCTCCTGATGGAACCCAAACGTAAGTTGGAGCGGAGCTGCCTAAGCCCCATCAATGGAGCTGCGGGCTCCGGCGCTGTGACGCGGGTCACGGCGCGAAGCTTGGCGCTGTGCTCTAACGCGACGACAGAGTTGCGGCGACAGGAACTTCGACATGTCTCACCACCAACGGCCCCATGAACTTCGCCTCGCAATCGCATCCGAAGCGGAAGCCCTCCTCTTTCATTTTGGGCCTGGGGCCTATAGCGAAGCGAGCCGGCGCGCCGACGAGGCGAGCAGCGACGATCTGGCGCGCGATTGGAGCCAAGTCGCGCTCGCGATCGCGCGCAAAACGGGCTCGCGCTCCTCGCTGCTCACCCGGATGTTTCACTAGCCGGAAGCGTTCTCGATCCGCCCATCGCGCGACACCCTCGTTGCTTACGGCTCGCCGATGACGCCGACATGGGCGGCGACAATGCGCCACCCTTCGAAGGAGCTGCGATCAAGCTCGAGCTCTGGACTCTCGACGAGGCCGGATTTGGCGCGTTTGTCGCGCAGATTCCCGCGCCGCTCGGGATCGGAACGATCCGGCTCTCCGATGGATCAAGCGCCAAAGGCTTTCTGGTCGAGGCGGAAGCCACAACAAACGCCGAGGAGATCACGAAGTTTGGCGGCGGGTGGCGAGCGTATCTCGCGAATGCCGAGCCACAATCGTAAGACTTCCACCAACGGGCTTTGCTGTAGGGATCGCCGCGCAAGCTGCGAAACCGCCTCGATCGACCTTCCTGCGGCGGATGCAAATCCTTGCATTCCGCCATTGATCGGCCGATCGCCACATTGTCGCCCGCAAATCGCTGAAATGAGAGCCAAGCTTCCGCCGAATCTTTCCGCCTCGAGCGCGACGATGGAGGCTCATGATTCCCTGCGATCAACGTCGAACATCCGTTTCCGCCGCGCGCCGCCATCGGCCTCTGTTGGGAGGTCTTGCGTTCGTCGTCGCAATCCTCAGCCTGATCGTCGCTTATCCTGCCTTCGCGCAAGCCGTCGCGCCCGCGCCCGCGGATGCGCGCGCCGCTGTGACGCCCGCTGAGGCGCAGCGCGCGCTCGATTTCCTGCAGGATGCGGGCAAGCGCGATGCGCTGATCGACACGCTGCGGTCGATCGCCCAGGTTTCGTCCGCGCCGCCTGCGAGCACCCCGCCCGCGAGCGCGCCGGCGATTGCGGCCGACGGGTTTGGCGCCGACTGGCTGTCGGAGGCTTCGAGCCGAATCGGGAGTTTCTCCGCCGAGTTCGGACACAGCGTTCGAGCGACGACGAAATTTCCTTTGCTCTGGCGCTGGCTGACCAACACCGCGCGCGATCCAGAGGCCCAGGGTCTCCTGCTCAGCATCCTCTGGCGCGCCGTGGCTGTCGGCCTGCTCGCGCTCTTGGCCGAACGCGTCGCGCAATTCGCCTTGCGTCGGCCTCTGGCCGCGCTGGACGCGCATGGAGCACGCGAGGTCGTTCCGGCCGAGACCGGCGAACCCCCCGGCGCCGACATGGCCGCCGCGCTGCATGTGCGCCGCCTCACGGGATTGCGGAGAGCCGTGGCCCGCACCCCCCATGTTGCGGCGCGTCTTGTACTTGAACTTGCCCCGATCGCCGCCTTCGCCGCTGTCGGCAATTCCCTGCTCGCCACCAATATCGGTGACGAGCCGGTGGCGCGTATCGCGATCCTGGCCTTGGTCAACGCCTACGTGATTTGCCGCACGGTCATGACCGTTCTGCGAGCGTTCATTGGCGGCTCGGCGCAGAAAACAAGTCTCTTCGCGCTACCTCCTTCCAACGCCGTCGCCATAGAGAGGTGGGTGCGAAGAATCGTTGCGGTCGCGGTCTTCGGCTTGGCTCTCGCCAATATCGCAAGGGCGCTTGGCCTCTATCGTCCCGCATATTGGGCGCTGGTCAAGATTGTCATCCTGATCCCGCATCTGCTTCTGGTCGTCGCGACGATCCGATGCCGTCGAGTTGTCGCTTCCTTCATCCGGGCGCCCGCCGGGCGAAGGGACCTCCTGTCGTTCCTCCGCAATCGTTTGGCTGATGTCTGGCACTATCTCGCTATTTTCGCCAACCTCGCCTGGTGGGCCGTCTGGGCCTTCAGAATCCCGAATGGCTATAGCCTTCTCGCCTACTATGCGTCTGTAGCCATTTTGATCTTTGCAGCGGCCCGCGTGGCGTGGGCTCTTGGGCTCGGCGGTCTCGACCGGGCCTTTCATCCCAGCGCAGGTTTCCTTGCCGCCTTTCCCACGGGCGAGATCCTCGTCGCTCGCTATCGTCCCGTGTTGCGCATCGCACTTTCGACGATCATCTCCATCGTCGCAGTCGGCGCGCTGCTCGAGGCATGGGGCGTCGACATTGCGAGCTGGTTCGATCCGGGCCATATCGGCGCGGTCGCGCTCTCCGAATTGTCCTCGGTCCTTCTCGCGATCGCCATCTCGGTCATCGTATGGGAAGCGTGCAATACCGCGATCGAGCGTCAACTGGCGCGCTTCGCTCGCGAAGGCGCCTACACGCGCGCCGCTCGGTTGCGCACCCTTCTGCCCATGCTGCGCACCGCCCTGATCGTCACGATCCTCACGATCGCGGGCCTGACCGCCTTAAGCGCTGTCGGCGTCAACATCGCGCCCTTGTTGGCTGGCGCGGGCATCGTCGGCATCGCGGTGGGGTTCGGCTCGCAGAAGCTCGTGCAGGACGTCGTGACCGGCGTGTTCCTGCTGCTCGAAAACGCCATGCAGGTCGGCGATTTCGTCACGGTCTCGGGCTTGTCCGGAACCGTTGAAAATCTGTCTGTGCGTTCGATCAGGCTTCGCGCCGGCGACGGTTCGGTTCACATCATTCCGTTCAGCTCTGTGACGAGCGTCACCAACACCAATCGCGGCATCGGAAACGCCGCTGTGTCGGTCAACCTCGCTTACGACGAGGACATCGACCGGGCGAGCGATGTGCTCAAGCAGATCGCCGCCGAAATGCGCGGAGAGCCGCAATTCAAGACCCGCATGCGCGGCGACCTCGATCTTTGGGGCGTGGACAAGGTCGACGGCGCCACGGTGACGCTGGTCGGTCAGATCGAGTGCACCGACTCCGGCCGCTGGCCCGTCCAGCGGGAATTCAATCGCCGAATGAAGATGCGGTTCCAGCAGCTCGGCCTGGACATCGCCTATCCCGCACAGACGCGCTTCGTGGGGGAGGATTACTTTGCACGAGGGAGACGCCCGCGAACCGGGGACGCTGCGGAGTGAGGATAGGCGGTTCCCCGCGATCCGCCCTAATTGACGAACTTGAAGTAGTCGGCCTGGACCGAAGCGGACGCGCCTCGCGCCTCGTCGACCACCTGCGCGACGATGGATTTCAGTTGCGCGGAATGGAGACTGTCCAACGCCGGAATGGGTTTGTCGGAGGCGATCGCGAGCAGCATCTGCATCGGACCCACCGAGCTCGCATCCGGAGTCAGCGGGACGCTGAAGGCCGCCGAATCGCTGCTTGCGTCGACGCTCGCCTGCAGCCGGTGGACGACGCCGTCGTTGTCGACAAGGACGAGATAAAGATGACGCCCCGCCAGGCGGGAAATCGCTCCGAGCAATGGTTTTCCCGGTCCGACCTCATAATTCTTCAGCGTCAAGCGGGGCGGCTGTCGCCCGTCCGGCGCAGCGAGACGAACGAGATCGAGAGCGGGACACTGCTCTGGGCTGATCGGGGCGACCGTCAGGTCCGCTTCGACTCCGACCTCGCGTTTATATGCCGCGTCGAAGCGCTGGAACGGCTCGATCGCCCGGCCGACGGCCTGGTACTCGTGCGGTCGTTGCGCTCCGGGCAGCGGCTCGATGAGAAAGCACGCGCCGCCGTCAAAGCTTGCGACGAACGCCTTGGCTTTCTCCTCTGGGGAAGCTGGCGCGATGGGCGCGGCGGGGTTTCCGCTCGACGGGAGAGCAGGCGGCGACAGCGCCGCGGTCTCGGCGGCTGAGGGCGTCGAGGCCTGGATCGGCCGCGGGGACGCGGCTGGCGCAAGGCCCTGCGACGCGGCCGTCGGCTGTTGCGCCGGGGTTGGCGAGACGGAAGGCGCAGGGTTGGGAGACGCCGGCGACTCGGTTTTCGCGATGGGCGCTGGCGGCGGCTCAGTCTTCGCGATGGGCGCTGGCTGCGGCAAAGATTTGTCGGCGACGACAAGCCTCGCTGACATCTGCGCCGTCCGATCGTTGTGGTTGGTTGCGACGACGCCAATCGCGGCGGCGCCTGCCTGCTGGGGAACGCCCTCGATCGTGCCTCTTCCGCCACCGAGATCGCTGAACGTCAAACCTTCCGGCAACCCGACCGCCGCGAGGCGCAGCCCCTTGCCGCCCGGATCCGCGAAGGCCGGCAATTCCGCCTTGTACGTCGAGCCGACCATCGCGCTCGGCAGATCGACGTTCGCCTGCGCGGCCTTCGGGGGCGCCGCGTCAGCCAAGGTCTCGGCCGTCACCGGATGCGGAGCCGGCGGAGGGGGTTCTGCGGGCGCGGACGGAGGCTCGATGCGCGCGGCCTCGGTTTGCCCGGTCGGGTTCGTCTCCGGCGGAGGCGGCGGTGACGACTTCGCCTCCTCCTGCGATCCCGACGCGACAGGGGATGGAGGCGCCTCTTGCGGCTTCAGGGGCGGCAGTCCCGCGGAAGGCGAGTTCGCGACCTGCTCCACTAGACCTGCTGACGGGCTCGGCGCAGGCAATATTCCGGCCCAGCGGGCGAGATCGTCGCGGAAGACGTAGGCCGCCCCACAGAGGCTCAAGCCCACGATCAACGCGCCGATCAGCGCGGGCGCCCTGCCGCTTCGCTCGTCCGCAAGCGGAGGCGCTTTGAGCGCCCGCGTCCCGCTCTGGGCGGCCGGCTCCCAGGCTGCGACTTCGGCCATGCTCTGAGGGCGGTTCTCGGGCAGAGGTTGCAGCATCGCCTGAAGGAGCGGCCGGATGCTCGGGTCAACCCACGACAGCTCGGCCGGAACGACGCGCCGCTTGTCGACCAGTTCCGCTTGCGACCCCGCCATGTCGATCGGCCTGCCACGCAGCGCCTCGGCCAGGACGAGGCCGAAACTGTAGATGTCCGACTTCGGCGTCACGTCGCCGCCGGCGAGGCCGAGCTGCTCGGGCGAGGCGTAGTTCAACTTGCCGGCGAACCCGCCCCCGAGGATCGTCTCTTCTCCGGCGCGCCGGGCGCGGGCGATGCCGAAATCGATCACCTTGGCGCTTCGAACCTCGCCGTCGGGCATGATCAGATTGTCGGGCGAGATATCCCGGTGCACGACGCCATGCCGGTGGGCGACCTCGAGCGCCGAGGCGATGCGCTTCTGCAGGATCAGCACATCGGCGAGGGCGAGCGGCCCTGAACCGAGCCGCTTCTTGAGCGACGGCCCCTCCACGAACTCCATCGCGAGATAGGCGCGCTGGAGCTGCGGATCGACCGAAAACACGAAATACCGCACGATCGCGTCGTGAGTGAAACTATGGAGGATCGACGCCTCGCGGCGGAAAAGCTCGAAGATCTCGGGGTCGCTCGAAAATTCCGGGCGGATCATCTTGATCGCGACGGGATCGCCGGTCTGGATGTTGAAGCCGCGATAGACCTCGCCCATGCCGCCCTGCGCGACCAGCCGTTCAATTTCATAGACGTTGTTGAGGCGCGTCCCGGGCCTCATGCTCCTTGCGAGGGAGCGCTGAAAGACAGTTCGGTCCTCCGCCACGAGGGTATGTCCGCTCCAGCTCACATTAAAACGGAGGTCGGCGCGCCTCGCGCGAGCCGACCGGAAATCCTGTCCGCGGCGCCGGCCGCCGATTTGACCGTCAATTCAACATTTGACGCACGGTAGGCGCTTGGAGATAATTTCTCAAGGTTCGCATTTGCCCATCTTATCTTAAGGACACTTTACCATGCGCGCGTCATCGACATTTGTGTTCGGCGCCGCGGCGGTCATCGCCGCTCCCCTCATGATCGGCGTTGCTCCCGCTCACGCCGATCCGGCTTATTCTTCCGACAAGGTGATCGAGATCTTCCTGAAACAGAAGGACGCGCTCAAGGGCGGCAAGACTCGCGCGCTCTGCATCGGGACCGCCGCCGACTGCAAGAAACAGGAGGGAGCCGCGGCGCCGGCCCCGGTTCAGTTCGATCTCTTGGCGAATTTCGAGTTCAATTCCGACCAGCTCACGCAGGCGGCGCGCGAGAATCTGGACCAGTTCGCGAAGGCCATCAAAGATCCACGGCTCGCCGGGTCGAAGTTCGAGATCGACGGGCACACGGATGCAGTGGGACCCGAGGAATACAATCTGGGCCTCTCGGAGCGCCGCGCCGAGGCGGTCGTGTCTTATCTCGCTTCGGACGGCATCGACCGGTCTTCTCTCGTGGCGAAAGGCTTCGGCAAGACCAAGCCCAGGGTCGCCAATCCGTATAGCCCCGAGAATCGGCGCGTCGAAACGCACCTGAGCGAATGAGCCGAGCAGGCCGCTCCGGCCCTCCGGCTTCGAGGCTCAGAGCGCCGCCTGACGGGAGGGAGCTCAGCTTCCCATGAGCCGCCGGGGCGGCCTCGTCGGGCTCACGCTCTCGATCCTGGTCGCCTGCGTCTGCGCGAGCCTCGTCGCATGGCGCCTCGCGCCTCCGAGATCGCGGCCCCCGCCTCCCGCCGCGGTCGTTCCAGCCCCGGTCGCGTCGCCAGAGCCTGCAGTCAGGCTTTCGACGATCATCGATCTGCCGGGCGATCCCGTCCTCGTCCGAAGAGGCCCGATCCAGGCGCCCAAGGAAGCCCTCATTTCGGTCCCGGCGAGATTGGGGCAACCAGCGCCCCAAACGCCGGCCAAGGCGTTGTTCGTCAATTCGACGCTTGTCTCGACGACGGGCGGGTTTATGGGGAAATTTCAGGAGGCCGGACAGGAAGCCGACGCGCTCGCCGCGCAAGTGGCGATGAATTCCGCGCAAATGGCGGCCGCCCAAAGCGAGGCGGATTACGGATCCGACGACGACGGCGGCGCCGACACGCCGGCCGACGCTCAGAGCCAGTTTCTGACGAGCGCAAACAGCAACGAACTGGAAATCAACCTCGGCGGCGCCCGCGGACAGCCTGAGCTCAAGGAAACGGTTCTGAAGCCTCTGGTGGCCGACACGATCGGCAACCTCCTGATCGCGAACGGCTACGACGCCGATAGCGCCCGGATGATCGAAAGCGCAGCCAAGGACTCGCCCGCGCATATCCAGACGCTGCCGCCGCAAAGCGTCGCGGTGGCTGTCGGCGCGCTCGACCTCGCCGGCGCACACCGGATCAAGCAGATCGCGATTTTCGAGAATGGCGAATATGTCATCACCATCGCGGCGAAGGATGACGGCGGATACGAACAGGCGGCCGAACCGATCATCCCCCCGGGCCTCCTCGACGATTCGCTTCGCAACCAGTCGGTCGGGATACGCTTCACGCTGGCGGACGGCGTCTACAGCGCCGGCATCCGTAACGGGATGCCGGATTCCGTCATCCGCGAAACGATCCAGCTCATCAGCCGCCTCGCCGACCTGCGCTTGCCGCTCCAGGCCGACCAGACCTTGCGCGTCCTGTTCGAGCCGGAATTCCGCGACAAGGACAAGGCCGGCGGCAAGGTCGTCTATGTCGGCCTGCACGGGAACGCCCTCGCCGTCGATTGCTATGCCTTCGAGGGCGCCAACGGAGCCTTTCATTGCTTCGATCCGAAGGGCGGAAGCGACGCGGGCGGGGATTCCGTTCCCCTGCCGCCGTCCTTAGGCAATAGCGGCGCGACCAGCGTCGGGGGCATTCTCGCGCCGATCAAGGGCGCGCCGATCACCTCGCTGTTCGGGCTCCGCTTCCACCCCATCCTGCATATCCTTCGGCTGCATGCGGGCATCGACTTCGGGGCGCCGGTCGGGTCGATGGTTCGCGCCGCCGCGGATGGAAAGGTCGAGGTCGCGGGGCCGGTCTCCGGCTTCGGCAACCACGTGCGGATCCAGCACGCCGGGTTCGAGACCTCCTATTCCCATCTCTCCGAAATCCCCGAGGCGATCCATCCGGGCGTCGAGGTCAAGCAGGGCGACATCATCGCGCTCTCCGGCAACACCGGCCTGTCGACCGGCCCGCACCTCCATTTCGAGTTCTACCTCAATCGGGAGGCCGTCGATCCCCTGCCCCATCTGGGCTCCGAACTTCAGACGGCGGCTGCCTCTTTGAAAGGCCCGGTCGTCGCGACCGCCGCGGCGACGGGCTCTGCCGCGCCAGGGGCCACGGCCGCCGAGGTCGCGGCCTTCCCGGCGATCAAGGCGTATCTCGACCAGGAGATCGCAACGCTGATGAACTAGCGTCTTCCCGGGGCGGCGGGCGACGAGCGGCGTCAGAGTCAATGGCGAGAACGACCTAAACAATCGCCAGGTTGCGCATCTTGACTGCACTGTGCGCCAGCGCACAGGTTGCGCCGGATAGCCGTTGTAATAGGATTGTCGGCAAGGCCGGAACTGGGGAAGTCACCATGGCCACGAATAGTAATTCTGGACAGAAATTCATCTCGCGCAATCGCAAGCCGCGCGTCCACATCACATACGAAGATCCGTATGAATCGGAGAAGCTGATCGAGCTTCCCTTCGTTATGGGTGTTCTGGCCGATCTCTCCGGCAACGCGTCCCAGGTCGCCAAGCCCGACATGGCCGAGCGCAAGTTTCTGGACATCGACATGGACAACTTCGACAAGCGCATGGCGGCGATCGAGCCCACGGTGTCGTTGCGGGTGCCGAACAAGCTTGGCGAAAAGGAGGGCGCGGAGAAGCTCTCGGTCAATCTCAAGTTCGCCAAGATGGACGATTTCTCGCCGGCCGCGATCGCCCGCCAGGTCCCGGCGATGGCCAAGCTTCTCGCAGCGCGCGAGCAGCTCGCGAACTTGCTCAAATACATGGACGGCAAGGCGGCCGCTGAGGACACGCTCAAGAAGCTGCTCGCCGATCCTCAACTCATGGCGGCCATGAAGGCGAAACTCGATCAGAAGCCGTCTCAAGACGGCCAGACTCAGTAGGGAGCTTGGCGATGGCCACGGCAAAGGAAGAGCAAAAAGCTCAAAGCGCGGCGACGGCGCAAGTTGAAGCGGACGAGTTCGCCGCGCTTCTCAAGCAGAACTTCAAACCGCGAACGGAGCGGGCGGCGAGCGAAGTCGAGAACGCGGTGCAAACGCTCGTGAGCGAGGCGCTCGCCGATTCGACCGTCGTCAAGGACCAGGTCCTCGACACGATCGAGGAGATGATCGCGAGACTCGACGAGAAGCTGACGGCGCAAATGAACGAGGTCCTGCATGCGCCCGAATTCCAGCAGCTCGAGAGCGCATGGCGCGGACTGGCCTATCTGATCTTCAACTCCGAAACCGACGCGACCCTCAAAATCCGCGTGCTGAACGTCGGCAAGGCCGAGCTCTATCGCCACCTGAAGAACTATCCGGGAGCGCGATGGGATCAGAGCCCGCTGTTCAAGGCGGTCTATGAGAGCGAGTTCGGAACGTTGGGCGGCGAGCCCTACGGCGCGCTGGTCGCCGACTTCGCGTTCAGCCACGCGCCGACCGACGTGCAGCTCCTGCGCGATCTCTCGAAGGTCGCATCGGCTTCGCTGGCGCCGCTCATCACCAACGCCGACCCGAATCTCATGGGCATGGACTCGTGGCGGGAACTCATGAATCCGCGCGACATCGGAAAGCTGATGGACACGCCCGATTACGCCGCCTGGCGGGGCCTGCGCGACTCCGTCGACAGCCGATACGTCGCGCTCTGCATGCCGCGCGCGCTCTCGCGCCTGCCCTACGGCGCCAAGTCCGAACCGGTCGAGGAATTCGCCTTCGAGGAGGAGACTGACGGCCATCGCGGCGAAAAATACGGCTGGATGAACGCGGCCTATGTCATGGCCGCCAACATCAACCGCGCGTTCAAGGAATATGGCTGGACGGTGAGAATCCGCGGCGTCGAGTCCGGCGGCGAAGTGCTCAACCTGCCGACCCATACGTTCCCGACCGACGACGGCGGCGTTGACCTCAAATGCCCGACCGAGATCGCCATCACCGACCGGCGTGAAGCCGAACTGTCGAAAGCAGGCCTGATCTCGATCATTCACCGCAAGAACACCGACAAGGCGGCGTTCATCGGCGCGCAATCCGTCTACAAGCCAAAGCTCATGGACAAACCCGAAGCGACGGCGTCAGAGAATTTGTCGGCCCGCATTCCCTACATGTTCGCAGTGTCGCGCTTCGCCCACTACTTGAAGTGCATGGTGCGTGACAAGATCGGCTCGACGAAGGAAAAAGATCAGCTCGAGCGTTGGCTCAACGACTGGATCATCCGCTACGTCGACGCCAACCCCAAGACCTCAAGCGAGGAGTCCAAGGCGCTGAGGCCGCTCGCCGGGGCCAAGGTCACGGTCATTCCGGACGAGGAAAATCCGGGCTTTTATTCGGCGAACGTCTGGCTGCGTCCCCACTTCCAGCTCGAAGGCATGGACATAGGGATGAGCCTCGTGGCGTCGCTCGCAGAACGCAAGAGCTGAGAAGCACGCTTCCGACTCAGGCGCGTCTTGCATGCAAGGCCTCGGCGCGAGCCGCGGTCAGGTTGATTGGTGACGTGTATTGTTCAGCGATGTTCGAGCCAGAAAACGCCGCACATCGCCAATTTAGGAGAAGGGGATCTAAGACATGGCTAGCAATATAATCCTTGAGCTTGATGATGTGACCGGCGAATCGAAGTTCGAGAACTTCGAGAACAAGATCGACATCGAATCGTTTTCCTGGGGGGTCTCGAACTTCGCGGCCGCTCATGCAGGCGGCGGCGCGTCCGCCGGCGGCATCGGACAGATGACGGACATCAACCTGACGAAGTTCGTCGACGCGGCCTCGCCGATCTTGATGTATTATTCCTACAGCGGCGACCATATCGCCAAGGGGACGCTGCACGTCTTCGAGTCCGGCGGTCAACAGCAAGTTGAATACGTTAAGATCGAGATGAGCGAGATCTATGTGACGAACGTGAACTTCAGCGGTCATTCCCAGGCGCCGGGGAAGCCGGCCGAGACCGTGACGCTCTCGTGCTCGAAGGTCCAGTACACCTATACGCAGCAAGCCGAAACCGGCGGAAACGCCGCGCAGCCGAAAGTGTCGATCGACGCCAAGAAGGGCAAAGCAACGACGTGATCGGCAAGGCCGTTCGCTCGTCGCCGATGCGGCTCGGAACCAGCGCGCCCTCCTGGCGCGGGGAGCCGGCCGCTGGCGGCCACGGCGAAGGTTGAGGAAGACAATGGCGGCGCCCGTGAGGAAAACCGATCGACTGGCGCCGCCGCTCATGCAAGCGTTCCGAGCGGCGCATCATTCGCGCGACGCCCAGGCTCCCGTCGATCTTCGCGAAGGCGGCGAGCGGGTTCTCTCGTCGCGGCGCATGTCCAGCCGGACTCCTATTTCCGAGAGCGAGCTCAGGAAGATCGTCATTTCAGACATAGGCGCGCTCCTCAACACAGTGAATTTGGACTCCGCCCAGGACCTCTCGGAGGCGCCGGAGGTCGGCAAGTCGGTTCTCAATTTCGGCTTCCCCGACATCGCCCGCCTTTCGGTCGACGACAAAGCCATTTTCAGCATCGTCCAGGGAATCGAATCGGCGCTGAGGGACTTTGAGCCGCGGCTTGTCCGCGGCTCAATCAAGGCCCGCCGAGATGAGACGAACGCCCAGGCGGGCGAACTCAGGGCAAGATTTCTCGTCAGCGCGGCGCTGAGGATGCAACCGGTCGACGTCCCGGTTCAATTCCTCGCGCAGGTGGAGCTCGACTCCGGCAAGATCAAGATCGACCGGCTCTGAGCGATGAACCGAGAATTCCTCTGGTTCTACAATCAGGAGCTCGCAATCCTGCGCGAGCAGGCGGCAGAATTCGCACAAGACTATCCGGGCATCGCCGAGCGGCTTGGCGGGCTCGTCGGCGACACCGCCGACCCGATGATCGCCGGGCTTCTCGAGGGCGCCGCATTCCTGGCCGCCCGGGTCCAACTCAAGCTCAAACACGAGTTCGCCGATTTCACGACGAATCTCATCGACCAGCTCGCGCCCCATTATCTTGCGCCCACGCCTTCGTTCGTTCTCATTCAGGCGAGACCCAAATTCGGCGATCCGACGCTTCGCGATGGGAGGACCATCGCCAAGGGCGCCGTGTTCGAAGCGACATACCGCGAAGCGCACCGCAACGTCGCCTGCCGATTCACGCTTGCGGAGGCGATCACGCTTTGGCCGTTCGATATCGTCAAGGCGGACTATCTGACGAGCTCGGGAGCGTTCCAGGCGCTTGTCCCGAACGCGGGCCTGAACTGCGCCGCGAGCCTCCGGCTCCAGCTGACCGTCCGCAGCGCTCTCCGCGCGGAGGAGGAAGCGCCGGACAAGGAGGCGCTGACCCGTCCCGAGCTCCGATTTTCGTCCTACCGCGTGAAGTCGCTGCGCTTTCACCTGCTCGGGCAGGAGACCGACGCGATCGCGCTCTACGAGCAGCTCTTCGCCCATTGCACGGGCGTCTATTTTCGCATGCTCGACGCATTCGGCGATCCGGTCATCCTGCCAGGCCGGATCGACATGATCCGCCAGATCGGCTTCGGGGAAGGCGAGGCGCTCATCCCGAACGACAATCAGCTGTTTCGCGGATTCGACTTCCTCCGCGACTATTTCGCGTTTCCGCGCCGCTTTCTTGGTTTCGACCTCGCCGACCTCGAGGATCAAGCCTCGCGCCTCGACGCCAAATCGATCGACATCGTCTTCGCCTTCGACGACATCAATCCGCAATTGGCCACAGCAGTGCGCAAGGAGATGTTCGCGCTCTACGCGGCGCCGGGCGCGAACCTGTTCGAGAAGCGGCTCGACCGCATCCCCGTCAGGTCCAACGCTTACGAATTTCCTCTCATTCCCGACCGGACGCGCACGCTCGATTTCGAGACGCATCGGGTCCTCCGGGTGTTCGCCCATGTGCCGGGCGCGCCGCAGAAGCTTGCCGTCGAGCCGCTCTATTCCGCGCGGGCGGCGCGCAGCGCCACGGGCCTCACCTACACGATCCGCCGCCTGCCGAGGCGCCGCACCGCCGAGGAGAGACAATTTGGCCCGGTGGCCGAATATGTCGGCACCGACGTCTTCCTATCCCTCGGCGAGCGAGCGGATCCGGACGAAGCTTTGCGCGTGGCTGAGCTCAGCGTCGACGCGCTCTGCACCAACCGTCACCTTGCATCGCATCTCCCGGTCGGCGAGAGCGGCGCCGACTTTCGCTTCCTCGAAGACTCGGAGATCGAGCTCGCTTGCGTCGGCGGTCCAACCAAACCCCTCGAGCCGGCGCTGACGTCAATCGAAGGACGGGGACTGGACGCTTCGACCGGTGAGGTCGCCTGGCGCCTCATCAGCATGCTGAGCCTCAATCATTTGGGTCTCGTCGATCGGGGCGACGAGGGCGCCAAGGCGCTCCGCGAGACCCTCGTCCTGTTCGCCGATCTTTCCGACGCGGCGGCGGACGCCAAGATTCGCGGGGTCCGCGGGCTCAGCGTGCGTCCCGTCGTGCGGCGGCTGCGCCAGGCGTCCGGAGCGGGCGCCGCGCGCGGACTCGAGATCACGGTCGTCTTGGAAGGCAGGGCGTTCGAGGGCTCCGGCGGTTTTCTGCTGGGCGCCGTTCTCGACCGCTTTTTCGCCGAATATGTCGCGATCAACCATTTCACCCAGACGGTCATTCGCACCGTCGAGCGCGGCGAAATGATGCGCTGGCCGCCCCGCATCGGTCTCAGGGGGCTCCTGTGACCTTCCGCTCGGAACTCGCGGCCGAACCGTGGCGTTTCGACCTCCTGTCTGTCCTGCGGCGTCTCGAGCGGGAGAACCCGGACAAGCCGCGCATTGGCGAAGCGCGCCGGCTCACGGACGAATTTGTCGCGATCTCGCAGGATCCCTATCTCGAATTCCCCGATTCGAACCTCGAATCGGCCGCGATCGAGCCCGACGAGCCGACCCGTCTCAAAGCCCGGTTCCTGGGCATGTTCGGTCCCCAGGGCGCCCTACCCCTCACGACGACCGAGGAGGCGTATGGTTGGCTTCTCGCGCGGGACGATGCGTTTCCCCGCTTCGTCGACCTCTTCCAACGCCGGTTCCTCGCGCTGTTCTTTCGCGCCTGGGCGAACGCGCACCCGGTCTCCCAGCACGACCGGCCCGCCGAGGACCGGTTTCGCGCCTATATCGGCGCGATGATCGGCATCGGAACGCCGGCTTTTTTCGACGCCGACTCGATTTCCGACTTCGCCAAGCTGCCCTATGCGGGGCTCCTCGCGGCGCGCGTCAAGAGCGCCTCGCGGTTGCGCGCTTTTCTGTCGAGCTTCCTCGAGTCGCGCGTCGAGATCGACGAATTCGTCGGCGGTTGGCTCGAACTCGATCCGAGCGAGCGCTCCCGCCTCGGCCAGGCGAACAGCCGCCTTGGAGCGGACTGCGTCGCCGGCGCGAGCATGTACACCGTCAGCGACAAGTTCCGCATTCGCGTCTTCGTGCGCGACATCAAGCATTTCCGCGAATTCTTGCCCGGATCGCAGCTCGCGCGACAGATCGCCGACGCCATTCGCCTCTATCTCGGGCTTGAATACGACTGGGACATGGAGCTCGCCATTCCAGCGGGCCAGATCACCCCTGTGAGACTGGGACGCGACGCCGAGCTCGGATGGACAAGCTGGATGTCGCCGAACTGGGCGAAAACCGACGAGACCTTCCGGCGTGACGCGCGGTTCCACGTGGTCAGCCGCCTCGCAAGCGAGAAATAAGGAGCGTCTCCGATGGGCGCGGACATCAGCGTCGAAGCCGTCGCGGGCAAACTGAACCGCATCGGCTACGAGTCGTTCATCCAAGGTTTGCGCCAAGCCAAGAGCGCGGGAAACCGCAACCTCGAGCTCGCCCACTGGCTGCTCCACATCCTGCAGAAGGATCGCACCGATCTCGCGCTCACCGCCGATCACTTCAAGCTGAACCGCGCCAAGCTCATCGCCGACGCGACCGCCGTGGTGGACGGATTCCGCAAGAGCGAAACCGAGATGCCCGGCATCTCGAACCACGTCGCCGACTCCCTCGATCGCGGCTGGCACTATGCGACCCTGCTCTTCGGGGAGACGCAGATCCGCACCGGGCATCTTCTGGTTGGAATCTTGAAGTCTTTGGAATTGCGCCGAGCGCTCATCGGCGTCTCGCAGGAGTTCGCCAAGCTTCCCGTGGACGAGGTCGCGGCGGGCCGCGGCGCGATCTGGGCCGAATCCGAGGAAGGCAATCTCCGCCCTATGGACGGCTCGGGCGTCGCAGCGGCTGGCGCGGAAGGTACGACCACCGCGCCGGGCGCCAAAGGCACGACCGCGCTTGACCGTTTTGCCCAAGACCTGACGGCGAAAGCCAAAGCCGGAGAGATGGACCCCGTTCTTGGCCGCGACGACGAAGTCCGCCAGGTGATCGACGTTCTGATGCGGCGGCGGCAGAACAATCCGATCCTGACCGGCGAAGCGGGCGTCGGCAAGACGGCCGTCGTCGAAGGGTTCGCGCAGCGCATCGCGTCAGGCGATGTCCCGCCGCCGCTCAAGGGCGTGAAGCTTTGCGTTCTCGATGTCGGCCTCATGCAGGCCGGCGCATCGATGAAGGGGGAGTTCGAGCAACGGCTGCGTTCGGTCATCGATGAGGTGCAATCCTCGCCGACGCCGATCATTCTCTTCATCGACGAAGCGCACACGCTGATCGGCGCCGGGGGACAGGCGGGAACGGGCGACGCGGCGAACCTTTTGAAGCCCGCGCTGGCGCGCGGGACTTTGCGCACGATCGCCGCGACGACCTGGTCGGAATACCGGCAATATATCGAGAAGGACCCGGCGCTCACACGGCGCTTCCAGCCGATCATGGTCAATGAGCCGGACGTCGCGACCGCCGCAATCATGCTGCGCGGCCTCGTCGGGCCGATGGAGAAGCACCACAAGGTGCGCGTCGCCGACGAGGCGATCGTCGCCGCGGTCACCCTGTCGAACCGCTATATCCCGGCGCGACAATTGCCCGACAAGGCTGTGAGCCTGCTCGATACGGCCTGCGCGCGCGTCGCCATCAGCCAGAACGCCAAGCCCGCGGCGGTTGAGGACGCGGAAGTCGACATCGTCGCGCTCGAGAGCGAGAAAGAATCGCTTCTGCGCGAACGCGACCTCGGCGCGCTCAAAGAGGAGCGCATCGCCGAGATCGAGGCGAAGCTCGGCGAGCGCCGCGCGAGGCTTGCGGCGCTGAAAGCTGACTGGGAGAAAGAACGCGCCCTCGTCGAGGAAGTGCTGAGCCTGCGCGAGGCAATCGCCAAGGGCTCCGCGCCGGCCACAGCGCCCGCGCCTGCTTCAGACGTGCCCGCCGTCGAAGCGCCAGCGCCTGGCGCGGACGCAGAGCCTGCAGCGGAATCGCGGCCCGATGGCGAGGCCTTGCGCGTCAAGGCGGCCGAGCTCGGGGCAATCAATCCAGAACGCCGCATGATCTACGCGCATGTCGACGAGCAGGCGGTCGCGTCCGTCGTGTCCGATTGGACGGGAATTCCGGTCGGCAAGATGGTCGCCGACGAAGTCGAGACCGTGCTCAATCTCGCCGACATCCTGAACAAGCGCATCGTCGGGCAGAGCCACGGTCTTCAGATGATCGCTAAGCGCATCGAGACGAACCGCGCGCGGCTCGATAACCCCAACAAGCCGATCGGCGTCTTCATGCTGTGCGGCCCGTCCGGCGTCGGCAAGACCGAGACGGCGCTTGCGCTCGCCGAGACGCTTTACGGCGGCGAGCAGAACATCATCACGATCAACATGTCCGAGTTCCAGGAGGCGCACACCGTCTCGACGCTTAAAGGCGCGCCGCCCGGCTATGTCGGCTATGGCGAGGGCGGGCGCCTGACAGAGGCTGTGCGCCGCCGGCCCTACAGCGTGGTCCTGCTCGACGAGATCGAGAAGGCCCATCCCGATGTGCACGAAGTCTTCTTCCAGGTGTTCGACAAGGGTGTGATGGAGGACGGCACGGGGCGGCGCATCGACTTCAAGAACACCCTGATCCTCCTCACGACCAATGTCGGCACCGATGTCATCATGCGCGCGGCGGACGGCGACGCGCGTCCCGATCCCGAGGCGCTTGCCGCCGCGTTGCGCCCCGCCCTCCTCGATGTCTTCCCGCCCGCGCTCTTAGGCCGCATCGTCACGATCCCCTATTATCCGCTCTCGGGCGATATGCTGGCCGGCATCGTGCGCCTGCAGCTCGATCGCATCGGCAGGCGGATCGAAGACAATCATCGCGCCACATTCATCGCCGATCCAAGCGCGGTCGATCACATCGTGTCGCTCTGCCACGATCCGGATTCGGGCGGCCGGGTGATCGACAACATCATCACCAACACGATCCTGCCGGCCTTGTCGCGCGAGATCCTCAAGCGCTCGCTCGCGCGCGAAGAGATCCACGAGGCCAAAGTGTCCTCGGCCGACGGCGCATTCGTCTACGAAGTGAGCTGAAGGGAACCGGCCTATGGTCAATCGCTTCGAGCAGGTGGATGAGGTCGTCGCGGACGCGGTGACCGTCGTTCTCGCGCAACGTGCCGACGGACAATGGGCGACGGTCGTCTGTCCGAAAAGCGCGCACGAATCGCTGGCCGCCGATCGATTGACCGAACCGATGGCGCCAAAGGACGCCCTTTCCGGCGCTGTCCGGCTTGCGAATCAGCTCAAGATCGCCATCGTTGTTCAGGATCCGGACGGCGTCTGGAAACCGGAATGGGGCGAACTCTACCGAGATGACAGCGAGTGATGGCCGCACGCATCGCCGCGCACCGCGCCGTCCGTTCGCCTTCGCCCTCCTTGTGATCCTTTCCACCCCCGCCCGCGCGGACTTCCGCGTCTGCAACAAGACGCACGCGCTTATCAACATTGCGATCGGGACGGACGCCGGAGAAGCGTTCAAAACGGAGGGATGGTGGGTCGCGACTCCTGGCTCATGCGCGACGCCCATTCGCGGCCCTCTCAAGAGCCGCTTCGTCTATCTCTATGCGACGGACATCGACGGCGTCGACCTGGTGGCGGGCGCCGCGACCATGTGCATCGATCGCGGCAAGTTCACAGCCTTCGGCGCAGAGAATTGTTGGCGCCGCGGCCTGCAGGCCGTCACCTTTGCGGAGATCGACACGCTCGACTCCTCCGATTGGACGACCTTCCTAACCGACCCGCGGAAATGAGTCCGACGGGATTCGCTTCCCCGCGGAGCGCGAAGGCACCCGGTCACGGGCCGAGGCGTCGATTTATGAAAATCGACAATGTCTGGACAACAAATACTTGCAGAAAATCAGAAATATCGGTAAGGTTTCCGCCCATGAGCAACCACGCCGTTCCACATGCCGAGAGCGAGGCCCGCCGTCGTGGCGCGGCTGACAGCGCGGGGAGCCAGGCGCGCGAAAAAGGCCGCCTGCGAAAAGGCCGCGTAACCCATTGAAAAGTCTCGATTCGGACGAGAGAATCCAAGGAAATCCAAGAGAATCCAACACCTCCCGTCGGGGACTTCGCAGCGAAACGGCCGCGAGCCAAGAAAACCCAAATCGAGGCAACCGCCAAGGTGGGGAAGCGTCATCGCGAGGACCCGCAGGCTTGACCCGCGGGGATGCGGGCCGATCCGGAAGCCCGCTCCTGGCGGAGTCGCCGATCGCGGCGAACGCCGACGTTTGGCGTTCCGCGGCGCTGGCTCGCCGCGCTTCGCTCGCGATGACGGTTCCGTCCACGCGAGGCGCGCCTTCAAGGTCGGGGCCCCATTCGCGGTGACAGTTTTTGGCGCCTAACCCATTGAAATCGCCTACTGGGCGCCAGAATTCGGCGCCTGGTCCCGCCGGCGAATTCCGGGTCACTTCCCCTTCTTGAGCGCCGCGATCGCCTCGTCCGAGAGGAGGTCCTGAAGCAAGCTCAGGAAGTCGCGCGTCGCGAGACTGCGCGCCCGATCGAGCAGATAGGGCACCGGGCTCGACGGCTCGGCTTTCTGCATATGCGCGGCGACCGCATCGATGAGCGCAAGCGCCGCGGCGCGCGTCGTCGCCGGCTCCGCGGGGGCGCTTTGGATTGCGGCGCTCGGCGCGCTCGACAGGCTCTTCACCGGCACCGTGAAGACGCCGTCAGGCCCGACGAAGATCCGCGCGGCGTCCGCCTGCGGCGGCGCGAGCAGCTTCATCACCTCGTACAGGTTCTTGCCGAGCGCCTCGCGCGCTTGCCTGATGAGGAGGAGCGCCGGGCTGGTCGGCTCGAACGTCGCGAAATAGCCGAGTGCGGAGGCGAGCGCCGCATCGACTTCGGCGCGCGAAGCGAATGCGGCCGGGGCGGCCGCGGCCGCCTCCAGAGCAGCGTCCCCCGCAGCGCCCGTCGGCGCTTCCGCCGGAGGCGCGAGGGAAGGGTCGCGCCTCACGAGCGCCGCGCGCAGGAATTCCGTCATCTCGCCGACAAGCTTGGTGAGCTTTGGCAACTCGACGACACTCTCGTAGCCGACATGCTCGACCGTGGCCGCGCTGATCGCCTGCACCGAAGCGCCGAGATTCGCGAGCGTCTCGACGGCGCCGACGAGCCTGCCGATCTCGACGTCGCTCAAGATCCGCTCGATCGACTTCGCGGGGAGGAACTTCTCCGCCTCGGACGTCTGCTTCTGGCCTTTGAGATCGTAGAGCGTCACCGAGCGCGGCTGAGCCGCCCCGGTCGCCAGGAGCTGGTCCCGATAGCAGAGGGCCCCCTCGCGGCTCGTGTCGAGCAGCGGGGCGTATTGCAGCGGCATGAGCACGACCGCATTGTCATCGAGCGTGATCAGTTGCGCGATGCGCCCCGAATAATCCTCGCCTTCGGCCCGCGGATTGGCGTCCTGCCAATGCACCTTGACCAGCCAGGCGATATTGCCGACCCGCTGGGCGAAGCCCTCGACATCGCGGTTGAGAATCGCGAGCTTCGCCATGAGCGCCAGCAGGCGAATGTCGAGCGTGCGCGTAAGCAGCTTCTCCCCCGTCGCCAAAGCGGACGAGAAGTCGATCGAGGCGCGATTGAACGCGTAATAGCTCGCGGGAAGCATCCCTTCCGTCGCAGCGACGAAGTTCATGAACTCCGCATCGCCCGCAAGATCGAGGTCCGGCCCGCAGGGCTCCTCCTCCGAGACGAGCGGCAGAGCGAACAGGTTTGGCGCGGGCGGAGAAGCTGACGCCCCGACGCCCGACGCCGCGGGCGGAGAAGCTTCCGCGCGCTCGGGCGGAGGTTCCGGCGACGCGGACGATTCGACCGCGGGCGTCGGCTCGGCCTGAGCCCCAGTCTCCGCCGAATCGGAGACCTCGATCGGCCCGGGGGGAGAGGTCGGCGCCGGAGCGGCCGAGGGGTCCGAGGGAGAAAGATCATTCATGCCGCTTGCCCTCTAGAGGAGGCGACGTCGTCGTCAACCATACGCGATCCTGGCGCGGCGCCCAACCTCGCCGCCTCGGCCGGGGCTCACGTAACCGCATTCCCGTCCGCAAACACGCCCGTCAGCATGTCGCCGAAGCGGGTCGCGGGCGGAAGGCCGACTTCCAGCAACGCGAGCGCGGGAAAGTCCTCGCCGCCGATCGTCCACCAGAAGCTCTGCGATGCGAAGGCCCGCCTTCGCCCAAAGCGGCGAGCGGCGAGAAAGGCCTCGGAAAGCTCGCCGTCGACGCCGCGGGCGAGGATCCCTCCATTGGCCAATTCCTCCAAACCGCCCTCCTTGGTCGTCCGGCTTCGAAGCGCGGGCGTCGGCAACGCCATGACTTTCTCGGAGATCAGCTCCAGCGTCGCTCCTGGCTCGAGCGCGTCCAGAAGGACGGCCTCCGCGGCGTCGAACCAGGGGCCGTTGGGCTCAAGCTCAGGCGGCGGAAGCGACGCGTCGCCCTCGCCTACGAAAACGCAGAGCGGAAAAGAGCGTCCCACGCCGTCGATCGACGGCATGAAGGCGCCGATCATCGCCTCGCCGCAGAAGTCCGCCCCAAGCCAGTAGCGCCAGATCGGCGCGCGGTTATAGGCCGCGATCCACGCGTCGCCGAGCGTCTGTTTCGACATCGCCACGCCCGATTGCAACCACGGCTCCCAGACCTCGAGGAACCGCCGCGACGCGTTCATGCCGATAAAATCGCGCTTGGCCGGGAGCTTGCCAAAAAGCCCGGCGGACACGGGGGTCAGAGTCCGTTCGGACACTTGAACTGCCTCAACGCCGGCATGCTCAAGGGATTGGTCAGAGAGGACGAGGTGAACTGGTAAGAGACTTCCCGCCCGAAAACGACGAAGCTCACCTTGAGCGCGTTGCCGCTCTGAATGGACGAGCCGGCGTCAATGAGGCGGAAGAGCGCCCATGCTCCGGTGCGCTCGAGTTTGGATTGCCGGTCGGGCATGTCGGGCGCCATCACGATCGAGGCTTCGCCGGCGCCGGCGCCCGGCCATGGGACCGTCGCGGACGGATTGTCCGCCCCCTGCTGCGCGGCCACATTGGCGCCGTTGATCGAGAGCGTCGCGGTCTGGGCGTCGCTGCTCAGGGTGAGCGGCTTCACTTCGAAGCTCAGGTTGGGCGTCGTCCCGCCGGTCGGGAAGAATGCATCCCGGATCTCAGCGGCTTGCTGGAATTGCCTCAAGGTGGTTTCGGAGAGCTTTCGCGTCAGGTTCGGATTGGACTGCCAGGACCATTTCTTGCCGCTTCTGTTCACGAGCGGGTCGAGGTTCGCCGAATAGAATTTGTCGATGACGCCGGTCGGCGCGAACAGTTTGGCGAAATCCGCCAGCGGCACATCGCGATCGCTCTTCGCGAAAGGATAGCGGTTGCCGATGATCTGCTGGCATACCCCGGTCACGTTCTGGGCCATAGCATCGGCGATCTGAGCGATGGAGCTCGCATTGGCGTCGCCCGCCGCGTCCTTAGCGACTTTGTCGATCATGCCGGCGAGCGGCTGCGGCAGACGCGTCGCGTTGGCTCTCAGGCTCGCGACCTGCACGTCCACCTGCTCCAGCGCCTGCTTGGCCTGGGCCGGATTCTGCGCCGCGAGAACGAGCTGCCGATAGAGTTCGTTCAAGTTGGCGAGCAACTGGTCGATCGGCCGAGAGCCGGGCTGTCCGTCGACCATGATCTGAATCGGCTTGAAATAGGCCTCGACTGACGCGCCCGGCGTCTCGGGCGGCGGATCGCCCGCCTTGCGCTGGCTCTTCATTGCGAGATCGAGAGCTTCCTTTCCGACGCTCCCAAGACGACTGCCCGCCCTGGTCCGGGCCTCCTCTTTCGCCTTGTCGATCGGGGAACCGCCTTCCGCGGGCGGTTTCGGTCGCTCGCGGGTCAAAGCCGTCTCGTCGCGAATGGATTCGAAGATTAAGCGAATGGGCGACGTCGGCGCCGAGGCGGCGCTCAGCTTCACATATTTGGGTTTGTCGCTGAGCAATGACTTCAGCTGAAGGTTGTTGATCGCGGCGGTCCAGGCGGCGATGAAGTCCCGGCCGTAGAGCTCGAGAATCCCGGGAAAGAGGCTGGCGTATTGCTGCTGCACCGCGTTCTGATCGCCGGACGCCCCGAGCACCCAATTGTCCTTCTCGAGCTTGTCGCGGATCGTCTGCAGATGCGCGAGCAGCCCGCTATAGAAGCCTTCGTAGGTCAAGAAGCCGGGCACCCGCACTGTGTCGAGGCTTGCGCCGTTGGCGGCCTCAAACACCAAGTTCATGTCCGGCCCGCCGCGTTGGGAGGCAATCCAGTCCTCGACGGCCGCGTTATGCGCCTCCGACTTCAAAAGCGTATAGGCGCGATCCGCGACCCGCAGACGCGCCAAAGTCCCTTGGGCTTGCTCGACTAGCGGCCCGTTGAGCGAAACCTTGCGCGCCTGCCCGTCGTCCATGTCGAGCATGGCCTCGAGATGCTTGTGCAGCAGCGCCCGCCCCTCCGCATTCGGGGCGCCCGGAAACGCGCGCTCCTCCCAGTCCCGCGCGAACCAGGCCAGGATCAGATCGTTGTCCACCTTCGGAGCCTTGCCGCCCAGCATGAGGTAGACCTTGAGCGCCTCATAGACGAAAGTCGGATCGTCGATATTCTTCTGGATCTGCTGCTCGAGCGACAGGATGAGGCGCGGCCGCATGAGCCGCTCGAGCGCTTGCTGGTACAAGTCGTTCGACGCATCTTGCAGGCGCGGGCGCTGGCTCAAGCCGAACGTCTGGTCGAGCGGCGTCGGATCGTTCCGCCTGGCGTAGCCCACGGGCAGATTCGGCAGAGAACCGATCAGTTCATAGATCGGCAAGAGATTCGGGTCGCTGACCGAATTTTGCTTGATGAGCGGCCCGGCGATCGAGGCGTAGTCGTTGACGCCCTGCTCGCTCGCCGAAATGAGCGCGGCGTTGCGCGTATAGCTGATCCACCACAAGCCGAGGACGCCCGCCGTCGCGAGGCCAATCAACGTGAAAGCCGCGGCTCTGAGCGCAAGCGACCTGCGCACCGCGGCGATGTTCGTCGACACCCACCCCGCCTCGCCGAAGATCACCTTCGTCAAAAGGTCATGGAGGAAGAAGCTCTTGCCCGGCCCGGAAAATCCAATGGCGCCGAGGCTCTGCACCCCATAGCTCTTTTGCAGAGCGCCGATGACCGAATCGAAAGGCGTTCCCTCCTGCGTTCCGGAGGTGAGGTAGAAGCCGCGCAAGATCGCGGTCGTCTGGTAGCGCGTCGGCTCGAAGATGCGATTGAGGAAGTCCGCGATCGGTTTGCGGATGGCGCCGAGCTGGGCGGGAAAGCCGAACAGGATCGCTCTCGACCTGAGGTCCGGCTCCTCCTGCAGCCGTTCGGGCATCCGTTCCGAAATGTGCTGAATGAGGAGGTCGATCTCCTCCGGAACCTTGCCGACATTATTGGCCTTCTTGTCGGAGGTCTGGAACGTCGCGCCCCATACGGCCTGTCGTTTGGATTCGTCGAGATCGGCGAAGTATTGCGTGAACCCCTCGACCAGATCCATTTTGGTGAAGATGGCGTAGACGGGAAAATCGACCTTCAGTTCCTCGTGCAGTTCATCCAGGCGCTTGCGGATCGCATCGGCGTGCGCCGCGACCTCCTTCGCGGACAAATTGAGGACATCGGCGATGCTGATGGCGACGAGGACACCGTTGATCGGCTGGCGCGGCCGGTTCTGGCCCAACATGTCGAGGAAAGCGAGCCAGCTGCGTCGATCGGCTTTGGTGTCCGAATCCTGCGTCGTGTAACGCCCCGCGGTATCGATCAGCACCGCTTCGTCCGTAAACCACCAGTCGCAGTACCGGGTGCCTCCAACGCCCTGCACCGCCGTCGCGGCATTGTCCCCGGCAAGCGGAAACTTGAGACCCGAATTGACCAGCGCGGTTGTTTTGCCGGCCCCCGGGGGGCCGATGATGAGATACCAGGGCAGATCATAGAGGGCGTGCGCGTTCGACTTGCCGGTGCGCTTCAGGACGGCGAGCGCGTCCTCCATCTTCTGCCGCAGGACCGGCGCGTCGCTGTCGTCGGCGACCGTCTCGGTCATCGCCTCCGCGATCTTTGCAGCGGCCTGGCGCCGCGAAACGATGCGCCAGGCGATGGCGGCGGCGACGCCAAGAACAATCAGCGCGATAATGATGAGGCGGACGAGCGCGCTGTCGAACGGCTGCGCGTCGCCGATCGAGACGAGCGGGCCCGCGAGCCACACCACGGCTGCGAGGATGACGGCTGCGAGAATGCTGAGCCCTATCCAGAGCCAGGCCATCACACCCATGGGAAGCGCTTTCTTCGCGGCGACAAATTCTCTCCCTCAGTCCGCTCTTGGAATGGAGACTTCGACACGACGGTTTTTCGATTTGTTGAAGTCCGTGTCATTCGCGGC
>Ga0153954_1000131_pt1 | contig 66749 bp, 62 predicted proteins | sample TSFL038MetaG_FD_102277 | JGI IMG/M metagenome (GOLD analysis project Ga0153954, IMG submission 102277) | Attine ant fungus gardens microbial communities from Florida, USA - TSFL038 MetaG | ecosystem: Host-associated > Fungi > Mycelium > Unclassified | place: USA: Florida, Wekiwa Springs State...
AGCAGCGCGCCGACGAGGATGCCGACGCTCGACATCACGAAGGCGATGGTGAATTGCGGCGGCGCCACGCCCCAGGCTTTCGACAGCGAGGGCGCCGCCATACCGATGGTGCCGAGGTCGAAACCGTCGAAGGCCTGCACCATCGCGCAGAGCAGGACGACCCGCAATTGCAGCGCGCCGAATGGCTGGTTCTCCAGCGCTTCCTCAACCGGCGACTTCAATTCCCCGCTCATGATTGCCTCCCCTGAAATGAAATGGGGTGCCTTTGGCAGGCACTCTTGTCGTTATGTTACGTCAATTCTCCGCCGAAGCGCCAGCGCATGATCGGAAAAACTGTGCAGCAGCGTTTCGAAAAAGCATGCCCTCGGACTCGACCCGAGGGATCATGCGCGAAGCGAAAAACCAAGGCGCGCTGAAATCGTCGCGCTCTAGGCCGCGACCTCCTCGCCCAGCGGTACGCGGCGCACTTCGTGCGCTTGCAGCGCGGGCAGCACCTCGCGCGCAAAGCGGCGAATCTGCTCCATGAACATCTCATGCGGCAACGCGCCGCGGTTGAGGCTGATCTGCACCTGGTTGGCGCCGGCGGCTTCGGCGGCGGAAATGATGCGTTCGGTGACCTCCTTCGCGGTACCGAGCGGCATGTGCTCGGCCTGCCGCTCGAAATCGGCCATCGTCATGTTGCGATAGTCCTCGCGCAGGCCTTGCGCCGCCTTCATGTTCTCCGGCCGCACATAGTCGTTGGACGATTGCGAGACGTAGCCGGCATCGCGCTGCTTGGCGGTTTCGGTGAAATTGCCGTGGCTGAACAGCGTGCGGTTGAAATAGAGGTGATAGGGCGCGAACTCCTTCACCGCCTCCGCCTTGCTGTCGGCGACATAGGCCGACATCGCGATCGAGAGGTGATGCGGCGTGATCTGATGGCCGGCCTTGGCGAGGCATTTCGCGAAATAGCGGATGATGTCTTCCTGCAGACCGCCGCGGGCTAGGCCGGGCGTGATGACGGCGTTCTTCTTCGCCGCGAACTCGATCGATTCCTTGCTGCCGACGATCGGGATCCAGATCTCCGGGCCCGGCTTCTGCACCGGCCGCGGCCAGAGCGCGACATCCTTGTAGGACCAGAATTTTCCCTCGTAGGAGAAGATTTCTTCGGTCCAGGCGCGGGTGACGATCTCGAAGGCTTCCTCGAAGCGAGCCCGCGAATCCTTCAGCGGCACGTTGTGGACCTGATATTCCCTGGGAATGCCGCGCGCGAAACCGGAGATCAGCCGGCCGTTCGACAGGCAGTCGATCATCGCGAGTTCTTCCGCAAGCCGCAGCGGCTCGTGCAGCGGCAGCAGGTTGCCGTAGATCAGGAGCTTCAGCTTCTTGGTGCGCTGCGCGGCGGCCGCCGCCATCAGGTTCGGCGAATTCATCAGGCCGTAGGGCGAGCAGTGATGCTCGTTGAAGCCGACGCCGTCATAGCCGAGCTTGTCCAGCTCTTCCCAGGCTTCGAGATGCTCGGCATAGGTGCGCACCGCGACATCGGATTTGAAATAGCGATTCGGGAGCGGATAGGGCAGCTCGCTGCCGATCTTGAGATGATCAAGCTGTTCGCCATAGGCGAGCAAGTCAAAGATAAAAACCTTCATGACGTTCTTCCCTGCAACTCTCCGCGCTTCCCTCGATGGAAGCTCTTGATGCGGAAGTTACGGCGGGAGTGGAGCCCACGCCAAGGCGCGCCGGGAAATTCCAGATATGTGGAAATGGCGTTTGCCTCGAAGATTTCGGATTTCGGCCGGGGAAGTCGCCCCCTCACGCCGCCGGAAATTCCAGCTCGAACGCCGCGCCGCGATTGACGGGCAGCAGTTTGATCGATCCGCCGTGGCTTGTCATGACGGCCTTGACGATCGCGAGCCCCATGCCGGTGCCGCCGGTATCGCGGCGGGTGGTGAAGAAGGCGTCGAATATCTTCTCGCGGTTGGGCTCGGAGATCGGATCGCCGTCATTGCTGACCGTAAGCCTGATCGTGTCCGCTTCGCCGGCGGCTTCGAGCGTCACGCTCTTCGCGTTGTGGCGCACTGCATTGTCGGTGAGATGCGACAGCACGATCAGCGCCTTCTCGGCCGACATGCCGATTCTGCGGTCGAGGCAGCCGCTGGCAGAAATGGTGCGGGTCGGAAACCGGCTTTTCAAGCCGCCGACGACAAGGCCGAGCTCGGCCTGCTCGTTTTGCGGCACGGCTTCGGCGCGGGCCAATTCCCGCAAGCGCTGCGTCATGATCTCCAGTCGCTCGGCATCGCCGAGAATATTTCCGAGAAAGTTCTTCTGCTCCATCCGCGTCAGCATGTCCTGCTCGCTCTGCGCGGATTCCAGCAGCAGTTCCGCCGCCCCCTTGATCGAGGTCAGCGGCGATTTCAGCTCGTGGGTCAGATGCGCGGAGAAGGTCGCGATATAGTCGGAGCGGCGCGACAATTGCTCGGCCATGTCGAGGAAGCTTCGCGAGAGCTGCGCAAATTCGCGCGTGCCGTAATGCGCCAGCGGCCGGAACGCATCGCGGTCGCCGCGGGCAATCCGCGCGGCGCGGCCGATCAGCTCGTACATCGGCCGGGTGATGGTGCGGGAGAAGACGAGGCCGATCGCAAGCGTCGCAAGCATGACGGCGATCGCGGCTAGGATGAATTTCGCCCGCTCCTGGTAGAAGTTCTGGAAAATATTGCTGGGCGTCCGCGAGGTATAGATCACGCCGGCGACATGGTTGTCGACGATCACAGGCATCGCCGAGAACACGTGGACGCCGAGGCCGCGGCTGAAGGAATAGATCGGCGGCGGCGACTTGTTGGGGACGCGGGTGCGCAGCACCGCGCGATATTGGCCGCGCAAGGCGGAGGCGACCTCCTCGATATGCGCCAGCGACTGTCCGACCTCTTCGCGTCCGGCGATGACGACGCCGTGTGGATCGAGGATGCGGAAGCCGGCGAGCGTGACCTTCTGCGTCTCCGTGATCAGCGGCATCAGCGCCGCGCCGATCTCCACATAGGCAGGATCGGCCGGCGTCTTGGCCGGCAGCGCGTCGGGCCGGCGGCGGTACATCTCGTGACCGGTGAGGTCGAGCGCGGGCCGGATCGGCGAGAACTTGTCCTCAGGGTCGGGCCGCGCCTCCGGCGGAATCTCGGCCCCAAGCGCGATGCCGGACGCGCGCCGCGCCTCGACCTCGCGCGCAAAGACGGTCGCGAACACCTGGCTCTGCGCGATCAGCTCGGCCTGGGTCTGGCGGATCAGCTGATTGTCATAGAGGCGGAAGAAGAACAGGCCGATCAGCGGCAGCACCATCACAACGGCCAGCACCGCGAACACGATCAGCCCGAGCGTCGGCCGCCATCTCTCGCGTGTCGCCTGGCTGATCATGCTTGCGGCTCGCAGCGGCCGAGCTTGAAGCCGACGCCGTGAATGGTCTCGATCGCATTGTCGCAATTCACCGCCGCGAGCTTGGCGCGGATGTTCCGGATGTGGCTGTCGATGGTGCGGTCGGAAACCTGGATGTTGAGCTGATAGGCCGCGCTCATGATCTGCTCGCGGCTGAACACGGCCGTTGGGCGGCCGAGAAACGCCTTCAGGATTCCGAACTCGATCGCAGTCAGGCGCAGCGGGGTGCCCGCGAAGGCCGCGACATGCTGCGTCGGATCGATCGAAAGCTGGCCCTGCGCAAGCGCTGACGGCTCGGCACGGGCGTTGGCGTCGCGGGCGCCGACGCGGCGCAGGATGACGTTCACCCGCGCGACCAACTCGCGCGGGCTGAATGGTTTGGTCACGTAATCGTCGCCGCCCATCTCGAGGCCGAGCACGCGGTCGATCTCGTCGTCACGGGCGGTGAGGAAGAGGATCGGGACGTCGGAGGATTTCCGGATCTGCCGGCACACTTCAAGCCCGTCGAGCTCGGGCATGCCGATATCCAGGACGATGAGATCGGGCTTGTCGGCGGCAAAGCGCGCGAGCGCCTCCTTGCCGTCGCGAGCTTCGGTCACCGTCATCTCGGCCTTGCGGAGCGCGACGCGGATGACTTCACGGATGTGCAGATCGTCGTCGACGGCGAGGATGCGGTGGGTCACGTTCGTCTCCGGCTCAGCCTGCACTGGAAGGCCTGTCGGGGTGGCTGTCCAGCCAGCGCTGCAGTCGCCAGCTTCGAAATCCCCAGCTGCGCCAGGATGCCGTGTCGGCGGCCTGGATGGACAATAGCCGGTTGCGGCCGCAAAGAGCGAAGTTGGTGCCTGGCAAGAGCAGGGCCTGGTTCACCGCCGGCAACGCCTGCGGTCCGAGAGTGTAGAGGTAATTGATATCGAGATTCACGCCCTTGCCCGAGACTTCCTTGCTATGGGTGACATTATAGTCCGCAATGATGGCGTCAAAGTTGATCAGTCCGCATATATAGACAGTCGTGGCAAGCGCGATCAGGTTCATCCGGACCAGCCAGGCATTCGATTGTTTCAGAGCGATACGCGCCACGATCAGCAACAGCCCGATCGCAACCAGCAGCATCCAGACCAGGGCGGCGATCCGCCAGCCGGTGAGCAGATAGATCTCCATGTAGCGGTAAAGCCGCAGCATCGAGGAGATGACCAGCATCACGTTCTGGCCGACCCAGAGATAGACCAGCGGCCGAATCACCGTGGACGTCTCCGCAGGCCCGCCCGGCCGCATCGCCGCGAGCACGAAGCCCGCCGCCAGCAGCGCCGTCGCGATCAAGGGATAGGCGCCGCGATGGGCATAGTCGGCATAGCTGATGCCCGAAGGCAATTCGGCATTGCCCCAGAGATAGATCACGTCAAGCAGCGTCTGCAGCGCAAACAGCAGGTTGAACAGGATCAGCGAACGCAGGATCGCGGCCGCGCCGAAGATATCGGGGAAATCGGAAGCCGGCTCGGCATCATCAGTGACAAACTGCGGCGAGACGGCCGCGGGCTCTTTCCTGCGCCGCCAGCGCACGTGAACGAACGGCCAGACCACCGACAGCACAAGGGCCCAGAACAGCGTGCGCGCGAGATTGATGTGAGATGTGGCCTCGGTTGGATTGAGGTCCCTGATCCATCTCTCGATCAGCGGATTGGCGGCTGCGAACAGGTAGAGAAAGATGAGGCCGAAGGCGACCGGCACCAGCCATAGTGTAAATCCGGTCGTGAGCGCGCGCGCATTGGTCATGCGGATGACGTCGCCGGTCAGGCGGAACGGACCGATCAGATAGAGGTCGCGAAAGGCGCGCAAGCCGTCCGTCAGTCGCGACAGGTCCTGGTGGGTCAGGACGGCAGCGCTGGCGCCAAGGCCGGCGATGACAAGGACGAGCGAGAGCGCGTTGAGCTCCTCGATCGCCGGCAGCAGCGCGACCGTCAGCACGGTCGCCGCCGTCAAGGCCCGCCGCCGATCGAGTCCGCCGAGATGGGTGAGGGCCGAGCCGGCGAGCAGCGCCACGGCAAAGAGGGCGAGAGAAATCCCGATGCGCTCGCCGTAGAACAGAAAATCCGCGAGGGCGGCCAGGCCGAGCGCCATTGCCAGCTTGATGGGGAGGGGGGCGCGTTCCCCGGATTGAACGTCGGGAAGCGGTGATGCGAGGTCTGTCATGGGAGGTCCTGCATGAAGGTGGGCAGGACGGATGATGACAAGCGAGCGTGCAATTCCTCCGAGCCTGCTCTGCAGGCTTTCAGGATTCTTCTGCAGATTTTGTGCAGACGCGTTTTGGTGCTGGAATTGCGCTGATTGTGTTGATAGTTCGCATGACCGCAATGCCACGCTTGCGGTGCCTTCATGCGAATTGCCAAACGTTTCGGACTCGTTTTTGCCTGGCTGACCGGGCTTCTCTTCACCTTCGCGGCAATCTGCAGCAATCATCCATTCATGATGCCCTTGCGCGGTTCGCCTTATGGCGTTCTGCTTGCCGCGAGTATTGCCGTGATGGCGGCTTTGTCGAAGCTGGGATTCTGGAAGCGGGCCGGTCTTGCCGGGCGCTGGCTGGTGCTGCTGTGGTGCCTGCCGCCGCTATCGATGCTGTCGGCGCGCGCGTCGTTTGAGATCACCAGGCATCGTGTCATCAGGACGGACGCGATGCTGGCGGAAAGCCTGGGCCGGCATTTCGTCGTCGGTTATTCCTCCTTTGATGAAGTCGCCCGCCTCGCGGAAAGAGGATTGATTGCCGGCATCTACGTCAGCAAGGGCAATGTTGCCAAACGCGAGCCGCAGGTGATCAAGGCGGAGATCGCGGCGTTGCAGGAGCGCCGACGTCGCGCCGGGTTGCCGCCCCTGATCGTCGCCGCCGACCAGGAAGGCGGCGTAGTCTCGCATTTGTCGCCCCCGCTCACCAGGCTGCCGTCGCTGGCGAGCCTTGCGGAGCTGTCGCCCGAAGCGCGCGTGAAAAAAGCGGAGGAGTTCGGGCGAACGCACGGCCGTGAATTGTCGTCGCTCGGCGTCACGCTTGATTTCGCGCCGGTGCTCGACCTCAAGCCGAAGGCCAGGCGCACCCGGTTCGATCTCAACACCATGATCAGCGAGCGCGCGATCTCGGAGGACCCGGCGGTGGTGAGCAGCATCGCGCTCTCCTATGTGCACGGCCTCGAATCAACCGGCGTCGGCGCGACCGTGAAGCATTTCCCGGGTCTCGGGCGCGTGGGCAGCGATACCCATCTCGTCAGCGCCGACCTCGATACGCCGATCGAAGAGCTGGAAGCCTCCGACTGGCGTCCGTTCAAGGACGTGCTCAAAGCCTCGAGGGCCCAATTGATGATCGGCCATGTCCGCCTCACCGCAATCGATCCGGCCCGGCCGGCCTCCCATTCCAAGGCCGTGATCGACGGGATCATCCGCAAGGCGTGGAATTATCAGGGCGTCATCATCACCGACGATCTGGTGATGGGCGCGGTCTACGGCCGCAACATCTGCACCGTGGTGGTCGAGGCGCTCAACGCCGGCGTCGACCTGTTGCTGGTCGCCTTCGACAGCCAGCAGTTTTATCGCATTTTCGCCTGCGCCTCGGACGCAGCCGAGCACAACAGGCTCGATCTCGAAATGCTGCGCGACAGCGACGCGCGGCTGGCGCAGAATTTCCCGAAGGTTTCTCCATCTCCTATTTCGACACCCGCTGACGCGCGGCCAACTGGCGAATGAGCCGCGCCACGATTTCCGCGGCCTGTGTCGGCGGGTGCTGCGAACTCACCGACATCCATGTGGTCTGCGCGATCTTCGGCCGCACGATCGGTACGGCGGCGAGCTCGCCGGCAGCGATCTCGGCCGCAAACACCTGGCGCGGCGAAACGGTCGCAAGGTCGGAGGCGAGCATCACCTCGCGGATCAGCTGCGTCGAGCCGGCCTCGAAGCGGATATCGAGCTCGAAATGCTGCGAGGCCGCGAGCCCCGTCAGCAGGCTGGTGAGACTGTTCGGCCGCACCGGCATCGCGAGCGGAATCTCGGCAAAGGAACGCACGGCAAGCTCGCGCCGCCGCGCCATCGGATGGTCGCGCCGCGCGATCAGGTGCACATCGGCGCGGGCCAGCACTTCGGAGTTGGCGATGCGGCCGCGGCGGTAGCGGTTATAGATGCCGATTTCGGCGCGGCCGGAGGCCAGCCATTCCTCGACCTGGCCGCTATAGGCCTCCGTCACGCGCAGTCGAATGCCGGGAAAATGCTGGCGCAGCTCGGCCGCGAGCAGCGCGATCAGCCCGCGCGAGGCGACCGGCACCACACTAAGCGTGACTTCGCCATGGGGGGCGCTGTGCTCCTGCCTTGCGGTGCGCTCCCAGGCATCTGCGTCCGCGACCAGGGCGCGGGCGCGCGGCAGCATGCGTTCGCCGAGCTCGGTCAGCACCACGCCGCGTCCGGTGCGGTGAAACAGCCGGCCGCCGATGCCGCGCTCCAGCGCGGACAGCTGCCGGCTCAGCACGGATTGCGCGATGCCGACAATGGACGCGGTCCGCGCATAGCTGCCGTTGGCGGCGACGTCGGCGAAGGTCTTGAGCTGGCGGATATCCATCTTGCGTTATGCGGATCTCGTAATTCTGAATTATCGGAGTTGAACATATCGCATAACAGGACCCGCGGATAGCATCGCTGCCATGACGCCATCCGCCATGACTCCATCATCCGATACGACAAAACCTTGCGGGCCGCTGGCCGGCCTGCGCATCCTCGACATCTCGACGGTGGTCGCCGGGCCCTTTGCTTCGACCTTGCTCGCCGATCTCGGCGCCGAGGTACTGAAGGTGGAAATGCCCGGCAGCGGCGATGCGCTGCGCCGGCTCGCGCCGCACAAGGACGGCGTGCCGTTGTGGTGGAAGGTGACCAACCGCAACAAGAGGGGCATCACGCTCGATCTGCGCAAGGCGGACGGCAGGGCGCTGCTGGGCCGGTTGATCGAGAACTACGACGTGCTGGTGGAAAATTTCCGTACCGGTACCCTGGATGAATGGGGCATTACGCGCGAATGGCTGCAAGGCATCAATCCGCGGCTTACCATCCTGCGTGTCACCGGTTTCGGCCAGACCGGGCCTTATCGCAACAATCCAGGCTTTGCCCGCGTGTTCGAGGCGATGAGCGGGTTGACGCGGATGTGCGGCGAGGAGGGGGGAACGCCGCTGCATCTCGGCTATCCGATTTCGGACGCGGTCGGCGGCCTGTTCGGCGCGATTGGCATTCTCGCCGAGCTCTTTCGTTTGAAGGGTGATCTTTCCCTGCGCGGCCAGGAGATCGATTGCGCGGTCACTGAAGCCATGATGCGTACGCTGGATTTCCTTGCGATCGAATATGACCAGCTCGGCTCGGTGCGGACGCAGACCGGCAACCGCAGCCAATATGCCGCGCCCGGCAATATCTATGCGACTAGGGACGGCAAATGGGCCTCGATCGCGGCGTCCACCCAAAGCATCTATGAGCGCTTCTGCAAGGCGCTCAAGCTGGAACACCTGATCTCCGATCCGCGCTTCATCGACAATCCGTCGCGGGTGAAGAATTTTCAGGCGATTGACGAGATCGTGGCGGAGGCGATCTCGCGCCTGACGCTGGACGAGCTTCGCGATACGCTGCATGCGCACGAGGTCGGCTTCTCGCCGATCTATGACGCCGCCGACATCTTTGCCGATCCGCATTTCGTTGCGCGCCAGACCATCGTCAGTGTGCCCGACGAGGAACTCGGCGATGTCCGCATGCAATGCGTGGTGCCGCGCTTTTCGGAAACGCCGGTCGCGGTGCGTCGCGCCGGACCCGCGCTCGGCCAGCACAATGATGAGGTCTTTGCCGCGTTGGGACTTTCAGCGCCGGACATCGCGCAGCTGCGCGCCGCCAAGGCAATATAAAGACAATATAACAAGACCATAACCGTTTAAGCCGGGGGGAAACGACATGCGACGCTTGTGGGTCGTGCTGATTGCTCTATTCGTGACGTTCGCCGACGCGCGAAGCGCCGAACTCACCCGTATCGTGGTCGGCTTTCCGCCGGGACAGGCCACCGACTTCGTGGCGCGGCTGCTCGCCGACAAGCTCGGCCCGGCGCTGGGCGAGACCGTGATCGTGGAGAACCGGCCGGGGCAGGGCGGCAGCATCGCTCTCGCCGCGCTCGCGACCTCGCCGCCGGACGGACACGCCATGGTGCTGGCGCCGCTCGCCTCGCTGGTGGTCAACCCGCATCTGTACAAGACGGTCGGCTATGACAGCCTGAAGAGCTTTACGCCGGTCGCGCTGATCGGCGACCTGCCGATGCTGATCGTGGTGAATCCGTCGCTACCGGTCCACAACATTGCTGAACTGATCGCCTACGCCAAGGCCAATCCCAACAAGCTGTCGCACCCGTCCTCGGGCAACGGCACGCTGTCGCATCTTGGCATGGAGGTGTTCAAGCAGCGCGCCGGCATCACCATCCTGCACGTGCCCTATCGCGGCAGCCCGCCCGCGATGACCGATCTCATGGCCGGCACCGTCAGCGTGGCGATGGACACGGTTGCCGTCACCGAACCCTTCATCAAGGCTGGCAAGATGCGGGTGATCGCGAGCGCCTATGGCAAGCGCGTGCCGGCCTTCCCGGACACGCCGACGCTGGCCGAGCAGGGTTTCCCGGGCATGGACATCGCCGCCTGGCTCGGCATCGTCGTGCCGGCCGGCACGCCGAAGGACCGCGTCGAGAAGCTCGGCGCCGCCTTCAAGCAGATGGTGCAGACGCCGGACATGAACGAGAAGTTCGCGTCCCTCGGCACCATTCCCCATTCGATGGGGCCGCAGGAATTTGCCGCTTTTCTCGCGAGCGAGGACGACCGCTGGTCGGCGGTGGTGAAGTCCGCGGGGATCACCGTCGAATGAGCTGCGTCATTTCGCGCCTTCCACGACCTGCTGATCCACGAGGCTAAGCCGCCCGGGCAGCGTCCCCGAGCGCAACAGCATGGCGATGTTGTTGGCGTCTTCGAGCGTGAGGCCGCCGGATATCTGCCCCGAGCCGCCCCGGATCGGCTCCCGGATCACGGATGCCGAGAGCACGGTGTCGTCGACGACGATGGCGAATGGGCGCCCGATATTTTCGCCGGTGACGTGGCCGAAGCGCCGGGCGCCACGCGCGTTGAAACGGAACGACGCGATCGGCTCGTGGGTGGCGGAATCGAGGCCGGGAGCCACATCGCTGAGATCGCCGCCATCGAGAGCGACGTCCTTCAACAGCAGATAGGGCGTCTTGTCCTTGAAGCCGTAGAGGATTTCGGATTCCGACGGCGGCGAGCCTTTCAGCGCCCGTTGCGGAGTCATCGACAGATCGACCAGGCGGAACGCTACCCGCCTCTTCCTGGTCAACATGGTGCTGATACGTTCCGGATCGGTGACGCCGGGCAGCACCAGTCGAATGCCATCCGGCCCATCGGGCAGCAGGCCTGCCAGCCGGATACCCTCGTTGCGCAGCAGCTGTTCGATCATCTCGATCGATTGCCGGACCAATTCGTGCTGGCGTTCTCCAAAGGCGGCCTCGGTCGGCGCGAGCCTGATCAGTCCGTCGCCGCCATCGGTGATGGCAACCGTTCTGCGGGTGGCTTCCGGCGGCGGCTCGAGTTTGCTCAAAAGCCGTTCGCGGTCCGTGGCTTCTGCGATCCGGATGTCGATACCGCCTTCGCGCAACGCGAGGCCGGAAAACGGGATTCGTTCCTCGTGGACGATGCGAAACACATCATCGCGCAGATCCATCAGCACCACCTCGCGCAAGGCGCTGGCGTCGACCTTGAGCGCGATATGGGAGCCGCCTTGTTGCTGGACGGCTTTTTCAGCGTTTTCCGCAACAGCCGCGCGCATCTTGTCGACGTCTTGTGCGTCGTCGGATGTGGCCGCCGCGGGTCCTGCAGCGGACATCAGGACGAAAGCCGCGATCAGCCCTTTCATGGTGGTCCGCAGGTTCGCGATCATTCCGTCCTCTTTTGCTGCCGTGCACGGAAGCTGGTACTTGTGCTTTGTTCCGCGAAAGGACCCGCAGGTTCAATTGCTTGACCGGCCAATGGGACAGCGGCGGTCATCCCGCCGGTTCTTGCCCGCGACAATTCAACGCAAAATGGCGAAGCCGGCGGAACATACCCTCGCCTGGTTGTGAATGGACACTTCGAGGCCCGCGGCGAGACAATAATCAGGCCATCAAGGGAGCGGTGCGGCCGCTCCGCCAGCGTCCGGGCAGTGTCTCATGAGCCATCGCTTCGACGACGACGCAGCCATCCTGGATGAGAACAGGGACGACTTCCCCTTCGTCCTCATCGACGAGGTCCGGCCACCGCCTCGCATCAAGCTCGCGCGCGAGCGCATGCTCTTGAGCCGCCTGTATATAGGCCTCATCCGCAGCATCAGCGACGATTACGGCGCGGAGTTTGCGGCGAACAGCGACAGCTGCACGGTGCGGACCATCGGCATCTATGTCTTCCTTCGTACCGTGATGTGTTCGCCGGTTCGCGCCAGCACGATCGCGCAGACGCTGAAACTGCCGCGAACCACGGTGATCCGGCGGCTGCAGGACATGGTCAAGCAGGGCTATGTCGAACGGGTCGGCAATGCCTACCGCGTCACCGACAAGGTCAATATTCCGCAGTTGCAGGAGAAGCTGCAGCGTCGGATCGACATGATCATCGAAACCGCGAACGAATTGTCGAAGCTGAAATCCGGGGCGTGAAGTTGGCGTAGCGGAACTCTCGTCGTCTCCCGGGTGTCGCTTTGCTCACCCGGGCTACAACGCTATTCAGTCCAATCTAATTGCGGGCTAATTTGCCGCCTCATACGAACATTGCGCGCCGCTGCCGTCGTTCCGCTTGATGGCCTCGGGGTCGAGCGTGCATTTCAGCTTGGAGAGGCTTTCAAAGCTCGATCCGGCCGCGCCCTCCGAGGGGACGCCGGCCATCGCCTCCGTCGAATACATTTCGTTGGCCTCGCGTCCCCTGAGGGATTGCGTCTTGTCTCCGAAGGAGAGCTCGCAGGAGCGCGCGGTGATGTCCACATTGCTGATGCGGCAGACGATCTTGTCAACGAGGATTGTGATGATGCCCCTGGTGGCGCCGCTCGCCTTGCCGTCGAAGATCGCGGCCACGGCCTTCCTGTCGGCGGGAGAGAGCTGCGGCGAGTGCGTCGCGGCGATGGCGGCGAGCGCCAGCGCGGGCGAGCCGCTGATGGTAGCCGCAGCGGCGGGCGTTGCGAGCAAAGCCAGCGGCAAAACCAGCGGAATAGCTGCCGCCACACACGTCGCGGTTTTCATGATTGTCTCCCAAATTCAGTCCGACACGGCTTTCAACCCTGGATCGCGGCAGTTTGCCTAGGCCTTTGTGAAATAGCGACGACAAAATGAGATGACACAACGCCGGGCGGCAGCCATGCTGTTTGCTTTCCTGGATTCTCCCTGCTTCCCCTTGCGCTTCATGCCCTTCCGGCGCACTCTCTCGTTGCGGCGACGCGCCGCCAAATAAAAGCTCTTGAGGAAAGCCAAGAGGCATACAAGAGATATACATGGCCACAGCCACACGGATCGACTGCGACATCCATCCGGCGGTGGGCGGCACGCGCACGACGCTGTTGCCCTATCTCGACGATCACTGGAAGGAGCAGGTCGTGAGCCGCGCCATCGATGGCCTCGATCTCACGAGCTATCCGCCGACCATGCCGCTCTCAGGCCGGCCCGACTGGCGACCCGCCGACGGCAAGCCGGGCAGCGATCTGAAGATGGTCCAGCGCGGCGCCTTCGATCAGCTCGGCGCCAGCCACGCGATCTGCAACGTGCTTTATGGCGCCTCCGCCGTCTACGATCCCTACATGGCGTCGGCCTTCTGCAAGGCCATCAACGACTGGATCGCGGCCGAATGGCTGTCGCAGGACCGGCGGCTGCGCGCGTCCATCGTCGTGCCGATGCAGGCGCCGGATCTCGCCATCGAGGAGATCGAGCGCCGCGCCGGCGACAACCGTTTCGTCTCGATTCTCGTGCTGGCGCAGGGCGAGATGCTGCTCGGCCGCCGCCAGTTCTGGCCGATCTACCAGGTTGCGGAAAAATACCGATTGCCGCTCGCGATCCACGCCGGCAGCGCCTATCGGCAGGCGCCGAGCTCGATCGGCTGGCCGTCACACCGCTACGAATATTATTTTGTCGAGGCGCATGCGTTCCAGGCCCAGATCCTGAGCCTGATCTACGAAGGCGTGTTCGGCAAATTCCCGAATCTGAAGGTGGTGCTGATGGAATCCGGCGTGACCTGGCTGCCGGCCTTCATGTGGCGCGCCAACAAGACCTGGCGCGGCGTGCGGGTCGAGGTGCCCTGGGTCGAACGCGAGCCGGCCTCCATCATCCGCGACCATATCCGTCTCACCATGCAGCCGTTCGACGGTCCGGGCGATGCGACGGGAGTTGCCGACGTCATCGACCAGATCGGCTCCGACAAGATGTTCCTGTTCGCGTCCGACTATCCGCACTGGCAGTTCGACGGCGACGATCCCGTTCCGCCGCATCTGCCGCAAGGCATCGTGTCACGCATGTGCGCGGACAATCCGTTGGAGACGTTTCCGCGGCTCAAGCTCAACTGACGTACCGCATGATTCGAAAAAGTGGCGACCGGTTTTTCGAAAGAGATCAGGCGCCAAACAAGAGGAGGATCGCATGAGTGACGTCATCGACCGCCCGATGCTTGAAAAAGAGCAGGCTGCCGCAACGCGGCTGCGCATCATCGATTGCGACATCCATCCGAGCCTGCGTTCGCGTGCCGACCTCAATGAGTTCCTGCCGAAACGCTGGCAGGAGCATCTGAAGATCTATGGCGACCATCTGCGCACGCCCTATATCGGCACCACGCCCTATCCGCGCTCCTCGCCGCTGATCTGCCGGCGCGATGCCTGGCCGCCGACCGGCGGCGTGCCGGGCTCGGATCTCGCCTTCATGCAGAAGCAGCATCTCGACCCCTATGACGTGGAGTTCGGCGTTCTGCAGGTGCTCGATCTCTTCATCTTCTCGCAGCAGAATCTCGAATTCGGTGCGGCGATTCAGCGCGCCATCAATGAATGGCAGCTTGCCCACTGGGCGCATCGCGATCCGCGCCTGAAGGCCTCGATCCTGGTCAGCCAGGACGACACCGAGGCAGCGGCTGCGGAGATCGATCGCTGCGCCAAGATCGGCGAATATATCCAGATCAACATCTCGCCGCGTGCCAATGAGCCGCTCGGTCGCCGTCGCTACTGGCCGATTTATGCGCGCGCCCAGGAATTGGGCCTGCCGCTCGGTATCCATGTCGGCGGCTATGGCGGGCACGCGCCGACCGGCGGCGGCTGGCCCTCCTATTATTGCGAGGAGCATCAGTCGAATGCGCACACCATGGCCGCGAATCTCGCAAGCCTCGTCATCGAAGGCGTGCCTGAGCGTTTCCCGAAATTGAAGATCGTCTACATCGAGGGCGGCTTCGGCTGGATACCGTCCGCGATGTGGCGGATGGATCAGCATTTCGAGCGCTTCCGCAGCGAGGTGCCGCATCTCAAGCGCAAGCCGAGCGAATATGTTCGCGAGCATTTCTGGTTCACGACCCAGCCTATCGATGAGCCGGACGAGGCGCGGCATCTGCGTCAGCTGATCGAATGGGTCGGCATCGATCGCCTGTTGTTCTCGTCGGATTACCCCCATTGGGACTATGATGACGCCCGCTTTGCCTTCAAAACGCCATTGACAGAGGCCGAGCGGAAGATGATCTTCAATACCAACGCGCGTGCGGTGTACAAACTCTAGGCGGATCGAAGAAAACATCCTGCCCTCGGGCGGGATGTTTTTTGTCTGATAATATGCATATGTGATATATGTTTATGCGCTGGATGCGGAGCCGACCATGCGCCTGACCAATTTTTCCGATTATGCGTTGCGCCTGATGATGTACGCAGCCGCGCGCAAGGATGAACTCATCACCATCGAGGAGACCGCCGAGCTCTACGGTCTGTCGCGCGCGCATCTGATGAAGGTCGCGAACCAGCTCACCCGTGCGGGTTTTCTCAAGGCCACGCGCGGCCGCAATGGCGGCCTGTCGCTGGCGAAGAGGCCGGAGAAGATCAGGCTTGGCGATGTCGTGCGCTCGACTGAGCCGGACTTCGCGCTGGTCGAATGTTTTGACAGCGGCAATCGATGCCTGATCACCCCGCGCTGCCGGCTGCGCGGCGTGCTGCAGGAGGCGATGGGCGCCTTCATGGCAACCCTCGACGACTACACGCTCGCAGATTTGCTGTTGTCGCCATCGGATTTCGGCATCAAGCCTGCGGCCTGAGGCCGCGGCGTGTTGGTCGGCGATGTACCCGCGAGTCTCAACCTCCCCTTGAAAAGGGGAGGTCGCTTTGCTTCGTCAGAAGCAAAGCGGGTGGGGATCTTGTTTCCACGTCTGCCGTCGCCCGTGGTTGACCCCCAACCGACCTCCCCCTTTCAGGGGGCGAGACCGCCTTCGCTGCCGCTCCCGGTGAACTCTTGCATCACTGGACCAAAAGATATATATAAAATACATCTTATAGTCTGGAACCTGCGTATGACCAAAGCGGCGGTAGACGACCCCGAGGGTGCGGCCGAGCGGCGCGCCCGCATCACCGGCGATCTGATGGAGGCGACTGGAATCGACGATGCCATGATCGAGCGCCTGGTGCGCACCTTCTACGCGCGGGTTCAGGAAGATCCGCTGATCGGGCCGGTATTCGCGGCGCGCATCCATGATTGGGACGCGCATATCGCGAAGCTCTGCGCGTTCTGGTCGTCGGTCGCACTGATGACCGGCCGCTATCACGGTCAGCCGATGCAGGCCCATATCGAGCTGCCCGTTGCTGCCGAACATTTCGACCGCTGGATCTCGATCTTCGAGGCGACCGCGAACGAGCTCTGCCCGCCGCAGGCGGCCTCGCATTTCATCGAGCGCGCGCGGCGGATCGCCGACAGTTTCGAGCTCGGCATCGCCAGCCGCCAGGGAAGGATCGCACAGCCGCGTTTCTCGACCGTGGTGCGTCAATCGCGCCCGGCCGCGCCAGCCGCAGACGCTGCCTGCGGCTGATTCTCACGCGGTCATCGGCCGCGCTCGTGAAAAGGACGCGCATCGTTCGGCATTCGTATTCGCGCGGCGTCGCGCGAACGCAATCGTTTGCATCGGCCCGCGCCGTCGAGTTACATTCGTAACAAATCAAAAACGAAGCGAGGGACGCCGGACATGACCCGTCACATCGTTGCGCGCACCAGCGAGATTCCGCCCGGCGGCAACAAGGTGGTCGGCATCGAGGGCCGCGACATCGTCGTGTTTCATGTCAATGGCGAGTTCTTCGCGCTGCTCAATCGCTGCCCGCATGAGGGCGCGCCGCTCGACAAGGCGGCCTGCGTGGCGCGGCTGACCTCGCCGGAGCCCGGCATCTACCACCGTGATCGCGTCGGCGAGCTGTTGCGCTGTCCCTGGCACGGCTGGGAGTTCGACATGCGCAACGGCCAGTCATGGTTCGATCCGAAGCGCTTCAAGGTGCGCTCCTATCCGGTCGCGATCGAAAGCGGCGAGGAGTTGCAGAAGGGCCCTTACGTCGCCGAGACCTTTCCGGTGCACGTCCACGACGACTATGTCGTGGTGGAAGTCTAATCCTTTCTCGCCGTGAGCCCGTCGATCATCGCGCGCGTCAGCGTGGCGACCTCGCTGCGCAGCGCATCGATCGGCACCGCGATCAGCTTCTGCTCCAGCCCGAGCGCGACCATGCCGTGCACGGCCGAGAACAGGCTGCGCGCGGTGACGCCAAGCTGCGCGGGCGTGCGTTGCGGGAACAGCACTGCAAGCGGCCGGTAGATGTGGCGGAACAGTTCCATCTGCTCGCTGATCGACCATTCCGGCACCGGCTTGCCCGGCTGCATGCGATGCTCGAACAGCGCCCGCCACAGCTCGAGATTCTCGGCGGCAAACTCGCAATAGGCGACCGCGATGCGCACCAGCGTTTCGCGTGGCGTCGACGGTCCGCTGATCTCGGCCAGCGATAACGACGCGTCCAGCCGCGCCAGCGTGCGCGAGCCGACCCGCAGGATCAGCTCGTCGACGTCCTCGACGAGATTATAGACCCCACCATTGGCGACGCCGATTTCCTCCGCCAGATCGCGGGTTTTCAGCCCGGAAAGCCCCTTGGCGGCGATGGCGCGCTCCGCTGCCTCGATCAGCGCCTCTCGCAATTTGGCACGTCTTTCCAATGCCTTGGACATGATTCACCTGCCTTTTTCGCCCGTTGACCACCCATTGACCCAAAGTGTGAGCGTCGCTCATTTTTATCTTGAGCGACGTTCAAAACATGCTATAACCCGGTCTGTGAGCAATGCTCATAGCAGGGAGCAGCCAATGTTCAAGACTGTTTTGACGATTTTCCGCGGCAGCGTCGCTGCGGCAGGAGAAGAACTGGAGGATCGGACGGCACTTCTGATCCTCGACCAGCAGATGCGCGACGCGGCCGCGGCGGTCGACCGTTCCAAGCGGACGCTGGCGCTCGCCATCGCCGGCGACCAGGCGGAAGGACGCCGGCTCGAGGCCACCAATACGCGCATCGCCGATCTCGAGGTGCGCGCGACCGCGGCGCTCGACGGTGGCCGGGAAGACCTCGCCCGCGAAGCGGCGCAGGCGATCGCCAACCTCGAGTCCGAGCGCGATGCCGCGATGACGGCGCGTGCGCTGTTCTCGAGCGAGATCACGCGGCTGAAGCGCCATGTCGCCAATGCCGAGGCGCGCATCTCCGAGCTTGATCGGGGCCGGCGCATCGCCCGCGCCTCGGAGGCGGTGCGCGCGCTGCGAAGGACGGGCATCGAGGCGGCCCGCCCATACGAATCGACGCTGCCGGAAGCGGAGTCCACGCTCAAGCGCCTGCGCGAACGGCAGATCGATGCCCAGGCCGCCGACGATGCCCTGATCGAACTCGACGCCGCCTCCGGACCGCTGGCGACCGCCGAGAAGCTTGCCGAGCAGGGCTTTGGCCCGCGGATGAAATCGACGGCTGACGACGTGCTGGCTCGCCTGAAAGCCGGGCGCACGCCGTCCGCCTGACCTCAACTCCAACCCATCATCATTCTCGTCAAACAGGAGACAAACATGAACCAGAACGTCCAACCCCACAGCGGTGCCTGGGTCACCTTCACCTACGCCTCCTTCGCAGCTTCCGCCTTCCTGGTCGCCGTCGGTGTGTTCTTTCTGCCGGCCGAACTCTGGGTGAAGGGTTATCTCACCATGGGCATCGTGATGCTGGTGCAGACCTGTATCACCCTGACCAAGACCGTGCGCGACGTGCACGAGGGCAACAGGCTCGTGAACCGCATCGAGGACGCCAAGGCCGAGCGGCTGCTGATGGAAGTGTCCAAGGCGGCGTGACGTGGAGCGGGGAAGAACGGGGGTGTCAGTCACTCGCCGCTCTTTTCGTTAGGATTGATCTCGCTGCGTCAGAAACCCTCATGGTGAGGAGGCGCGAATGCGCCGTCTCCGGACGATGCTTCGCATCGCCGGGAGAACCATGAGGCCCGTCTCGTGCCCTCATCCTTCAAGACGCGCGCAAGCGCGCTCCTCGGGATGAGGACATAGAGCTTCATGTGACGCAGTGGGATCAAATTGCTCGCCCCCCTGAAGAAATCCTTTATCCTGCGGCACACTGCGTCAGGTTGCGCTTAGCGCTCCTTAATACGTGCAAGCGCACATCTTGCGCCCAACAAGGGCAGGCCACATGGCGTCTTTCGAAAACGGCTCGGCGTCGCGCGCCGGCAAGGGGGCTGCGAATGCGCGCGGAGCGATTGCAGGTCTTCGCGGACACGCCGGCTTCTGGCTGAAGGCGCTGTCGCAGCCGACCATTGACCTCTCCTTGCGCACCCATGCCGGCCTCATCACGCGCATCGTCGAATCCCCGGGATCGTCGCTGCCGCAGGGCGAGCTCGACGCGCTGGTGTCGCAGCTGCGCACGGTCGCAGCCAAGACGCTGCCGCAGGAGAGCCTGACCTATGGCATTTTTTCCGGCGAAGCCGACCGGCTGTCGCGCGCCATCGTCACGCTGATCTCCGAGGAGGAGAGCGGCCGTCCGATCGCCTTCAATGCGCTGTCGGTGATGGACGTCGCGCTCGACGGCGAGCCCACACAGGTCACGCATCTCGGCCTCGTCATGGTCGACCCTGACGGGCGCGGGCAGGGGCTGTCCTGGGTGCTCTATGGCCTGACCGCGCTGGTGCTCTTCGCCCGCGGCGGCCTGCGCCCGAAATGGATCTCCAACGTCACCCAGGTGCCGGCGGTGGTCGGCATGGTCAGCGATACGTTCTCCGACGTATTCCCGTCGCCGCTGCCCGGCGCGCGGCAGAGTTTTGCCCATCTGCAGCTCGCGCGCGGCATCATGGCGAACCATCGCGCCGTGTTCGGCGTCGCCGACGAAGCCGGCTTCGACGAGGCGCGCTCCGTCATCACCAATGCCTATACCGGCGGTTCGGATGCGCTGAAGAAGACGTTCGAGATCGCGCCGAAACATCGCGACGCGATCTATAACGAGTTCTGCGCCCGCGAGCTCGATTACGAGCGCGGCGACGACCTGCTGCAGCTCGGCCGCATCGATCTCGCCGGTGCGCGCCGCTATCTCATGAGCGAAGTTCCGCACGGCTCGCTGCCGTCGCTGCTTGCGGCCTCCGCCATGCTCGCCCTGCAGCGGCTGGTGCTGCCGGTCGTCTACTGGCTGGACGACACGCGCGCCTTCGGCACGCTCCGGCCGCGCAATCCCGACGCCGAGGGCGCGAGCGGCCAATGACATCAGGGGGGATCGCCGATTCCATCGTCAACCTCTGCGGCGCCATTGGTCTTGGCGTCGCGATGATGACGTTTTACCGGCGCGATCCCAAGAGCCCGCTGACACGCCGGCTCCTGATGGCGCTCGGCGTGATCGCCATCCTGTTTCTCGATCGCGGCATGGCATGGTGGACCCGCAGCGTGTTCCTCGACGGGCTGTCGGTGATTCCGGCGGCGCTGATCCCGCTCGGCGCGCTTGTCGTCACCGAAGGCATCCTGCGGCGGCACGCGCCGCGCGCGGTCAAGCTGATCGCGCTCATTGGTGCAATTGTGCTCGGTCTTGGCGGCGTGCTCGGACTGGACGCGTTACGGGCCCCCTATGCGCTTCTGTTGGCGCTGTTCCAGCTGGCCGGCTTCGCCACCTGCGCCTTTCTGCTCGCGTCACGCGACCGTGCGGCGCTGATGGCCTCGGAAAATCGCAGCATCGGCCGGCTCGCGGTCGGCGCGCTGCTGGTGATCCCGTTCATCCTCACCGATTTCCGCACGCTGTTTCCGGATATCCCGGTCCGGCTCGGCGCGCTGGGCGCGCTGCTCACCGTCACGGTGATGCTGATCGCGGGCGGTGGCGCCGAGACGCGGCGGCATGGGCTCGCCATGATGACGCTACGGCTCTCCAGCTCGGCGCTGCTTGGCATCGCTGCCGCCTTCATCGCGCCTGACGTCGATGCGGCGCAGATCATCCGCTTCTGCGCTGTTGCGGTCGCGGGCGTGCTTACCATCGGCTTGATGACCGATGCGCTGCGGGCGCTGTTCGAGTCGCAGGAGCCGGGCGTGCTGAATTCGGTGGCCGCATCTCCCGCGCAGACGCGGGATCAGCTCATCGGCGAGCTGGCGCGTCATCCGATCTTCGAAAGCGCCCGGCGCTATCGCGAAAACGAACTGGCTTCGTATGATCCGCCGCTCTTGCGCGATTTCCTCTCCGAAAGGCGCGTGCTGCGCCGTTCCGACGCCCCATGGGGACTGGCTGCGACCAATCCCGCGGTCGAGCGCATGGTTTCGTTGCTGACAGCCAACAGCGCCACCCATGTGATCGTGCTGGGGCATGATCCGCTCGATCTGATCGTGCTGGCGGTGCCCGTTACCGCTGCCGATCCCGCCACCGAAACCGCGCTCGCCCTGGTCCGGCGGCTGCTCGCGCTTGCCCCGGAGGCCGCCGCATGACGCCGGAGGGCGGCATTTCCGGCTTCCGGTCGATCAGTTGATCGTGTAGAAGCCGCGGCTCATTGCCCGCTGTCAAAGCTTCATGCGATCGTGCTAAGAGCGCGGCCTCCAACAACGACCGGTGTGGACCTATGTCGAAGCAGTCGATGCGGGAAGAGGCCGAGCGCCTGATCCGCGAGACCATGGAAAAACGGAATCTCGTGATCAAGCAGGGCAATACGCGGATCGAAGCCGTCTGCGGCAAATGCGGCGCGCCGAACCGCCTGTCGGCCGAACGGGGCGCGAGCCGCGTCAAATTTTCCTGCAAGAATTGCGGTCACAAGCAGGAGACGTTGTGAGCACGTCTTTTATTTGAAGACCTCGCAGACGCTGGTGTGTTCGCGCGTGACCGAACCGTTCCGCAGCGAGGCGTTGCGCCACCATGCATCCAGCGCGGAACGATCGCAGGCGAGCTTCACGCTCATGCCGCCGGCGAATTTGACCCAGTCGGTAAAACGGTGCGTTGAGACCGCGATCACCACGGGAATGTCGGCGTTGGCCGCGCGCTCGATCAGGAAGCCGAGGCCCTTGCCGTCGCGCTCCCGCTTGCCGAAGCGGTTGATGATTACGAGATCGGCGCCGGCTGCGAGCGCGTCGGCGACCCGCTCGCCCGCGTTCTGGAGCCGGCCAAGATCCAGCCGGCAGCCGTGCGCGGCGGGATCGAGGTCCTGCGCCAGCAACAATTTCTCGCCGCTGTGGAGCAGCACCGCCGACAGGCTGGAGTCGGCGCATTGGCCGGCTTGCACCATGCCGACGGCGCGAAAGCCCTGCGCATTCAGATCGGCCGCGAAGTCACGCAGCACGGCATCGGGGTCTTGATGTTCGTCGTAGACCAGGGCGGCGAGGTCGCATTGGGCATCGAACATGGCCGGCTCCGTGTTATTCTTAGAGCGTGTTATTCGCAGAGAAGGGGGACCGCGGCGGAACCGCGATCCCCGCTATGATATCACATCATCAGGCGCTTGTGGTCGGCCCGTTGATGATCTGGAGCTGTGTGAACTCCGCCAGACCTTCCTCGGCGAATTCGGTGCCGATGCCCGACTGCTTGGCGCCGCCGAACGGAATATTCGGGGCCATGTCGAGATGCTTGTTGATCCAGACCGTGCCAGCTTCGATCCGCTGGGCGACCTCATGGGCGCGCTTGGTGTCGGATGACCACACCGACGCGCCGAGACCATAGGTGGTCGCATTGGCACGGCGGATCACGTCGTCCTTGTCGGAATATTTGATCACGGGCAGAACCGGGCCGAACTGTTCTTCATCGACCAGTCTTGAGCCTTCCTTGATGTCGCGCACGATGGTGGGCTCGATGAAATAGCCGGGACGGTCCATCGCCGAGCCGCCGGCAATGACATTGCCGTTCTTGCGGGCATCCTCGAGAAACGCCTTCACCTTCTCGTACTGCATCTTGTTCTGCAGCGGGCCGAGCTTGGTGCCCTGCTTGGAGCCGTCGTCGACCACGGTGTTCTTCGCGATCGCGACGAGCTCGTTGCAGAGCTCGTCATAGACGGACTCGTGCACGTAAAGTCGCTTGATCGCGAGGCAGACCTGGCCCGAGTTCTGGAACGCGCCTTCGAAGATGCCGGGCGCGACCTTCTTCGGATCGACGTCGTCGAGCACAATGCCGGCATCGTTGCCGCCGAGCTCCAGCGTGATCCGCTTCAACGTCTGCGCGGCGCTCGCCATCACCTTCTGTCCGGTCACCGACGATCCCGTGAACGAGATCTTGCGGATGTCGGGATGCCTGGTCATGAAGTCGCCGAGGTCGTTGGCGTCGGTGATGACGTTGAGCACGCCCTTGGGAGGATGTCCTTGATCAGCTCGGCGAAGCGTAGCGTCGACAGCGGCGTGGTCGGCGCAGGCTTGACCACCAGCGTGTTGCCGGCGAGCAGGGCCGAGGGCAGTTTGAAGCTGAGGATCAGCAGCGGATAGTTCCAGGGGATGATGGCGCCGACGACGCCGAGCGGACGGCGATAGGCCTCGACCTTGCGGTCGCCCGAGTTCTCTATCACGCGCATCGGCAGCTCGAGCGAGCCGAGATAGCGGAAGAACGCGGCCATGCCCAGCACTTCGCCGGTGGCGTCGGCGAGCGGCTTGCCCTGCTCGCTGGTGAGCAGGCGCGCGAGCTCGCCCGAATTGGCCTCGATCACGTCCGCCATCTTGATCACGAGCTTGCGACGTTCCTCGATCGGCGTCGCGGCCCAGGCCGGGTAGGCGGCCTTCGCGGCGGCCACGGCCTTGTCGAGCTGCTCTTTCGAGGCGCGCGGACATTCCGCCAGCACGTCCTCGGTCGCGGGATTGAGGACCGGCATGGTCAGGTCGCCGGGCACCATCTTGCCGTCGATGAGAAGATTATAGGCACTCATTGGCTGGGCTCTCCCCTGGGTTTTGGCCCGTTCGGGCCTCGTTATATTCATCGATATATCACGATCCTAGACGAGACGCCACGGCGTGCTGGACGTGCCCGCCGCCAACGGTATAGTCTATCAGATATAACGAGAGCCGGACCGGAGCCCGCCTGATGGAAATCGAGACCCAGTCGCTGACATGTTGCGAGATCGCCTCTGGCGGTGACGTGATTTCGCTGGGCTTTGTCGACACCAAGGGCCGGCCCCAGACCATCCGCCTGTCGCTGAACCAGGTCGGCGCGCTCGCCATGACCCTGCCGGGCCTGATCGGTAAGGCGCTGCAGGCTCGTTTCGGCGACCACACCTTGCGCTACGCCTATCCGCTGGAATCATGGGCGGTCGAGCAGTCCTCCGACCCGACGCAGGGCATGGTGACGCTCCGCACCACCGATGGCTTCTCCGTCTGCTTCTCGATCCCGCGCGAGCAGCAGAGCGAGCTCGGCGAGGCGCTGGTTGCACAATATGAGCCGAAGGTCCTGCGAGCGAATTAGCGCTTGCTGTGCTATCAGCCGCCTTGGAATTGGAATAATCCATGCGTGCCTGGCTGGTGGCCATCATGATTGCAGTGACATCGTCCGCGTCCGCGGCGGACATCAAGGTGATGGCCGCGGGCAGCCTGAAGGATGCCTTCACGGCGGTGTTCGCCGATTTCTCCAGGCAATATGGCGGAAGCTTTGCACCGGCGTACGGCCCGTCGGGCAGCCTGCGTGAGCGCCTCGAGAAGGGCGAGCCGTTCGACGTCTTTGCGTCCGCGGCGCTGCCGCATGCGCAGGCGCTGACGGAGGCCGGCATCTCCGGGCCGAGCATCATGTTCACCCGAAATGCGCTCTGTATCGTGACCGAGGCGAGCCGCGCGCTCGCGCCGGACAATCTCGTCGAGACGCTGCTTGACCCGAACATCAGGATCGGCACCTCGACCCCGATCTCCGATCCCGCCGGCGACTATACCTGGGAGCTGTTCCACAAGATCGATGCAGCGAGGGCCGGCGCCTTCGGTACGCTGTCGCAAAAGGCGCAGCAATTGTTCGGCGGCCCGACCACCACGGCGCCGATCAACGGCAGGCCGCGGCTCCTGGTCGCGCTCGACAATCACGACATCGACCTCTTCATCTATTACTGCTCGGGCGCGCAGCAGATCGTCACGGACGCCAGCAAGTACAAATCGGTGGCCTTGCCGCCGGAGCTGTCGGTCGGCCCGGAATACGGCCTCACCGTCTCACGCAAGGCGCAATCTGCCGCGGCCGATTTCGCGATGTACCTGATGTCGCCGCAAGGCCAGGCTATCCTGAAATGGTTCGGCTTCATTCCGGTGACGCTGCCGGCGTCGAAATGATTTCGCTATGAGAGACGCTTTGTAGCCAGAAATGGTGGGCACGCTTCGCTTTGCCCACCCTACGGACGTCGCTCGCTACTGCGCCTTTGCCCACCCTACGGCCTACGAACTATCCCTGCTTCACAAACGCCGCGAACGCCTGCGCATAATCCGGATGCCAGCGCGACAGCGGCGGGCGGTTCTCGACGATGTCGCCGGCCGCCCACAGGATGCGCCGCTCGTCGAGCTTGCGCGGCACGTCGTTGTCGGGGCAGAGGATGTAGAAGTCGCCGGCCTCAAGCCGCTCGATCATGAAGTCCACCGTCTGCTCCGCCGTCCAGGCGCCGTCCGGCTTCTCGGTGCGGCCGCGCGCGGTGAGGCCGGTGAAGACAAAGCCGGGGATCAGCAGATGCGCGCTGACCTTGCTGTTCATGCTGCGCAGCTCGTGCTGCAACGCTTCGGTAAGCGCCTTCACGCCGGCCTTCGAAACATTGTAGGCGGGATCGCCGGGCGGCGTGGTGATGCCCTGCTTGGAGCCGGTGTTGATGATCAGCCCCGGCCTGCCGCGCTCGATCATGTGCGGCGCGAATACCTGCGAGCCGTTGATGATGCCCCAGAGATTGACGGCGAGGATGCGCTGCCAGTTCTCCGCCGGTCCGAAGATCTGGCTGCCCGGCTGGATGCCGGCATTGTTCATCAGGATGTCGGTGCCGCCGAAACGCTTCTCGACGGCGCGTTCCAGCTCCTGCAACTGCTCGACGCGGCTGACATCGACGGTTGCGGTCATGATGTTGGCGGAGCTGGCGGCGGCAGATGACAGTTTTGTTTCGGCTTGCTTGAGCCGTTCCGCGCCGATATCCGCGATGCAGACTTTCATGCCTGCCTTGGCGAACCGCATCGCGGCGGCAAGCCCGATGCCGGAGGCGCCCCCGGTGATGACGGCAACGTTATCGGGCGACATCGCTTCAAGGGGCATCGGCCTTCTCCGGCTTGATCTGGGACAATGTAAAGCTGATCGAATCCTGATCCAATCATGGCACATGCAGGGCGGAAATGTCCGCTCTCTGCATGGGAGGTCTTCGCGCGGCGTATCGGCGCGGTCGCTTTACGGTTCCGCCCCATCGTTGTAAAACCGTGAATATAACGGTCCCGAAACGCCGGACAAATCGAACGCCGAACAGATAAGGGAGTGCAACATGGCTGTCACGCAGGCGATTCCGCTCACGCGCCATCCTTATGCGGATGGTTCCTACAAGAAGATGCTGATCGACGGCCAATGGGTCGACGCCGTCTCGGGCAAGACATTCGAGACGCTCAATCCCGCAACCGGCGAGGTGCTCGCCACCGTTGCCGAGGGCGACGCCGAGGACATCAACCGCGCGGTAGCCGCCGCGCGCCGCGCCTTCGAAGGGCCCTGGAGCAAGGTCAAGCCGTTCGGGCGGCAGAATCTGCTGCTCAAGCTCGCCGATCTCGTCGAGAAGAATTTCGAGGAATTGTCGCAGCTCGATACGCTCGACATGGGTGCACCGATCAGCCGCACCCGCGGCAACAAGCTCCGCGTGCTCGGCATGCTCCGCTATTATGCGGGCCAGGCCACCGCGATCCATGGCGAGACCATCGAGAACTCGCTGCCCGGCGAGATCTTCTCCTATACGCTGAAGGAGCCGGTCGGCGTCGTCGGCGCGATCATTCCCTGGAACGGGCCGCTGAGCGCGTCCGTCTGGAAGATCGGGCCCGCGATCGCAACGGGCTGCACCGTGGTGCTGAAGCCCGCCGAGGAGGCGCCGTTGACTTCGCTCCGCCTTGCCGAGCTTTGCCTGGAAGCCGGCGTCCCCGCTGGTGTCGTCAACGTGGTGCCGGGCTTTGGCGAAACCGCGGGCGCGGCGCTCGCCTCGCATCCCGGTGTCGACAAGGTCGCGTTCACCGGCTCGCATGTCACGGGCCAGTCGATCGTGCGGGCGTCCGCCGGCAACCTCAAGCGCGTCTCGCTCGAGCTCGGCGGCAAGTCGCCGGACATCGTGTTCGCAGACGCCGATCTCGATGCCGCCGTTCCGGGCGCGGCGATGGCGGTGTTCGCCAATTCGGGGCAGATTTGCTCTGCCGGCACGCGGCTCTTTGTCGAAAGCAAGGTCTATGACGAGTTCGTCGCCCGCGTCGCCGAGTTCGGCAAGAAGCTGAATGTCGGCAACGGCCTCGATCCGAACACGCAGATCGGCCCGCTGGTGTCGCAGCAGCAGCTCGATCGTGTCTCCGGTTATCTCGATATCGGCCAGAAGGAAGGCGCCAAGGCGCTCGCGGGCGGTTCGCGGCTGACCGAAGGCGCGCTGTCGAAGGGCTATTTCGTCTCGCCGACCGTGTTCGCCAATGTCCAGGACAACATGCGGATCGCGCAGGAAGAGATTTTCGGCCCCGTGATCTCGGCGATCTCGTTCAAGGACTCCGACGACCTCATCAAGCGCGCCAATGCCACGACCTTCGGCCTCGGCTCGGGCGTCTGGACCACCAATGTCTCGAAGGCGCACGGCATCGCGAAAGCGCTGCGCGCCGGCTCGGTCTGGGTCAATTGCTACCAGGCGATGGACCCGGCGGTTCCCTTCGGTGGCTACAAGATGAGCGGCTACGGCCGCGAGTCCGGCAAGCAGCATGTCGAGGAATATCTCAACGTCAAGGCCGTCTGGGTCAAGACGGCCTGAGCTGCAATCGCGCATGGCGAAAGCTGGAAAATTGTCGTCCCGGACAAGCGAGCGTTAGCGAGCGCCGATCCGGGACCCATAACCACCGGCCAGGATTGCATGGCGCGCTGGTAGTCTCAGCTTGGCGCAACAACGACGTCCTGTGGTTATGGGTCCGCCTTCGCGGGGACGACATCGGATTCGTGGGAGCGACCTACCGCCCCACAACCTTCTTCGGCTTGCCGATCTCGCTTTTCAGCGCCGCCAGCTCCTTGCGGACCGCGCTGGCGGCGTCGCGCTCGATCTTGCGGTAGCGCGCAACCAGCGACACGCCGAATGGCGTCAGCATCGCGCCGCCGCCGTTCTTGCCGCCGGTCTGCCGTTCCACCGCCGGTTGGCGGCAGATGCGGTTGATCTCGTCGACCAGGTCCCAGGCGCGCTTGTAGGACATGTCCATGGCGCGGCCGGCCGCCGAGATCGAGCCGAATTCGCGGATCTTCTCCAAGAGCTGGATCTTGCCCGGCCCGATCCGCATCTGGTCATCGAGGTCGATGCGCACGCTGAGCGATGGCAGCGGACTGGCGGTGGATTTCTGCATCGAAGACCTGCGTCTAGCTTCCGTCGCACTGAGATTGCCACCGAAGCCATTTCCGAACAAGATGAAGGCGAAACTACGCAAGTCCATAAAGAAAATTTTCGGGGCAGCAATGAACTTTCCGCACCTGTTTTCACCACTCAAGATTGGTCCCTGCCAGCTTGAGCACCGCGTCGCGCTGGCGCCGTTGACGCGGATGCGCGCGGAGAAGCCGTCGCTCGCGCCGCGGCCGCTGAACGCCGAATATTATGCGCAGCGCGCCACGCCCGGCGGTCTGCTCATCGCCGAAGCTTCGCCGGTGCTCGACACCGGTTTCGGCAACCCGGGCGTGCCCGGCATCTATTCGCAGCCGCAGATCGAGGGCTGGAAGAAGGTCGTCGATGCCGTCCATGCCAAGGGCGCCTTCATCTTCCTGCAGCTCTGGCATGTCGGCCGCGTCTCGCACTCGTCGTTCCAGCCCGAAGGCCGGTTGCCGGTCGCGCCCTCGGCGGTGCCGATTCCGTCCGACCTCAAGACCACGACCGCCGATGGCAAGGTGACGCATTATGAGACGCCGCGCGCGCTTCAGACCGACGAGATCCCCGCCATCGTCGAGGCGTACAGGCAGGCCGCGCGCAACGCGCTCGCCGCCGGCTTCGACGGCGTCGAGGTTCATGGCGCCAACGGCTACCTGATCGAGCAGTTCCTGCAATCGCATACCAATCTGCGTACCGACCGCTATGGTGGTTCGATCGAGAACCGCGTGCGCTTTCTGGTCGAGGTCACGCAGGCCGTGGTCGATGTCTGGGGCGCCGATTGCGTCGGCGTACGGCTGTCGCCTTACGGCATCGCCAATGGCAGCGGCGAGCCGGACCCGATGCCGCTCTACACATATGCGATCGAGCAGCTCAATCCGCTCGGCCTTGCCTATCTGCATTTCATCGAACCGCGTTCGAGCGGCGCCGGCCGCGCCGATGTCAACTGGCAGGGCGTGCCCTCGGCGATGGTGCTGTACCGTCCGATCTGGAAGGGCGTCTTGATCACCGCCGGCGGCTTCACCGGCGAAGCGGCGGAGGCCGCAATCGCCGAAGGCCACGCCGATGCCATCGCCTTCGGCCGCATCTTCATCTCCAATCCGGATTTGCCGACCCGCCTGCAGCACGGCCATCCGCTGACGCCGTACAATCGAAAGACCTTCTACGGCGGCGACGTCGCGGGCTATACCGATTATCCCGTCTACGACGCGATGGCGCCGGCTTGATTTGATTTCCGTCATTCCGGGGCGATGCGCAGCATCGAACCCGGAATCTCGAGATTCCGGGTCTGGTCCTTCGGACCGTCCCGGAATGACAGTGCAAAGAGAAGCACATGGCCAACCCAACCCCATCAGCCGGAATCGCCTCCGGCCAATGCCTGTGTGGCAAGGTCGCCTTCGAGATCGACGTGCCGGCGCGCTGGGCCTGGCATGATCATTCTGCCGCGAGCCGCCGCGCGCATGGCGCGGCCTACGCCACCTATGTCGGTAGCTGGCGCAAGCGCTTCCGCATCATCAAGGGCAAGACCGCGATTGCGCGCTACGAGGACGCGGCCACCAAAACCGCGCGCAGCTTCTGCTCCACTTGCGGCACGCCGCTGTTCTACGAACGCGCCCGCTCGCCGCACATGGTGAACATTTCGCGCGCCCTGTTTTCAGGCCGCACCGGCCGCCAGCCGCTCTATCACATCGCCATCGAGGAATTGCAGGAATGGACCTATACCGGCGAGCCGCTGGTGCCGCTGAAGGGCTATCCCGGCGTGGTCTGGCAGCGCTCGAAAAAGAAGCGCCGCGCAGCGGGGGAGGACCTGTTCGAACTCAGCCGCGAAGCTGATTGAACGCCTGGTCCAGCCTCTGCGACGCATCCGCGAGTTTCCTGCGCGCCGTGTCGAGCCAAGCGCGATCGGCGGCAAGCCGATCCTTCGCGCCAGCCAGCATCCGCGTGACTTCGGCGGGCTGCGGGCCTCCCAGGCCCTTGCTTGCGGTCACCATGTTCTCCGCCGTGAGCGAGCGGCGGAATTGCTCTTCCGTCAGCGGCAGTCTCGTCTCCATCTTCGCAGGTCCGGCGATCTCCGCATAGATCCGCTGCGCCTCCGCGTAGGGAATCTGACTCGCGCGCAAATGATGCCCGCGGCCGTAATTGACCAGCTGGGACGCGAAGTGATGTCCGATCCGGAACGGCACGTCGGCCTCGCGCTGCAAGGTGTCGGCAAGTTCGGTCGTGGTCGAGTAGTCGCTGTTGACTTCATCGAGGGCGCGTTCGGGCCGGAAACGCATGGTGCGGATCACGCTCTCGGCATGGGCGAACAAGGCCGCCATGTCGCGCAGCATCACATCAGGATATTCCTTGGGATTGCCGAAGTCCTTGTAGTCGCTCATGCCGGCCTCGACGTTGTGCGCGATGAGGGCGAAGGTGCCGGCTTCTCCGATCAGCGTGCTGGCCTCGGCGCGCAGCTTCACCAGCCCGCTCGGGTTGCGCTTCTGCGGCATGATGCTGCTGACGCCGGTCTCATTGCCCTCGGTCAGCACGATCCAGGGCTCGGCCTGCGCATATTGCGTGGTGACGTCGGCGATGAAGGTGCCGAGCGTCAGCGCGCCTGACGTGGCCAGTCCGGCCAGTTCCGCCCCGCCGTCGACGGGCGAAATCTGGTTGGCGTCGAGCGAGTTCTCGACCGGCGCGTCGAAGCCGAGCAGTTCGGCGAGCCTGCCGCGATCGACCGGGAAGCTCGACGTGCCCAATGCCGCCGCACCCAGCGGCGACTGGTTGAGCCGCGCATAAGCCTCGCGCATCCTTGTCGCCTGCCGGTCGAGCGCACTGGCATAGGCCGAGATGTAATGTCCGAGCGTGATCGGCTGCGCCTGAACGCCCCAGGTATAGGCCGGCAGGATCGCATCCGGCGCCTGGGCTGCGAGCGCGAGCAGCGCGTCGCGCATTCCGTTCAACCGCTCGAAGGCGGTCAGGAATTCGTCACGGGTGATGAGTCGCTGCGTGGTCGAGCCGATGTCCTGCCGGCTGCGCCCGGAATGCAGCCGGGAAATGTCGGGCCCGCCGGCCGCCATCAGGTCCTTCTCCACCACGAGATAATCGCCCGAGCGCGCGGCTCCCGGTTTGTCGCCCGCATCGTCCACGCGATTGATCGCATCGAAGATCTTTGTGCCAAGCGGCTTCGGCACGATGCCGCGTTCGACGACCATCACCGCGGAAGCCTTGTTGATTTGCGACAGCCAGAAGAAGCGGTCGTGCGGCGCGGCCAGCGAGGGGGCGGCAAGTGCGGCCGACAGCAACAGGCCGGCAATTCCGGCACGATACGCGTTCATCACGGTTTTCTCCCTTTTCCGTTGCGCGCCTTATAGCGCAGCCGCCTGCGCGCGCCAGCGCAGGGCAGCCATGAGCCGCCTCCATTGATCTCGCCGGCCGGATCAGCAAGATGCCCCGACCCGCCGGCCAACGCGCCTCGCGGAAGGAGGAAACATGAAGAATCGCATTACCGGGCGTTCGGCCTTCCTGGCGCTGCTCAAGGACGAGGGCATCACCCATCTGTTCGGCAATCCCGGCACCACCGAATTGCCGATCATGCATGCGCTGAAGGACCATCCTGACCTCACCTATGTGATGGCGATGCAGGAGAGCCTGGTGGTTGCGATCGCCGACGGATTTTCCCGCGCCTCGGGCAAGCTCGTCGCCTGCAACGTCCATGTGGCGCCGGGGCTCGGCAACGCGCTGGGCTCGCTGTTCAATGCGAAGTTCACGGGGACCCCGATGATCCTCACCGCCGGCCAGCAGGAGCAGGGCCACGGCCTGATGGAGCCCGTGCTCTATGGCCCGCTGGTGCAGATGGCGGAACCGCTGGTGAAATGGGCGGTCGAGGTCACGCGGCTGGAGGATCTGCCGCGCATCGTGCGCCGCGCGGCAAAGATCGCGACCACGCCGCCGACCGGGCCGGTGTTCATCTCGCTGCCCGGCGACATTCTCAATTCCGAAGCCGGTATCGAGCTCGGCCGCGCCACCCGCGTCGATACCCGCGTGAAGCCATCGGATGAATCCTTGCAGGCGCTAGCGGCGCGCATCCTGAAAGCGCAGCGCCCGGTGATCATCACCGGCGACGAGATCGTCAAAAGCGATGCGCTGGGGGAGGCCGCCGCGCTCGCGGAGACACTGGGCGCGCCCGCCTATCAGTGCTCGACGCCCTATGGCGCGCATTTCCTCTCGGAAAGCCCGTGCTTCATGGGCGCGCTGTCGCGGCTGCAGAAGCAGGTGCGCGAGGTGCTCTCGCCCTATGACCTCATGATCGTGCTCGGCGCCGATCCCCTGCGGATGTCGGTCCATAGCGAGGTCGATCCGATGCCGGATGGGCTTTCGATGGTGCAGATCGGCCTGGTCGACTGGGACCTCGCCAAGAATTACAGCGCGGAGATCGCGCTCAAGGCCGATGTGAGGGAGACGCTGAAGGCGCTGGTGCCGGCGCTCAAGGCCGCCGGCGGCGCGGCGCTGGAAAGCCGCGCGAAAAAAGGCCTCGCGGAGCTCGCGACCAAGAACTGGAGCGCGCGGCGCGAGCCGCTGATCGAGCAGATTTCAAAGGCTTCGGGCAAGTCGCCGATCGATCCGGATTATCTCGCCCTGCAGGTCGTCGAGGCGATGCCGGACAATGCGATCCTGGTCGATGAGGGACTGACCTCGGGCCGCCAGCTCCTGTCGCTGCGCCCGCATCGCGACCGCTATGGCTACCATGCGCTCGCGTCCGGCGGTATCGGCTGGGGCCTGCCGGCCTCCGTCGGCGTCAGCCTCGCCAACCCGCAGCGCCCGGTGGTGTGCTTCTCCGGCGACGGCAGCGCGATGTATTCGATCCAGTCGCTCTGGACCGCCGCGCATCAAAAGCTTCCGCTCAATGTCGTCATCTGCAACAATGGCGGCTATCGCATCATCAAGCAGCGGCTCCTGGCCTTCCATGGTGACGATCATTATGTCGGCATGGACTTCGTCGACCCGCCGGTCGATTTTGCCGGCATGGCGAAGTCGTTGGGCCTGGAGGCGATGCGGATCACCGATCCCGCCGAGCTGAAGCCCAAATTGTCCGACGCCTTCAGGCGCCCCGGCGCGAAGCTGATCGAGGTGATGCTGAGCAATTCGGTGAATTGACGGCGAAGCCGTCATTCCGGGACGGTCCATAGGACCGGACCCGGAATCTCGAGATTTCCGGCTAGATGCTTCGCTCCTCGCAATGACGATGGAGAGAGCCCATGCGCATCACCTCCGTCCGCGCCCATATCCTCGAAGCGCCGCTCTCAGGATGAGCGGAGACAGGATCAGCTCTCGCTGTGCGCGGATGGGTTGAGGACGGCGGTCTGGGCGTAGCCGGCGATCAGGGCGTAGCCGACCTGGTTCGGATGCAGCGAATCGAACATCGCAGGCCGCTTCCACTTGCGGCCCCACAATCCCCAGACGTCGATGAACGGCACATTGGCGGCATAGGCGGCTGATTTCATGTTCTCGACATAGGCCGCCTGCGTCTCGTAGGACGCATAGACTCCCGCGGACTCCGACGGCGCGCCGCTCATCAGGATCACGTCGCAATTCACCGCTTTCAGCGCGTTGATCACGGCCATCATGTTCGACGTCACGGTCGCAAGCGGAATCTTGTCGTCCCAGTCATTGATGATCCCCGCCTCGAAGATCACGAGATTGGGCGCGATCGCCGCCACGGCCGGCAGCGTATTCCAGGGATGGCCGTCGACGACGAAGTCGGCGCTGCCCCAGCGGCAACCACCGAGATTATAGACGGAAACTTCCTTGACCGCCGAATTGTAGGCCCGAAGCGCGCACAGATAGATCTCGTTGGCGTCGCCCTTGGAGCGCTGCAGATTGATCGTATGCAGGCCGAGCTGACAGCTGACGGTCGTGTTCAGGAAGGCGTCGGGCCCCGCACAATTGACCGTTTTCAGCGGTGTCCCGCCATCGACGTCGACGGTGAAATATCCGTTGCCTGGAGACCTCGCATACCAGATCTCGACTGTATCGATCGGGTTGGTCGGCGTGAACGAGTGCGCGGCCGCGCTTGCATGCAGCTGGAAAAATCCGCCGCACAGCGTATTGGATGCGCCGATATTCTTGATCGCCCAGCCCAAGCGGTTCAGCCGCGCGTCGAAAGCATGCGGCGTGCCGGCGGAAGCGACGATGTTGTTGTCGCCCCATACGCTCGACCAGCTTCCGCCCGGGATCAGGTTGGCCAATTGCGTCGGCCACGACAGGCTCTTGGCATTGGAGGCGAGCTCGTTGCCGGCCGCGCCTTGCCCGGCCACCGTCGAATCGCCGAGGCAGCCGATGATCGCGTTGGATGCTCCGCGCTGCTGCGCAGCAAGCGCCGCCTGCCAATTTGAAAGATTCGAGCCGTTGAAATTGTAGAACCCGACAGGCAGGCGGTCGCCGTCGGCCTGCGGCGCGCTCTGCACCGGCGTCAGCGCGGTGGCCCTGTTCGACAGCGGCGCAAAAGCGGCCAATGCGGCCGCGCCGGTGATGAAATCCCGCCGGCGCATCACGAGATGCCCGCCGTCAACGCCGGCCGCGCGCCCGAGAACGCGGAGGCAGCCAGAACCACAGGGAATGCCTGGTTGCACATGACAATTTCCGAGATTGCCGAAACACGAAGTCGCGGGTTAGGTTCCGATCCTGAGCTTGCGGCGCAAAGGGGGACATTGGCAATTTGGCTAGGATACGTGGGGCCTTGTCGGGCGTAAAGGCCGTTGAATCCCCAGCATCGGCGAAAATTCATTGGCTGACACTCTTGCCGGCGACGATTTCTCGATTTCTGTTGATCCGGGGGTGCAGGCACCCGGGTTTGACGCCGGACGCCGACACCGGGCGGCTGCGCTCGCGGACAGAAATCGACCGGAGTGTGCGGCTATGCGCCTGATCCGGGTGATAGAGACATCGCGCTACGATACGACGCGCGCGAAGCGGAATGGTTCCACACCCGGCATGGAGATGCCAGTTCAGATGGACCCGGGCATAGTCTGATGCAGCTCCATGCTCCCATCCCGACCGCATCCGATAGCGCCAACCGATCGCAGTGGACAGCGCCAGTCGCCTTGCGCATGCCGCTTCTGCTTTTCGTTCTATCCTTGAGCCTGATTGCGGCGGCGTGGTGCTGGATGGCATGGCCGGCGACGCTTCCCCTTGCTGGCATCGAGCCCGCGAGCAAACTCGATTGCGTTTCCTACGCACCGTTCCGGGCCCACCAGACCCCCTGGAATTCCGACGAAATCATCAGCCCGGACCAGATCGCCGAGGATCTGGCGACCCTCTCAAGAATCTCCAGGTGCATCCGCACCTATTCGGTCGAGAATGGACTGGACAAGGTCCCTGAACTCGCCGCGAAGGCCGGTCTGAAAGTCATCCTGGGAATCTGGATCGGACGCGATCGCGTGAAGAACGCGGCGCTCATCGACACCGCGGTATCGCTGGCCAAGAATTATCCCGGCGTGATCACATCGGTCATGGTCGGCAGCGAAGTGCTGTTGCGCGGCGAGATGACCGCGCCGGAGCTGCGCGGAATCATCCGCTCCGCCAAGGCTCGCCTGGCCGTTCCCGTCAGCTACGCCGATGTCATCGAGTTCTGGATGCGTTACCGCGACGTCGCCGATGACGTCGATTTCGTCACCGTTCACGTCCTGCCCTATTGGGAGGACCTGCCGGTGCGAGCCGAAGACGCGGCAGCGCACGTGGATCACATTCGCAAGGAGATGGCTGCGGCCTTTCCGGCGAAGGAGATTTTCGTCGGCGAGGCCGGCTGGCCGAGCGAGGGACGCATGCGCGACGGCGCGCTTCCATCCCGCATCAATCAGGCGAGGTTCATTTCCGAGATCGTCGATCTCGCCAGACGGGAAAATTTTCGGCTCAATCTGTTCGAGGCCTATGACGAGCCGTGGAAGCGCCAGTGGGAGGGCACCGTGGGCGCTCACTGGGGTCTGCTCGATGGCTATAGCCGCGAGTTGAAATACCGGGACGGATCGGCCGTCAGCAACGATCCGTTCTGGAAGTGGCAGCTTGGTGCCGGGCTTGCATTCGGCGTCATGGTATTCGCGGCCGCGCTGTTGACGCTATGGGGCAGGTCACCGCCGTCTGGCCTTGCGGCATGGCTTTCAGTGGCGGCATCGGCGGCCGTCGGAGGAAGCCTGCTGGGCGTCGCCGCGCAGAAGGCGCTCGACGAAAGCTATGGGATTGCGGGCTGGTGCGAGCAGGGATTGCTGCTGGCTGCGGCAATCGTGGCGCCGCTTCTGTGCGCCAGTGCGCTGATGTCGGGACGCCCATTGCCGGCCTTCGCGGAATTGATCGGCGCGCGCGAGGACAGGACGCGATCCTGGTCGGCGCTGGTGCTGGGGGGCGTCCTGATGATCACGACGCTGCTCGCAACTGAACTGGCGCTCGGCCTCGTGTTTGATCCGCGCGGGCGCGACTTTCCATTTGCCGGCCTGACCATGGCCGCCGTACCGCTTTGGACCGTCGCCATGCTCAACAAGCGAAAACCCGGCATCTCGCGTGTCGCCGAGGCCACGTTCGCCTGCCTGTTCGTCACCGCCGCGCTTTGCATCGCCCTCAATGAAGGGCCTCGCAACTGGCAATCGCTGTGGACCTCGGCCGCCTATGTTCTGCTTGGTCTGGCTCTGTGGCCGCGTCTGGTGCTCACCGGGAGCACGATCGCCTTCTCGAAGATATTCAGCGACGAAGGCTGCGCGGAACCGGTCGCTGTCGTTTCGGTTTCGCCGCCGCACGTCCAATCCGGTGCGCCGCCGGCTTCGCCGCGCGGGCCGCGTCAGCGCGCAGGAAGCGACCGGTGAGCCATCGTCCCCGGCGCACGCAGCCGGTTGCGGCAAATGGAGTGGGCTCTTGAACAGGTTTTCCAGGCGCGACCTCATGAAAGTCGCTGGATCGGCGGCTCTCGGCTTGTCGGCGAGGGCCGCCTATGGCGCCGATCATGCGGCAAACCTCGAGGGCGCCTCCAGCTTTCCCGCGGGCTTTGCCTGGGGCGTTGCCACCTCAGCCTATCAGATCGAGGGAGCCGTTGCCGAAGATGGGCGTGGTCCGTCGATCTGGGATCGTTTCGTTCATACACAGGGGACGATTGCCGATCGCAGCACTGGCGATGTCGCTTGCGATCACTACCACCGCTACGAGGACGACGTGCGGCTGATGAAGGCCCTCGGCGTGAAGGCCTATCGCTTCTCGATCGCGTGGCCGCGCGTATTTCCGGAAGGAACGGGCGCGCCTAACCCGAAGGGCCTCGATTTCTACGACCGTCTCCTCGACGAGCTGATCGCTGATGGCATCGAGCCGTTCGCGACGCTCTACCATTGGGACTTGCCCGAGACGTTGCAGGACCGTTTCGGCGGCTGGACGTCGCGCGACACCGCGAAGGCCTTTGCCGATTATGCCGGTTATGTCGCAAAACGCCTGACCGATCGCGTCAAGCACATCTTCACGATCAATGAATGCTCGCGGCTGGTCCATCTCGGCCATGGTCTCGGCATCGACGCGCCCGGGCTCAGGCTTGCCCCGCAGGCGCTCAACCAGGTCCGGCATCATGTCGCGCTCGCGCACGGCCTTGCCGTGCAGGTGATCCGCGCCCAGGGGCGACCGGGCACGAAGCTCGGACCTGCGGAGAACATGGTGACCTGCATTCCCGCGACCGCAACGGCGGAGAATATCCGCGCCGCGGAAATCGCGACGCGCGAGTTCAACGGCGGCTATCTGACCGTGATGCTCGAGGGCGAATACAACGCTGCCTTTCTGGCGCAGGCCGGCGCGGACGCTCCCAGATACACCGCCGAGGACCTGAAGATCATCTCATCCCCGATCGATTTCATCGGCCTGAACGTCTACAAGCCCGACCACTTCATCATGGCCGCCGACAATCCGCGCGGCTACGCTTCGCTGCCGTTTCCGCCATCGTTCCCGCACATGGAATCGGACTGGCTCAACTTCGCACCTGAGGCGATGTACTGGGCGCCACGCCACGCGGCAAAGCTGTGGCATCTGAAATCCATCTACATCAGCGAGAACGGAACATCGGCGGCCGACAAGCCCGCGGCCGACGGGCAAGTCTACGACACCGACCGCATCATGTACCTTCGCAACTACTTGCTGCATTTGCAGCGCGCCACCTCGGAGGGGCTGCCCGTGGCCGGCTACTTCCTGTGGAGCCTCATGGACAATTTCGAGTGGGCGGACGGATACGAGAAGCGGTTCGGACTCTATCGCGTCGACTTCGAGACGCTGGCGCGCCAGCCGAAACTGAGCGCGGGCTTCTACCGCGAGACCATCAGGCGGAACGTGGTGGCGTAGGTCGCGTCTTCATGCATGCATCGGACATGGCTATGTCTGCCTGACCTCCAAGGCGCGAAGTGATTTGCCCGACGACGGGCAAATCACTTCACTTTTCTTCGCGCGACACCACCGCCGGCCATGTGAGGTCGACGAAACCGTTGCGTCGAAAAACCAATTTTGTGAGCGGATGCATCCGGTTGGCATGATCCGGTGCCCCGGTCGAAAAAATTTCACTTCCGTTTTTCCGAAAATATGATTGTCTCGTCGCATCCCGCGCTCACAGGAGGGGCGTTTCGCGATCGTCACGGACGTTGGGTGCGGGCTGCGATGGACGCTCTGGTATCAACTGACGAGTGATGCCACGCGTGCGGCAAAGGCGTGTGGTCCTGACCCCCCGACGCTGGGGTCAAGCCTGCCGATGATGATCGGCGGGCGATGGTGGCAACAAAGCCCGGCTCACCAGGGAGAGCGCGTTATAAGCCGTAGAACCATTGCGCAGGGAATGCCGATGTTCGGCGTACCTGTGGTGACTAACGCGTGTGCTTTCTACACTGCACGCGCGGCCGCCGGTGCGCGTAGCATCCGGCATTCCCTGCGCCCTCTATCTTCGAGAGGGACACATTCGATGCATAACTCGGGCAAAATCATGCCGCGAGAATGTTGCTTCACGTTTTCTCCGCTGTCATGCCCGCGAAAGCGGGCATCCAGCATTCCAGAGGCCTCTCATGCGAGCACGACCGTCTCTGGAATACTGGATCGCCCGACCCCGTCTACGCCCAGAGGCTTCGGCGGGCTTTCAATGCCGGGCCGGCGAAGCGCTCGCGAAGACGGCAAGTCGGGCGATGACAGTGAGCAGTTGTTTGACAGAGTCGCAGGATGGGCAAAGCGCCCACAATCGCAGGTCACTCGACAAGCACCGGTCGAAGCGTGCCACCGTTCAGGAAAGATTGCCGCGAGATGGTGGGCACGGCGCAAGTGCGCCTTTGCCCACCCTACGGTTTTTGCGAAGCGGGGAGCAGGAGAAGTGTCACGCCTTCACGCTCGGCCGTGCGCCGACACGCGAAAACCAGGCCACGATATGGCTGTTGCTCTGATCCAGCGGCTGGCCGACCTGGTTGCCGAAATCGAGCCAGCAATAGAGCAGGACGTCGGCGAGCGTGAAGCGCTTGCCGCATATCCATTCCCGTCCGTCGGCCATCTGGCCGTCCAGCCATTTCAGGCGGTTGGCTGCGACCATCTTCAGTCCCGGCGAAGCCTCCGGCGCGACCGGGATCCGCTTCTCGAAGAATTTCAGCGCCTCGCCGTAGCGGTAGCCGTTGGCGAGGGGTTCTGCGATGTTGAGGTCGATGCGGCGCGTCCACATCCGGCACTCGGCGCGCTGTTCCGGCGTCGCGCCGATCACGGCCGGCGCCGGCTTCTTCTCCTCCAGATACTCGCAGATCGCGGTGATCTCGGAGAGATAGCTGCCATCGTCGAGCTCCAGCGTCGGCATCTGGCCGTGCGGATTGCGCTTGAGATGCGCATCCTCGCGGTTCTCGCCGCGGCGCAGATCCACGGTCTGTTTCGGCATCTCGATGCCCTTCTCGGCCATGAACATGCGGACAACGCGCGGGTTCGGCCCGATGGAGTCGTAGAACTTCATGATGCGTTTCTCCCCATTTGCGGTCTGGCTGCCGCCTATCAACAGACAGTAGCGCTGTTTGTCAAATTGTCGTCGTCATTGCGAGGAGCGAAGCGACGAAGCAATCCATCTTTCCCCGTGCTGAGACGTGGATTGCTTCGCTTCGCTCGCAATGACGATTCAGTCGTCGAGCTTGTTGAGGTCACGCACCGATTGCATGATCGGCTCGAAATTCGAGCGCGCATCGAGCGCGTCGAACAGCTGCGCGGTATCCGACAACAGCCCGTGGGAGCGCTGGATCGCGATGCGCACGTCCTCCTGCGGCGTGTCGGAGAGGCGGCCGTGCCCCGACAACAGGATCCTGGAGTTCAGTCCCTTCAGCCGCTCCAGCGACTGGATGTAGTCGGCAATCGAGCCCGAGCCGAACACGCCGCCCATGACGCCGCCGGGCATCAGGGTGTCGGCGGCGAACAACAGGCCCTTGTCGGCCTCGAACAGCGTGATGCAGGCCGAGGTGTGGCCCGGCGTATACATCACATCGAGGCGGAAATTGCCGAGGTCGATGACGTTGCCCTCCTCGAGCCAGATGTCGATATCGATGGGCACATTCGGTTCGTTGAACATCTTGCGCAGCATCGAGAAGTCGTCGCGCAGCATGATCTTGTTGGCGGCGAGCCGGTGCGCGGCGATGTAGGTGCGGTGTCCGGCGAAATGATAGGCCGCACCGATATGGTCGAGATGCTCGTGGCTCAGCACCACCATGTCGATCCTGTCTGGCGTGACGCCGACATGTTCGAGGCAGGCGAGGAGATGGGCATAATTGGACGAGAGCCCGACGTCGATCATGATGGTCCGCTTCGAGCCGATGACGAGATAGGCGTTCGCCGCACGGTTCTTGAAGCGGACCTGGTAGACATCCGGTGCGGCCAGGATCAGCGCGCAGACCTCGTTTTCGAGCAGGGTCTTGAACGGTGATGGCCGGCGGTTGCTCATGTGCTCGCAGCCGCCTGGTAGGTGCGGTCGTTCGACGCCCGCAGCCGCTTGCTCAGCGCATCCATGATCATGAGCGCAAACGCCGGCTGCTGGCTCACCAGATAGACGAAGCGCGCGTGGTTGATCCGCATCACGCGGGTGTCGGCGGAGGCGGCGATCGCGGTCGCCGAGCGCGAGGAGCCGTCGATCACGGCCATCTCGCCGAAAAACTCACCCTTGCCGAGCGTGACGATGACGTTTTTGCGGCCGTCATTGATCTTGGCGATCTCGACCTCGCCGTCGAGCACGACATAGAGCTCGCGGCCGGTGGAGCCTTCCTCGAAGATGACGTCGCCGACGCCATATTCGTTGATGCATTTCTCGATGGCCATGGCGGGCACCGCCTTGTTCCCGAAGGCCATGTTAATCGGGAAATCGCCTTGGGCAAACGATCCTTAAGCGCCGTCAAGGCCTTTGCCGCAGAGCAACATTGTACCGCGCTGCGCCTTACCGCCGCCGCGGTCTTGGCCCAAAACGGCCCCGGAAGAGTTCCTAAAATTTCGGTAAGCCCTGGGGATAAGCAGGCGCGGTAACGAATTGGCAAGTAATGAAAGTTACCAAATGGTCAATCAATTCCGGAGAATTGTAACGTGAGCGAACAACAGGCCGAAGAGACCCATGACCCCGGTGAGCCGTCAGGCGCGGTTGGCGCCGGTGCGACGCCGGGCGAGGCAGCTGCCGCGCTGGCCATGAGCGTCCTCGAGTCGCCCGCCATCGCGCCCGACCATGAAGCGCCGCCCAAAGCGGAAGCGACGCCTGACGTGCCCAATGTGGACGTGCCGAAGGTCGAGGCCTCCGGTCTCGAAACGCCCAAGAGCGAGTCCCACAAGAACGATGCGCCAAAGACCGAGCTTGCGAGATCGGGTGTGCCGCGCAGCTCCGGCAGAGTGCTGATCATGTCGCCCAGCGACCGCGCCTGGCACGACCACAGCGTCGAACTGAAGGTGGAAGCGGCCGAGGCAAGAGCCGGGGCCCAAGCCAAGACCGACACCAACGCGGAATCCAGGATGCACGCCGAGGCCGCGCCGAAGGCCAGGCGCAGTTTTCCGGCGATGGCGGCGATGCTGCTGCTCGCCACCGTGGCCGGTGCGATCGGCGGCGCGCTCGCGACCACCGGTCTCACCCATGTCGCGGATGCCACCGCGACCACGTCGGTCCCGCCGGCTGCGTCGGCCAAGGACGCGCTGGAAGCTTCCGTCGCGCGGATCGATGCCGACATTGTCGCACTCAAGTCCGGCCTTGAACACACCTCCAAGCTGGGCGTGACCCAGTTCAACAAGACCAGCGACCGCCTCGACAAGATCGAGAAGGCGCAAGCCGAGCCGAACGCCAAGCTCGCCAAGCTGACCGAGGCCGTCGACAAGCTGCGCAGCGCGCAGCCGGCGGCGCCCGTTCAGGCGGCCGCTGCCGCGCCGGCCGCAGCCGCTCCGAAGCAGGTAAAGGAAGTGACTGGCTCGGTCACGACGCCGGCCGGAGCTGCGCCGCTCCCTGCCGCCTCGGCCGGGCCGGCGGTGGCGTCCGCCGCTGCGGCGCCGGCGAAGCCGGAAGTGGGCCGGTTGCCGACGGTCGAAGGCTGGACCCTGTCCGATGTCGGCTATGGCGGCGCACTGATCCAGAACCGCCGCGGAACCTATGAGGTCTATGCCGGCGACTATATTCCCGGCATCGGCCGCATCGATGCGATCCGCAAGCAGGACGGCCGCTGGGTGGTCGTCACCAGCAAGGGCCTGATCGTCGCGCGTTAAGGCGCATCCCGCTGAAAGTCCAGAAAGCGCTTCACCCCGGCGTGAAGCGCTTTCTGCTTGAATAGACACAATCGGCCGGTGTTAGTGCAGCATGATCTCCGCTGCGCGATGGTCTGCCTTCCTGTTGTTTTTCTGCTGCGCCTTTGTCGCGCGCGCGATGGACGGCGCTCCGCTCGAGCGCGGCGCCGCGATCATCGATCCCCTGGCGCTGCGCGAACTGGAGCTCGGCGAGCATCGGACCAGCGCCATCGATCATGTCGGCTTTGGCCTGCGGCCGTTCGCCTTTGGCATGGCATCGAACAACAGCGCCCCGATCCTGAACGATGAGCTGTTCGCGCTGCCGTCGATGGCGCCGGTGCGCAAGGCGTTGGATGCAGAATTCCAGCGCTATGTCGCAAGACACCGGGCGGCTCTTCCCAGGGAGAGCATCGGCGTCGGCACCTCGTTCGACTGGCAATTGTTCGATCGCGATCTGCTCTATTCATCGCGCTCGCGCTTTGTGCTGGCCGGCATCGTCAACCGCATGGACCGTGCCTATGTCGCGCCCGAAACCTGCGGCGAGATCCGGCTGATCTATCGCCTGACGCAGCTGGATGCCGCTCCCGTCGGCGAGACGCAGAGTTCGCCGCGGCTGCCGGTGACGCTGAACGTCGTATTGCGGGCGAGAGGCGCAGGCGCATCGCTCCCGGGCCGCAAGCCCGTCACCTGCAAGGATATCGCGCAGCGCTGGCTCGCCACGGCGGACTGGCCGGAAACCGGCGTTGAGCTTGCGACCAGGCTGATGTCGCCGGGCGGGCCGCTCGAACATATCGAGCCGGTCGATGTCGAACGCATCGAGACCAATCTTCAGATCGCGCATGCGCCGAAATCGGCGGTGCGCGATTTTCGCACCGACTACCTGATGAAGGTGTTCGACTACAATTCGCAGAGCAAGGCCTTCGAGGAAGCGCCGCTGGAAAATCAGATCGATCGCGACCGCATATTGTCCGATGACAGGCTGAAGGCGGATTTCAAGGCGTGGATGCTAGACACCAATAATTTTGCCAGCCTCGATCTCGGCATCATCCTGATTCCCGAACGCTTCCTGGCAAAGGGTGCGATCACGCCGACCCCGTCCGGTTTCGCGCCGTCGGATTTGCAGCCGGCATTCGGACTGGTGGCCGGCGAGGATGGCACCAAGGATGGCACTAAGGATGCCTTGTTCAGCGAGAGCGATGTGGTTGCCGCGCTGAAAGGGCGCGGCTCCGCCTTGCGAAACATCAAGTCGGTCGCGGGCTTCGAGCGCCGGCTCAACGACATGACCTGCTCGGGATGTCACCAGACCCGTGGCATCGGCGGCTTCCATTTCCCGGGCGTCGACTGGATGGCCGCCAAGCCGTCCAATGTCACGGTGGTGCCGGCCTCGCCGCATTTCTTCGGCGATCAGGTTCGCCGCCGCGACATCCTCACGGCGTTTGCCGGCGACGCTCCATCGGACTTCTCGCGCGGTTTCTCCAGCCGCCCGCAAATCCGCGGCGGCGACACCGAATTGGCCGGCACCGAATATCAGGACGGCTGGGGCGCGCATTGCTATGTGCAGCACGACAAGACAAGCGAGAACGACAAGAGTTTTCAGGGCTGGACCTGCGCCGAAGGGCTGACGTGCCAGGCGATCAGTCCCGCGACGCGAATGGGCATGTGTTTTGTGAAAACCCGCTGAATGGTGGGGGCAAGTCGACGCCGTCATCAGCCGCGACGAACTGGTCGCGCTGTCCGATGGCTACAAGCGGATTGCGGGTTATTCGAAGGAAGCCTTGCGCGGCTGACAGGCCGCGCTAGGTTGGCGCGGTGGGCGGTCGGCAAGAACCGCGCGTTATGAGGGGAGGGCCATGACGACCAGCGAAATGACGACCAAGGAAATGCAGGCTGGTGACGCGCCGGCGATCGATCTCGTCGAGTTCATCGACCGCCAGCCGATCGGCCGATTCCAGATCCGGTTGCTGCTTATTTGCGCGGGCGTGCTGTTCCTCGACGGTTTCGACACCCAGGCGATCGGCTATGTCGCCCCCGCACTCGCCAAGGAATGGCACCTCACCAAGGGCGCGCTCGGTCCGGTCTTCAGCGCCGGGCTATTCGGGCTGATGATCGGCGCGCTGGTGTTCGGGCCGCTCGCCGACCGCGTCGGGCGCAAGCGGATCATCATGTTCTCGACCGTGGCCTTCGGCATCGGTGCCTTCGCCACCGCCTTCGCGCAGGACGTGACCACGCTGATCACCATCCGCTTCCTGACCGGGCTCGGCCTCGGCGGCGCGATGCCAAACGCGATCGCGCTGACTTCGGAGTACAATCCGCAACGCCGCCGCGCCACCATGGTGATGATCATGTTCTGCGGCTTCTCGGTCGGCGCGGCGCTGGGCGGCCTGCTCGCGGCGGATCTGATCCCGCGCTATGGCTGGCGTTCGGTGTTCATTGTCGGTGGTATCGCGCCGCTGCTGCTGGTTCCGCTGGTCGCTTGGCGACTGCCTGAGTCAATTCGATTCCTGGCGACTATCGGCCAGGCGCCCGAGCGGGTCGTGCAACTCCTGAAACGGATCAGCCCGCACACCGCCTTCGCGCCCGACGCGCGCTTCGTCGTGCACGAAGCGCATCTCGCCGGCATTCCGGTGGTTCATCTGTTTCGCGAGCGGCGGGCCGGCGTAACGCTGCTGCTCTGGGTCGTGTTCTTCATGAGCCTGCTCGACCTCTATTTCCTCGCCAACTGGCTGCCGACCGTACTCAACGATCTCGGCGCCTCGGTCTCGGAAGCCGTGGTGATCGGTTCGCTGCTGCAGATCGGCGGCGTGGTCGGCACCATCGCGCTCGGCAGCGTCATCGACCGCTTCTCCTTCCGCGCGCTCGCGGTCGTCTATTTCGGCGCGGTGTTTGCGGTCGGCGCGATCGGTCAGCTCGGTCATTCCGCCGCGTTGGTCTCGATCGCGGTCTTTGCCGCGGGCTTCTGCGTGGTCGGCGGCCAGATTGCGGCCAATGCGCTGGCGGCCGCCTTCTATCCGACCTCGGTGCGGGCGACCGGCGTCGGCTGGGCGCTCGGCATCGGCCGGGTCGGCTCGATCGTCGGCCCGATCGTCGGGGGCATACTGCTCGCGAAGAAATGGAGCACCCCGGCGGTGTTCTTCGCGGCAGCGGGCGCGGCGCTCTGTGCCGCGCTGGCCGCCTTGTGGCTGAGCCGGCTCACCAGCACCCGTGGCGCCGGGCAAGCGTCATCAATTGATGCTACATTGAAGGGAGCGACCACAGCGAGAACTTGAGCGGAGACTGCCCCGATGAGCTCTTCCGACCAGGACAACCGGCGCAATCGTGAAATTGCCCAAAACGAGGCGATACGTCAGACCACCAGCGCGGTACGGGTGAGCGGCTGGGCGATCGCCTTTGCAATTGTCATCGCGGTGATTGCGATTGGCGTCGTTTGGGGCTGGTTCAATCGCTGACCGCCGAAACTCCAACAGGAAGAACACATGCTTACGCGGCGCGGTTTCGCCAGATTCTCGCTTGTTCCGTTCATCGGTAGTGTTGCGGTCCCGTGGACCGGGGTGGCCGCGGCCGAAGGTGGCTTCGCTTCGCTCGGTGAAGCCTTGCCGAAAATCGAAGCGGAAAGCGGCGGCCGACTCGGCGTTGCCGTGCTGGACACCGGCTCCGGGGTGTCGGCGGGTCATCGCATGGATGAGCGCTTTCCGATGTGCAGCACCTTCAAGGTGCTTGCCGCGGCGGCGATCCTGGCCAGGGTAGACGCCGGCAAGGAGCAACTCACACGGCGCGTCCAGGTCGAGCAAAAGGATATCCTGTCCTACGCCCCTATTTCGAAACAGCATGTCGGTCAGGACATGTCGGTCGCCGAGCTCTGCGAAGCCGCGGTGACGCTCAGCGACAACACCGCGGCGAATCTGCTGCTCGCGAGCCTCGGCGGGCCGTCGGCCATCACCGATTTTGCCCGCTCTCTTGGCGATGGCGTCACCCGGCTCGACCGTATCGAGCCTGAGTTGAACGAGGCCACGCCGGGCGATATGAGAGACACCACGACGCCCGCGGCGATGGCGAAAAACCTGAAAGCGCTGACGACCGGGGCTGCTCTCTCCCCGGCGTCGCGCGATCAGCTGATCGCTTGGCTGGTCGGCTGCAAGACCGGCGATACAAAGCTCCGCGCGGGCCTGCCGAAGGGCTGGCGCGTCGGGGACAAGACCGGTAACGGTGAGCACGGATCGAGCAATGATGTTGCCGTGATCTGGCCGGAGGGCCGCGCGCCGGTGGTCGTCACGTCCTATCTCACGGAATCGCCCGGTCCGGACGAGAAACGCAACGCGGTGCATGCGGCCGTCGGCCGCGCGGTGGCGGCTGTGCTCGCGGGATAGCACTCACCCACAATGCGTGAGGCGCGTTCCGATCAGGCGACCGCGCCGGAGGCCCGGAGCTTCTGGATCGACGCCTCGTCGTAACCGGCGCTGCGCAAAATCTCGTCCGAATGCTCGCCGATGCCGGGCGGCTTGCGCGGCGGCACTTTCTTGGTGCCATCGATGAAGATCGGGCTGTTGACGGTGAGCATGGTGTCGTTCTCGAACGGCACCAGCACCTCGTTTTCGATCATCTGCTGGTCGTGCGGAATGTCGTCGAGGATGCCGATCACGCCGAACACCAGGCCGTTGCCGTCGAGGATCTTGCGCCATTCGGCAAGGTCCTTGGCGGCAAACACCTCGTCGAAGATCCTGATCAGCTCGACCGAGCGCGCATGCCGGCCGGCCTTGGTCACGAAGCGTTCGTCGGTGACGAGATCCTCGCGTCCGATGCAGCGTGCCAATGTCGGCCATTGCCGGTCTTCGCTGAGGAGCGAGAGGATGATCCAGCGGCCGTCCTTGCACTTGTAGTGATTGGTCACCGCATTCAGCGCCTGCTCGCGCGGCCGGCGCCTGGCGAATTTCGCACCGCAGAGTTTGGCCTGCGCCAGCACGCCATTGGCCCAGATGCCGTTTGCCATCAAATTGGTGGACACATGCGAGCCCTTGCCGGTGCGCTCGCGCTGGAACAGCGCGGTGACGATGGCACCGTAAAACGCCATGGCGCAGGGATGATCGCCCATGCCGGCAACGGAGCGCGCCGGCGTGGTATCCTCATCTGCACGCACCAGATCCATCAGACCGGATCGCGCCCAATAGGCATTGCTGTCGAAGCCGGGCTTGTTGGCTTCCTCGCCCTTCTCGCCATAGCCGGTGAAGGACGCGTAGATCAGGCGATGGTTGAGGTGCGCGAGGTGATCGTAGGTGATGCCGAGCTTGCTGCGCACCTGCGGCGGCAGGTTGGTGATGAAGACGTCGGCGTCGGTGACGAGCCTGTAGAGCACCGCCTGCGCCTCCGGCCGGGTGAGATCGAGCGCGAGACTCTTCTTGTTGCGGGCTTCGAGCATCCACGCGAAATTGTGCTGGCTCGCCGGATAGCCCGGCAGGTTCGGCAGGTTGCGGTAGGGATCTCCGGAGCCGGGCGGCTCGATCTTGATCACGTCGGCGCCGAAATCGGACAGCACAGTCGCGGCGGCGGGGGCTGCGATGAAGCTCGCGCAATCGAGAACCTTCAGCCCGTCGAAGATGCCCTTTTCCATGGTGGCGTCGCTCCCTGTTATTGCTGTTGTTCCCGCGCTATGGAATTAACCGGTGAAGGTCGGGGGACCCATTTGACCCTCGTTGGGCCACCGATGCAACGGCGCAGTGCTCTGCCGTTGATTCATTCCTGCCCCGACAGCAGCGCGGCGTTGCCACCGGCGGCTGCGGTGTTGATCGTCACGGTCTGCTCGGTGGCGAAGCGGGCGAGATAATGCGGGCCGCCGGCTTTGGGGCCGGTGCCGGAGAGGCCGAAGCCGCCGAAGGGCTGCACGCCGACCACCGCGCCGATCATGTTGCGATTGACGTAGATGTTGCCGGTCTGCAGTCGCGCGATGATCGCTTCCACGGTGTCGTCGATGCGGGAATGGATTCCGAGCGTGAGCCCAAAGCCGGTGCGCTCGATCGATCGCAGCACCTGATCGAGCCGCTCGGCGCCATAGCGCACCACATGCAGGATCGGGCCGAACACCTCTTCGGTGAGCTGACTGGCATCGTTCAGCTCGAAAATATGCGGCGCGACGAAATTGCCTTCGGGCGCGCGGCCTGCAAGGTGCACGCGCGCCTCGCGCGTCATCCGCGCGATGTGCGCCTCCAGCCGCGACTTGGCCTCCTCGTCGATCACCGGCCCGATATGGGTGGCGGGATCGGAGGGATCGCCGATCCTCAATTCGCGCGCGGCGCCCGCGATCATTTCGATCATGCGGTCGGCGACGTCGTCCTGCACGAACAGTATCCGCAGCGCCGAGCAGCGCTGACCGGCGGAACGAAAGGCCGAGGTGACGACATCGTCGGCGACCTGCTCCGGCAAGGCGGTCGCGTCAGCGATCATGGCATTGATGCCGCCGGTCTCCGCGATCAGCGGCACGATCGGGCCGTCCTTGGCGGCAAGCGTGCGGTTGATCGAGCGCGCGACTTCGGTCGAACCAGTGAAGACGACGCCCGAAATATCCGGATGCGCCACCAGCGCCGCGCCGATGCGGCCGTCGCCAGGGACGAGCTGCAATGCAGAGGCGGGGATGCCGGCTTCGTGCAGCAGCTTTACCGCTTCCGAGGCGATCAACGGCGTCTGTTCGGCCGGCTTGGCAACAACGCTGTTTCCCGCCACCAGCGCCGCCGTGATCTGGCCTGAGAAAATCGCCAGCGGAAAATTCCAGGGCGAGATCGCCACGAACACGCCGCGGCCACGCAAACGCAGCGTGTTGCTTTCGCCGGTCGGGCCCGGCATGGCCTCATCATCGCCGAACAGCTTGCGGCCTTCGGCGGCGTAGTAGCGGCAGAAATCGGCGGCTTCGCGGACTTCGGACAGCGCATCATCCAGGGTCTTGCCGCCCTCGCGCTGCAGCAGGGCCAGGAAATGCGGCGCGCGTTGCTCCAGGAGGTCGGCGGCTCTCTGCAGCGCGTCGGCCCGCTTGGCGGCAGGCGTCGCGCTCCAGCGCGCGAAGCCGGCGCGTGCGGCAGTCACGGCCGCGTCGGCCTGTGCCGCCGTTGCATCAGCGATGCTGCCGCGCGCCGGCACGGTCTCCGCTTTGATCGCAGCGACCAGCCTGTTCAACGCCGCGCGCTCGCCGAACTCGATGCCGCGTGAATTGATCCGTTGCGGCAGCAGCAGGTCGCGCGGCAACGGGATGTTGGAATGTCGGGCATGCGCAGGGCTGCCGATGATAGCGGCCGGGCGGCGCAGCAGGGTCTTGATCGGCACCTGGTCGTCCGCGGCGAGCGCCACGAAGGAGGAGTTGGCGCCGTTCTCCAGGAACCGCCGCACCAGATAGGCGAGGAGATCGCGGTGGCTGCCGACCGGCGCATAGGTGCGATAGGCGAGCCTTGGACGGTCTTCCGACAGGCGCGCGTAAAGTGCTTCGCCCATGCCGTGCAGGCGCTGGAACTCGAAGTCGTCCTCGCCGCCGGCCAATTCCAACACGGTCGCCACCGTCAGCGCATTATGGGTGGCAAATTGCGGGAACAGGCGCGGCCGCATCGCCAGGAGCTTCCGCGCGCAAGTGGCGTAGTTGAGGTCGGTCATCGCCTTGCGGGTGAAGACCGGATAGCCGTCAAGCCCACGCTCCTGCGCGCGCTTGATCTCGGTGTCCCAATAGGCGCCCTTGACCAGGCGCACCATCAGGCAACGGTCATGGGCGCGCGCCAGCGCGTCGACATAGTCGATCACGTCGGCGGCGCGCTTCTGATAGGCCTGGATCGCGAGCCCAAAGCCGTCCCAGCCTGCGAGCGCGGCCTTGCCAAGCGTGGCGGCGATCACGTCGAGCGACAGTTCCAGCCGGTCGGCCTCCTCGGCGTCGACGGTGAAGTTCAGGTCGAACGACTTGGCCCGCCGCGCCAGTTCGACCAGCTGCGGCACCAGCTCATTCATCACCCGGCCATGGCTCACTGCCTCGAAGCGAGGATGCAGCGCGGAGAGTTTCACGGAAATGCCGGGCCGGTCGGGCAGGGGGCGCTCGCCGGCCGAGCGGCCGATCGCTTCGATGGCGCTCGCATAGGCATTGAAATAGCGCCCGGCGTCCTCTTTCGTGCGCGCGCCTTCGCCGAGCATGTCGAAGGAGTAGCGCGGGGGTCGCGCCGACTGCGAGCGGGCGCGGGCCAGCGCAGCCTCGATGGTCTCGCCGAGCACGAAATGGCTGCCCATCAGCCGCATCGCCTGCCGTGTCGCGGCGCGCACGGCGGGCGCGCCGATGCGCTTGACCAGGCGGCCGATCGTGCCTTGTGGCGTCTCGCCCGGCTGGATCACCCGGCTCGACATTCCGAGCGCCCAGGCCGAGGCGTTGACCAGGAAGGCGGAGGATTTGGTCTCGTGATGAACGAAGTCGCCTTCGCCGAGCTTGTCTTCGATGAAGCGGTCGGCGGTACGTGCGTCCGGCACGCGCAGCAGCGCCTCGGCCAGCACCATCAGCGCCAGGCCTTCCCTGGTCGAAAGCGCGAACTCGCGCAGCATGTCCTCGACGCCGCCGAGCGGGTCGTCCTGGCTACGGATAGCCTCGATCAGCCGCGTCGCGGTGCGGTCGATGCGCTGCTCCTGCTCCGGCTTGAGATCGCCGCGCGCAAGCAGCCCTGCCGCAAGGGCGGCGTCATCCGGCGCATAGGGCGCGGAGAACGGTGGAGGGAGGGTGGAATCGGATGTCATGACGTGCCTTCGGTTCCGGTGTCTTATCGCCAACCGGGCCAGGCATCGCAATAGACGTCAGACGTGCGGGAAGAGCGGTCACCGCTCTTTCCGAAAGCAATGTTGTTAGATGAAATTGTTTGAAACCCCGCTCCCGGATTGCGTCCGGGAGGCTGCGCCTAAAGCGCTAAACCTTCAGGTTCTCGGCCGAGGTCTTGCCGCGATTGGCGATCTCTTCGTATTCGATGGTCTGCCCTTCATTAAGCGTCGAAAGTCCAGCTTTCTGCACTGCCGAAATATGAACGAAAACGTCCTTCCCACCACTGGAGGGCTGGATGAATCCATAGCCCTTGGTCGGGTTGAACCACTTGACCGTACCTTTAGCCATCCGTCGTCTCCGCGGGACAATAAACTATCAAAACGCGAACCCCGGTCCCCGCACACCGGGTTGTTCGGCGGAACAGAATACACGGTTGTAGCGAGCTTGGTAGCTCAAACAACAGTCGATATTCGCCGGAAACGACCGATATCGCGGCGCATTTGAGGCTTTTTTTCGCGTTTGTGGCGGCCAGGCGCGGTCCGATGCGGCGGACGGCTCCGGGACGCTTCAATAGGTCGCGGCGAGGTATTCGACGATCTTCGGGACGTCGGCCTCGTCGATCGGCGCGCCATAGGTCTTGATCATCTTGGTGACCTCGGCTTGCCAGAAATCCTTCTTGGATTTGACGTTCCGCGGCTGGGTGCTGACGTAGTCGGCCGAATGGCAGCCGCTGCAATTGTTCTGGACCACGTCGAGATTGGGCCCCGGCTTGAACGCCGCGGTCTCGTCCGGAAGCTTGTAGACCACGGGCACGGCGCGGGCCGCGACCAGCCCAAGAGCTGCCACTGCGGCAACGGCGAAGAGAGCGGAATGCTTCATGGTTGCTCTCCTCAGGCCACGGTCACGCGGGTGGTTTCGATGACGTTGCGCAGATAGCCGGCCGGATTCCATCCGGGCTCGGCCGGCTGCACCTCGCCGGCATTGCTGGTCGCGCGCACCTTCAGTTCATGGCTGCCGGCCGAGAGCCTCACCGGCAGCTTCCATTGCCGGAACGAATATTTGCCGAGATCGCGGCCGAGCTTGGCGGGCGTCCAGGTCTTGCCGCCGTCGGTCGAGACCGCAACCTCCTTGATGCCGCTGCCGCCGTCGAAGGCGATGCCCTTCAGCGTGGTCCGGCCAGCCTTCAACTTCGCGCCATCGGCTACGCTGGTGATGAAGGAGCGCACGGTAAAACGGTTGATCGGGATGGTCGCCTTCGGCGTGGTGCCCGGCGCGATGCTGTTGTTGGGCGTATCGGGAATCCGGTAGGCGGACTTCATCCAGAAGCCGTCGAACTCATGATCGATGACGGTGATCTCGTTGACGTGCTTGACCCAGTAGGTGCCGTAATAGCCGGGCACGACGAGGCGGAGCGGGAAGCCGTTGAGAACCGGCAGGTCATCTCCGTTCATGCCGTAGGCCAGCATCACCTCGCCGTCGCGGGCGTGGTCGATGTCGAGCGCCTTGACGAAGTCCGGTGTCTTTTCCATCACCGGCCCGTCGAGGCCGCCGAACGTCACCTGCTTGGCGGACGCCTGCACGCCGGCCATATCGAGCACGGTCTTCAGCGGCACGCCGTGCCAGCGGGCATTGCCCATGGCGCCATTGCCGAGCTGGCCGCCGGCGACGCGCGGCGCGAAGAAGCCGCGGCTGTTGCCGGAGCACTGATTGACGGCGACGATCTCGGTGGCCTTGAGCTTGCGGATGTCCTTCAGCGACAAGGTGAGCGGGCGGTCGACCTTGCCCTTCACCTGCAGCGTGAACTTGTCGGGATCGATGGCGAGCGGCACATCGGCGAGGTGATAGCGCACGAAGAATGCGTTGTTCGGTGTGATCGCGCCGTCATTGAAGATCGAGAACGGTGTTTCGAGCTGCGGCGGGCGGCTGGTCAGGCCGATCATCGGCCGCTTCTGCGGATAGCTGACAAGCGGCCGTTCGCCATTGTCGAACGGCAGCGTCACGGTATCGAGCGCAAACGCCCGGGTTGAAGCAAAACCTGTCGCCAGCGCAGCCATGCCGGCGCGCCTCATCAACTCTCGTCGATCGAGCATTGGGGCTTCCTCCGAAGCTTCTTGATTGATCCCGGTCACCACCGGAATCAGGGCACCACAGTGCTGCATCGGTGGCGCCGGTGTCAAATTATGCTTTGGAAGCAAACGGTTGCGATGCAAAACCGGCCCGAGCGGGTGGCTCATGCGCGCCGAGCTCGTCGACCAGCGCCGCGAGTTGCGTCGCTTTCCTCACCACGCGGATGGTCATCGGCCCGGCGCGTCCGCGGATCTCGACGTCCTGACGCGGCAAATCATCCTCGCCGAGGCCGGAGGTCGCGCGCACTTCCTCCGAGAGGATGGCCTCGCAGGCGAGTGTCTTGGTCATGTCCTGCAGCCGAGCGGCGACATTGACGGCGTCTCCGAGCGCGGTGAACACCATGTGGTCGCGGTAGCCGATGTCGCCCACGATCACCTCGCCGCCGTGAATGCCGATGCCGAAGCGGAGCGGCTCGCGCAGGTCATGGCCCAAAAACCGGTTCAGCTCGTCGATATTGACCGAAATGAGTGACGCGGCGCGGATCGCCTGCCGGCAGGCCGCTTGCGCTGTCGTCGCAAGCCCGAACAGAGCCAGCATGCCGTCGCCGACGAACTGGTTGGGTTGGCCGCCACATTCGATCACCGCCTGCGACACCGCGGCAAGGAAGCGGTTGACGACGAACACGGTGTCGAACGGCAGCATCTTTTCCGCCAGCCGTGTCGAGCCGCGCATGTCCACGAACAGGCTGACCAGATAGCGCTCCTGCCCGATCCGCGCGGGATTGCCGGCATGCGCATTGGCGCCGGCGAGACTCGGCGTGAACAGCTGGAAGAAGGAGATATCCGAGGTCGGCCGCAACTGGCAGGCCAGCCGGATCGTCGGATCATTGCTGCCGACCCGCGCGAGCACGAAGGCTTCGCGCTGTGACGGTTGGGGCAGGGCGGCGTGATCTCCGATCACGCGGATGCGGCAGGTCGAGCAGCGGGCGCGGCCGCCGCAGACGCTCGCATGCGGAACGTTGTTGCGCAGGCTCGCTTCCAGCACGGTGAGGCCCTTGGGCACGCGGACGGTGCGGCCGTTGCCGTAGGACAGATTGATCATGCCGCCGCGGCGCTCATGGAGCGCGCGCGCCCCGCGCGCGATCAGGGCAATGCCAATCAGGCCGAAATAGCCGGTAAGGAAATCGTCGGTGATCGCGTCCAGCATATCGCCCTGAGCCGGCGTTCCAACCTGGCGCTCCGAAAGATTGCTCGCGACCCAGGCCGGATCCTTGCTGTCGGCAATGGCGATGCGGCCGCCCTGATAGAAGCCGAGCAAGGCAAGGGTGGGAACCAGCACCGCGGCGGCAAGCAGGAACGGCGCGGCGCGCTTGAACCATGCTTTCATGCTGAACCAGAAATACAGCCCGATGCAGCCATGGGCCCAGGCGATGATCAGGACTGTCGAGATTTGCAGCGCCTTGATCGGGTGCGCGACCCAGAATGCATGGAGCTCCTGCGGATAGAGCTTTTCCTGGCCGAATAGCGTCTGGCCGAGCCGCGCGCCGATCACATGGACGGCCACAAGCATCGGGATGCTCAAGCCCAGCGCGAGCTGCAGCGGCTCGATGGCTTTCCATTTGAACTGGCGCCGCTGGTAAAGCGCCCAGAGGCCGAGGCCGAAATGCACCAGCGCTGACATGTAGAACACGATCGCCACCGGCAGGAACTGCCAGAACCGCTTATGGTAGTAGACGCCATCGGCCATCGCATCGAGCGAGATATTGCCGAGCGCGTGGTTGAGGAAGTGGCTGATCAGATAGCTGAACAGCACCATGCCGCAGACGAGCCGGACCTGGCGCGGGCCGATGCCGCGAACAAAAGTCCTGATCGCTCCGGATGAAGTCGGGGTAGCACGATCCATATTGTCATTATCGTCCTTCGCTGATTTTCATTCCAGAGGGGAAAAAGATCGCACGTTGACACCTTGAGGGCGTTCGGGGAGAAAGCGCCGTGACAACCGCCTCGCCCCACCTCCGCCGCAGTCTCGCGGCGCCTTCCGTCTCGCGTGCTTTCCTGATCACGATCGTCGTGATCGCCGCGATGACCGCGTTGCGGATCGTCTATGCCAGCCTGATCGATCTGCGCACCGACGAGGCCTATTATTGGACCTGGTCGAAGGAACATGTGTTGTCGTTCCTCGACCATCCGCCTGGCATCGCCTGGTTCATCCGGTTTGGCACCGCGATCTTCGGCGACACCAATCTCGGCGTACGCTTTGCAGGCATCGTCGCGATGCTGTGCACGCAAGTGCTGCTCGCCGACATCGCCCGCCGCGTCACCCATGACGTCAGGGCGATCGTGCTCGCCGCGCTCATGCCGGAAGCGGCGTTGTACTACGGACTCCTGATGTCGAAGGTCGCGCCCGACGTCGCGCTGATCCCGTTCTCGGTCGCGATGGTATGGTCGCTGGTGCGGCTCGCCGAGAGCGGCGATCAGCGCTGGTGGCTCGCGGCCGGCCTGTTCGGCGGGCTGTCGCTGTTGTCGAAGTTCACCGTGGTGATGATGCTGCCTGCGGTGCTCGCGTTCATGCTGGTGCCGGACTGGCGGCTGCGGCAGTTGCGTTCGCCCTATCCATGGCTCGCGGCGCTGATCGCGATCGGGTTGTTCTCGCCGGTGCTGATCTGGAATTATCAGCACGACTGGGCGTCGTTCCGCTTCCAGGCGGTGCGTGCGGTCGCCGTGCATGATTTCTCGCTGCGCACGGTCGGTGATTATGTCGGGCTGCAATGGGGGCTGGTCGGCTTCGTGCTGTTTCCGGTGGTGCTGTCGGGCCTGATACTGACGGCCTGGCGCGGCTATCGCCATCGCGAGCCGGTCGCGATCCTGCTCTCGACCGCGGTGCTCGTGCCCTTGCTCTATTTCTTCTCGAAGTCGCTCACGCTGCGCGTCGGCGACACCTGGCCGATGTTCATGTGGCCGGCGGGCTTTGCGGCCGCCGCGATCAACATCGCGATGCTGCCGCGCGAGGGGTGGCCGGAATGGATGATCAAATCCACGATCTTCTGGGCCAACACGGCGATCGTCACCGGCATCCTGTTCGTCGTTGTGGTCGCCTGTTACTACCTCGCCGCGCCCTGGAATTTCATCGGTCGCGCCGATCCCATCGGCGGCGAGGCCGGCTATCAAGCCTTGGTGGCGCGCGTGGAAGCGCAATTGGAGAAGACCGGCGCGACCTGGATCGCGACCACGGACTACCGCACCTACGCGATGCTGCGCTGGTTCTTCAAGGACAGGCTGCCGATCATCGAAGTCAACGAGCGCGGCCGCTTCCAGGGTTTCGCGGATCCCGGCATCGATCGCATCAAGGACCATACCGGCCTCTATGTCGCGCGTGAGCCCGACCAACTCCTGCCGCTATGGGACCTGACCGGCGCCAGGCGCGAGCCCCTGGAGCGTGTCAACCGCGTCTGGCGCGGCATCGTGATGGACACCTATGCGCTGGAAAAGCTGACCGGCTGGACGCCAGAGTTGTCCCCGCCGCCGGATACGCCTTTCTTCCGCTGGCGCGTGCTGGCGGGGGATGCAATAGGGTTCAACGCTATTGTCTTCAACAAGGATCGCGACAAGCGACGTCTAATCGGAGAGATTTTACATGTTTGCTCGGATGGCAGCCATCGCGCTGACCGTTTTTGCCTCGACATTTCCCTTGGCACTGCCGGCTAGGGCCGAATATCCAGACCACGCCATCCGGATGATCGTGCCGTTCGCACCCGGCGGCGGCACCGACGTTCTGGCGCGCATCATCGCGCAGAGCCTTAACAGCAAATTGGGCCAGTCGGTGGTGGTCGAGAACCAGCCGGGCGCTTCGGGGGCGATCGGCTCCCGCACGGTGATGAATGCGGCCCCCGACGGCTACACGCTTCTGATGGCCTCGACGGGGTCGCTGATGGCGGTCTCGGCGGCGTCGGAGGGCAAAGGCCCGTTCGACGTCAACAATGTGCTCACGCCGATCGCGATCGGCGCCGCGCCGCCCTATATCCTGGTCGCCAACCCGAAATTGCCGGTGAAGACCACCGAGGACCTGATACGCTATGCCAAGGAGAAGCCGGACGGCATCACCTTTGGCTCCTCGGGCGTCGGCGCGGCCTCGCATCTGTCGGGCCTTCTGTTCTCGGGCCAGACCGGGATCAAGATGCTGCACGTGCCCTACAAGGGCACCGGCCCCGCGGTCACCGATCTGATCGGCGGCCGTATCGACATCATGTTCGCGCCCGGACCGGTGGTGCAGCAATTCGTGCAGTCGGGACAATTGAGGGCGCTCGGCGTCACCGACACGCAGCGCTCGAAATTCTATCCCGATGTGCCGACGGTGGCCGACGCCGTGCCGGGCTATGAATCCGTCGGCTGGTTCGGCCTGCTGGCACCGGCGAAGACGCCGCCGGACATTGTCCACAAGATCAACGCGGTCATCGTCGAGGCAATGCAGACCAAGGAATTCCGCGATCATCTGGCGACGCTGGGCGCCGAGCCGCGGCCGCAGACGCCGGAAGAGTTCGGCCGCTACATCAATGCCGACGTTGCCAAATGGAGCAAGGTCGTGAAAGACAACGACGTGCAATTGCCTGGAGGAAAGTAAGTCATGCGTCTTGCAACCTTTGTCGATCCGCAAAATGGACATGACGCGCGGTTCGGCATCCCGAGTGGCGAGAATATCGTTGATGTCGCCGCCGCCGCAGACGCGCTGCGCCGCCCGGTGCCGGCGACCTCGGTGAAAACAGCGCTCACCAGCGGTGCGCACACGCTGGCTGCACTGAAGGAATTGGTCGCGGCGGCCGAGCGAGCCAAACTGGTGCGGCCGCTTGCCGGGCTGAAATTCCTGCCGCCGATCGCGGATCCCCCGAAATTCTTCTGCGTCGGCAAGAACAACAAGAAGCACCGCGAGGAGCTTGCCGCCAACAAGATGCTGACCGAGGTGCCGAATGAGCCGACCGGCTTCATCAAGCTCACCAGCACCATGTCTGGCGACGGCGACGAGGTGGTCAGGCCCGATGGTATCGTCAAGCTCGATTACGAGCCGGAGCTTTGCTACGTCGTCGGCAAGCGCGCCCATGGCGTGAAGAAGGCCGAGGCGATGGAGTACATCTCGGGCTTCACGCTCACCAATGACGTCAGCGCCCGCGAGATCCAGCAGCGCGAGGTGGCCTCCGGCAGCCGGTTCTGGACCGCCAAGAACATGCCGGGCTTTGCACCGGTCGGTCCGTACATCCTGACCATGGACGAGGTGCCGGACACCGATAATCTCTGGGTCACCTGCGAGGTCAACGGCAAGCCGCGGCTGCGCTCCAATACCGGCGACTATCTCTACAAGATCGCCGACGTGCTGGAGCATTTCTCGCGTTATGTCGTGTTCGAGCCCGGCGATCTCATCGCGATGGGCGCGCCGAGCGGGGTCGCCGTCGGTCAGCCCAATGCGGATGAGCTTTACTTGCGGCCCGGTGATGACATGGTGATCGCGTTCGAGGGGCTGATGTCGCTGCGGACGAGGATCGTGGCGCCGAAATAGCAAAGCCCTCGGCGATTTTCGCATGAATACCCGAAGGAGGCATTCAAGATGACCATCGAGAACGATCTGACGGAAAAATACGAAGTCATCGCCGAGGACCTCGAATATGGCAGGGCCGGCGATACGCCACTGCTCGCGCGGCTCTATCGTCCGCGCGGCGTCACCGGCTTTGCGTGCATGGTCGATGTGCATGGCGGCGCCTGGGTCGCCAACGACCGGCTGCAGAATGCAGCCATTGATCAGGTGATCGCCGCCTCGGGTACGGCGGTGCTGGCGCTCGATTTCCGCTTGGCGCCGGCGTCGCCCTATCCGGCCTCGATCGAAGACATCAACCTCGGCATCCGGTGGCTGAAGACCAACATCGCGCGGTTCGGCGGCGACGCCAGCCGTGTCGGAGGGCTGGGCTCTTCCAGCGGGGGGCATCAATTGTGGCTGAACGTGCTGCGGCCGCGTGATCCCAGATATGCTGTGCATAAGCTCGCCGGCGCCGAGGACGTCGATGCGAGCCTCGACTTCGTCGTCGTGTGCTGGCCGATTTCCGATCCGGTGGCACGCTACAAGATGGCGCGGGAAACCGGCAACGAGCGGCTGGTCAAGAACCATGACGCGTATTTCCTGACCGAGGCGGCGATGGCCGAAGCCAATCCGCAAGCGATCCTGGAGCGCGGCGAGGCCCGCAATCTGCCGCCAGCCTTATTGATCCAGGGAACGGCCGACGCCAACGTCACGCCTGACATGCCGGACCGGTTTGTTGCCGCCTACACCAGGGCCGGCGGCCGGATCACGCTCAGGAAGTTCGAAGGCCAGCCGCACACCTTCATCACGCAGAACCCGACGAGCCCGGCCTCGGTCGAGGCGCTGGGCCTGATCACGGATTTCATTCGCGAGCAGACGCGCTAACGCGCTTCGTCTTCCTCGCGCTTCGTCAGCAAATCCCTGGCGAGATCGGTCAGGGCGGGCTTTGGCAACGCCGTGAACGGCAGCGGCCGCGTCACGTCGACCGCGGCGAGGCCCAAGCGGGCGGTGAGGAGGCCGTTCAGCATGCCTTCGCCGAGCCGCTGCGAGAGTTTTGCCGCGATGCCGTGGCCGAGCATCTGCTGCACCAGGCTGTCGCTCGCTGCCATGCCGCCGGTGATGGCGAGATGCGCGATGACATGGCGGAGCAGCCGGATCATGCCGAGCGCGCCGGGGCGGCCGCCATAAAGGTAGGCGAGCTGCCGGATCAGCCGCAGCGCCGCCACGAAGACGAACACCATATCGATCGCCGCGCGCGGGCTGATCGCGGTGACGATGGAGACGCGCTGCGCGGCGGAAGAGATGAGGCGGCGCGCCTCGGCGTCGAGCGGTGTCATCAATTCGCGCTCGGCGAGCTTGATCATGTCGGCGCCGTCGATGATGTCGTCGGTGTGGCTTGCGAGCGCGGAGCGCGCGCGTGCGAGCTGAGGATTCCGATGCGCGATCTTGAGCAGCTCTTTGAGGATCGCGCGGCTCTCGTCGCGGTCATCACTGAGCAGGACGCTTGCGGCTCTGGCGTGTAACCTCTCGATGGTGGCGAGCCGCGCCAGTGCCGCTAGCTCACGCATGGTGACCACGCCGAGCGCGAGCCCGGCGGCCGCGGTGAAGGCAATGCCGAGCGCGCCCAGGCTTTCGCTGCGCGCAAACAAATCCTCGATCAGATGCGTAACGCCGAGCCCGAGGCCGAGCAGCACGAGACCGGCAACGCCGGTCCAGAACATGGTGCCCCAGCCGAAGCCGCGGCGCGGGATCGAGGGCGCTTCGATCGGAACCGGCAATTGCGAAGGCTCGGGCTCCGGCGTGATCTGCACCGTGCCGCGGGAAGGCCTGCCGGCCTCTTCGGCGTCGATCACGACCACGCTGGGATCGTCGAGCCGGAAGGTCGCCGGACGCCTTTGTTTCGATCGATCGTTCATTGCAGCCGGTCTCCGATCAGGAACTGCAGCGCCCGGTCAAGGCGGATGTGGGGCAGCGCGGGCTCGCCGCTGCCGTCGTGTTCGAGCAAAGGCGGGCGGAAGCGCAGGAAGCGGAAGTCGCTCTTTTCGGCCTCTGTCGACGACAGGCCCCGAAAGGCCTCGCCATCAAACAGCGCTTCGGGATCGGCGGGCAAGTCGCCCGGAAAGGTCGCGACCTCGGTTTTGCCGTCAAAGATCTCACCGCCTGCGCTCTCGCCCGGCGCCGGCGTGCCGAGGATCGATGGCAGCTTCTCCCGGCCGCGCTGAACCTGGGCCTCGCGCGTCGCACGCACCGCGGCGAGCGCGACGACGTCGATCTCGGCGCCGGTCGCCTCCGCCCGCGCGACAGCCTTCGAGACGGCACGCCGCAGCACCGCTTCGAGCCGGTCATGGCTCAGATGATGCAGGTGGTCGGCCTTGGTCGCCGCGAACAGGATGCGGTCGATCCGCGGCCGGAACAGGCTGGAGAAGATCGTGCCGCGCCCGACGCGGAAGCAGTCCAGAATGCCGGCGAGTGCGGCTTCGAGGTCATGCAGCGCCTCGGGGCCGGAGTTGAAGGCGGCCAGCGCGTCGACCAGAACGATCTGGCGGTCGAGCCGCGCGAAATGATCGCGGAAGAAGGGCCGCACCACCACGTCCTTGTAGGCCTGGTAGCGCCGCGCCATCATCGCCCAGAGCGAGCCGTCCGGCGCGCTGCCGTCGGCGGGCACATCGAGCGGGGCAAAGGTCAAGGCCGGCGAGCCCTTCAGATTGCCCGGCATCAGGAAGCGGCCGGGCGGCAACAGGCTCATGGCAAAACGTTCGTCGCGGCAGGCGCTGAGATAGTCGGTGAACAGTCTTGCAGAGGCGAGCGTGGCCTGCTCGTCCTCCTTGCCCTCGGCGTTCAAGGTCGCGAGCTGGGCATGCCAGGCGCTGGCGAGATGCGCGCGCGGCGCTTCACGAGAGAGCGCCAGGCTTTCGGCCGACCATTGTTCATAGCTCTTGCCGAGCAGCGGCAGGTCGAGCAGCCACTCGCCGGGATAGTCGACGATGTCGAGCGTAAGGGTGCGATCCGCGCCGTTGTGGCGCTGGTAATCGATGACAAGCCTGAGCTCGCTGATGTCGACGGTCGAGTTCGGCCAGCGCCGCTCCTCGATCAGGGTGCGCAGATGGTTTTCGTAATCGAAGCGCGGCACCGCGTCATCCGGCTGCGGCGCCAGCTGCGCGCGCGCGATCCGGCCCGACGCCAACGCCTCAAACACCGGAAACCGTCCGCCGCGCGTCAGGCCGTGGATCAGCGCGGTGATGAACACAGTCTTGCCGGCGCGCGACAAGCCTGTGACGCCAAGCCGCACCGTCGGATTGAAGAGACTCTCGCCGTAGTCGAGCAGCGCCCGCGCCGACAACCGCGCTTCCTCGATGATGTCAGAAAAACCGGGCGCCATTTAATCTCGGGACGGGAGGAACAATCGGTGGGCGAACTGTCTCAAAAGTGGCGATTGGCGGGCGAAAATCAAGTTTCACATTTCGGTCGCGAACATGGTTACGACGTCTTGAGGAGCAAGGGTTTGACCGCTGAGCCCGGCCGCGATACCCAATGCCGTGGGGGCGCCAAGAGGGTCTTAAGCAAGCCAGTGTCTTGAAGGGTGTCCATGACGATCTTCCAGCTGAAGCAACTCGCCTCGACCTCGATCCATGCCGCGACCGGCGCGATCCGCTGGAACTATGACAGGGTCGAACTGATCGCGGACGGCGTCGTGCATGCCGTCGGCATTCTGTTCGGCCTGATTGCCGCGACCGTGCTGGTCGTGCTCACCGCAGTTTATGCCTCGGCGCTCTATATTGTCGGCGTCTCCATCTATGTCGCCGGCCTGCTGTCGATGCTGGTGTTGTCGGCGACCTATAATCTCTGGCCGGTGTCGCGCACCAAATGGGTGCTGCGCCGTTTCGATCATTCCGCGATCTATGTGCTGATCGCGGCGACCTATACGCCGTTCATCCTCGAATTGAAGGATAGCGTGTTTGCGCTCTCGCTTCTGGTCGGCGTGTGGTGCGTCGCGGTGGTCGGCATTGTGCTGAAGCTTGTCTGGCCCGGCCGGTTCGACCGGCTTGCGACCGGGCTCTATCTCGCGCTCGGCTGGAGCGGAATCATGCTCTACAATTCCGGGATCGCCGAGCTGCCGAAGCTGGCGTTGTGGTTCGTGCTGGCCGGCGGCGCACTCTACAGCCTGGGCGTGATCTTCCACTCCTGGCGGCGCTTGCGTTTCCAGAACGTGATCTGGCATTGTTTCGTCCTGCTGGGCGCTGCCTGTCACTACACGGCGGTGATGGACCTCGTCCTGACCTGACAATAATAAAGCAAGGCGGGAGGTGACGATGCAGGTGACTGGCAAAGTGGTGGTCGTCACCGGCGGCGCCAATGGCATCGGCAAGGCGCTTTGCGAGGCGTTTCACGGTGCGGGCGCGGCCAAGGTCGTGGTCGCCGATCTCGACGGCGGCAATGCGCGCGCCGTCGCGGCGAAGGTCAACGGTGCGGCGTTCCAGTGCGACGTTGCCAAGGAAAAGGACGTCCTGCACGTCATCGACGAGACCGAACGGCAATTCGGCCCGATCGCGCTGTTCTGCTCCAACGCCGGCATCGGCGGCGGTTTTGATCCCTTGTCGGTCAATGCCGGCGGCACCTCGGATGAGCCGTGGGCGCGGAGCTGGGCGATCCATGTGATGGCCCATGTCTATGCCGCTCGCCATCTTGTCCCCAGATATAAGGCGCGCGGCGGCGGCTATTTCCTCAACACGATTTCCGCGGCCGGCCTGCTGTCGCAGGTTGGCAGCCCCGCTTATTCGACGACGAAGCACGCCGCGGTGGGATTTGCGGAAAATCTTGCCATCTCGCATCGTGCCGATGGCATCAAGGTCTCGATCCTGTGTCCGCAGGGGGTCGACACCAACATGCTGCGCGCGATCCCGAAGGGCCCGCAGTCCGGCGACGGTGATCTCGCACCGGAGCAGGTGGCAAAAGACGCGCTCGCCGGGATCGAGCAGGAGACGTTCGTGATCCTGCCGCACCCGCAGGTGCTCGGCTATATGCGCAAGAAGACCGAGAATTACGACCGCTGGATCGCGGGCATGGCCAAGATCCAGGCCAGGATGCGCGAGGAGCACGGGAAATAGGGACGCGGCCGAATCGGAACACACGATCTTCCAAATTTTGGAAATTCGTATTATATTTGATCGATGATCGTGATCGGCACTGAGGTGGTCGAAAAGTACTTTGACGGTCGCGCCAGTCACAAAGGGATCAGAGCCGCGCGTTTACAATTCAGTGCGTGGCTGGATATCGTTGCCCGGGCCGAATGGAGAAATCCAGAGGAGGTTAAGGCCGCCTACCCCAAGGCCAGCATTTTGAAGGCGGGACGGGTTGTGTTCAATATCAAGGGCAATGATTTTCGGCTGATGGCTCGCTTACAGTATCAGGCGGGTGTCCTGGCAATTCGGTTTTTTGGAACGCATGCCGAGTACGACAAGGTAGATGCGGAGAATATCTAGATGGACGCGACTCTCATTCTGATCGACGACGACAGAGAGCTGGCGCGCGCACGTGCGCTGGTCGATCATCTATGGGACTCGAACGATTCGATCGATATTGCGCGATTGGAAGCACAGGCTCGGCTGATCGCCGCCTATGAGGAGCGCAAATGGCCCCGCCGTCCGGCGCGTGTTGCCGACCTTGTCCGCCATTTGATGGACCAGCACGGCCTCTCGCGCGCGGACATGGTTCCGATACTCGGGACGCCCAGCCGCGTTAGCGAAGTCCTCAGCGACAAGAAGGGGCTGAGCATGGCGATGGTGCAGCGGCTACGAGCTCGCTTCCGCGTGCCGGCAGACCTGTTCATCCCGCCGCTCAAAAAGGGATCGCCCCGCCGCGTGACAAAGCGCGCAGCGGCCTGATGCGGTTCATCCCTTCTGCGCGTAAAGCAGCGGCACGGCGGAATCGACGATCACTTCCATCAGGCTGACGCCCTGGTGCGAAAGCGCGCGCTTCAGTGCCGGCTGAAGCTCGGATGATCCGGTAACGCGCACGGCATCACAGCCCATGCTCTCGGCGAGCTTCACAAAATCGATGCCGGGCAGATCGAGGCCGGGCACATTGCGCACCTGCATCACCTGGCTGAAGGAGCGCATCGCGCCGTAGCCTGAATTGTTGATGACGACGACCGTCAGCGGCAGCTTGCGTTGCGCCGCGGTCCACAACGCCTGGATCGAATACATCGCCGAGCCGTCGCCGATCAGGCATATGGTGTGGCGGTCACCGCGGCCGAGCGCCATGCCAACCGCGGCCGGCAGCGAATAGCCGAGCCCGCCGCTCGCCATGGTGTAGAAACTGTCCTGGCCGCGCATCGGCATGAATTTCTGCATCGCCGGGCGGTGCGAGGGCACTTCCTCGACCAGCGCGCTATCTGCAGGCATCGCCGCCGATAGCGAATGCATCAGGAATTCCACCGGGATCGGATCGGCCGCCGCCGGTGCGGGCGGCAAGGCGCGGCCCGCAGGCGCGGCGCGTTTGGTCTCCGGCAACAGTTCGAGCAGCAGCGACAGCGCCGGTTTCATCGTCCCGACGATGCTGCTTCCCACCGGTGTCACCGCGGCTGCATCGGGATCGTCGGTGATCTGGAAAATCGCGGTCGCACCGTCGAAGATCGAAGCGTGACCCTCGACATGGAAGGTGAACACGGGGGCCCCGATCACGACCACAAGGTCGTAGCCGCGCAGCGCCTCCGAAAGCTGGCTGGGCGAAGCGTGCAGGAAGCCCGAAAACTGCGGGTGCCGTTCCGGGAACGAGCAGCGCGCCGAGAACGGGCTGACCCACACCGCGGCTTTCGTCTTCTCCGCGACCTTGACCATGAGGTCGACCGCTTCCGCGCGGTCGACGCCGGGGCCGACCACGAGGGCAGGATGCTTGCTCGCCGAGAGCGCCGCCACCAGCGCCTTCATCGCTTCAAGGTCAGGCCCGATCTCGCGGCTGACCTGGCGGGCGGCGACGGGTTGCACCGGATGGGTCCAGTCGTCGATCGGCACCGAGACGAAGGTCGGCCCGCAGGGCGGCTGCATTGCGGTGTAGTAGGCGCGCGCGATCGCGGCCGGCACGTCTTCGGCGCGCGCCGGCTCGATCGCGTATTTGACGTAGGGCCGCGGAAATTCGGAAGCACGCTCGGCCTGGAGAAACGCCTGGAGCGGCAGGATC